>LNFM01000020.1_pt1 | contig 333762 bp, 257 predicted proteins | sample 596031 | NCBI WGS metagenome assembly LNFM01 (sample SAMN04254537, study PRJNA301005) | activated carbon metagenome | isolation source: dual media filters at the Ann Arbor, Michigan drinking water treatment plant | place: USA: Ann Arbor | reverse complement strand
TTCGTGGGTCGAGCATCGCTCGACGCGGCGATGGCTTGGGCACGGGGGCGCATCCAGGAACGCAGGCGTCGGGCGGAGCCCGACCCACGGGGATGGTTTCCAGAACCGAGGCATCCAGTGGCGAGGCTCTTCGTGGGTCGAGCATCGCTCGACGCGGCGATGGCTTGGGCACAGCGGCGAATCCAGGAACGCGGGCGTCGGGCGGAGCCCGACCCACGCGGATCGTGCGTCACGCGCTCGATGAGAGGGCCGCTGGCGTCCGCATTCAGGAAATACGTGATAGTTCAGTAATTACTGAAAAGTAAGATTCTCTCGCCTATACTTCCCGCCATGCCGCTCAACGATCAACTCCCCGCCCTCAACCGCGAGTTCATCGCCCACTTCGGCGAGATGGGCAGCCGCTGGGGCATCAACCGCACCGTCGGCCAGATCTACGCGCTGCTTTTCCTGTCGCCGAAGCCGCTCTGCGCCGACGAGATCGCCGAGAGCCTCGAGTTCTCACGATCCAACGTGAGCATGGGCCTGAAGGAATTGCAGGCGTGGCGGCTCGTTCGTCTGCGTCATGTCCCAGGCGACCGCCGCGAGTACTTCGGCGCCCCTGACGACGTCTGGGAGATCTTTCGCGTGCTGGCCGAGGAGCGCCGCCGCCGCGAGGTCGAGCCCACGCTGACGATGCTGCGCTCCGCCCTCCAGGAAACCCCCGCCACCGACGACGAGCGTCACGCGCAGGAGCGCATGCGCCAGATGCACGAGTTCATCAGCCGACTGATGACGTGGTTCGATGAAGTCCAGAAGCTGTCGCCGGAAACCGCAGTGCAGTTGATGAGCATGGGGTCGATGGTGACCCGCGTGCTCGAAGTGAAGGACCGGCTCACGGGCCGTAATACGAAGAAGCAGAGCAGCACCCCCTGAACGACAAGGACTTGCCAGCATGACGCTCGATGCCCTGATGCTCTCGCGCATACAGTTCGCCGCGAACATCAGCTTCCACATCCTCTTCCCGACCATCACGATCGCGCTGTGCTGGTTCCTGCTGTTCTTCCGCGTCCGGCTCGTGCAGACCCGCGAGCCGGCGTGGGAAGAGGCGTACTACTTCTGGACGAAGGTGTTCGCGCTGACGTTTGCGCTCGGCGTCGTGTCGGGCATCGTGATGAGCTTCCAGTTCGGTACCAACTGGCCGGGCTTCATAGAGACGACGGGCAACATCTCCGGTCCTCTGCTGGGCTACGAGGTCCTCACGGCGTTCTTCCTCGAGGCGAGCTTCCTCGGGATCATGCTGTTCGGCCGTGGGCGCGTGTCGGAGCGCGTGCACCTCACGGCGACGTTCCTCGTCGCGCTCGGCACCACGCTCTCCGCATTCTGGATCCTGAGTCTCAACTCGTGGATGCAGACGCCCGCCGGATTCGAGATCGTCGACGGCAAGTTCATGCCCACCGACTGGTTCGCGGTGGTGTTCAACCCGTCGTTCCCGTACCGGTTCGCGCACAAGCTGCTTGCCTCGGCACTCACCGCGGCGTTCCTCATCGCCGGGCTCAGTGCTTGGCAGTTGCTGAAGGGCACTGCGACCGACGGCACCCACAAGGCCATGCGAGCAGCCGTGTTCACCGCGGCGATCGTGATCCCGATCCAGTTCGTCGCGGGTGATCTCCACGGCCTCAATACGCTGGAGCACCAGCCCGCGAAGGTCGCCGCGATGGAGGGCATCTGGGAGACCGAGCGCGGCGCGCCCCTCACGCTCTTCGGCATCCCCGACGAAGAGACCGGCACGACGCACCTCGCGATCAAGATTCCGAAACTCGCGAGCCTCATCCTCACGCACGAACTCGACGGCGAGATCGCGGGCATCGACGCGTTCCCGGACGCGCACCCGCCGGTGGCGCCGGTCTTCTACGCGTTCCGGATCATGGTGGGCGTCGGTTCGCTGATGCTCGTCGTGGCGGCGTTCGCGGCGTGGAAGCTTTGGGGCCAGCGCGGGCGCGCGCGCATCAGCCTGCCCAGGCCCTTGCTCTGGACGCTCTCAGCGATGACCTTCTCCGGCTGGGTCGCCACGCTGTCCGGCTGGTACGTGACCGAGACCGGCCGACAGCCGTTCGTCGTCTACGGCGTGCTGCGTACGAGCGATGTGGTCACGAGCGTCCCCTCACCGTTCATCGGCGCCACGCTCGTCGCCTATCTGCTCGTGTACGGCCTGCTTCTCGTCACCTACGTGGGCGTGCTCAAGTACATGGCCGAGAACCCGGTGACGCATGCGCCGGTGCCGGTCACCGACGCCGGGCTCGGCAAGGCGGGGGTGTGACATGCTGGGCATGACCTGGGCCGAGTGGCTGCCGCTCATCTTCCTGGCGACGATGGGGTTCGCGCTGCTCGTGTACGTGATCCTCGACGGCTACGACCTCGGCGTCGGCCTGCTGCTGCCGTTCGCGGACGACGCCGCGAAGGACACCATGATCTCCAGCATCGGCCCCTTCTGGGATGCCAACGAGACCTGGCTCGTGCTCGGTGTGGGGGTGCTGCTCGTGGCGTTCCCGATGGCGCATGGACTTGTGCTGCAGGCGTTGTACCTGCCCGTGGCCGTGATGCTGATCGGGCTCATCCTCCGCGGCGTCGCGTTCGATTTCCGGGTGAAGGCGCCACTCCGCTACAAGCCGTTCTGGAACCGCGCGTTCTTCGCCGGTTCGCTGCTCGCGGGTGCCGCGCAGGGGTGGATGCTCGGAAGCTACATCACGGGCTTCGACGCGGGGCCGTTCGGCATCGCGTTCAGCCTGGGCATCGCGATCACGCTCCCCGCGGCCTATGTGCTGCTGGGAGCGGGGTGGCTCATCATGAAGACGGAAGGTCCGCTGCAGATGCAGGCCGTGGCCTGGGCGAAACGTGTGCTGTGGCCCATGGGCGTCGCACTCGTGGCGATCTCCGCGGCCACGCCGCTCGTGCACCCCACGGTCGCCGCGAAATGGTTCGGCGTGCCCCAGGTGTTCGCGCTGCTGCCCGTTCCGCTCGCGTGTGCCGTGGCGTTCTTCGCGGTGCGTTGGGTCCTGACACACCCTGATCTGGTGCGTGCCGGCCATGGCTGGATCGTGTTCGCTGCGACCGTGCTCATCTTCGTGCTGGCGTTCTTCGGCCTCGCGTACAGCATCTTCCCGGACATCGTGATCGGCCGGATGACGGTGTGGGAGGCGGCCATCAGCACCGCATCGCTCAACGTCGTGTTCGTGGGCGTGGCCATCACGCTGCCGGTGATCGTTGCCTACACGGTGTTCATGTATCGGGTGTTCTGGGGCAAGGCGCGGGCGCTGACGTACGGGTGACGGGTGCAGGCGCGAAGCGCCTCGTTCTCGATCTCCGGCGGAGGATGCACCCCCTTGTAGGAGCGGCCCATGGCCGCGAAAGCGATGGTTCCGGGTGAAGCGTTTCCTTGCATCTACCGCTCTCGAGGGCGTGGCCCGCTCCTACAGGGGCCATGGGCTCCTCGTACGGGAACCTACGCTTCGTTTCCCGCGGTCAGCGCGATTCCATGGCTGTGCATTCCGATGGGGTTGTCCGCGATTCACTTCGCCGGGCATGATGCCCATGGCCGTTCCGAACGCCACGTCGGGACGGCTTCCTCCCGCCGCCGCCCACTGCTGACCGTGATCCCCATGAAGAGCACCCTCCGCGCCGGTCTTCGCCATGCCCCTTGTGGCGGCTTCCGCGCGACGTCCGCCCGGTGGGCCGCCGCGGCCCTCCTCGCGGCGGCATCGATCGGCCCCGCGCCGGCGGCCAATCGTCCCGAACCCGAGTCGGTGGATTTCTACGTCGTGGGCGGGGCACTGCGCGGCCTTGGCGAGAACACCTGGACTGCGCAAACCGGGTTCATCTACAGCCCGACGACCACGCCCTGGGGCATCGGCTTCGTGTACACGAACGACGGCCACCTCACCAACAATCACCGCGACGGTTTCGCATTGCAGGGCTGGTATGCATGGGACCTCTCCGATCGCCTCGAACTTCAGGCGGGCATGGGGCCGTACGCGAACATGAACAACACCACCCTGAACCGCGGGCGAGAGAACAGGTTCCGCGTCGGTCTGTTCACGACGGTCGCCCTGAAATGGCACCCGTTCGAATCCGGCTGGTACCTGCGGTCCCAGCTCACCAATACGCTGGTGCCCGGTTCGTTCAACTCCAATGCCATCCTCTTCGGCGCCGGGTACGACTTCATCTCCACCTCGGACATCGAGCGGCCGACCCGGCTGAAGGCCGACCTCAGCGTCTGGAGCGGCGCATCGCGGACGACGCAGCTCGGGGCGCAGCAGACGAGTGGCGCGGTGCAGATCGAGGCGCAGTACATACTCGACCAGCCGTCGGCATGGTGGCAGCCTGCGGCCTATTCGGTGGCGTTTCTGTCGGAAGGCGACACCGGCTTGATCCATCGCCGCGGCTTCCCCCTCCAGGCGTGGTGGCGGACCCCGCCGGACACCTTCACTTTCAGTTTCGGCCTGGGACCGTACATCGCCTACGACACCTATCGCGAGACACCGCTGACCGCGATGGGCATCCTCAGCATCCGCGCGGCTTACAAGGTGCTCGACATGCCTTCGAGTTCCATCGAGGCGGCGTTCATGTACACGCGCGTCGCGTCGTTCTACCACAGGGACCAGGACATCTTCATGCTGGGGGTACGCCTGAACGCCAAGCGCTGAGCGGGCTGCGCGGCGCCGCGGGTTCCATGCCATCATTTCGCCTCCCGCCTCGGCACCGCCGCGCGGCGATACCCAACAAGATCGAGGGAGACCGTCTTGGCAGTTCTCGTGGAAGCAATGTCGCTCGTCGTCCGGTTGGACGCGATCAACGAAGAGTACGTCGGTGGCCTCGAAGCCTTCATCGCCGGGATCCACAGCGCGTCGGTGTGCATGGACGGCGAACTGCTCCGCGTCGGGTTCCTGAGCCTCGCCGAGGCCGATGCGAACATCCACCGTCTCGAAGAGGGCGGCCTGCAGTACCTCCAGGACGGCGCCCCGCGCGACATGATCCTGGTGGACCAGCTCCGTGGCCCGAGTGCGCCGTGCGACTGGCTGGAGGTGGGCGAAGTGCAGATCGGGCCCGGCCAGAGCGTCATGGCGGCGCGCCTGGTGGACACCAAGGTCGGAACGCTTTTCACGCCGGAGGGCTGGCGATTCGAGCATTCGCATTCGAAGGCGCTGGGGTTGGGGGGGCGGCAATAGGGGGGCGAAAGCGGCGGTTCCGGGTGGAGCGCTTCCTCGCATCCACCGCTTTCGGGGCCATGGGCCTCTCCTACAGAACCCGTCGACGCGCCACCGATGGTGATTGTGACCTTGTAGGAGCGGGCCATGCCCGCGAAAGCGCCGGTTCCGGGTGAAGCGTTTCCTTGCATCGACCGCTTTCGGGGCCATGGGCCCCTCCTACAGAACCCGTTGATGCGCCACCGATGGTGGTTGTGAAATTGTAGGAGCTGGCCATGCCCGCGAAAGCGATGGTTCCGGGTGGAGTGCTTCCTTGCATTCCTCGCTTTCGGGGCCATGGGCCCCTCCTACAGAGCCCGGTTGATGCGCCACCGATGGTGGTTGTGACCTTGTAGGAGCGGGCCATGGCCGCGAAAGCGTCGGTTTCGGTCGACGCACCCCGCTACAACCCCAACGGATCCCGCCCCTCCCGCAGCCCGCCCACTGCAGCCTCCAGCCGCGCCAGGGTCGTCTCCCGCAACGCCTTCCCGTTGCTCCCCGCCCCGACCAGGAAGAACGCGCTGTCGTGGTCGAAGTACCCCGCGCCCACGCGGATCACCGCCTTGAAGATCATGTTGCGCAGCAGGTGCAGCCAGAAGCGCGGGACGTGTTCGGCGGGTAGCGCGCGGACCGAGGCGTAGCCCTCGAACGCGGCTCGCAGGAACGCGCCGTCGTGGAAGCATCCCAGCAGCGCGAGATCGTCCATCGCATCGCCGCCGACGCAGTCGTCCCAGTCGATCACCGCCGTGACCTCATGCTCGGTTCCGAGCAGATTCCACAGTGCCGTGTCCTTGTGGACGAGGCACGGTGTGGCGAGGTCGAGGAGGGCGCGGTGGTCGTCGATCGCGGTGCGCATCGCCTCGGCTTGTGACGGCGTGAGGAAGCGGCGTTCGACGAGAAAGGTGAGGTGCGCGTCGAGGCGCGTGAAGTAGTACGACGGATACGTCGCGTGCAGGCCGTGCAGCACGCCGTCCGTCGCCAGACGCTGCACGTCGAACGGTCCGAACCCTTCCACCGGTACGTCCTGCCACGTCGCGATCAGCCGACCGATCTGCGCCGCGACTTCGACGGTGGCCAGCGTGCCGGCCTTGAAGTGTCGATTCAGATCCGGTTCCGCGACGCGTTCGAGGATCTGCCACGCGAACGGCGCGACGCTCCGCGCGGCGTCAGTGGCGTACACGCGCGGCGTCGGAACGCCGAGCGCCCGCACGCGATCCATCACGAACGACTCGACCGCGATGTAGTCGTCCTGCTCCGGGCCGTCCTCGATGCGGACGAAGACGTCGTGCGCATCGACGGTCGCGATGAAAGTGAGGTGGTTGCCCTGGCCGCCGCCATCGCGCAGGGTGGTCGGCGGCGCGCCGAAGTGACGCGTCAGGAGATCGCGGACGAGGGATGCCGTCTCCTGGCTCGGCCGTCGCGCATCGCCCTGGGTGGTGCCGTGGAAGGCGGCCAGGCGATCGCATTTCCAGTAGTAGATGTCGCGGCGGGTGGACGGCATGGGGCGCGGCGGGACAGGTGGATGGTGGTGCCGCATGGTGCCGGAGGCGGGGGCGTCTGTGCAGCGCCGTCTCTCGTGGGTCGAGCCATCGCTCGACGCGGCGATGGCGAACGGCGACGTGGTCACGGGATGCGCCGCGTCGGGCTGCAGCCCGACCCACGGGGGTTGTTTTCGGCATCCCCGCGCGTGGCGCTGGTCTACGGTGTTCGTGGGTCGAGCTACAGCTCGACGCGGCGAGTGCGAACGGCGCCGTGGTCGCGGGATGCGCCGCGTCGGGCTGCAGCCCGACCCACGGGGGGTGTTCTCGGCATCCCCGTGCGCTGGAATGGTCGACGGTGTTCGCTCTACGTCAGCTCCCCGTCCCGTTCGGATCCCGCCATACCCGCTCGAACGGCAGCCGCCACGCGTGTGGCGCGATCAACTGGTGGATCGACTTCGGCCCCCACGAACCCGGGGCATACAACCGCACCGGCGGCGGCGCTTCGAGCAGCTGGGTCGACACCTGCCACAGGCGCTCGATGCCGTCGGCCGTGTTGAACAGCGTGTGATCGCCGCGCATCGCGTCGAGGATCAGGCGTTCGTACGCCTCGAGCACCTCACCGATCAACCCCGTGTCGTGCATCGCGAACTGCAGGCTCAGCTTGTCGAGGCGCATGCCCGGGCCGGGGCGCTTGCCGTAGAAGGAGAGCGACATCTTCGAGGCGTCGGCGAGGTCGAACGTGAGGTGGTCGGGGCCCTGCGCGCCCACGCCGGAGCCGGGCGGGAACATGCTCTTCGGCGGCTCGCGGAAAGCGATGGAGATGATCCGCTGGCCCTCCGCCATGCGCTTGCCCGTGCGCAGGAAGAACGGCACCCCGGCCCAGCGCCAGTTGTCGATGTAGCACTTCAGCGCGATCAGCGTCTCGGTGTCGGACTCCGGGTCGACGCCATCCTCCGCGCGATAGCCGGTGTACTGCCCGCGCACGACGTCGGTGGGCAGGATCGGCAGCATGCTGCGGAAGACCTTGTTCTTCTCCTCGCTGATGGGCGCGGGCTCCAGCGCGGTGGGCGGCTCCATCGCCATGAAGGCGAGGATCTGGAAGAGGTGCGTGACCACCATGTCGCGGTAAGCGCCGGTCTGCTCGTAGAACCCGGCGCGCGTGCCGAGGCCGAGCGTCTCCGGCACGTCGATCTGCACGTGGTCGATGAAGTTGCGGTTCCAGATCGGTTCGAACAGCCCGTTCGCGAAGCGGAACGCGAGGATGTTCTGCGCGGGCTCCTTCCCGAGGAAGTGGTCGATGCGGAAGATCTGGTCCTCCGTGAAAACGTCGTGCAGCTTCGCGTTCAGCGAGACGGCCGACGCGAGGTCGGTGCCGAAGGGCTTCTCCATGACGATGCGGGCGCGGTCCACGAGGCCCGCCTCGCTGATCATCCGCACCGCGGCGAGGGCGGCGTTCGGCGGCACGCTGAGGTAATGCAGCCGGCGGCTCTCGCCTTCGAAGGTCTGCTCGGCGGTTTCGACGGCGGTTCGCAGCGCCTCCGGACCGGAACCGAGGGGCACGTAGTCCAGGCTCCGCGCGAAGGCCTCCCAGTCGCGGTCCGTGACCTTGCGATTGAAGAACTCGTTGAGCGAAGCCCGGGCGATCTTCCGAAAGCCATCGGCATCGATGTCGTCGAGCGAGACGCCGATGATCCGGCAGCCGGGGATGAAGCCGGCGCTGACCAGGTGATACAGCCCCGGCAGCAGCTTGCGCCGGGAGAGATCGCCGGTGGCACCGAACAGCACCACCACCTGCGGAAAGCGCGGACCAACCCCTGGGGGAACCTTCGCCACGGCGGATCTCCTGTGCGGGATGCGGGGAGCGTGCATCGGTGGCGAGGGCGGCGCAACATCCGTACCGGTGGGTTTCCCTTGTAGGAGCGCGCCATGCCCGCGAAATCGTGGTTTCCGGGTGGAGCGCTTCCTTGCATCGACCGCTTTCGGGGCCATGGGCCCCTCCTACAAGGGCATGGCCCGCTCCTACAAGGGCATGGTCCGCTCCGGCGACGGCCCCACCCGCACCGCCGGGGTGCGCGCCGCCCATGGGCGCACCGGGCATTTGCCGGCACAATCGCGGCCTTCCGCTCCATGCCCCGACCCATGAACGACCGCCACGACATCGCTGCCCGCGCATCGACGCCTCCCGGAGGCGCCTGACTTGTCCGACCGTCTGGCCGTGCTGCCGCAATACCTCCTGCCCAAGCGCGCGATCACCGGGTTCGCCGGTTGGTGCGCCAACTCCCGGTCGAAGGCCTGGACGCGCCGGGTGATCCCCTGGTTCATCGCGCGCTATGGCGTGAACATGGCCGAGGCCGAGAATCCGGATCCGATGGCGTACGAAACCTTCAACGCGTTCTTCACGCGGGCGCTGCGGCACGATGCGCGACCGCTGGCCGCGGGGCCGTTCGTGTGCCCGGTGGATGGCGCCATCAGCCAGTGCGGTGCCATCGTGGGCGATCAGCTGTTGCAGGCGAAGGGGCACACCTACAGCGTCCGGGCGATGGTGGGTGGGGATGCCGCGCTGGCGGCGCAGTTCGTCGACGGCCAGTTCGCGACGCTCTACCTGAGCCCGAAGGACTACCACCGCATCCACATGCCCTGCGACGGTCGTCTGGTGCGGATGATCCACGTGCCCGGCGATCTCTTCTCGGTGAACCCGACCACGGCCCGCGGCGTGCCCGGTCTCTTCGCGCGGAACGAGCGCGTGGTGTGCGAGTTCGACTCCGACCACGGCACCTTCGTACTCGCCCTCGTGGGCGCCACCATCGTCGGTAGCATGGCGACGGCGTGGCACGGACTGGTGAATCCGCCGCGTCCGGGCACCGTGCGCGAGTGGCGCTACGACGGCCGCGACATCGCGCTGCGCAAGGGTGAGGAGATGGGGCGCTTCCTGCTCGGGTCCACGGTCGTGATGCTGTTCCGGAAGGGCACGCTGCAGTTTCCCGCCGACTGGGTGGCGGCGCGCGACATTCGCATGGGCGAGGCCATGGTTCGGTAGTTCAGCGGTGCCGCGGTACCGTGCGGTGGCGTACATATCGCCGCGCGCCCTCGGCGCAGACTCGGCTCTGCAACATCACAGGAGCCTCGAGAATGAACACACGCACCGTCATCATCGCTGCAGCACTTGCTGCCGCACTCGTCACGTCCGGCTGCGCCGTCCAGCGCGGCCAGCAGACCGTCGGCGGCTACGTCGACGATTCGGCCATCACCGCGCAGGTCAAGAGCAGCTTCGTCGGCAACAAGGACGTCGGCGCGGCCAGCATCAGCGTCGAGACCCTCGAAGGGAAGGTGATGCTGTCGGGCTTCGCGAAGAACGAAGCCGAGAAGGCGGCTGCCGGCCGACTCGCGATGAGCGCGAAGGGCGTGAAGTCGGTGGAGAACCAGATCATCGTCCAGCCCTGATCCCCGCCCGGCATCGCCCGCACGTCGCGGGGGATGTCGGGGCTGCGCTACCATCCGGCCCCACAACAACGTAGCCGCGCGCAGGCCGCCATCGAGCCCGCCGCGGGGGAGCCGGGGGGAGTCTTGGTTCGAAACGAAGCAGTACCGGATGCGGGTCCGGTCCGGAGGCTGTCCACGTTCGTCGACAGCCTGGTAGGTGGGCTCGTCGAGGGTCTCGTGGCGCTCCTCATCCTGGCCGAGGTCGTGATCCTCTTCACGGGGGTCGTCTCGCGCTACGTGTTCGAGGAGCCCATCGTCTGGTGCGACGAGCTGGCGTCGATCCTGTTCCTGTGGCTCGCGATGCTCGGCTCGGTGGTGGCGCTGCGGCGTGACGAGCACATGCGCATGACCGCCGTGGTCGGCATGGTGCGCCCGAAGGTCCGCGCGTTCCTCGACATGTTCGCCGTCGCGGCGGCGCTCGCGTTCCTCTTCCTGTTCATCGGCCCCGCGTACGAGTTCGCCCACGACGAGATCCCCATCTCGACCCCCGCGCTCGACATCTCCAACGCCTGGCGGGCCGCGGCGCTGCCCATCGGCGGGGCGCTGATGATCCTCGTGGCGCTGCTGCGATTGCTCAGGACGGCGAGTGCGCCGCTCGCCATCGCCGCCTTCGCGGTCGTCGCCGCGCTGGCCGGTGCGCTGATCGCGATCAGCCCGCTGCTGCAGGACCTCGGCAACCTCAACCTGCTCATCTTCTTCGTCGGCGTCGTGTCGGTGAACGTCTTCGCCGGTGTGCCCATCGCGTTCTCGTTCGGGCTCGCCACCGTCGGTTATCTGGCACTGACCACGAGCACGCCGATGCCCGTCGTCGTCGGCCGCATGGACGAGGGCATGTCGCATCTGATCCTGCTGTCGGTGCCGCTCTTCGTGTTCCTCGGCCTGCTGATCGAGATGACCGGCATGGCGCGCGCGATGGTGGCGTTCCTCGGCAACCTGCTCGGACACGTGCGCGGCGGGTTGTCGTACGTGCTCGTCGGATCGATGTACCTGGTGTCCGGCATCTCCGGGTCGAAGGCGGCCGACATGGCGGCAGTGGCACCGGTGCTCTTCCCGGGGATGCAGGCGCGCGGTGCCAAGAAGGGCGAGCTGGTCGCACTCCTCGCGGCCACGGGCGCCCAGACGGAGACGATCCCGCCCAGCCTCGTGCTGATCACGATCGGGTCCGTCACCGGCGTGTCGATCGCCGCGCTCTTCACGGGCGGCCTGCTCCCGGCCGTCGTGCTCGGCCTCGCGCTGTGCGTCCTCGTGTGGTTCCGCTACCGCCACGAGGATCTCTCCGGCGTCCGGCGCGCGACACGCGGCGACATCGTCCGAAGCCTCGTCATCGCATTGCCGGCGATCGCGCTTCCGTTCGTGATCCGCACGGCGGTGGTGAAGGGCGTGGCGACGGCAACCGAGGTGTCGACGATCGGCATCGTCTACGCCGTCCTCGCCGGCCTGCTCATCTACCGGTGCTTCCCCTGGCGACGCCTCGTGCCGATGCTCGTCGAGACCGCGGCGCTGTCGGGCGCGATCCTGCTCATCATCGGCGCGGCGACGGGCATGGCCTGGTCGCTCACGCAGTCCGGCTTCTCGGAGGACCTCACGCGACTCATGGCGAACCTGCCCGGCGGGCGGGCCGGATTCCTCGCCGTGTCGATCGTCGTCTTCATCGTCCTGGGCAGCGTGCTGGAGGGTATCCCCGCCATCGTGCTCTTCGGGCCACTGCTGTTCCCCATCGCGCGGGAAATGGGTGTCCACGACGTCCACTACGCGATGGTTGTGATCCTCGCGATGGGCATCGGGCTCTTCGCTCCGCCGTTCGGCGTTGGCTACTATGCCGCGTGCGCCGTCGGTCGAGTGCCGCCGGACGAGGGCATCCGGCCGATCGTGGGGTACCTCGTGGCACTGGTGATCGGCTTGATCGTGGTCGCCTGCGTGCCCTGGATTTCCATCGGGTTCCTGTGACCCGGACCAACTGAATCGTGACCGAGCGGCGCAGCACGCACGGCACTTGCGGAGGAGAGAAAACCCCATGTCGATGATCAGCAGACGCGGATTCGTGCGGGGCGCCGCACTGGCAACGATGGGCGCGCTGGGCGGGCTGCCGATGCGCGCGGGTGCTGCCGAGTTCACCTGGAAGCTGGCGAACAACCTGCCGGTGACGCACCCCACCAACGTCCGGATGCAGGAGGCCGCCGCGAAGATCCTCGAGGAGACCGGCGGCAAGGTGGAGATCCGGATCTTCCCGAACAACCAGCTGGGTGGCGACACCGACATGCTCTCGCAGCTGCGCTCCGGCGGGATCCAGATGTTCACGCTGTCGGGGAACATCCTCTCGACGCTGTCGAAGCCGACCTCGCTGTGCGGCGTCGGCTACGCATTTCCCGACTACAAGCGCGTGTGGGAGGCCGTCGACGGTGATCTCGGACGGCATCTGCGCGGGATCATCGGCAAGCTCGGCCTGCACTCGCTCGACAAGATGTGGGACAACGGCTTCCGGCAGATCACCAGCGGCACGCATCCAATCAACACGCCGGAGGACCTCAAGGGCTTCAAGATCCGCGTGCCGGTGAGCCCGCAGTGGACCTCGCTCTTCAAGGCGCTCGGGTCCTCGCCCACCTCGATCAACTTCAACGAGGTGTACTCGGCGCTGCAGACGAAGATCGTCGACGGGCAGGAGAACGCCATCCAGCTCATCGAGATCGCGAAGCTCTACGAGGTGCAGAAGTACGTCTCGATCACGAACCACATGTGGGACGGCTGGTTCTTCCTCGTGAACGGTCGTGCGTGGGCCAAGCTTCCGCCGAACCTCCAGGAGATCGTCGCCCGCCAGTTCGACGCTGCGGCCCTGCGGCAGCGCGACGACCTCGTGAAGCTCAACGTGACGGCGGAAGAGAAGCTGCGGAAGGCCGGTCTCGTGTTCAACCGGACCGACCCGGCGAAGTTCCGCGCCGTGCTGTCGTCCGCCGGGTACTACAAGGACTGGAAGGCGATCTACGGGCCCGAGGCCTGGGCGCTGCTCGAGAAGTACTCGGGCCCGCTCGCCTGACATCCGCCATCGAAAGACACGAGGAAGCACCATGGCGCAATCAAAAGCGGGGCAGCGCGTCGCCCTGATCACGGGGGCCGCGAAGGGCATCGGCGCAGCCATCGCGGATCGTCTCGCGCGGGACGGCATGCATGTGCTGATCGGCGACATCGACGACGCCGAGGCTGCAGCCACTGCAACGTCACTGACGCAGGCCGGGTTCGCGGCTTCGCCGCTGCATCTGGACGTCGGTAACGCCGATTCGGTTGCCGCGGCCTTCGCCGGGATCGACCGGCGCTGGGGTCGCTGCGATGTCGTCGTGAACAATGCCGGCATCGCGAAGACGGCACCGTTCGTCGACTTTCCGCTCGACAGCTGGGAGGCGCATCTGCGCGTGAACGTGACCGGCGTGCTGCTGTGTTCTCAGCACGGCGCGCGCCTCATGCAGCGCGCGCGTTGGGGTCGCATCGTGAACATCGCGTCCGTGGCCGGCATGCGCGCCGTCGGCGTCGGGCGCACCGGCTACGGCACGTCGAAGGCAGCCGTCATCGGCCTCACGCGGCAGATGGCGGTGGAGCTGGCCGAGTTCGGGATCACCGCGAATGCAGTGGCGCCGGGTCCGGTCGACACGCCGATGACGCGCGTCCTGCATTCGCCGGAGTTCCGCCAGGCGTACACGGACGCCATCCCGATGGCCCGCTACGGGACGCAGGACGAGATCGCGGCCGCCGTGGCGTACTTCGTCTCCGATGCGGCCGGCTATGTGACGGGTATCGCGATGCCGATCGACGGCGGGTTCCTGGCGTCGGGGGCGCGGTAGGGTGGTTGGTCCTGCACACCGACATTCGCCCGGGGCTCGGAACCGCAGTTCGAATCTCCGTCGGAGTGCATCCCCATGAAGTCCTTCGTTGCACCGTTCGCTCTGGCGCTGGCCGCGACCCTGGCCCCACCCACCCTCGCCGACGCGCCCATCCCCGCCTGGGCCTACCCCGTGAATCCCCCGGGGGCACCGCCACCGGACGACGGCACCCCACTCTCCGTACCTGGCAGTGACCGACGTTTCACGATGACGCAGTTGCGCGATCTCACGAGCGTGCCCGACTGGCATCCGGACGATCACCCACCCATGCCGCCGAGCGTGGCAACCAGCGCGGGGAAGGGCGTGTATGCCTGCGGCTTCTGTCATCTCCCGAACGGTCTGGGACGGCCCGAGAACTCGAGCCTCGCGGGGCTGCCGGCCGAGTACATCGTGAAGCAGGTCGAGGCGTTCCGCAGCGGCGCGCGCAGGAGTGCCGAGCCTCGATCGTTGCCGATCAACATCATGATCGGCGTGGCTCAGGCCGCCACGGACGCCGAAGTGCGCGAGGCCGCCGAGTATTTCGCGGCGCTGCCCGCGCGGCCATGGATCCGTGTCGTCGAGGCCGACGTCGTGCCGATGACCCACGTCGCCGGATGGATGCTGGTGGCTTCCGAACCGGCGGCCACCGAACCCATCGGCGAGCGGATCATCGAGATGCCCGAAAACCTCGAACGCACGGAGCGCCGCGATTCGAGATCGGGCTTCGTCGCATACGTGCCCACAGGGAGCATCGCGCGCGGCGAGGCACTCGTCACGACGGGCGGCGGTCGGACCACAGCGTGCGGCATCTGCCACGGCGCCGATCTGCGGGGACTCGGGCCGGTGCCCGCACTGGCGGGGCGCTCGCCGAGCTATCTCGCGCGCCAGCTCCACGACATGCGGCGCGGCCTGCGCGGCGGCGGGTGGGCGGTGCTCATGCAACCGGTGGTGGCCGGGCTCTCGGACGGCGACATCATCGACCTCGCGGCGTACATGGCGTCGCGAGCACCCTGAAGGGGCGTTCAGGCGCCGCCGTCGTCGTCTGCCGTGTTCCGGCCGGCATCCTCGCGGCATTGCCGCCGCAGTGCCGCCCAGCCATCGGCGCCGAGTGATTCCATCGTCGCGATGTTCGTCTCGTAGATCGCGTCGGCTTCCGGGAATGCCTGGACGGCGCGGTCGATGCTCGTTTCGCGGAGCAGGTGGAGAGTGGGGTGGGGCGCGCGGTTGGTCGCGTTGCCCATGTCGTCCGGTGCCGTCCCCGCGAACTGGTAGTCGGGATGGAAACTCGCCACCTGGATCACGCCGTCCAGACCCATCGCTGCAACGACGGCGTCGGCCTCGTCGAGGAAATCGTTGTAGTCCAGGAAGTCCTGCAGCACCCGCGGATGCACGAGCAGCGTCGTCTCGAGCGTGGAGGCGTCGGTGTCGCGCAGGCGCTCCAGCTCCGTGACCAGAACGTCGCGCAGGGCATCGGTATCGGTCGCCTCGGTGGCGACGTATCGGATGAGCCGCTTCACCTGCACCGCTTTCGCGAACGGGCAGAGGTTGAGACCGATGACGGCGCGGTCCACCCATGCTCGAACCTCGGCGAGGGCATGCTCCGGCGACACTGCAGGGGAGACATCTTTCATCTCCGGATTATGCCTTCGCCGGGACGTCGGATGCCGCGGGAGCGAGGCCTGTCGGGCGCGCTTCCGGACTGCGACGATCGGACGCGCGGGGGGCTTCCCGGAGGTGCAGGACATCGCCCTATAATCGCCCGACCTATCCCGGCGAGCGATACGCTGACCGGTACGTTTCAGCGGGAGAGGTGCCTGGTGCCCGACTCCTGCGCCGAAGTGCGCGCCGTACCGAGAGATCCGGCCTCAGAGACCAGGCAGGTCGCACGACGCATCGGGATCAGGGAGCCGACGAGCTTCCGCATACCGTCCACAAGACCAAGCCGGACATCGGTGCATGGTGCGCGCACCGGTGATCGCAGGCGGCAAGCCCGAGCGTCGGTCCGCATCGGAGGCAGCAGAAGGGGGAGCAACGATGACACGCGAAGGGGAGGGGTCCCGTCGGCGGCAGGGTTGCGGCGGACGCAGGGAGGGTCTGGAAGCACTCGGGCGCATTGCATCTTTCATGGACGACGCGGCTGCGCGTTCGAGCTGGCCCCGCGACCCCGGTGGTTGCGGCACGGTCACCTTGCCGGCGCCCGATGGTGCCGACCTGGAGGTCGTGCGCAGGTGGTCACGCGGCAGGCCGCTGGTCACGCAGGCGCATGGCGGGCCTTCCGGGGGCTACGACGAGCTGGGGATGGTGGCGCACACGGTGCTCCGCTATCACGCGCATCTGCTCACTGATTTCGAACGCAAGGCCATCGTCGCTTTCGACGCCCGCTGGCGGATCGCCCTGGCACGCGATCCGGAGGTCATGCATCACCAGCTTCGGCGCGCCGGGGTGTTCGACACGCCCGGCCTCGGCGCGGTGATGTCGCGCGGTTACGAGACCTTCTGCCGGGACATCGCCGCCCGCGTACTCTTCGAGCATGCTGGCGACCTCGTGCTGAATCGATGCCCGCAGTGCGATCGCATCGTTCGTACGCCCAGGGCGAGGCAGTGCTTGTGGTGTTTCCACGACTGGCATTGAGCGCGTACCCGGCGCTGGGTTGTCCGACTCGTCTTGCCGCGCGTATGCTCGTGTCGTGAATCCGGCCGGCCCGGAGTCGGGCTTTCCGCCATTCCCGGAGCGCAATTCCCGGAACGAGTTCCCCGGGCGCATTTTCCGACGCGCAGCATGCCGCGTCGCTTCGAACACGTCTTCACGGCGCCTTCTCCCGCGCCGTCCTGTTCACGGTGCCACAACCTGGTGGCCGCACCGCCCTGAGTCCTGACGTCGACCGCGACGTCCTGTGCGATGGCCCGCCTGCGACGCGTTGCCGCAGGCGTCGGCATTTCCAGCCTTTCCCGCTGTGCGCGCCTTCGCCCGCGCGCCACCGCCGACGTCGCGACTGCCTTCAATCACGATGGGGCTGCCGCGTGCAGGACTGGGCAGGGCTTGCTTCGCGAATGCGTTGGCTGCCGTGTCGGGTCGTGGTTCGGGCCGACGGCGCCGTCGCTTGGTCCAGTGCCGCGCGCCGGAGAGAGGGGGGGCTGCCGTGGGAGACATGCTGAATCGCTGGCTGCATTCCGGACGGATGGTGCTCGTGGGCATCGCACTGCTTGCCGCGGCGGTTCCCGTGGCGAGCCGATGGTCCTTGCTGGCAACCGTGGAGACCTACGATGCCCGCCTCGCGGGTGCGCAGCAGGTGCCGCCCGTGCGGCAGAGCGCAGGCCATGGCGCCGGGGTCTTCTTCGTCCGCAACGATCGCACCCTGGAAGGTCATGTCGAGACGTCCGGCATCGACGCCACCATCGCCCATCTGCACGAAGGGGCAGTCGGGCGGCTGGGCCCCGTCATCGTCCCGCTCGCGAGGCAGGCCGACACCTTCGTCGTTCCGCCCGACACGCGACTCACGGAAAGTCAGATGGCCAGCCTTCGGGCGGGAGAGGTGTACGTGAGTGTCCGCAGCGCCCGGTATCCGGACGGGGAACTCCGGGCGCAGCTCATTCTGATGGCGGGGCAGTTCTGAGAGGGTGATCGGGGACGACCTGCCGCTTGCCGCCCGCGTTCACTTCAGGCGGCGCGGGAGGGCTCTCGGATCGTGGCGGTCCACCGCTCGATGATGGCGCGAAGGAGATCCACCGTGAACGGCTTGCCGAGGTGGTCATCCATGCCCGCGGCGAGGCAAAGCTCGCGATCCCCGGCGAGTGCATTCGCCGTCAGCGCCACCACCGGGGTGCGCGGGCGTGCGAGGTCGGCTTCGAGAGAGCGGATCGCGCGCGTCGCGTCGTAGCCGTCCATCACGGGCATCTGGCAGTCCATCAGCACCAGATCGTAGTTGCCGCCGCGCCATCGCTCCACGGCGACTGCCCCGTCGACAGCGAGGTCCACCTCGCAGCCGAGCCGCTTCAACAGCGTCGAAGCGATCTGCTGGTTCACGGGGTTGTCCTCGACGAGCAGGATGCGCCGACGGATGGGAGCGCGTACCGCCGGCGGCGGGCTGGCCGATCGGGCGGTCGAGCCAGGGTCGGCGAGCGCGTCGACGAGCGCGGCGCGGCGCAGCGGGTGCGGGATCACCGCGTGGACCGCCAGCTGGGACGAAGGCTCACCGGTGTGCCCAGCAGGTGCCGTCACGAGAATCCGCCAGCGCGCCGCGGATTCCCCGGGAGGCCGAAGCGGGAGATCCCGCCATGCGGGCTCGAGGGTCGCTGCCGCCGGGACGAGCCATGTGTTCGGAGCGCTCCCCTCGCGGATGGCCGTCGCGAGGTCTGCAACGGATTCGAAGATCACCGCCGATGCCCCGCAACCCGCCAGGAGTTCCTCGAGGATAGTGCGGACACGGGGGGCGGCCCGCACCAGCGCGACGCGTTGCGTCACTGACGAGTTCTGCTGGTGTGCCACGGCGTCGAGCGCGACCGGCAGGATGAAATGAAAACAGGATCCCTCGCCCGGGACGCTGTCGATGCTGATCCGCCCGCCCATCAGCCGGACGAGTTCCGCGCTGATGGCGAGTCCGAGCCCGGTGCCGCCGAAGACGCGGGTGGTCGTGTCGTCGGCCTGCACGAAGGCGCGGAAGAGTCGGTCGCAGGTGGCGGCGTCGATCCCGATCCCGGTGTCGATGATGCGGAACAGCAGTCCGCCCGACCCGCCGTCCGCGCGGACCACCTCCAACGCAACCTCGCCCGACGCGGTGAACTTCACCGCATTGCTGAGCAGGTTCGAGAGGATCTGCCGCAGGCGCAGCGGATCGCCGTGCACGGTGGCCGGCAGGTCAGGCGCGACGCGGCACGTGCAGGTGAGGCCCTTCTCGGCGGCGTCCGGGGCGAACAACTCGGCCACGCTCTCCACGACCTCCCGCAGGTCGAACGGGATGTGCTCCAGGGTCACCCGGCCCGCCTCGATCTTGGAGTAATCGAGCACATCGTTCACGAGGGCGACCAGCGTGTTGCCGCTCTGCCGCAGCACGCCCACGAACCGCTCCTGTTCAGCCGTGAGCGGTGTTGCGGCGAGCACGTCGGCAGCACCGAGGACCCCGTTCAGCGGCGTGCGGATCTCGTGGCTCATGTTCGCGAGGAAGCGCGACTTCTCGCGCACGGCTGCCAACGCCTTGTCGCGCGCCTCGGAGAACTCCTCGTTCTGGGCGTGCAGCTGAATGACGGCCTGCTGGCGGGCCCGGTTCACCAGGAAGAGCAGTGTGAAGATGACGAGGAAGAGGCCGGGCTGGCTCACCACGTACAGCATCTCGGGGTCGACGCCACGGTGCGTCGCGAACGCGTGCCCCGACAGCGTCATGCCGCCCATCACGAACATCTCGACGAGCACGATCCCGAACCAGACATAGGCCCGGCTCGACAGGCCGGCGATGCTGAGAGCGAGCGGGACGATCATCAGCCACGGGGCCACTGCGGAGGACAGCCCGCCCTGGTGCCAGGTGAGGTACGACGTAAGCGTGAAGATCACGGCCGACATGCCCTGTAGTGCGATCTGAACGCTGCGGGTGGCGAAGTAGAGCGGCAGGGTCGCCAGTCCGCCGATCATGCCCATACCGATGGCCATCGCGCCCACGGGCTCTTTCAGAACGAGCGCGTAGACCGGAACGTAGAAGAGGGCCGCCAGCGTCAACGCGAGCAGGGCGATGACATAGATCTGCAACTGGTACGCCGTCTCGCGGCCGGCCGTGTCGGCCGCGCCACCGATGACGCGCACCAGTCTCCGGATCCAGTCGATGCTTCGCGGTTCTGTCATCACGTGGTTAGCGGCATCGCGCCCGTGGCGTTGAGGGGCGAGATGCGCGTGCAGCCTCCAGTGCGACGGCTTCCGAGGGGCAGCTTGCCGGGTGCCCGACCGTCGTTGTGCTCGATTATGGGGTGCCACGCCCGTTTGCGGGGCGTCCAGTGACCAATGCATAACGAGTCGGTGGACGGAAGCGATTGAAATCCCGCGGGTTCTGCCGGTGGGTCTCCGGCTGGCGCCATGGCTCCGGATTTGCAGTGTCGGGACTGCCGCCAACGGCGTGCCCCGACCCAGGAACCGAAGTCGCCATGACCCTCGCCGCCGTCGACGCACAACCTGCCCCCATCGCCATCGACCCGGCGCGCACTGCGCTGATCGTGATCGACATGCAGCGCGACTTCCTCGAACCGGGGGGCTTCGGCGAGACGCTGGGCAACGACATCTCGCTGCTCGCTGCGGCCGTCGAGCCGTGTCGTGCCCTCATTGCCGGCTTCCGACGGCACGGCCTGCTGGTTATCCACACCCGGGAAGGGCATCGCCCCGACCTCTCCGATGCACCGCGCGCCAAGGTGGAGCGCGGCGAGCCGCGGCTGCGCATCGGCGCGCAGGGGCCCATGGGTCGCATCCTGGTCCGCGGGGAACCCGGCCACGACATCATCCCTGCCCTCTACCCGATCGACGGCGAGCCGGTCATCGACAAGCCGGGCAAGGGCGCCTTCCACGCGACGGATCTCCACCAGATCCTTCTCAACGACGACATCGAGAACCTCGTCGTCTGCGGCGTCACCACCGAGGTCTGCGTGCACACGACAGTGCGCGAGGCCAACGACCGAGGCTACCGCTGCATCGTCCCCGGCGACTGCTGCGCCTCCTACTTCCCGGAGTTCCACGAGGTGGGGCTCCGCATGATCTCGGCCCAGGGCGGGATCTTCGGATGGGTGACGGACTCGACCAGGATCCTCGCTGCGCTGGGCTGAGCCGTCTTCGTGTCATCACGCCGTGTGACGCAATGAGGACAAGACCGATGAACGCAAAGCCTGCGGTATGGAGTCCGGGGGACTGGAACGCCTTTTTCGGGTTCGGCACCAACATCCTCGTCAACCTGCTGGTCCTGACGGGTCTGCTGCGATTCGTGGTGAAGATGCCGGACGACATCGTGTTCGGCCGGATCCTTCCCGCCACCGGCCTCATGCTGTGCCTCTCGACGATGTACTACGCGTGGCTCGCCTACGACCTCGCACGGAAGACCGGCCGCAACGACGTCTGCGCGCTGCCTTCGGGAATCAGCGTCCCGCACATGTTCGTGGTCACCTTCGTAATCATGCTGCCGATCGCGCTCCAGACCGGGGATCCGATCAAGGGTTGGGAGGCCGGACTCACGTGGGTCTTCGTGCAGAGCTTCGTGCTGATGGCGGGCGGGTTCGTCGCGCCGATCATCCGCAAGATCACGCCGCGCGCGGCCCTGCTCGGCACGCTCGCTGGCGTGTCGATCGCGTTCATCTCGCTCCGGCCCGCGCTCGAGATGTTCATGACCCCCGTGATCGGCGTCGTGTGCTTCGTGATCATCATCGCGAGCTGGTTCGGCGGGCTGCGCTACTTCAAGGGCATCCCGGCCGGCCTGGTCGCCATCGCCGTCGGAACGCTCATCGCGTGGGGCTCCACGGCCCTCGGCCTCAACTACGGCGGGCTCACCCTGGAGAAGCTCGCGGGGTCGGTCACGAACTTCGGCTTCTCGATCCCGCTGCCGGCCTTCGGCCACGTGTTCTCGGGATTCGACTTCCTCGGCGTGATCCTCGTCACCGCGATCCCGTTCGGCATCTACGATCTCGTCGAGGCGCTGGACAACGTCGAGAGCGCGGCCGTCGCGGGCGACAGCTTCCCGACGACGCGTGTGCTCACGGCCGACGGTGTCATCAGCCTGATCGGCTGTCTGATGGGCAACCCGTTCATCAACGCCGTGTACATCGGGCACCCCGGCTGGAAGGCCATGGGCGGGCGCATCGGCTACTCGGCCGCCACGGGTATCGCCGTGCTCTTCCTCTGCTGGCTGGGGATCATCTCGGTGATGACGTCGCTCGTGCCTGTGGTGGCGATCTCGCCGATCCTCCTCTACATCGGCATGCTGATCGGCGCCCAGGCCTTCCAGGAGACACCGCGCAGCCATGCACCGGCGATCATCCTCGGCCTGATGCCGCACCTTGCCGCGTGGGGGAAGCTGCAGATCGACAACGTGCTCGCCGCCGCAGGGACGAACGCCGCGGCGGTCGGTGTCGACAAGCTCGCGCAGACCGGCGTGCTGTACCACGGCCTCGAAGTGCTGGGTGGGGGCGCGATCCTCGGCGGGCTGGTGCTGGCGGCGATCGCGGCGTTCGTGATCGATCGCGAATTCACCAAGGCCGCGGCGTTCTCGTTTGCTGGCGCAGTGCTCACGTTCTTCGGCTTCATGCACGGCGAAGCGATCGGCATCGGCCAGACGCCCACGGTGGCCGTGAGCTACCTGATCGTCGGTGCGTTCCTGCTCACGTGCTCGAGGGTGGGGGTGATGGCGCCGAAGCCCGCGGAACATGGCGGGATGCACGGCGGGGCGATGCCGGCGGATTGACGGTGGGGTTGCGCTCGACGAGGGGGTGAGCGGGGCGCCGACGCCCGTCGCCTCCATTGGCGAGGGTTTCCGTGGGTCGAGCTACGCTCGACGCGGCGCTGGCTTGGGTACCACGAGGAATCCAGGAACGCGGGCGTCGGGCGAAGCCCGACCCACGGGGTTGTTTTCAGCGACGAGGAATCCATTGGTGAGGGTTTCCGTGGGTCGAGCTACGCTCGACGCGGCGTGGGCTTGGGTACCACGACGAATCCAGGAACGCGGGCGTCGGGCGAAGCCCGACCCACGGGGTTGTTTTCAGCGCCGAGGAATCCATTGTCGAGGAGTTCCGTGGGTCGAGCCACGCTCGACGCGGCGTCGGCTTGGGTACCACGAGGAATCCAGGAACGCGGGCGTCGGGCGAAGCCCGACCCACGGGGGTTGTTTTCAGCGCTGACGAATCAAGTCGCGAGGGCCGTTCGTGGGTCGAGCTACGCTCGACGCGGCGATGGCCTGGGTACCACGACGAATCCAGGAACGCAGGCGTCGGGCGAAGCCCGACCCACGGGGGTTTCTTTCAGCGCTACGGAATCCATTGGCGAGGACTTCCGTGGTTCGAGCTACGCTCGACGCGGCGTCGGTCTGGGTACCACGACGAATCCAGGAACGCGCGCGTCGGGCGAAGCCCGACCCACGATCCCTTATGCAGCCACCGCTCCCCCTAGCCGCCGGCGGATGATCTCGTCCGCCTCGCCCATGATCCGATCGATCAGCTCCCTCACGCTTGGCACGTCGTGGATGAGCCCCGCCACCATGCCGCAGCTCCACGCGCCGGCTTCCATATCGCCCTGCTGCATCACGCGCGGATAGATCCCGCCCACGAGTTCGCGGATGTCCTCGATGCCGAGGCTGGCGCCCTTCTCGCGTTCGATCTCCAGGATCTTCTCGACGGCAGCGTTCGTCATCACGCGTTCGGTGTTGCGCAGCGGGCGCATCACGAGTCGCGTGTCGAGCTCCGTCGCTTTCACGATGGCGTCCTTCACGTTCTGGTGTACCGGCGCTTCCTGCGTCGCGATGAAGCGCGTGCCCATGTTGATGCCGTCGGCGCCGAGCGCCAGGACGGCCACCAGCGAACGGCCATCGGCCATGCCGCCCGACGCGACGAACGGGATCTTCAGCTTCTCGGCGGCGAGCGGCAGGAGGATGAAGTTGGGCACGTCGTCCTCGCCCGGGTGACCACCGCATTCGAAGCCGTCGACGCTCACTGCGTCGCACCCGATGCGTTCGGCCTTCAGCGAGTGGCGCACCGACGTGCACTTGTGGATCACCTTGATGCCGCCGGCCTTCAGCGCAGGCATGTACTGCTCAGGGCTGCGGCCCGCCGTCTCGACCACCTTCACACCGCCCTCGATGATCGCGGCGATGTAATCGGGATACGGCGGGCTCTCGAAGCCGGGCAGGAACGTGAGGTTCACGCCGAACGGCTTGTCGGTGATTTCGCGGGCCTTCGCGATCTCGCGCGCCAGCAGTTCGGGGGTGCGTTGCGTGAGTCCGGTGATGATGCCGAGCCCGCCGGCCTCGGACACCGCAGCGGCGAGTTCGGCGAAGCCGACGTAGTGCATGCCGCCCTGGATGATCGGGTGCTCGATGCCGAAGAGTTCGGTGATGCGCGTCTTCATCCTGGGGTCCTCGATGCGTGGAGAGCGGGCGATTATGCCAGCGCGTCCTGCGCGCTCGTTCCGCCGCGATGCGCTGCGCGGCAGGCCGATCCTCAAGGGGTCAGGAACAGGGTGACTCCCAGGATGTGATTCATCGTGTCCGGCCGCTGATGCCCCGCAATGAACTGGTTCAGGTAACCCATCTCGAGACGCGCGACCGGTGTCGCATGGTAGGCGACACCGAGGAACAGCCGGTTCTGATCGAATCCGCCGCGGGCCCCGTAGTCGGTGCGGTTCAGGTTCAGGAACACCTCGTCCTGCCACACCACCGACCACGCCGTGCCCTCCACGCGACGGATGCCGCGAAAGAACTGCCGAAAGCGCCATCCGATGTCCCCGCTCCCCTGCAGCATGCGCTGCTCGAGTCGTGGCCGGAGCTGGAGGGTGAAGCCGGCCGGCTGGCTCTCGGGTACCCAGGTGATCTGTTGCCAGGGTCGATGCTCGTCGCGGTGGCCGGTGCGGGTCTCGGTCCCGATCCAAGCGGTGCCGGCCCAGGCCGTGACGCGCGGCGTGATGTCGAACCCCAGTGCCGGACGCACGATGTTCTGGAAGTTGCGTTCGACGTCCTGATCGAAGCGTGCCTGTGCCTCGAGCCAGTATCGCCAGCGGGAGGGGGTGGGGTCGGTCGTTCCCATCCGGCCGATGGCGGTCACGTTCAACCAGAGTTGCGTGTCCTGGTCCGTGGCGAGTGCAGGGGTCGAGAGCAGGGGTGCCAGACATGCGAGGCGTCCGAGCAGTCGTGCTGCGCGACGCCGGCCGGTATTCGAATGGGTTCGGGCGGATCGGGTCATGGACGAAGCGAAGGAGGAAGGTGAGCAACCTCGACGCCACGCGCGTACCACAAGCTGCAGCGCGGGCAACCCGACGACATCAGCCGACTCGCGGTCGGGGGCGCCTCGCTGACGGCAGTCGGGAACGAGGACGGCCGAGTATACGTGGCCGGCCCGCCAGCGGACCTCGCTACGCCACCGTCGGCGGGCCTCCGTGTGTTCAGGGCTCCGCGACCCGCTTCGCGATGTGCGCGAGCGCCTCTTCCACCTGATCGATGAGGATCAGGCAGACGTCGCCGTGCCTGAGCCTTGCGAGTGCCGTGTCGATGGCGAGGAACTCGCCACGGATCTCATCGATGGATTTCACCCGCGTGGCGCCCGCCAGGCCCTGCCGCAGGAGACCGATCACCTCGCCGTCGGCGCGACCGCGCTGGGCGGCGTCCTGGTACAGGATCACCTCGTCGAAGTGCGTGCCCACGATCCGCGCCTGATCGACGATGTCCTCGTCGCGCCGATCGCCGGCAGCGCTGATCACGAGCGTCCGCCTCGCGCCGGGCCAGGCGTCGAGGGCCTGCGCGAGCGCGATCAACGCATCCGGGTTGTGGCCGTAGTCGGCGATGATCGAAGCGCCGCGATGGCGGAACTCGTTGAATCGACCAGGGGCGGTGACGGCATCACACTCGAACGCGGCGAGCGCCGACTCGATGGCGGTCCAGTGGAGGCCGAGTGCCCAGGCGGCACCGACGGCGGCGAGGACGTTCTCGACCTGGAAGTGGAGGGCGCCGCCGCGTGTGAGCGGGACGGCGGCGAGCGGGATGCGCCGGACTTCCTTGCGGCCTTCCGCCGCGACGATGTCGCCGTCGGCGACCGACACCGTGCGCTTGCCGCGTGCCCGGTGCTCGACCATGACGGGAACGCTGGCGTTCCGGGAGAAGAAGAGAACGCTCCCCGGACAGGCGCCGGCCATGGCGGCAACCCGTGGATCGGCCGCATTCAGAACCGCCGTGCCGTTCGCTGCGACGTTCTGCACGACGACCTGCTTCACGAGCGCGATGGCATCGGCGGTGTCGATGTGGTCCAGTCCGAGGTGATCTCCCCGGCCCACGTTGGTGACGACGCCGACTTTGCAGCGATCGAACCCCAGCCCTTCGCGAAGTATTCCGCCACGCGCCGTTTCGAGCACCGCTGCATCCACCTCCGGGTGGCCGAGCAGTTTGCGCGCGCTCCGCGGGCCGCTGCAGTCTCCGGTGTCGATCCGGACGTCGTTCACGAAAATGCCGTCTGTGTTGGTCATGCCCACTGTGAGGCCCGTGGACGCCAGCATCCGTGTCACGAGGCGCACGGTGGTGGTCTTGCCATTCGTACCCGTGACCGCGACGATCGGGATCCGCGCGTCGCCATGTGTGCCGAACATGTGACGCACGATCGCGCCACCGATGTCCCGACCCTGGCCGTAGGATGGGTCCAGATGCATCCGCAGACCAGGCACGGCATTCACCTCGACGATTGCGCCGCCCTGGTCCTCGAGAGGCTTCAGGACCGACTCGCACACGATGTCCACGCCGCAGATGTCCAGACCGACCATGCGCGCCGCCTCCACTGCGCGCCGCGTGACTTCCGGATGCACGATGTCGGTGACGTCCGTTGCCGCTCCGCCCGTGCTCAGGTTGGCGTTGTTGCGAAGGAGCACGCGTTCGCCCCGCGGTGGCACCGTCTCCGGCCCGCATCCCTGGGACCGGAGGCAATCGATCGCGATCTCGTCGAGACGGATCCGCGTGAGCGGGGTCGCGTGTCCGATACCGCGACGCGGGTCGGTGTTCACGAAGGCAACCAGCTCGCTGATCGTGCGCACCCCGTCGCCGATCACGTTCGGGGCTTCGCGCCGCGCCGCGGCTACCAGGCGGTCGCCGACCACGAGCAGCCGGTAGTCGTCACCGGGAATGAAGCGCTCCACGATCACATCGGCGTCGTGGGCCTGTGCCGCTCGGAATGCGGTCGCCATCTGCTGGCGATCCGTGACATTCGTAGTGACCCCGCGACCCTGGTTGCCGTCACGGGGTTTCACGACGACTGCGGAGCCAAGACGCGTCATGGTGTCCCACGCGGCATCCAGCGAGCGCACCGAGGCTCCGTCCGGCACTGGCAGGCCCGCGGCCATCAGAAGCTGCTTGGTGAGATCCTTGTCCTGCGCGATGGCCTCCGCAATTGCGCCAGTGGTGTCGGTCTCCGCAGCCTGGATCCTGCGCTGGCGGCTGCCCCATCCGAGCTGGACGAGACTGCCTCGCGTCAGGCGGAGGAAGGGAATGCCGCGGGCCTTCGCAGCCTGCGCGATGGCGCCGGTGCTGGGGCCCATCCGGATGTCTTCGTAGAGGTCTCGCAGCGTCAGCAGTGCGGTGTCCACGTCGAAGGGGGTGTCCGCGCGAGCCGCTGCGAACAGCTGTTCGGCCAGGGTGACCGCGAGGCGTCCGATTTTCTCTTCGGCGTACTCGACCACGACACAGTAAGGACCGTCCCGGCCGATTCGTGACGTGTGGCCGAACGCGACCGGGCATCCAGCCGCCGCCTGAAGATGCAACGCCGCGGTTTCCAGCACATGGGCCGAACTCACCGGGTTCGGGTCACCCCTGAACCGCAGTGGCCCCATCCGCGGGAAGCGGGAAAGCAGTCGGGACTCGCAACCCGGTATCGCATCGAATGCATGCTCGTCGTCGTCCAGTGTGAGTTGCAGCTCAAGGACAGTGTGGCGCGTCCAAAGATTCGGTCCGCGCAAGGCGCGGACGCGCGTCACTTCCATGTCGGTCCCCCGAACCCTTCCAGTCGGTCGTCCGCGGGTGCGTCGAGCCAGGTGTCGATACCGGATGCCATCAGTTCGACACCGAGTGCCATGGCCCAGCCTGCAGCGACGGCGGCCAGGATGCATTCGACATCCAGTCTGCTCCAGACTGCCGCGATGGGCGGCGGCGTCGTGTGGAGCACTGCCTCCTCGCGAGATCCCTGCATGAGCACCACGATCCCGTTCCGGATCGATACCGCCCGCCGCCCCTTCGCGACGTGGTCCGCCAGCACGTCGCCCGCCGGATCGATGCCGTAGAAGATCACCTCCCCATCGCAGAGCGGTGCCAGGCGCGCGACGGCGGGGTCCGCCGCGGCGAGTACGCCAATACCGTCGGGTAGGACGACGTCGATCTGCGTGCGCAGTACGTTGAACATCGCCTCCGGTGTCCGGATGTCGCGTTCCGGAAGCGCATCCTCGGGAGCCATGCCGGTGACCACGCCGATCTGGCAGCGGTCGTACGCGAGGCCCTCGTTCGCCATCGTCTCGAATCCGTTCTCGATGATGGCTGCGTCCACGCTGCGATTCATCAGCAGGTGGCTGGCCGCCTGCCAGTTGGCGCAATTCCCGGCGGCGATACGGCGCCGGCCCAAGTAGGTGCCCGTGCTGCACGCGAGCCCGGCGCGAACCCCATCGAGGTGCAGGAAGACTGCCAGGAGCTGGGCAACAGCCGTGCGTCGTGAGGCGTGGCTGCCCGCGATGCCGATCACCGGGATCCTGCTCGCGACCGGATCGGGGAACAGGTGCGCGACGATCGCGTCTCCCACAGGTCGTGCTGTACCGGTCATCGGATGGAGGTGCCGCGCGAGATTGGGGCCGGTGTTGACGTCGGCGACGACCCCACACTGGTCCTCGAGTGGGCGCCCGATGTCCTCCATGATCATGTCGATGCCCGCGATGTCGAGTCCGATGACGCGCGCCGCTCGCACGGCGGTCGCGGCGACTGCGGGATGCATGCGGTCGGTGACATCCGCTGAGCGGTGGTTCGTCCGCACCCGAACGCGGGCGCCTTCCGCTGGGACGGCATCCGGAGAGAGCTTCTGGTTGGCGAGTTCGAGGCGCAGCACCGAATCGATACGCTTCGGCGTGACCGACGAGGGTGCGATGACGCCCAGTTCCGGATTGTCGAGACAGATCGCTGTCACGAGGTCGATGAGCGGGGTGCGACCGTCCCCGGTGACCCACGCGGCAGCATCCTTGGCTGCGGCCACCACTTTGCCGCCCACGACGAGCAGGCGGAACTCGGTCCCGCGAACGAAGCGTTCGACGCGTACGCCGTCGTCGTCGGCGAGGGACTTTCCGTAGGCCGCCTCCACCGCCTCGCGCGTCGTCAGTTCGAGGAAGATTCCGCGCCCGCGGCTGCGGTATTCGGGCTTGACTACCACCGGCAGGCCGATGTCCTCGGCGGCAGTCCACGCTTCGTCGACGCTGTGCACCACGAGGTCCTCCGGAACGGGAATGCCGCAGTCCGCCAGCAACCGCCGGCTGAGCGACCGGTCGCGTGCGATGCCGTGCGCGATGGCGCCTGTGCGGTCCGTCTCCGACGTCCAGATGCGTTGCTGGCGACTGCCGTAGCCCAGTTGCACGAGGTTCCCGTCGTTCAGCCGGACGACGGGAATGCGGTGGCGCAATGCGCTGGTCACGATCTCCTGGGTCCCGGGTCCCAGGCACAGGCTGTCGCTCATCCCCCGCAATCGGTCCACGGCGGCGGCCACGTCGTAGGCGTCGCCGTTCATCGCGTCGAGCACGAGGTCCCGGGCCATCCGCACGGCTGCCAGGGTGACGTCCTCCTGCCAGGTCGCAACCACCACCTTGTAGACGCCCCGACGCGAGGTTTCCCGGGCGCGTCCGAAGCCACCGGGCATGCCGGCAAGCCCCTGAAGTTCGAGCGCCACATGTTCCATCACATGCCCTGGCCAGGTACCCTCGCGCAGCCGCCGGAGAAAGCCGCCGCGCTCTTCGTAGCTGCAGCGATGCTCGACGAGCGATGGGATCCATTGCTCGAGGCGTTCCGCGAAGCCCGGGATGCGGTTCGACGGGCAATCCTCCAGATCACCGATGTCGACGAGGACTTCCAGTACCGGCACGTAAGTCCATGCATTCGGGCCGCGCAGCCGCGTGACGTCGAGGATGTCGATCTGCTTCTGGATGAGTTCGGTCGTGGCCGTTTGCATGAGTTTTGTGTGACAAAGTCCCGCGATGACCGTAGTCTATCCCTTCACGCAGAAAAATGCTCACGTCTCATCGATGATTCGATCCGCCAGGCGGCCCTCCTTTGGAGGATCGGTTCCGTGCCGGAACGCGCCAGCCGCCACGAGGGCTGTCGACTGACGGGGGCTGTGGGCGATGTTGTACCCTTCGCCCCCCCGCGGTCTGGAGCGATCCTGGCACGGGGTTCCTCACAGCTTCCTGACTCATGACGATCTCCTCCTCGCCGATTGCCACACCAGGCGCCTCCTTGCCGGAGCGCTGGCGCGCCGATGTCACGGCCCGCATGGAGACCGACGAGCGGGTCCTCGCGTGGCTGGCGACGGATCTCGACGGGCACCTGCGTTTCGCCGCGGGGATCGTCGTGCTGACCGACCGGCGCCTGATCGGACTGACGCCGGACGGCACTGAATGGCACGAGTGGCGGCTCGCGCACGACCAGGCGCTCGAAGTACGCGACCACGCCGGTGTCGTTCATCTCGACCTCTTCGTCGCGGGTGTCCGCCGCGCGGGCTGGCACTGCACTCTTGGGCACAACGGCGCGGCACAACGCCTTCGAGAACGATTCGTGGTGGCGCGCGAGACGCCGGTCGCCGAGGGTGTGCAGCCTGCGGCGGCGGTGTCCTCAGCGTGTCCGAGCTGCGGCACCGTGTTTCCGTCGGATGGCGAGACGTGTGCGCAGTGCGAACCCGAGCCCGACCGGCCACCGTCCCCGCGGACGCTCTTCCGGTTGTGGCGTTTCGCACGTCCTTACTGGGGCCGGCTCGCCGCGGGCTTCGTACTAACGCTCGCGGCGACCGCGGCGACCCTGGTGCCGCCGTACCTGACGATGCCGCTGATGGACCGGGTGTTGATCCCCTATGGCAACGGCGTCCCCATCGATCGCGGTCTGGTGGCGACCCTGCTCGGGTCCCTCTTCGTCGCCGTGGTGCTCGCGTGGGGGCTGGGATGGGCCCGTACCTACATCCTGTCGCGGATGAGCGAACGGATCGGTGCCGATCTACGCACGACCACGTACGAGCACCTGCTGCATCTTTCGCTCGAGTATTTCGGGGGGCGGCGCACCGGTGACCTCATGGCTCGGATCGGGTCCGACACCGATCGCATCTGCCTGTTTCTGTCGCTGCATCTCCTCGACTTCGCCACCGACGTCCTGATGATCGCGATGACGGCCGCGATCCTGGTGTCGATCGATCCCTGGCTCGCGGCCGTGACGCTTCTCCCCCTACCGTTCATCGCTTGGATGATCCATCTCGTGCGGGACCGCCTGCGCCACGGTTTCGACAAGGTGAACCGCATCTGGGGCGAGTTGAACAACGTGCTGGCCGACACGATCCCCGGCATTCGCGTCGTGAAGGCGTTCGCCCAGGAGCGTCGCGAGGCTGCGCGGTTCCGCGATGCGAACCGGCAGCATCTCGCGGTGAACGATCGTGTGAACCTCGTCTGGTCGGTCTTCTCGCCGACCGTCACGCTCCTGACGGAGATCGGTCTCCTCGTCGTCTGGGCCTTCGGCATCTGGCAGGTCTCGCGGAACGAGATCACGGTGGGTGTACTCACGGCCTTCCTCGCCTACATCGGGCGCTTCTACACGCGGCTCGACTCCATGAGCCGCATCGTCTCCTTCACCCAGAAGGCGGCTGCAGGGGCGAAGCGGATCTTCGAGATCCTCGACCACGTCTCGAGCGTCCCCGAGCCTGCAGTCCCCGTGCGCATCGAGACCGTGCGCGGGCGGATCGACCTGCGCGGCGTGGGTTTCCGCTACGGCAATCGCGCGGTGGTGCGCGGGTTGGACCTCGCCATCGCGCCGGGCGAGATGATCGGGCTCGTGGGGCACAGCGGTTCCGGCAAGAGCACGCTGGTGAACCTGATCTGCCGGTTCTACGATCCGTCGGAAGGCGCGATCCTGCTGGACGGTGTAGACATCCGCACGGTCTCCGTGCCCGACTACCGCCGTCACATCGGGCTCGTCCTGCAGGAGCCGTTCCTTTTTTTCGGCACCATCGCCGACAACATCGCCTACGGCCGCCCCGAGGCGACGCGTGCCGAGATCATCGCTGCGGCACGGGCTGCGCACGCGCACGAATTCATCCTGCGGCTGCAGCACGGATACGACTCGCTGGTGGGCGAGCGCGGACAGATGCTGTCGGGTGGCGAGCGGCAGCGGATCTCGATCGCGCGGGCGCTGCTGATCGACCCGCGCATCCTGATCCTGGACGAGGCGACGTCATCGGTGGATACGGAAACCGAGAAGGAGATCCAGAAGGCCCTCGACAACCTTGTGCGTGGGCGAACGACGATCGCCGTGGCACACCGCTTGAGCACGCTGCGTCGCGCAGACCGGTTGGTTGTGCTCGACCGTGGCGAGGTCGTCGAGATCGGGGCGCACGAGACGTTGATGGCGCGGGAGGGCGCGTACTTCCGGCTCTATCAGGCGCAGGCGCGGAACATCGACGGTTCGGGGGACGATGACGCCTGGCAGACGCCAGCGCCGCCAGCGCGGGCTGCGGGAGGCGGGTCGTGACGGGTGGCAGCGATTGGTCGTTGGTCCGCACGCCTGCGGGCCGGCTCGTGTTCACCGATGCGACGGGCGAGATCTTCGAGGGTGTCGTCCCGGTGCGCAGTTTCCCGATCACAGCCCCGGACGACGGGTTCTCCATCACCACGGTAGAGGGGCGGGAACTCGCGTGGATCCCGCGGCTGAACGACCTGCCGGACGCACTGCAGATCCTGCTGCGGGAAGCGCTGACGGCGCGAGAGTTCCTGCCCGAGATCCGCCGCCTCCATCACGTGACGACGTTTGCGACCCCGAGCACGTGGTCGGTGGAGACCGATCGCGGCGAGACGACCTTCGTCCTCGCTGGCGAGGACGACATCCGGCGCATGAGCGCGTCGATGCTGCTGGTCTCGGACGCGAACGGCGTGCAGTACCTGATCCGCGATCACCACCAACTCGATCGCGCGAGCCGCAAGCTCCTCGACCGATTCCTCTAGGAGCCTGTCGGGCAGGCTTGGCGTGCGAGGGTCAGTCTGCGCTGACGGCCTGCCGTTCCGTCGCTGTCGCGGCCGAATCGTCGATCGCCGTTTCCACCACTGCCGGCAACGCGACCCGGAACTCCGCACCGCCGTCCGGCCGGTTCGACGCGCTGACCGTGCCGCCGTGGGCGGTGAGGATCTTCCGCGCGATGGGGAGTCCCAATCCGGTGCCGCCGCTGCCCGTCTTCGTTCTGCTCGACTGCACGAACTTGTCGAACACGAGTTCCAGCTCGTCGGGTGGAATCCCGGGTCCCCGGTCGGCGACGCAGACGACGATGCGGTCTGTGCCGCCTGCATCCTCCGCGTCCCGTTCGCGGTGGATTCCCACCGTCACCACACCGCCGTCCGGGCTGTAGCGGACCGCGTTCGACAGGAGGTTCACGAACACCTGCTGGAGCCTTATCGCGTCTGCCGAGACCATCGCCGGCCCGGTGCCAGCCTGCAGGTCGATCGCGATGCCGCGATCTCGAGCCATCGCCTCGAACTCCGCCACGCAGGTGACGATCAGCGGATGGAGATCGAGCGCGTTCATCTGGTACGTCAGCTGGCCTGCCTCGATCTTTGCGAGGTCGAGGAGATCGTTCAGCAGGTGGTTCAGTCGACTCGCGCTGCCGTTGATGTTCTCGAAGTAGCGCTGAAGCTTGTCACGCGAGGCGTCGGAGATCCTCCCCAGACCGAGCTTCGCGAAGCTCGAGATCGCGTGCATCGGCGTGCGCAGCTCGTGCGAGATATTGGAGAGGAACTCGGTCTTCGCCTCGTTGGCGGCCTCCGCGGCCTCTTTCGCGAGACGCAGGCTCTCGTTCAGCCAAGCCTGGTTCTCGCGGTAGAGCGTCTCCTGGCGCACGGCCTCGGAGACGTCGCTGACGATGCCCATCAGCCGGTCCGCGTCGAGGCGGATGAGACTGACGGCGAGCACCTGCGGGATGCCGTCGGGGCGCCCCGAACGGGGCAGGGGGACGCGATGATCGCGGCAGATGGCGCCGCTCGCGTCACCGGCCGAGTCGATCATCGTCCGCAGTTCGGGCGCCACGACATCCATCGCGTCGAGGAGGTTCGTCAGCATGCCGTCGCGCGACACCGGCATCAGCAGTTGCGCGCACATCGGATTCGCCATGTCGATGTCGCCCCCGTTGCCGAACTGCACGACACCGACCGGTGCGAGATACACGAACTGCAGAAGCGCTTCGTATTCGGCTGCGATGTCGTCGTCGGTGCTCATGGTGGCTTCCGCGGTGTGGGGCGGTTGTCGTCGGTTCGGGGCCGCGCGTCCCATCATTTCGCGGCGATATCGATGCATCGTGGGCGTCTTCTCCGGTCGGGCGTCAGATGACGCCCGCCTCGGCCGGCGCAGGTACCAGCCATCCGTCCGACGGCAGTCGCGCCGCCATCCATCGGGTTGCGTCGTCGGCTGTCATGGGTTTTGCAAAGAAGTAGCCCTGGCCCTTGTCGCACTGGAGACGCGCGAGCGTATGTGCCTGGCCGGCCGTCTCGATGCCCTCGGCGACAGTGCCCATCGACAGGCTCTGCGCCACGCGTACGGTGGCCTCGATGAGGACCCGGTGGTGCGCGCTCGCCTCCGACTGGGAGACGAACGAGCGGTCGATCTTGACGACATCCACCGGCAACTGGTGCAGGCTGGCGAGTGACGAGTAGCCCGTGCCGAAGTCGTCGAGGGCGAGTGTGAGGCCCAGGGTCTTCAGATCGTGGAGCTGCTGCTGCACCGATTCATCCTGGGCGGCGAGGCTCTCGGTGACCTCGAGTTGCAGATGGCGGGCCGCCATGCCGGTCTCGTCGAGGACGCGTCGGACGAGCTCCACCAGCGGCCCCTCGGCCAGCTGGGCGCGTGAGAGGTTCACGGACATGATCCGCGGCGCCAGGGGGCCGAGCGTCCGTTGCCACCGCACGAACTGGCGGCAGGCGGTGCGGAGCACGAACTCGCCGAGCTGACCGATCAGCCCGGTCTCCTCGGCGATGCCGATGAACTCGATCGGTGAGACGACGCCGCGGACCGGGTGTTGCCAGCGGACCAGGGCTTCGACGCTGGCGCATTCGCCCCGCGCGAGGCCCACGATGGGCTGGTACACGACGAAGAGCTCCTCCTCGTCGAGCGCGCGACGGAGATCGCTCTCCAGCCGTGCGCGTCGCGCGGCGGCTTCCTTCATCGGGGATGTGAAGAGTGCGTAGCGCGCACCGCCGGATCGCTTGGCCTCGTGCATCGCGATGCCCGCATCCTGCAGCACCGTGTCCGCGTCGTCGGCCGCCTGGGCGCCCAGCACGATGCCCAGGCTCGCGGTGACATGGATCTGGTGTGCGCCGATGGCATAGGGACGGGCGAGCGCATCCAGCAGTCGCTGGGCGACGCCGTGGATGTCGTCGGCGCGCCGCATTGAATCGAGCACCACCACGAACTCGTCCCCGCCGATGCGGGCGGCCGTGGTCGCGGCTGCCGTGGAGGCCACGGCCACGACGTCGCTGGTGCGCACGACGTTGTTGATGCGGCCAGCAAGCAGACGCAGCAGCTCGTCGCCGACCGCGGTGCCGTGGTTCACGTTGACGCTGCTGAAGCGGTCGCAGTCGATGAAGACCACCGCGAATGGCGCCTCGGGATCTGCGCGCCTGCGGGCGAGTGCCTCCTCGATCCGCTCCAGCGCGACCGGGCGGCTGGGCAGTGCGGTGAGACTGTCGGTGCGGGCGGCGTCACGCAGGCGGGAGGCAAGCCGCTGTTGTTCCAACAGCACGGTCTGCGTCACGTCCGTCACGCTGACCATGAGGTTGGCTGCGTCGAGCTTGAGAACGCTGATCTCCAGCCACTGGGGGGCCCCGCTGCGGCGGTCCGCACCATCGGCCGGGAGGCGCAGGCCTTCGCACACGACCCCGCCGGGCAGATCGGCGGCGACCATGGTCCGAAGATCCGGCGCTGCGGTCGCCAGAACGTCGAAGATGTTCTCGAGATCGCCAGCCACCGCGATGGGCATGAGGAGCTGCGCCGCCATCGGGTTGATCATGGTGATCTCGCCGTCCGGCGCCGTCTGGACGAGTCCGATCGGCGCCCGGTACAGGAACTGGATGAGCGATTCGTAGGCGGTCGGGGCCTCGTGCTTCATGGTGTCAGCGCGCGGTTCTCTGCATGCGCGGTCCGGGTCTCGTGCGGTGCGGACCGCACGGCGTTTCACAGGGCGCGCTGGATCAGCACGTAGCGCATGGCCGCCCCTGGCGCCGCGACCAATCTCAGCTTCACTTTCACGGGCCGCATGCGCAGGGTGAGCACGTAGTCGATGATGGCGTCGAGCGGCGCGCCACCGGCGGCCGCATCCTCGAAGCGCTGGGCCACCATGAAATTGTTCATGCAGGGTGCGACGAGCGTGAAGAGCGGATTCCCGAGCACGCGATCGCGCGAGAGACCTGCAGCCTTCGACTCGAAGGCGTTGTACCGACGCACGACTCCGGTGGCGTCGAATCCGATCACTCCGAAATCCAGCTCGTCGAGGGCGGCGTCGGACGCCTGCGAGAGGAATGCAGCCAGCTCGGCGTCCTGGAATGCGGCAGTCTGTGTTTCGATCATGGGAACTCCTGAGGTCGGACAACTCCCCGGACGCGGACCTCCGTCTGCGGCGGGGCAATGCCGCCGGGGGCGCGATCGTCGCGGTCGGTGGTGCGTCCGGTTTCGACCGTGCTTCAGGATTCTTGAGAGTGGCGCTTCCCGGGTTCCCCGATCAGGAGGCTGCGCGCTGCCGCTGCCGAACGGCGATGTGCCAGACCGCGATGAACATCGCGGCGATGGCGGGTCCGAGCACGAAGCCGTTGATGCCGAACACCGCCATGCCGCCGAGGGTGGTGATCAGCACCAGGTAGTCGGGCATCCGGGTGGACTTGCCGACGAGCACCGGCCGGAGGAGGTTGTCGACGAGGCCGATCACGAGCACACCGTACGCGACGAGCGCCAGGCTCTGGGCCACCGCGCCGGTCACGTAGAACCACACGGCGACCGGCACCCAGACGAGTCCGGCGCCCACCGCAGGCAGCAGCGAGAGGAAGGCCATCAGCACGCCCCAGAGCAGCGCGCCCGTCACGTCGAGGTACCAGAAGGCGATCCCGCCGAGGAGGCCCTGCAGCGCGGCCACCACGAGGTTTCCCTTCACGGTGGCCCGGATCACGGTGGTGAACGTGTCCAGCAGGAGCTTCTGATCGTCCGGTGCCAGCGGCACCGCGCGATGGATGGCGTTGACGAGCGCGCGCCCGTCGCGGATGAGGAAGAACGCGAGGTACGACGTGATGAAGAGGCTCATCACGAATTCGAACGTGTTCTGCCCGATGCTGAAAGCTTGGGCCGCGATGAACTGCCCCGCCTGCGAGAGCCCGGCGGCGAGCCGGGTCGGGAGGTCCGAGTAGTCGTCGACCCCGAAGCGCGCCAACAGGTCGGTCACCCAGCCCGGCAGGGCCGCGAACACCGTCCGGAAGAGGCTCTCTGGGTTCATCTCGCCGGACTGCATGCGGTGGTACAGGGCGGCCCCCTCCCGGGCGAGCGCAGTCGTCACCAGTGCAAACGGCAGGATCACGATCAGCAGCACGAGCAGCAGCGTGAGCAGCGCGGCAATGGTCGGACGGTGCGGCATCCGGGCGAGCAGCGATCGGTTCACGGGGGCGAAGAGCAGGGCGATGATCGCGCCCCACATGATCGTCCCGAAGAACGGCTGCAGGATCCAGGCGAAGGCCAGAGACGCGGCCACCAGAAGGATCTGAAAAGTGCGCTGCTCCACGGTTGCCGTCTTGTGGTCCAGGGGATTCATCGGTGTCCTCGGGTTCTCGTTCGCCGGATGTTATCCCGTGCCGCATACCGGCAGTGTCGAAAAGGCTTACGTTCAGAGGTTGCAACCGTGCTCCAGCGGCGCGACACTCGACAGCGAGAGGCGCACCGCATGCTCTGCTCTTGGCAGGCAGCGTCCGGTAAGCGCCCCAGCACCAGCCGGCATGGCCGGCACCTGGAGACCCGATACCATGAAGACCAAGTTTCGCTTTGCCGCCGTGCTGCTGTGCGCACTGGCCGGCTCCCTGGCCCACCAGGCAGCCCACGCCTATGCGCTCTTCTTCGAGACCTCCGCGAACCCCGTCAATGTCGGGGACACCTTCACGGTCAAGGTGCAGCTCGACGATCCCGCGTACCTGGTAGCCGCGGACTTCGTGATGGATTTCAGCAAACTGCTGGTGCAGGTCACCGGCGCCTCCTCGCCCAGCTTCGGCGCCGGCCTCACGAGCACGATCGTGAACGGTGATGGCACGGCCACCTTCTCGATGTTCAGCTTCCCAGGATTCGACGCGACCGCCACCGGGCCCATCACGCTCGTGGAGGTCGCGTTCGAGGCGATCGCCGAAGGGTCCGCCTTGATCTCGGTCCGCAGTCCCGCCGACCTCGGATTCGATGTCGGTGCTCCTGCCGATGTCGCCCAGGCCGACGCTTCGGATGCCCGCGTCGAAGTCCGCATCCGTTCCGGGACGGTCAATGTGCCTGAGCCCGAGTCTCTCGCGCTGCTCGGGGTGGCGATCGCTGCGGCCGGGTTGGGTGTTGCCCGGCGCCGCGCGATCGCGTGAACCGGGGCAGGAAGTCTGCATCGTTCAACATCGAAGCCCGCCTCCGCGGGCTTCGTCGTTTTCGGGGGCTGGATCCTCCCTGCGTCCGCCGCGGTGGCGAAGGATGCAACGGCGATTGATCCGGATCAGCGCCAGTCCGCGGGGAGGCTGCGAGACTAAGACGTCGGTACCGACTTCGGTATGGATTGTTTAAATCTGCCGGTGCAGTAGATTCCAAAACCACAAGGCACGCGCCATTCCCCGGCTAGACGTGTCGCAGCAGTCGTCTGGAGACCTGCCATGAAGACCCGCCCGCCCGCCGTCCACACCACGTCGACTGTCGCATTGTCCTCGGCTTCGCGCCGCCGCCTTGCGGCCTGGTTCGGCGGAGATCCGACCCCAGGCGCGATCGCGCCGCCAGAAGCAGCCTCGCGCCCAGCCTGACCCCGCCAGGATTCCCCGTGGTCACGCTGGTCCCTGGCTGCGAACGCCCGCGGAGACTCGCGGTGCGCTTCCTCGTGGCGTCCGCCGCTGGCGACGCCGCCGTCTGTTCCCGGCGACCCATGATGACTGCCGCTCCCATGGCCGTCCCAGCCCTCATTGCACTTTCCGCCCGCATGGCCCCGGCATCGCGCTGCGTCGCGTCCGGCCCTGACGGCGGGCAGTCCTCCGATCGGAGACCTACCCCATGAGCCCCTCGCGTCCCGCCACTGCGCGGAAGGTACGCCCGCGCCTGTTGTCCCGCCTTGGTCCACTGTGGGGCAGCGCCCGGGACCGCCTGCGACGCACCGGCTGGTTCGACGCGGCCGGCAGCGAGGTGCCGCCGTTCAAGCGCAAGGCCATGTTCGAGGCGCTGGAGCCCCGGCTCCTGCTGGCCGCCGACATCACGAGCATCGCCGGGTCGATCGACGCTCCCGGCGAGACCGACCGCTACAACTTCACGCTCGACAGCGACCGCTTCGTCTACTTCGACTCGCTGACGAACAACGCGAACATCCGCTGGACCCTGGACGGCCCGCGCGGCGCCGTGGTCACCAATCGACCCCTCAACCAGTCCGACGCGTTCGAGGTGGCCGACGGTGCCCAGGTGATGACTCTCGTCGCGGGGGACTACCGGCTGAGCGTGGACGGCAACGCCGACGCCACCGGTACCTATGCCTTCCGCCTGCTCGACCCCACGGACGCCCAGCCCCTGGTGCCGGGGGCCCCGGTCACCACCATCCTCGACCCCGCGAACTCGACCACCGTCTTCAGTTTCTCGGCCAGCCGCGGCGACCGCTTCTTCTTCGATGCGCAGTCCGTGACGCAGGCCAGCGGATCGTGGCGACTGTACGACCCCCTAGGCCGCCAGGTGTGGTCCGCCGCCTTCCAGACCGACGTCGACGTCCGGGAAATGGCCGTGTCGGGGACCTATCTGCTCTTCCTCGAGGGGCGGGTGTTCCAGGGCGGCACGAACACGATCCGGTTCAACGTTCAGCCGGTCGTGGACGACACCGTCGCCATCGCCCTCGGCCAGCGCATCGACGGGGAGATCGCGCACGCCGGTCAGGTCGACCGATTCACGTTCACCGTGACCGAGCCGACCCGTGTCGTCTTCGACTCGCTCGTCAGCAGCGGTCTGCCGTGGACGCTGTCCGGCCCGCTGGGCACCGTGAACTCGGGACGCACCTTCCAGAACGCCGACGGTGTGGATCTCGGTGCGACGAACCCGGTGATGAACCTCGTCGCCGGCGAGTACACCGTCACCGTCGACCCCTCGGGAGACACCGCGGGCGCCTACGCCTTCCGCCTGCTGGACCTCGCGTCGGCCGAGACGATCGCGCCCGGCGAGGCCGTGACGGCGGCACTCACCCCGGGCAACGAGACGCGCCTCTTCAAGTTCGATGCATCGGCTGGGGACCGCGTGTTCCTCGACGCGCTCACGGCGGTGGCTGGCGATGGCTACTGGCGCCTCCTCACGCCGTGGGGCGCACAGCTCGCTTCCCAGCAGTTCTCGCAGGACGGCGGCGTCGTCACGCTGCAGGCCGACGGCGAGTACTTCGTGCTGGTGGAAGGGCGTACCAATCGCACGGCGCCGGGTTCGTTCACCTTCCAGCTCGTGCCGCGCGGCAACGTTCGCGACGAACAGGTACCAGGCTTCGTTGACGAGTTCGACGGGCCGGCGCTCGGCGACGAATGGGCGGCATCGCGCTTCCCGGGCAACAACGGCAGCTACATCGGCGCACCGAACTTCACGTTCGAGACGCTCGACGGCGCCTCCGTGATGCGGCTCACCAACACGCTCGGCAACAACCAGCGCGTGGGCTGGACCTCCGACGCGGTCGTGCCGCTCGCCGACCAGTTCCGGGTCGAACTGCGGTTCAACACGCTGACCCAATCGGCCAGCACCGGCATCGACGGTCTCGTCGACCTGCTGCTCATCGACCAGGCGAATCCGGACCGCTGGGTCGGGATGAGCTTCTTCGGCTCGAACAACGCTCTGGATCGGCGCTTCTCCAGCAGCAGCACCGTCGCAGGCGGCGGCGACAACCGCGCTTTCCCATGGCAGGACAACACCTGGTACCGGTTCGTCCTGGAGGGCGGCGCCGACCGCGTGATGCGCGCCCGCGTCCTCGACGACGCCGGCGTCGAACTCGCGAGCCGCAGCTTCACGGCGGGGCAGGGCGTGTTCCCCGACGGCTTCCGAGTGGCGCTTTCGCAGTACATGGGCACGCCGAACCGTCTGGCCCCCGTCGACGTCGCCATCGACTACCTGCGCGTGACATCCACGCCGATCGCCACGGCATCGCTCGTCCTCGGCGACACGACTTCGGGCACGCTGACCACCGACAAGCCCGTGGACCGCTACACGTTCACGGTGGACTCCGATCGCCTCGTCGCGTTCGACGGCATGACCAACAGCAATTTCGCGTGGTCGATGACCGGGCCGCGGGGCGTGGTGAACGCCGGGCGCGACTTCCGCTCATCCGACGCGTTCGATGGTCCGAGTCTCTATTCGCTTCCGGCCGGCACGTACACGATCGCGGTGTCCGGCCCGCTCTCGACCTACCGGTTCCGCGTGCTCGATCTCTCGCAGGCCCCGACGCTCACGCCCGACGTCCCCGTGACCGGCACGCTCGATCCGTCCAACACGTCGGTGGCGTACCAGTTCTCGGCCGAGGTCGGCGAGCGCTACTTCCTCGACATGCAGTCGATCGCCAACGGCGACACGCGCTGGCGCGTCATCGGCCCGGACGGCAACGACATCTTCTCGGCCGGCGTCGGCACGGACGGGGAACTGCCCGTGATCGCGCGCCCCGGCACGTACACGGTGCTCATCGAGGGTCGCTACTATCACACGGGGACGAACGCGTACCGGTTCCAGCTCTGGCGCGTCGAGGACGGGCAGCACGCCGTCGACATCGATGCCGGCGCAGACCTTCTCGTGCCGTCGTTCACCGCCGGTCCGGCCGCCGCCTTCGGGCAGGCGCTCGTCCTGCCCGGCACCGAGCAGCTCGACATCGACCACGCGGCCGCCATCGACCTTCGGCAGGACCTCACGATGGAGGCGTGGTTCCGCGTGGACAGCTTCAGCAGCAATGGCTGGAGCGTCATCGCGCTGAAGGGCAACGGCGCATCGAATGGCACCTACAGCATGTGGGTCCATCGCGACGGACGGCTCTGGGTCGGCACGCACGATGCAGCCAGCGCACAGAGCGCCATCACTGCCACGGGCACCATCGTGGCCGGCCGCTGGTACCACGCGGCGGGTGTGATCGATCGCACCAGCGGCGAGATCCGCGCGGTGGTCGATGGCGTCCAGGCGGCGCTGACCACAGGGGGCATCCTGCCCGGCCGTGGCCAACCCACAGACGCCCCGCTCATCCTCGGCAACGACCAGCTCTCCAATGGTCCGTACCAGTTCAACGGTGCCATCGACGAGTTCCGCCTCTGGAACGTCGCGCGCAGCACAGCGGACATCGCGGCCTCCCGCAATGCCACCCTGACGGGCACCGAAGCCGGTCTGGTGCTGTACCTCCCCTTCGACGGCGCCACCGGTCCGTCCATCGCCGACGCCGGGCCGTCCGGCCTGGGTTCGCGGCTGACGACGCGCGCGACGGCATCGCCCGGCGCGATCATCGACGAGATCGCAGTGCCCGGGCAGGTCAACCGCTACACCTTCAGCCTGGCGAGTGCACGGACCTTCTTGTTCGACGGCCTCACGGACACGCAGCTGTCGTGGTCGCTGTCCGGTCCGAACGGCAGCGTGGCGAGCGGCGACATCCGCTTGTCCGACAGCTTCAACGGGTTCTCCCGCTTGACGCTCGGCCCCGGCGACTACGTGCTCACGGTCGACGGCAGCGGCGACACGGTCGGTGCCTATGCCTTCCGCCTGCTCGACGTGGCCACCGCCATCGAGTTCACCCCCGGCGACGGCGTGGCGGGCAGACTGAATCCCGGGACCTCGACGCAGCTCCACCGATTCCACGCCGAGGCCGGTCAGCGCTTCTTCTTCGACGCGCTCGGCGTCACGGACAACGACACGGCCTGGCGCCTCATCGACCCCGTGGGTCGCGTGCTCTTCACGACGAACGCGAGCAGCGACCAGGACGTCCGCACGCTCTCCCTGACCGGCGACTATCTCCTGTCAGTGGAAGGGCGGTACTACAAGACGACGTCGAACGCGTACGCCTTCCGCGTCGTGCCCGTGGTCGACCAGACCACTCCGATCGTCCTCGGCGAGTCCCAGGGCTTCATGCCCCGCACCGTGCCCGGCGTGAACGGGAACGCCTTGCAGTTGGAGGGCGCCAGCTATCTCGACGTGCAGCACACCGCCGCGCTCGATCAGCGCGGCGACCTGACCCTCGAAGCGCGCTTCCGGGTCGACGCCTTCCAGGGCGACTGGATGCCGCTCGTCTTCAAGGGGGGCACCGGCAGCAACCGCACGTACTCGCTGTGGGTGAACCGGCAGGGCTACGTGCACTACTCGTCGTACGACGGCACGGTCAACGAGTCCCTGGCGAGCGCAGCCGGCTCCGTCCTGTCGGGGCAGTGGCACGACGTCGCGGTGACCGTGTCGCGCGCGACCGGCGAGCTGAAGATGTATCTCGACGGCACCCTCGTCGACAGCGAGGTCGTGACCGCCAAGCTTGCCCCCTCCGTGAACCTCCCGTTGCTCGTCGGGGCGAATCACGAGTCCGCAGCGCAGCGTTTCGTCGGCACGGTCGACGAGGTTCGCCTCTGGGACCGCGCGCGGACGGTCGACGAGATCGTCGCCCAGCGGCGGCAGATGCTGACCGGCGCCGAGTCGGGGCTCGTGCTGCTGTTGAATTTCGACCCGGCAGATGCGCCGGTCTCGCTCGGCAAGCCCGTCACCGGGACGGCGTCGTACAGCGAGACGTACTCGTTCACCAACGTGACGGACGGCTTCGGCCCGGACGTCTCCGGGCGTCCGGGGCGCGTGTCGTACTGGCTCACCCCCGACGGCACCAACGGCAGCTTCGTGATCGACCTGCTGGCGCGCCACGATCTCTCGCGCATCACGGTGCAGAACACGCACAACCAGGGCCACTTCGATCGCGGCACCGCGGACTTCCGTATCAGTGTTTCGGACGACGGCGTGGCCTGGCGCGATGTCGCGAACGACACCTTCACGCTCGCAGAGCGCAACGCGCTCGGCACCAAGTCGTTCGCGATCGCCGGCGAGGCGGCGCGCTACGTGCGCTTCGAGGCGCTGTCGCGGCATGGCTCGAGCGCGGGCCTTAACGAGATGGTCGTCTACGGCACACCCGTACCCGGCGCCGACGATGTACCGCAGCCCGACGACGGGCGGTATGTCCTCGATGCCAGTGGTAGCGGTGCCTACGCGCGCCTGCGGGTCGCGGCCGAGCCGGCGGAGGGGGGCATCTACGACCTGCTCACGCATCCCGGCCAGGTGCAGCGATACACGTTCTCGGTGACCGAAGCGAAGCGGCTCCTGTTCGACAGTCTCATGGACAACGCGCTGCGGTGGTCGCTCGCCGGCCCCCTCGGCACCATCGTGAACGGTGCGGACATCCGCTTCGCGGACAGCTTCAACGGATTCACGCTGCTCGACCTGCCGGTGGGTGATTACGTCCTCACCGTGGACGGCGATGGCGAGAACATCGGGCCCTTCGGGTTCCGCCTGCTCGACTACGTGGCGGCGGCGACCGAGTTCACGCCGGGTGCGGTGATCTCGGGCACGTTGAAGCCCGGTGCGGAGACCGATGTCTACCGCTTCACCGCGACGGCCGGCGATCGCATCTTCTTCGACGGCCGTGGCGCCAACGACAACGACACTTCGTGGCGCCTTGTCGATCCGTTCGGCCGCGTCGTCTTCACCCGCGGCATCAACGACGACAATGGCCTCACCACGCTGGGCTACTCCGGCGAGTACACCATCGCCGTGGAGGGTCGCTACTACAAGACCGCCCAGAACAACTACAGCTTCCAGTTGCTGCCCGTCACGGACGATCTCGAGGCGATCGATCTCGCCACCGGCGCGTCGCCGCGGGCGGGCTGGACGGCGGGCGCGTCCGGCGGTTCGGCCGTGTCGATGTCCGGCTGGGACCGTATCGAGGTTCCGGATGGCGCCGCGACGGATCAGAGCGGCAACCTCACGCTCGAGGCCGTGTTCCGGGTCGATGCGTTCGGCAACACCTGGACCCCGATCGTCTACAAGGGCGCCGGCGCCGGTTCGAACGACCGCAACTACTCGCTGTGGGTCAACGCCTCGGGATTGCTGTCGTTCGGCACCGGCAGCGAATACATCGAACTCGCCGCCGGGACGATCAAGCTCGGCGAGTGGACGCGCGTCGCCGGCGTGGTCGATCGCACCAACGGGCAGATGCGGCTCTACGTCGATGGGGTGGAGCGGGGCGCCCGCACGGCGAGCAAGGCTTCGCCACCACTCAACAACCTGCCCCTCTGGATCGGCAACAATCCCGAGGACTTCGCGGACCAGTTCGGATTGATCGGCGCCATCGACGAGGTGCGCCTCTGGAACGTGGTGCGCACGGCGGACCAGATCGCGGATGCCGCAACGACGCCGCTCGCCGGCGACGAGCCCGGCCTGGTGCTCTGGCTGCCGCTGGACGAGGGCACCGGCACGTCCGTCGCGGATCGCAGCGCCAGCGCGCTCGCGGGACACATCCGCGGCATCGGGGACGACGCGCCGGGCGCCGTGGTCGGATCCATCGCCATGGCAGGGCAGGTGGACACGTACACCTTCACGCTCGCCGAAGCGCGCCGCGTGTTCTTCGACGGCCTGATCAACGCCGATCTCCGTGCCACCCTCACGGGTCCGCGCGGAGCGGTGTTCTCGTCGCTCGACCTCCGCTTCGCCGACAGCTTCAACGGCCACACCCCGCTCGATCTCGTGGCGGGCGACTATGTCCTCAGCGTGTTCTCGCCGGGCGCCGTGACGGGGCGGTACGCGTTGCGGCTGCTCGACACGGCGGGTGCGACGATGTTCACCCCCGGCACGGCCGTCGATGGCGTGCTGCTGCCCGGGCAGGAGACCGCCCTCTATGCGTTCGACGCCGTGGCCGGCGATCGCGTGTTCTTCGACGCGCTGAGCGCGAAGGACAACGACACCGCGTGGCGCCTCATCGATCCGCTGGGCCGGGTCGTGTTCACCACGAACGTCTCGAACGACGTCGATGCCACGACGCTGGCCCTCACCGGCCGCTATCTGGTCGCCGTCGAGGGCCGGTACTACCACCGCGCGATCAATCCGTTCCGCTTCAACGTCGTGCCCGTCGCGGACGACACGGCGGCGATGGCGCTCGACGCACTGGTGGCCGGCAGCATCGCCTCGCCCGGTCAGGTGGACCGGTTCACGTTCTCCCTCACCGAGCGCACGCGGGTGGTGTTCGATTCGCAGACGGACCGCAACTTCGCCTGGAGCCTGGCCGGTCCGCGCGGCACGGTCTCGTCCGGTCGCACCCTGCAGAACGCCGACTCCGTCGACTTCGGCAGTGCCAGCCCGGTGCTCGACCTCGTGGCGGGGGACTACACGCTCGCCATCGATGCGCCCGGCGACGACATCGGTGCTTACACCTTCCGGCTGCGCGATCTCACTTCGGCGACATTGGTCACGCCCGGCATCGCCGTGACGGGCGCGCTTTCCCCCGCGAACGAGACCGACCTCTACCAGATCGTCGCCAACGCCGGCGACGTGTTCAATTTCGACAACCAGTCGGTGACGAATGGTGACGCCTACTGGCGCCTCGTCGACCCGCTCGGCGCGCACGTCTTCTTCACCGGGATGGGCAACGACGTCTCGGCCGTCCGGCTGCCGATCGGCGGCACGTACACGTTGATGCTCGAAGGCCGGCGCTATTCCACGAGCGGGTCGAACGCCTACGCATTCGCCGTCCAGTTCGTCGGCAACACGCCGTCGAATCTCGCCGGTGATCCGATCGCGCTCGATTCGCTGATCACCGGGGCCATCTCCGCCAACGGCGAGATCGACACGTACCTCCTCACGCTGGCCACGGACAAGCGGATCCTCGTCGACACCCTGTCCGACACGCCGATCCAGTGGACGCTCGCCGGTGAGCGCGGCGTCATCGCTGACCGGGTCAGCCTGCAGAGCACCGACAGCTGGGATGGCCGGTACGTGCTCGATCTGATCGCAGGCACCTACCAGCTCAGGCTGCAGGGCCCGGTCGGCAGCTACTCGTTGCGCCTGCTCGACTTCTCGAACGCCCAGCTCATCACGCCCGGGACGCCGGTGACGGGCACGTTGAGCCCGGCCAACGAGATCGATCTCTACCGCTTTGCCGTCACCGCCGGAGAGACGTTCTACCTCGACATGCAGTCGATGGCGAATCACGATGGTCCGTGGCGGCTCTACGATCCCTTCGGCCGCCTTGTCCGCGAGGCCGGTCTGGGGTCTGACATGGAGCGCATGACGCTCGGCTTCACGGGCGACTACACGATAGCGCTGGAAGGCAGGCGCTACGCGACGGTTGCCAATGCCTATCGGTTCAACGTCCAGCGTGTGGTGGACGACGCGCAGACCCTGGAGGTCGGCGCGCGCATCGACGGCGCGATCGATCACGTCGGGCAGGTGGATGCGTACACGTTCACGCTCGATGGTGCGAAGCAGCTCTATTTCGATTCGCTCAGCAACACCGACATCCACTGGACGCTGACCGGGGTGGCCGGGACGCTGGTTTCGCAGCGCTCGCTCGCGAGTTCCGATTCGTGGGATGGCGTCTCCCGGCTCGATCTCGCCGCGGGCGACTATCGGCTCACCGTCGACGGTCCCGGGGAACGCACCGGCGCCTATGCGTTCCGGCTGGTGGATCTCGCCACCGCGCCATCGTTCACGCCCGGCACGCCCGTGGCGGGCGTGCTCGACCCGGCGAACGGCACCGCCTTCCACCGCTTCGAGGCCGACGCCGGCGACGCCTTCTTCTTCGACATGCAGGCGATCGCCAACGGCGACGGTCCGTGGCGCCTGCTCGATCCGTTCGGCCGCCTCGTCTGGGAGGATTGGCTTTCCGACCGCGACCGCACCACGTTGCCGTTCGACGGCACCTACACGCTTCTGCTGGAGGGGCGCCGCTACGCCACCGGCACGAATGCGTACCGGTTCAACGTCGTGCCGATCACGGACGACCTCGTTCTGATGACGCTGAACGAACGCGTCGATGGTGCGATCGCGATGGCGGGGCAGGTGGACCGCTACACTTTCACAGTGGCAGCGCCGACGCGGGTGTCGGTGGACAGTCTCGTCTCGAACGCTTTCACCTGGTCGCTCGCGGGTCCGCTTGGCACGCTCGTGTCGGGTCGCTCGTTCCAGTCGACCGATGGCTGGGATGGTCGGTCGGTGCTCGATCTCGTGGCGGGCACCTACACGTTCACCGTCGATGCCTCCGGCGATCAGACCGGCACGTACGCCTTCCGCGTGCTCGACCTCGCAGCGGCCCCGGTGCTGACGCCGGGAACCGTCGTGCGCGGCCAGCTCGACCCCGGCAACGAGACCGACCTGTACCGCTTCCATGTCGAGGCCGGCGAGCAGTACTACTTCGACATGCAGTCCGTCTCGACGTCCGACGCGCCGTGGCGTCTCTACGACCCGCTCGGCCGCCTCGTCTTCGAGACCGCGTTCGGCACCGATGCCGATCTTCGCACCCTCGACGTGACGGGCGACTACGTGCTGTCGCTCGAGGGCCGGCGCCACTACGGCAGCAGCGTCATCGCCTACCAGTTCGCGGTCTGGCCGGCGACGACCTCCGCGCCCGTCGATCTCGGGAATCTCGAGGCACGGCCGGGTCCCGATCTGCGGGTCGCCGATCTCGAAGCCGTCTCGGCGGCGGGTCCGATCTCATCGGGCGTCAGCGTCGAGGTGCGGTGGACCACCACCAACGCAGGCAATCGCGACGTCACCAACGACTTCCGCGAGCGCGTGCTCGTGCGGCGGGTCGCTACCGGCGAGATCGTCGCCAATGTGCTCGCCCCGTTCGATCTCGCCGATTCGGGCGGTGTGCTGGCGCCCGGCGCTGTGGTTGCGAGGCGCGCGACGGTGCAGCTGCCCGATGGCCCCAGCGGCGCAGGCGAGCTGGACTTCATCGTCACCACCGACGTCGACAATGCGGTTGCCGAGGAGAACCCGGCGCGCGACGCCGAGGCGAACAATGCGTCGACACTCCGCCTGACGTCCGTCCTCGCCACGTACTCCGATCTCTTCGCGACCGGGCTTTCGATGGACCCGCCCGGGGGCTGGGCTGCGGGCCAGACCGTCAACCTGAATTGGACCGTCGGCAACCTCGGTGCCCGGACGCCCGATCGCGACTGGCGCGAGGCGGTGCAGGTGCGGAACGTCTCCACGGGCGAGACGCTGTACTCGCAGGTCTTCGATCGCAGCATCGCCTCCGACGGCGCCATCGCGCCCGGCGCCCAGGTCGCGCGTTCCGCATCGTTCGTCTGGGCAGCGGGGCAGGCGGGTGAGGGGCTCATCGAGTTCGTGGTGAGCGTCGACAGCACCAACGTGCTCTTCGAGATCTCGTCCGGCGCTTCCGGCGAGGGCAACAACGTCGCGACGCTGCGCACCGCGTCGGCGCCCGATCTTCAGGTGCAGGACCTGCGCATCGACAATGCGTCGGTCTTCGCGGGCGACACCGTCGTCGTGCGCTGGAACGACCTCAATGCCGGGACGCGCCCCGTTGTCACGAGCTGGAGCGATCGCGTGGTCGTCACCAACCAGCGCACGGGCGAGACGCTCGTCAGCACCCTCGTGCTGCACGACTCGAATGCGAACGCGGATGGCAGCCTCGCGGCGGGCGCGAGCCACGCCCGGGTGTTCTCGTTCCGGCTGCCGGACGGCCTGCGTGGTTCGGGCGCCATCCGGGTGTCCGTCACCGCCGATGCAGGTGGTGGCGGCGCTGTGCGGGAAGTCCTGGAAGCCAACGCCGCGGGCAACGCGGAATCGAACAACGGCGCCACGGTGGACTTCACCGCGCAGGTGCGCACCTACGCAGATCTCGGCGCCGTCATCACCACCGGTCCGTCCAGCGGACGCGGCGGCGAGAGCGCGACCATCGCGTGGCGCGTCACGAACCTGGGTCCGGTAACAGCCACGGGCACCTGGATCGACGAGGTCGTGCTCTCGCGCGACGCCGTGTTCGGCAATGCCGATGACCAGATCGTCGCCACCCGGGTGCGCGACGGCGGGCTCGACTCGGGCGCGGTCTACGACCAGAGCGCCAACTTCACGCTGCCGCTGCAGTTCGACGGCACGCTGCAGGCTTTCGTCCGCACCGATCGCGGGCTCGTCGTGATCGAACCCGACACGCGCGCCAACAACGTCTCCGCACCCGTCGAGATCTCGCTCGTCGCGCCGTTCGCCGATCTCGGTGTCGAGGCCGTCGTCGCGCCGACCGTCGCCAGTTCGGGCGACCGGGTCGATGTGCTCTGGCGGGTGCGCAATGCCGGTGACAGCGGCACCGGCACCGGTCCGTGGGTCGACCGCGTCTACCTGTCGCTCGACGATGCACTCGATGCCGGCGACGTCCTGATCGGCGAGGCGCTGCGCAGCGGCAACGTGGCGCCGGGCCAGACGTACACCGGCACCGCGGCCGTCACGCTCCCCGAGGGCATCTCGGGCAGCTATCGCATCCTCGTCCGCGCGGATGCGGGCGGCGCGGTGTTCGAGAAGGGCCGCACGGCCGACAACACCGGGGCGAGCCTGGACCCCATCGCGGTCTCGCTCTCCCCCGCGCCCGATCTGCGCGTCGTCAGCGTCTCGGCGCCGGCGCAGGGCGTGCCGCTGCAGTCCGTGGCCGTGCAGTGGGAGGTGACCAACGCCGGCGAGGCCGCGGCGCGCGGCCCGTGGGTCGACCGCATCTATTTCTCCACCGATGGCACGCTGACCGGCGCGATCCAGATCGGCCAGGTCGCGCGCACCACCCCGCTCGCCGTGGGAGCGAGCTATGTCGGCACCGCGAATGTCGCGCTGCCCGACAGCATCGACGGCAGCTTCCGCATCCTCGTGCGCACCGATGCCGCGGAGCAGGTGTTCGAGCAGGGGCGCGACGCCGACAACACGTCCGCCCCGGGGGCGGCCTTGGCGATCATCCATCCCGATCTGGTCGTCACCGCGATGACGGCGCCGGCGGATGCGGCGTCGGGCGACACGGTGACCGTGGAGTGGATCGTGCGCAACGCCGGTACCGCGTCCGCCGTCGGGCCCTGGACCGACCGCATCTATCTGTCCCGCGATGCCGTCGTGGATGCCTCCGACCGCGTGCTCGGCAGCCGCGTCCGCACCGATGGGCTCGGCGCGCTGGCGCAGTACGAGGCCGCGCTCGACGTCGTCGTGCCCGTCGATGTCTCCGGGGACTGGTTCGTCCTCGTCGCCACCGACGCGGACAATGCCGTGCGGGAGCGCGCCGCCGAGGGCAACAACACCGCCACGGACGCCATCACGGTGGGCCTGTCGCCGTACGCGGATCTCGCGGTGTCGGACGTCGTCGCGCCGGCCCTCACCATCGACGATCCGGCGCGCGTCACGATCGGCTGGACCGTGACCAACCAGGGCACCGGCGCCGGTCGCACGTCGCAGTGGACGGACACCATCGTGGCCTCCCGCAACAGCGTGGCGGGTGACGGTGACGACATCGTCCTCGCGAGCTTCGCGCACAGCGGCGCGCTCGCCGTGGGCGCGTCGTACACGCGCTCGGAGTCCATCTTTCTGCCGCCGACGTTCACCGGTCGCTACACGCTCTTCGTGCGCACCGATGCCGGCAACGCCGTCTTCGAGAACGGGCTGGAGGCGAACAACGCCGCGGCTGCGCCGGACGCCTTCGACGTCATGACCATGCCCTACGCGGATCTCGTGGTCACGGAACTCACCGCACCGGCCGCTGCGGAGTCGGGCCGCAGGATGCGCGTGCAGTGGACGGTGGCGAACGAGGGCATCGGTCCCACGAACACGGCGCAGTGGGCCGACCGGGTCACGCTGACGCGCAATGCCGATGGCACCGGCGTGGTCGCCACGGCCCTGGTGGACCACATCGGCGTGATCGCCTCGGGCGGCACGTACGTCCGGGCGCTCGATCTCACGGTCCCTGAGGGCTTGTCGGGCACCTTCTACGTGCGCGTGCAATCCGGCGGTCCGTTCGAGTTCATCTACACGGAGAACAACGATCGCGTCTCGGGTCCGGTGGAGATCGCGTTGGCGCCCAGCGCAGACCTCGTGGCCACGAACATCGTGGCGCCCGGCAACGCCACCGAGGGCGCCACGATCGAGATCACGTGGACCGTCCGCAACGAGGGGGCCGCCACGGCCCCGGGTGGCTGGACCGACACCATCACCCTCCGCAAGCCGGGCGACCCCGCGGCCGCCGGCATCGCGCTGGGTTCCTTCACGTACGACGCCGATCTCGGCGCGGGCCTGTCGTACACGCGCACCGAGCGCTTCCGTCTGCCGCCGAAGATCGAGGGCGCCTGGCAGGTGAACGTGGTCACCAACGCCAACCGGGCGGTGTACGAGCATGCGGGCGCCTCGGCCAACAACGCGCTGGCCGACGACGCGGTGATGCTGCTCTCGTTGAACGCGCGGCCCGATCTCCAGGTGGAGACCATCGTCGCCCCCGACCGCGTCCAGGCCGGCGCCACCGCGGCCGTGAGCTTCGTGATCGCGAACCGCGGCACCGTGCCCACGGTGGGCCGCTGGAAGGACAACGTCTATCTGTCGCTCGACGACAAGCCGGGCGGTGACGACATCCTCGTGGCGAGCCTCGACAACGGCGCGGCATTGAACCCCGGCGAGTCGTATCGCAGCGAGACCACGTCCATCGTGATCCCCGAGCGCTTCCGCGGTCAGGGACACTTCATCGTGATCGCCGACGCCAGCGGCAGCATCGACGAGTACCCGCAGCAGAACGAGACCAACAACACGATCTCGAAGAGCGTGTTCGTCGAGCCGTTGCCGCTGTCGGATCTCGTCGTGAGCAACGTCGTGGCGCCCACGCAGGGCATCTATGGTGGCGAGGTGGAGGTGCGCTTCAAGGTCTCGAACCTGGGGTCCGCGCCCACCAACACCACGAACTGGACCGACACGCTCTGGCTCACGCGCGATCGCACGCGCCCGAACCCCGGCGGCAACGGCGGCATCCTGCTCGGCTCGATCGCCCATGTGGGACGCCTCGCGGTGGGCGAGACCTACGAGGTCACGATGAAGGTGCGCATCCCCGCGCAGATCCAGTCGGGGACGTACTACCTCACGCCCTGGAGCGATGCCTACGACGCCGTGTACGAGGATCTCCTCGCCACCAACCTGAACCCCGACGACCCGAACGAGTTCGACAACAACAACTACAAGGCGCGCGAGATCGACATCATCGGCACGCCCGTGCCGCCGCTGCCGGATCTCCAGGTGGTGCGGGTCGTCACCGATCTCACCGGATCCGCGGACGCGCCGTTCACGGTGAGCTGGACCGTGCGCAACACCGGGGAGGGCGATGCCGGCAACGATTGGATCGACACCGTCTACTTGCACGACCAGCCGACGCTGAACGCGCCCGGCGGGAAAGTGTGGGAACTCGGTTCGTTCAGCCGCGCAAGCACATTGCTGTCGCTGGGCGAGTACACGATGACCCGGTCGTTCGATCTGACCCCGTCGGCCACCGACTGGTACGTGACGGTCCTCACCGACACCGCGTTCCTGCCGAGTCAGCCGGAGACCAACGAGACGAACAACGGGCGCACCGTCACCACCGACGTCGAGACGCCCCCCGCCGATCTGCGCGTCGTGTCCATCGAGGCGTTGCCCGAGAACTATTCCGGCGAGAAGACGACGATCCAGTGGACCGTCGAGAACGTCGGCGGCGCCGTCTGGGATGGCACGCGCCTGTGGAGCGACCAGGTGTGGATCTCCGCGGACCCGACGTTCATCGGGTCGCGCGCGGTGTCGCTCGGTGCGTTCGTCCGTTCGAACGAGGGCGGGCTCGCTGCGGGCGGGCGCTACACGACCACCGCCGAGGTCACGATCCCGAAGGGCTTCGGCGGCGAGTACTTCCTGTACGTGTTCCCGGATTTCACCAGTCTCGGCGGCTTCGACGGACAGGAGCCGCAGGCCGGGCGAAACTGGGAGGCGCGCGCGTTCTACGGCACGCACGTCTGGGAGGGCGACAACGGCAACAACCTCGCCCGGGGCGAGATCGATGTCATCTATCGCGAACCCGATCTGCAGGTGACCGCGCTGGCGCTCCCCGAGGGCCCGCTCGCCTCCGGTCAGCGCGTCGAGGCGAGCTTCACCGTCACCAACGTCGGCACCCGGGCGACGCGCGAGCTGGGTTGGCTCGACCGCGTGTATCTGTCGCGCGACCCGTCGCTGGACGAGAACGACCTCGAGATCGGGACTTACCTGCGGCTGTCGTCGCCGCTCGGCATCGGCGAGAGCTACACGCGGAACGCCGCGTTCACGCTCCCCGATGGCGCGGAGGGGCGCTTCTACCTGATCGCGTTCACCGATTCCAACGTCCCCGGGATCTCCCCCGGCGGCGCCGCGATTCCCACCGACGTCGGCAGGGTGCGTCTCGTGAACGACGCCGTCGCGGAGTTCCTGGACGAGGGGAACAACACGACCGTCGTCCCGCTGGATGTGGTGCTGAGCCCTGCGCCGGACCTGCGTGTCACGGCGGTCGATGTGCCCGAGCGCCTGTTGCGCGGCGAGAAGCTGGCGTTGTCCTACACCGTCACCAACACCGGCGGTGCCGCGGTACCAGCGGTGCAGGGGACCTGGACCGACCGCATCTACCTGTCTGCGGATCCGTTCCTGGACACGCAGGCCGACCGGTTCCTGCACGAGGTCCGTCACACCGGTGGACTCGCGGCCGATGGCTCCTACACCGTGACCCGCGAACTGGATCTGCCGCGCGAACTGCTGGGTGCCTACTACGTCTTCGTGCTGACCGACGTCCCGGGCGGCGGCAGCGCGGATCCGTCGAGGCGCGGCGCCGTGTACGAAGGCGCTGGCGATCGCAACAATTCGACGGCTTCGGCCGACCCGGTGCTGATCGACCTGCCGCCGCCGGCGGACCTGCAGGTGCAGACCATCGTCGTGCCGCCCGGCGCCACGTCGGGCGAGTCGGTGACCATCCAGTTCACCGTGAAGAATGCCGCCGCGTCGCAGGCGAGCGGCAGCTGGGCCGACGCGGTCTATCTGTCCGACGACGCCGAGTGGGATCTCTCCGACCGGTTGCTCGGCCGGGCGAGCTTCTCGGGGACGGTGGAGGCCGGCGGCGAGTACGTGGGCACGCTCACGACCACCCTGCCAGCCGCGAAGGACGGCCAATACCGCGTCCTGGTGCGCACCGACATCTTCAACGACGTGTACGAGGGCGCCGACGAGCGCAACAACACGACCGCCGCCCCCGATGCGCTCGATGTCGAGGTGGCCGAGCTGCAGCTGGGTGTGCCCCTGGACGCGACGCTCTCGCCCGGCCAGTCGAGGCTCTATCGCGTGGTGGTCGGGGCCAACGAGACACTGCGGGTGCGCCTCGATTCCTCCGAGCCCGCGTCCGCCAACGAGCTGTACGTGCGCTACGAGGATCTCCCGAGCGGCTTCGCGTTCGACGCGTCGTCCGAGGACCCGCTGGCGGCGGACCAGACCGCCCTCGTGCCCACCACCAAGGTCGGCGAGTACTACATCCTGGTGCAGGGCCGATCGAGCCCGCGCAACAACGTGCCCGTGAAGCTGGTGGCGGAGGTGCTGCCGTTCCAGGTCACCGACGTCAACCGGGACCAGGGCGGCGACAGCCGCTGGGTCACGATGACGGTCCGCGGCGCGGGCTTCAAGCCCGATGCCCTGCTGAAGCTGGTGCGCCCGGGCATCGCCGAATTCGAGCCCGCGCGCTACGAAGTGATCGATGCCACGACCATCATCGCCACCTTCGACTTCCGCAACGCGCCCCGCGGTCTGTACGACGTGAAGGTCATCAACCCGGACGGCGCCGAGGCGATCCTGCCGTACCGCTATCTGGTGGAGCGCGCGCTGGAGCCCGACGTGACGATCGGCCTCGGCGGACCGCGCGTCGTGCCCGCCGGCCAGAACGGCCTCTATGGCATCTCGCTCCAGAGCCTGACGAACGTCGACACGCCGTACGTCTACTTCGAGTTCGGCGCGCCGGAGATCGGCAACAACGGCGAGATCTTCGGATTGCCCTTCCTGACGTTCAATTCGAACGTGCGCGGCGCCCCCGATGACCAGCGCACCGACGTTCCGTGGGTGAGTCTCGATTCCGAGATGAACACGGACGGCCTCATGAACGCAGGCGGCTACGCCTTCGACGTGACCGCCGGCGGCTACGTCGGCATGAGCTTCAACGTGCTCACCTATCCCGGTCTCGCCGAGATCGCTGCGCGCGACTTCGAAGCCTTCAAGCGGGCCGTCTACGACGCGCGCCCGTCGTGGGAGGAGGAGGGCAGGTACGACACGCTCGACCAGCTGGACGCCCTGCTGCAGCGGATCTTCACCGACCCCGATCAGGACATCCTAGACAAGTGCGATCCGCTCTACATCCCGTTCCGCTTCAACGTGTACGCCACCGCCACGCCCATGACGCGCGCGGAGTTCGTGCAACGGCAGAGTGACGATGCGGCCCGGCTGCGCGCAGAGATCCTCGCCGACGGCAGCGCCAACGCGGCGCTGGTGAACCTCGCTGCCGATCCGGACACCTGGCGGCTGGCGTATCTCGCCGCCCTGGAGGAGAGCGGCCTGCTGCGCCCCGAGGACGAGGCGCCACCGATCCGTCTGGACCCGAAGGTCATGAGCACGCTGGCCGTGCTCTCCACGGGCGTGCTCGTGGGTCCCGCCGGGTCCCAGGTGCTGAGTCCGTCCAGCCTCGCCGAGTTCTTCGACCTCGTGCACCGTTGGTACGGCGACACGCCGGAGCAGATGGCGCCGATCGAGTTCTACGACACCCGTGAGTCCGACGAGTGTCCGCCCTACGACATCCCCGTGCCGGCCCTGCCGCTGTTCGAGAACCACGATCTCGGCCTGTCCCACGAGACGTACTTCCAGACCTTCAACGTGTTCTCGCCGTGGCTGGGCTTCACGCCCACCGGTGCGCTGCCCGACTTCGCCTCCGTCGCCGCCTCCGGCGAGATCGAGGCGCTCGATCTCCAGGCCCTGTTCGCCTCCGCCGCGTCCGACACGTCGGCCGCGACGATGACCGGCCCCGAAGGCGTCGGGCTCGCCGGCTACGTGCCCGCGAACACCGCGCTGCCGTACACGGTGCGATTCCAGAATCCGTCGGAGGCCACGACCGTCGCCAACGAGGTGCGGATCGTCACCACGCTGGACGATTCCCTGAATGTCCGCTCGTTCCGGCTGGGCGATCTGAAGATCGGCGACGTGAACATCCGCATGCCCGCGGATCGCGCCGCCTTCCAGGGTGACTTCAACTTCACGCAGTCGAAGGGCTACGTGCTTCGCGTGAGCGCAGGCATCGACATCGCCACGCGCACCGCGAGCTGGGTCCTCCAGGCCATCGACCCCGAGACGGGCGAAGTGCTCTCCGACGCCACGCGCGGGCTGCTGCCGCCCAACACGGCGGCCGGACTGGGCGCGGGATTCATCTCGTACACGGTCCAGGCTGCGTTCGACGGCGAGACCGGCGCGGACATCGTCGCCAGTGCGCGGGTGCTCCTCGACACGCAGGCACCCTTCGACACCAACGAGACACGTCACACGCTGGACGGCGGTGCGCCGGTCACCTCGACCACCGCGACGCGCATCGGCACCGGCGGCGCCGACTTCGACGTGCGCTGGAGTGCGGTGGAGGAGCCCGGCGGCTCGGGCGTGAAGCACACCACTGTCTACGTGTCCGAGGATGGCGGCGACTGGAAGATCTGGCTGCGGCAGACGGGTGCGACCTCCGGCGTGTTCCAGGGCACGGCCGGGCGGAGCTACGAGTTCCTCGCGCTGTCCACCGACGAAGCCGGCAATCGCGAACGCCCGCCCGCCGGTGCCACGGCGCCCGACGATGGTTCCCGTGCGAACGTGGGCGGCGCGCCGACGGTCGGGAGCACCACCCGCGATGTGGGCCAGCCGCCGCTGCCCACCACGGTGCCTTCGACGAACGCACTGTTCACGCAGGCCGAGCTGGGCATCCCCTCGACGCCGCCCGATCAGCCATCGCAGTTCATCCAGGTGCTCGCACCGTTCGTCGGCGCCCAGTTCGGCACAGGTGTCGCGCAGAGTCACGCGCGCATCGGCCCGCTCGCGCTGCTCGTGGAGGCGGACGGCAGCGTCATCGCGAGCGGCGGTGCCAATCGCGGTTCGCTGTATCGCTTCGCCCAGGATGGCGGACGCGTGCTGAATGCCTTCGCGACGCTCGCGGAGCCGGTGTTCGATCTCGCCTACGACCGCAACGGCCAGCTCTGGGCCACCAGCGGCGGCGGACAGCTGCTTCGACTCGATGCCACGACCGGTGCGGTGCTGGAACGCTTCGGCGACAGCATCACGCAGTCGCTCGCGCTGCGCACCGGCACCGACGATCTCTACGTGTCGTCCGGCGACGGCATCGAGATCTTCGACACCGTCAAACGCACCTTCCGACACTTCAGCGACCTGCGCGTCGATGACCTCGCGGTGGACGACGCTGGCGTGTTGTGGGCCACCACGTGGCCCGCGCGCGGCACCGTGGTGAAGTTCGACAACCGCGGCCGCGCCCAGGCCATGGCCGCGTTCGATGCGGAGATCGACTCCCTCGCGTTCGGCCGCGCCGGCACGCAGCTGGAAGGCCTGCTGTTCGTCTCGGCCAAGGCGCGCCCCGGCGACGCGGCCGGTGCCAGCCTGTTCATGATCGACACGGTCACGCTGCGGCGCGTGGTGCTCGCGACCGGTGGCCCCGGCGCCGAGCAGCTCGTCGCCACGGCCGACGGCCGCCTGCTGGTGGCGAACGCGGATCGCATCGACGTGATCGCGCCGCTGGTGGCGCCCAAGGTGGTCCGGACGAATCCGCCCGACCAGCTGATCGTGCCGCTGCCGCTGGGCGAGATCTCCGTGACCTTCGACCAGGCGATGCGGGTCGGCGACGCCACCGATCCGTCGTCCGTGCTGAACCGGAACAACTACGTGGTGAAGCGCGGGGCGACGGAGGTGGAGATCGCCCGCATCCGCTACGACGCCGCCGCGAAGACCGTCTTCCTCGGCTTCGACGGGTTCGAGGCGGGCGAGTACACGCTGGACGTGAGCACCCATCTGCGCAGCCGTCCCGGCCTGACGATGAACGAGGCGTACCACACGAGCTTCATTGCGGTGCAGGACTTCTCGACGATCGTGCGCATCGACTTCGAGGCGACGCGCTCGGACCGGACCACCGGTACCGTCTCGTACGACGTGCGCGTCACCAACATCGCCGACTACGACGTCCGCACGCCGCTCATGCTGGCGCTCGACCCCGAGCGGTACTTCGCCGGCCGTCCCGAGGGCGCGGTGCAGGACCCCGACTCGAAGCTCTGGCTGATCGACCTCGGTGCAGGGCTCGTGGGCGGGGCGCTGCGTCCCGGCGAGTCCACCGTCGTGCGCACGGTCGTCATCGACAACCCGGTGCAGCAGCGGGCCGACATGGGCCATTCGCTGTTCGCGCTGCCGTACCCGAATTCCGTTCCGGTGTTCGAATCCGCGCCCGTGCTCGCGGCCGCCATCGGCGAGCCCTATCGCTACACGGCGGTCGCCTCCGATCCGGACGGCGTGGCGATCTCCTATGTGCTGCTGCGCGGGCCGGAAGGCATGACCGTGGACGTCGCGACCGGTGTCGTGACCTGGACTCCGGTGCCCGGCACGGACGCCACGGTGGACGTCGTGCTGCGGGCCTACGACACGCGCGGCGGATTCGCGACGCAGGCCTTCCCGGTGGCCGTGGCCGGGGGCAATCACGCGCCCGGCTTCGGCGGGCTGCTGGACGCCTTCGATCTGACCGAAGGGCGGACGTTCCGACTCACGCTTCCGGTGTCCGATGCGGATGGCGACCCGCTTGCGGTGTTCGTGGAAGGTCTGCCACCCGGGGCGCGTTTCGATCTCGACACGCGCACCTTCGAATGGACGCCGGGCTACGTGCAGGCGGGCATCTATCGCGACGTGCGGTTCGTGGCGTCCGACGGTCTGCAGACCGTCACGCACGCCGTCACGCTCACGGTCCGGCCGGCCAACGCCGCGCCGATCGTGCGCGGGATTCCGGAGCGCTCGGTGCGCGAGGGCGACCCGATCATCGTCCGCTTCTCGGCCGACGATCCCGACGGCGACGCCTTCACGTTCTCGTCGCCGCTGCTGCCGGCGGGTGCCACGCTCGACCCGGTCACCGGGGTGTTCCAGTGGACGCCGGCGTTCACGCAGGCCGGGCGCCACGTCATCCCGATCCGCGCGCACGATGGCCAGATCTCCGGGGAGACCTCGTTCACCCTCGAGGTCACCAATGTCAACGCGGCTCCGGTCTTCGATCGGTTCGACGGCTTCTCGACGTTCGAGGGTCAGCCCATCGCGCTGCGTGCTTTCGCGTTCGATCCGGACAATCCGTGGTTCATCCCCCAGGATCGCGCGGGTGACCTGATCCACCCGCTGGAGGGTTCCGATCCGTCCGTGACGGTCACGGCGCAGGGGCTGCCCGAAGGGGCGGTGTTCGATGCCGACACGCTGATGCTCACGTGGACGCCGGGCTTCACCCAGGCGGGCACGTACGTGGTGCGCTTCACCGCGGTGGACGACGGCAACGGCACTGGTGTCCCGCTGACGGACACGACGGAAGTGCCGATCACCGTCGTGAACGCCAACCGTCCGCCGGAGCTTCCGGCGCTCGGCAACGTCTCGGTCGCGAAGGGGCAGGTGCTCGACGTGCCGATCGTCGCGACCGACCCCGATGGCAACGCGCTCACCTACGCCATCGCCAACCTCCCGCGGTTCGCCACGCTGTCCGCCAACGCCGACGGGTCGGCCACGCTGCGTCTCGCGCCGGCCGACCAGGACCGCGGCGACACGGTGGTCACGCTGACGGTGACGGATGACGGTGATGGCGGCGGCGCAAGGGCGCGTCAGTCGGTGTCGCGGACCTTCGTCATCTCCTCGGAGTCGCCGGCCGAACCGCCCGTGCTCGATGCGCTCGGCGACAAGGTCGCGCTCGTCGGCGAGACGCTGCGCTTCACGGTGCGCGCCTCCGACCTCGACGAGGACACGCTCGTCTTCTCCGCCGAAGGACTGCCCGCTAGCGCGACGCTCGTGCCCGGCGTGAGCTACGGCACGGCGGTGTTCGAGTGGACGCCCACTGCCGCGGACCGCGGCACGCGCACGGTGACGTTCCGCGTGGTCGACGACGGCAACGACGGCCGCGGGAGCATCGGCTCGGACGAGGAGACGATCGCCATCGCGGTCCGCGACACCAACAGCGCGCCGCTCCTGCTGCCCACGGGCGATCTGTCGGTCCAGGAAGGCGCCAGCCTCGAACTCGCGCTGCGCGCCATCGATGCCGACGGCGATCCGCTCACCTACCGCGCGTCGACCCTGCCGCCCGGGGCCGTCCTCGATGCCCGCACAGGGGTGCTCACGTGGACGCCGAATCTGTTCCAGTCGGGTCGGTACGAAGTCACGGTGACCGCCAGCGACGGCGCGGCGACCTCCAGCGACACCTTCGCGATCCAGGTCCGACAGACGAACCAGGCGCCGCTGCTCGCCGGCATTCCGCCGCTGGGCGGGCAGGAGCAGCGGATCGTCAGCTTCTCGCTGGTGGGCACCGATCCCGACGGCGACGCGCTCGCCTATCGCGCGCTCACGCCGCTGCCGCACGGCAGCTTCTTCAACGGTTCCACCGGCCGCTTCGAGTGGATTCCCGACCACGATCAGGCCGGCGCCTACGTGCTGCGTTTCGATGCCCGGGACGCGAGCGGTGCCACGGACACGCTGGACGTCACGCTCGACATCGCCGACGTGAACCGCGCCCCCGTCATCTCTCTGGGCAATCGCGCCGTGCTGCTGGGCGAACTGCTCACCTTCACCATCGGCGGTGCGGACGCGGATACCGGTGAGACGCTGCGATTCTCGGCCGACGGTCTTCCCGAGGGTGCGACGCTCGATGCCGTCACCGGGGAGTTCCGCTGGACGCCCGGTGCCGGCCAGGCCGGCGATCATCTGGTGCGCGTGCGCCTGACCGATGGCAAGACGACCACCGTCGAGGGGCTCGTGGTGCGCGCCCTCGCGACGCCGGCGCTGCCGGACGTTGCCATCGAGCTGACGCCGAGCTTCCCCGCGGTGCCTGGTCAGCTCGTCACGCTGAGCGTGCTGGCCGATGCGTTCTCGGGCATCGCCTCGAGGTCGCTCACGATTGACGGTGTGGCCGTGGCGCTCGACGCCCAGGGGCGCGCCTTCTTCACGCCTGCAGCCACCGGGCTCGTGGCGCTCACGGCAACCGCGACGGATCGGGACGGCTTCACCCGCACCATCGAGAAGACGCTCCGCGTGCGCGATCCGGCCGACACCGATGCGCCCATGGTCCTGCTCGATCCGTCGCTGGGCGGACGCGGGGTCGAGGGCACGATCGCGATCATCGGATCCATCGGCGACGTCAACCTCGAGGCCTGGCGCCTGGAGATCGCCCGCTTCGGATCCGACGACTTCCGCACCCTCGCCGAGGGGACGGCCACGGTCACCGGCGGCAGGCTGGCGACCGTGGACGCCGCGGACTACCAGCTCGGGGTCTGGCGCCTGCGGCTCCGCGCATCCGATGTCGGCGGCCGCGTCGCCGAGGTGGAAACGGTGCTCGAACTGGCGGGGACGGATCCGTCCGGCTATCGGCGCGCGGAGACCGACTTCACCGCCACGCTGGCCGGCAAGGCGCTGTCGTTCACGCGCCGCTACGACGCCCTGGGCGCCGATCGTCCGGGCAGCTTCGGCCCCGGTTGGCGCCTCGACTGGCGTGACGTGGACTTCGCAACGGACCTGCCCGGCACCGGTCGCGAGTCTGTGGGGGCGTACGCGCCGCTCACGCTCGGTACGCGGGCCTACGTCACGGTGCCCGGCGGCGAGCGCCTCGCGTTCACGTTCGCGCCCGAGAAGCACACCGAAGGTGGTGTCACCTGGTACACCGCGCGCTGGATCGTCGATGGCGGCAGCGCCTGGCAACTCGAAGCGCCGGACACGAAGCTGCTGCGCTCCGGCGACCGCTTCTACGACTTCGTCACGACCCAGCCGGCGAATCCCGCCGTGCCGGAAACGCCCTACCGCCTCGTCGGCCCCGACGGCACGACCTACGAGTTCGACGTGGCGATCGGCATCACGGCGATCGTCTTCGCCGACGGCACGCGCCTGCACGTGAGCGGCAGCGGTGTCGTCGCGCAGAACGGCGACGCGCTCACCTTCACGCTCGACGGCGCAGGCCGGATCACGCGCGTGGACGTCAACGATGGGCGCGTGTTCACCTTCGAGTTCGACGCCGACGGCGCCCTGGTGTCGGTGCGCAACCTCCAGGCTTCGGAGTCGAGCCGCTACGCCTACGATGCGGACGGCCGGCTGCGGCTGGCCACCGGGCCCGCGGGCGGCGAAGTCATCACGCACGGCCCTGGTGGCGCGACCGTCTCCGCGATCGATGCCGATCTCGGGCCGGCGGTGCGCCATCTCGCGGCCGAGACCCGCGGGGTGCTCGACGCCGGGGAGACGCAGCTTCATACCTTCGCCGTGCGCGCGAGCGAGATCGCCAGCGCGGCCGGCGGGGCGGTGCTGCTGGGCGTCGTGGTCGATGCGCTGGACCCGACCCTAGCCCCCGCACTGCCCGCGCTCGATGGCCTCGCGCCGGTCGCAGCCAACGTGCAGGGCGGGCGCGCCTTCGCGCTCTATCGCATCACGGACCCCGGTCTGCAGGTGCTTGCGCTGACCGGGGCCGGCAGTGGCCGGTATGCGTTGTCGTTCTTCGTGGCGGGCGATGTCGACCGCAACGGCCGCGTGGACGGCGTCGACGCGGATCTCTTCGCCGCGGCCCGCTCCGCAGGCGCGGCAGGGTACGTCGCCAGCGCCGACTTCGACGCCAACGGCCGGGTGGATGCCGCCGATGCCGCGCTGCTGCGCGCCAACCTCGGCTACGCCCCCAATCTGGCGCCGGTGATCGTGTCGGATGCGTCGGTGCTCACCCACGAGGACCTGACCGTGCGGGTGCCGCTCGCGTCGCGCGTGGTGGACCCCGAAGGCGATGTCCTCTTCTTCGACGTGCTGTCCGCCACGAATGCGACGGCGCGGCTGTCCGGCGACGGAAGTTCCATCCTGGTGTCGCCCGACATCGGCTTCGTCGGCGAGGCCTCGTTCACGATCCGCGTCGACGACGGCTATGGCGCCACCGACACCACCGTGCGCCTCGACGTGAGCGATGCTCCGCTGCTCGCGATGGACTTCGTCGAGCGCCGTCCGACGCTGGCCGTGGGCGAGCGATTCCTGCCAGCCTTCATCGGCCAGTTCGCCGATCAGGCGGACGTCGAACTGCCGCTCTCGTACCTGTCGCTCGAATCGCTGGATCCGTCGGTCGCCCGACTGCTGATCGACGGGCAGCTGGCCGGCGTCCGTGAGGGGTTCGGCACGCTGGTCGCGCGCCGTGGCGACATCCAGGCAGCCACCGCCGTGGTGGTCGGCAATCCCAGTCCGTTCACGCATCTCCAGCTGGCCGCCGGCCTCGGCGTCTTCCCCGAGGCGCTCACGCTGGTGCCGGGAGGCTTCAAGCGCTTCGACGTCGACATCCCCGATGTGCAGGACGTCACGGCGGCCTCCACGGGTACGCGCTACTTCGTGGGCAACCCCGGCGTGGTGGGCGTCGACGCGGACGGCATGGCGGTCGGCGTGGCCACGGGTTCCACCGACGTGACGATCATCCATCACGGGATGGAGCTGGTGGTGCCGATCCGGGTCGATGTGCCGGTCGCGGATCAGGCGGTGCTCGGCGCCCAGGGCGGCGCCATCGCGACGCCCGACGGCGCGGTGTTCACGTTCGGCCCGAACTCGCTGAACGGCGAGCAACTGGTGCGCGTGACGCCGGTGTCGGTGGACGACCTGCCCATCCCGGTACCCGAGGACTTCAATTTCCTCGCCGGCTACGACCTGCAGTTCGGCGGCGGCCCGCTCGAGAACCCCGCGCAGCTCGCGATCCCGGTGCCGGACACGGTGCCGGTGGGCAAGGTGCTGTACCTGTTCCGGTACGGCCATCTGCCGGACGCCAACGGGGACCTGATCCCGGTGTGGTGGCAGGACGAGATCGCCGTGGTCGGCGAGGATCACATCGCCCGCACGAGTTCGCCGCCGTGGAGCGGTGTCGCGCCGGCGGGCCTGTGGATGCTGGGGGATCCCGGCCCGGGGGTCGCGCTGGCACGCGGCATCATGACCGTCACCTTCCCGCTGGGGGCCATCCCGATCATCGCCGGCCCCGGCATCGGCGGCATCGCCACGGTGTCGCCGCTGATCGCCATCAGCTACAACATCTCGCAACTCAAGTTCGTGACCATCCCGCAGGAGGGTCTGCCGGTGGTCACGACGGTGGGCGTGCAGCTGGATCCCAGCCGCATCACGACCACGGAGGTGGTGCTCACGCAACCGCCGGAGGCGGCGCCGGACGATCCCGTCCTGCTGGCCGCACGGTTCGAGTTCCGCAACGCCGGTGACGTGAAACCGGTGCTGGTGCTGACCGGCCAGAACCTCAGCGCATCGCCGTCGTCGAGTCTCGATTCGCGGACGATCGTGCAGTTCCAGCAACAGGGCAAGACCATCGAGGCGGTGGCGCTCGGTGCCCCCACGAGCATCGGCAGCGGGCTCGAGGAGATCACCATCGAGGTGCCGCAATCCGTGATCGCCGGCATCGCCGACATCCGCATCGTGCGCCTCGACAAGGTGCTGGCGCTCGGCGAGTGCTCGGGCGTGTACACGACGGTGGAGAACGCCTACACGAGCAACAAGGTGCGCCTCGCGCCCGAGGGGAACTACGTGCTGGCCGCCGCGCGCCTGGCGAACGAAGTGGTCGTCCTCAGCCAGGGCAATCCGTTCGCAGACAACCCGCCCGCCGAGCTGAACCTGGTGGCCCGGATCCCCGTCGGCAGGCTGCCGCGCGACACCACCGTGACGAAGGACCACACCCGCGCGTACGTGACGCTCTCAGGCGCGGCCGTGTCCGTGGTGGACCTCGTGGCCATGCAGGAAGGCGACGCGAAGATCGGCAATGCCCCCAGTCCGGGCGACGCGGATCCGCTCGATCGCATCACGCTGCCGCCAGGCTCACGGCCCAACTTCATCACGCTCGACCCCACCAACCGCTACGCCTACGTGTCCGACGAGGCGCAGGGCCGGGTCTACGTGATCGACATCGATCCGGGCTCGCCCACCTTCCACACCCACGTGCACACGATCGCACTGCCGGCCAATGCCACCGAGCGCGGATTGCGCGGGCTCGTGGTGAGCGAGGACGGTAAGCGGCTCTACGTGGCGGCACCGAACCGGGACACCTATTCGGTCGCGTTCCGCGAGAGCAGCGCCATCTTCGTGATCAACGTGGATCCCGCCGATCGCCCCGCGGACTTCGACGCCAACCCGAAGAAGTACTGGGAGCAGATCGCCGAGATCCCCATGGGGGTGTCGGGCCAGGAGACCCACGCGCTCACGCTCACCGGGGATCCGAAGCGCATCGCCTTCGCGAACCGCTACAGCGACGTGCAGGGCTTCGGCTTCATCACGGTCGCCAACGACAGCGTCGACGCGTTCGAGGCCAGCATCGGCGGCAGCGTGCAGCTCGGGCTGGGGGCGCCCAACGACAGCCTGGACGTGAACAACCCCATGTCGGTGGTGATCCTCCCCGAGGACGCGTTCAAGGAGGTCATCGGGCCGCATCCGGCCTACGCGTTTGTCGCGGCCTTCAATCGCTTCATCATGGGAAATCCGTCCCACGATCCGAACGCGTTCCCGGAGGCCGCCGGCGCGCCGACGCCCTCGGGCAGCAACATCGGCATCATCCGCGATCCGTTCGGCGCCGGGGCGAAGCTGGTGGCCGCCACCACGCCCATCCCCCTGGGGTTCGCCGACAGCCTGACCTTCGCGAGCGGCTACAACTACCTGTTTGCGGCGTATCGCAGCGTGCAGGTGTCGAGGGACACCGGCGCGGTGTTCGCGTACTACCTCGTCAACATGATCGGCCAGGTCGAGCAGACGCTCGCCAGCCCCGGTGCCGCTGGCACCCGCCTGGATCGGTTCCCGGTGCAGCGCCTGTTCGGCAACGACATCCTGCCCTTGCAGGAGGATCTCGGGCTGCTCAACACGCTCATCGACATCAAGGCCGACTACCGGATCATCCGGGCCAACCTGAGCGCGGGCCGGTACACCTTCGGCGTCCCGACATACGACGGCGCGCCGTCCATCAGCGCGCCGTTCGCCACCGGTGGCCTCACGCAGGGCATCAGCTCCCACGACACGGAGGTCGGTGCCGGCCCGCGCATCTGGAACCAGTTCGATCTCGGCCGCGGCATCGGGCTCCCCGATCGCAACGACCTCGGCGTGGGTGACCTGCTCCGCGAGGTGATGGGCGAACCGCAGGACTGCAACGACGCCAAGTTCAACTCCGTGGTGCAGCTCGACAGCGGCGCGGTGGTGGAGCGTCACGATCTCGTGGGCTATCAGTCGCTCGGCCAGACCCAGGGCTTCTCCCTCACCTACGACTCCACCGCGGCCGACGCGAGCCCGATCATCAACTTCGGCTGGGAGGGCATCCAGGACGAAGTCGCGGAATACGCCGCGAGCCCGCAGGCCGATCTCGAAGGCGGACTGCCCTTGCTGGAAGCGCAGATCACCTTCACCGGGAACGGCGGCACGCTCACCGGGCCGATGCACTACTGGCGCATCCCGGCCAACGCCGAGGACCTCGGCGTCGCGATCCAGACCGACCTCTCCAGCCTGGCGTCGGGCCAGTACAACTACACGATCAACGCCACGTTCGCGGGCAAGACGCGGCAGAGCAGCGGGTCGATCGTCCACGTGAACGGCAAGGACAGCGCCTTCGGCCGCGGCTGGGGCCTGATGGGGCTGCAGGATATCTACGAAGCGCCCGACGGCTCGGTGAGCATCGTCGACGGCAGCGGCGACGCGCAGCACTTCGAGCGCATCGAACTGCCCATGGATGTCCTGTCCGACTGCCCGCCCGGCACAGAGGCGCGCGAGCAGTTCCGCTCGCTGCCCGGCGACAGTTCCTCGTTCACGCGCAATGCCGCCGGCAACTTCCAGCGCACGATGGACGACGGCACGGTGTACGAGTACACCCGCCCGGTCGAACTGGCCGACGGCAGTCTCCAGCCGGGCAAGCTGGTGAAGGTCACCGACCGCTACGGCAACGCCACCCGCTACGAGTACGACCCCGAGGGGCGCATCCTCACGATCACCGATCCTGTCGGTCTGAAGACGCGCTTCATCTATTCCGGTGACCGCGTCGCGCAGATCATCGACCCCGCGGGCCGCGTCACGCAGCTTTCCTACGCCGGCGAGGATCTGATCCGCATCCAGGATCCCGACGGTTCCGCGCGCAGCTTCGGCTACGACGATCACGGGCGGATGACGCTCGAGGTCAACAAGCTCGGCGGCAGCGAAGTGAACACCTACGGCTTCCACGGCCGCGCCGAGCGGGCCGAGCGCCCCGATGGCACGGTGGTCGAAGTCACGCCCTGGCAGGTGCAGGGTCTCGCCGACCCCGAACTCACCGGATCCCGGTCCACGGCGCCGCTCGCGCTGGCCCAGAAGCTCGACACCTTCACGGCGACGTACACGCAGCCCAACGGCAACGTCCGCGTGGTCACGCTGAACGAGCGCGGCCAGACCATGGAGGTCAGCGATTCGCTGGGCTTCGTGGAGAGCTTCGAGCGCGACCCCGGCGGCTTCGTCATCCGGCACGTGAGCAGCGTCTGCGGGTGCGACGAGGTGATCACCACCTACGACAACCGCGGCAACCGCCTCACGCTGCAGGACAGCGAGTCCGCCCCGGGCAAGTCGACGCGCATGACCTACGACGGCCGCTTCGGCCAGATCACCAGCATCACCGACGAGCTGGACCGGACCACGACGTACTCGATCAATGCGAAGGGCGACAACGAACTCACGCGGCATCCCGACGGCAGTGAGTGGCGCTACAGCTATCTGCCACAGGGGATGCTGCGGTCCCAGATCGATCCGCTCGGCCGCCAGACGACCTACGACTACGACGCGCTCGGTCGGCTGTCCACCGTGGTCAACGTCGATGGCACCCTCCGCAAGTTCGAGTACGACGCCGCCGGCAACACGACAGTGATGACGGACGAACTCGGGCGCAGGACGATCTTCACGTATGACGCAATGAATCGCGTGGTCGAGACCGTCGAGGCCGATCCCGACGGCGGTGGGCCGTTGCTCGAGTCCGTCACGCACGTCTTCTACGACGCGGCCGGCAACGAGATCCGTACCGTGGATCCGCGTGGTGCCATCACGACCATGGCCTACGACGAGCGCAGCCGGCTCGTCAGCCGCACCGACGCCACCGGTGCGATCACGAAGTGGATCTACGGCCCCGACCAGAACCTCCGCGAGGTGGTGGATGCCCTGGGCCACGCCACCGAGTACGAGTACGACCTCCGCAACCGGCTGATCAAGACCACCGACGCCCTGGGCGGCACGCGCACCTACACCTACGATCCCGACGGCGGCAGTCATCCCGACAGCGTCACTGACGAACTCGGCCGCACCACGCTCTACGACTACGACTGGCGCGATCGCCTGCGCAGCATCACCGACCCCGAAGGCGGGGTGACCAGTTTCGAATACGACGCCGCGGACAATCTGGTGTCGAGGACGGACGCCGAGGGTCGCACGACCTCCTACGGCTACGACGCCATGAACCGCCGCATCTCCGCGACGGACGCGCTCGGCGGGGTCACGGAGACCGGCTACGACGCCATGGGCAACGTGCTGGTCCACGTGGACGCGCTGGGCCGGAGTACGGTCTACGCGTACGACGTTCGCGATCGCCAGGTGCGCATGACGGACGCCGCCGGTGCCATCACCAACTACACGTACGACCACGTCGGCAATCTGCTGACGCGCACCGATGCGCTCGGGCGCGTGACCACGAACACCTACGACGCCCAGAACCGCATCGTGTCCGTGACGGCGCCCGATCCCGACGGGAGCACCGGTCCGGCGACGTCGGCGGTGACGATCACGCGCTACGACGCCGCCGGCAACCTCGCGGCGGTGGTGGACGCGCTCGGCCGCGAGACCAGGTACGTCTACGACGCCCTGGGTCGACGCACCCACATGATCGACCCGCTCGGCGGCCAGCATGTCATGGCCTACGACGCCGTCGGCAACGTGGTCCGCGAGACCGATGCGCTGGGCAGGGTCACCGACCACGAGTACGACGCGCTGCAGCGCCGGGTGCGTACGCTCGGTCCGGCGGTGACTGTGGGCACTGCGAGCGTGCGTCCGGTGGAGCGCTGGACCTACGATGCGGCCGGCAACGTGCTCACGTATGTCGATGCGCTCGGTCGCACGACCGAGTACGAGTACGACGACCTCGATCGCCGGATCTTGGTGACCGACGCCCTGGGCGGCACGACCGCCACCACCTTCGATGCGGTCGGCAATGTCCTGTCGCGGACCGACGCGCGCGGCAACACCACGAGCTACACCTACGACGCGCTGAACCGTCGCCTTGCCGTGTCCTTGCCGAAGACCTCGAGCGCGCCCTCTGCAGCCTTCGCGGTGACGGCGTACACCTACGATGCCGTGGGTAACCACACCTCGACCACGGACGCGCTCGGCCGCGTCACCCGCTACACCTACGACGCGCTCGATCGCGTGCTGACCGAGACCGACGCGGCGGGCGGCGTGACCCGCATGGCGTACGACGCCGTCGGCAACCTCGTGTCGAGCACCGATCCCCTGGGCCGCGAGACCGTGTTCGAAGTGGATGGCGAGAACCGGCACGTGCGCATCACCGCGCCGGCGCCCGGCGGTGTCGGCACGCACGCCGCTCCGGTGACCCGGCTCGCTTACGACGCCGTCGGCAATCTGCTGTCCAGCACGGATCCGCTCGGACGGGTCACGTCGTACACGTACGACGCCCTCGACCGCCAGGTGGGCGGCACCGATGCCGCCGGCGAGACGTTCACGCGGACCTACGACCTCGTCGGCAATCTGCTCACCACCACCGACGCGCTCGGCCAGGTGGTCCGGCACGAGTACGACGCGCTGGATCGCCGGGTGCGCACCATCGAACCGGCGCCCGCCGCGGGCAGCGCGGCTCGGACCACGCGCATGGGCTACGACCTCGTGGGCAACCTCGTCTCGGTCACCGACGGTCGCGGCGGGGTCACCGTCCATCACTACGACGCGCTCAACCGCGCGGTGCGGACCACCGATGCGCTGGGCGGGGAGGTGGTCTCCGCCTACGACGCCGTGGGCAACGTGGTGGCCAGCACCGACGCGCGCGGGTTCGTGACGACGTACGAGTACGACACCCGGAACCGCCGCATCCGGATGACCGAGCCCGATCCCGATGCCGGCGGTGCCCTGTTGTCGTCCGTCACGACCTACGGCTACGACGCTGTCGACAACCTGATCTCGTTCACCGATCCGCTGGCGCGCGTCACCGGCATGACCTACGACGTCCTCGACCGACTCGTGACCACCACGAATCCCGAGGGCGGCGTGACCACCCGCACGTACGACGCGGTCGGCAACGTGCGGACGAGCACCGACGCGCTCGGCCGGATCACCACCAACACCTACGACGGCCTGAACCGCCTCATCCGGATCGACGAACCGGCGGTGGTGTCCACGCCCGGTGCCGCCGCTGCGTCGCCGGTCACGGTCTACGCCTACGACGCCGCCGGCAATCGGGTGTCCGAAACGGATGCGCTCGGCCGGACCACCCGCTACGCCTACGATGCCCTCGACCGGCAGGTGCGGGTCACCGACGCGCGCGGCGGCATCACCAGCATTGCCTACGACGCCCTCGGCCGTACGGTCTCGATGACCGATGCGCTCGGCCGCAGCAGCCTCTTCCAGTACGACGCGCTCGGCCGTCGCATCCGGACGACGACGCCGGACCCGGACGGTGCGGGGCCCCAGGCGGCGCTCGTCACGCGCTTCGCCTTCGACGCGAACGACAACCTCGTGAGCACGACCGACCCGCTCGGGCGGGTCACGCAGTACGGCTACGACGCGCTCGATCGCCGGGTGGAGGTGATCGACGCGCGCGGTGCGTCCAGCACGATGACCTACGACGCGTCGGGCAACCTGCTGACGCTGACGGACGTGCTCGGCCGGGTGACGACGCAGGTGTACGACAACGCGGGTCGCCTCGTGCGCACGATCGCGCCGGATCCGGACGGCATCGGCCCGCTCGCCGCGCCCGAGCGGAGCTTCACCTACGACGCTGCCGGCAACGTGCTGACGGTGACCGATCCGCTCGGCCGCGTGACGACCTACGCGTACGACGATCGCGATCTGCGCGTGCTCGTGACCGATGCCCTGGGCAACGAGACGGCGTTCGCCTACGACGCCGTCGGCAATCTCGTGACGGTCACCGATGCGCTCGGCCGCGCGATGACCTTCGATCACGATGCCCTGGATCGCGTCACGAAGACCACCGATGCCCTGGGCGGCGAGACGTCGATGCTCTACGACGCCGTGGGCAACGTGACGGCCATGACCGACGCCCTCGGCCGCACCACGGCGTTCGCCTACGACGCACTCGACCGGCAGGTCGCGACCACCGACGCGCTGGGTGGCGAGTACGTCACGACGTTCGACGCCGTGGGCAACGTGCTTTCCGTCACCGATCCGCGGGGGAGCGTCACCGCCTTCGCCTACGACGCGGTGAACCGCCGGACCCGGGTCACCGACGCGCTTGGCGGCGTCGCCACCACGACCTACGACGGCGCCGGGAACGTGCTCGCGATGACCGACGCACTCGGCAACGCGAGCACCTTCACGTACGACGCGCTCGATCGCCTCGTCACGTCCGCCGATGCGCTGGGCGGGGTCTCGTCGATCACCTACGACGCGGCCGGCAACGTGCTGCTCACGACCGATGCGATGGGCAACGAAACGGCGTTCTCCTACGACGCGCTGAACCGGCTCTCGACCACGACCGATGCCCTGGGCGGTGTCGCCACCATGGCGTACGACGCGAGCGGCAACGTGCTCGAGGTGACCGATGCACTCGGTCGCACCACCGCGTTCGCCTACGATGCGCTCGATCGCCTGACGGCCACCACCGATGCGCTCGGTGGCGTGGCTTCGATGGAGTACGACGCGCTCGGCAATGTCGTCGCGGCCACCGATGCGCTGGGTCGCGAGACCACCTTCGCCTACGACGCGCTGAACCGTCGGACCCGCGTCACGGATGCGCTCGGCGCGATCGTGACCACGGGCTACGACGCCCTCGGCAACGTGACCTCCACGACGGACGCCCGGGGCGGCACGACGACGTTCGCCTACGACGCGCTGAACCGTCGCACCGCGACCACCGACGCCCTGGGTGGCGTCACCGTCGCGACGCACGACGCTGCCGGCAACATCGTCCGGGTGACCGATCCGCTGGGCCGCGCGACGGCCTTCGCCTACGACGCCCTGAACCGCATCACGGCGGTGACCGATGCCCTGGGCGGCGTCACGCGCACCACCCTGGATGCCGTCGGCAACGTCCTGTCGTCCACCGATGCCCTCGGGCGCACCGCGAGCTTCACCTACGATGCGCTGAATCGCCGCGTGGCCGCGACCGATGCCCTCGGCGGGGTGGTGCGTACCGCCTACGACGCCGTCGGCAATACGTTGTCCGTCACCGATGCGCTTGGGCGGCTCACTGCGTTCGATTACGACGCGCTCAACCGCCGCACGGTCACGACCGATCCGCTCGGCGCCAGTACGACCGCCAGCTACGACGCCGTCGGCAACCTGCTATCGACGACCGATCCCCTGGGGCGGATCTCGACGTTCGCCTACGACGACCTGAACCGACGCGTCGGGACGACCGATGCGCTCGGCGCCGTCACGACGATGGCCTTCGACGTCGTCGGCAACCTGCTCTCGCTGACCGACCCGCTCGGGAACGTCACGGCCTACGGGTACGACGCCGTCGACCGTCTCGTCCGCGAGACGGATGCCCTCGGCGCGGTGCGCACGCATGCCTACGATCCGTCCGGCAACCGGGTGCGCAGCGTCGATGCGCTGGGCCGCGCCACCGAGTTCACCTACGACGCGCTCGACCGCGCGGTCGGGGAGACCTGGCGGGATGCCGGCAATGCCGTGGTACGCAGCATCTCGCGGAGCTTCGACGCGGCGGGCCAGCTCACGGCCGTGAACGATCCCGACGGCGTGGTGCGCCTCTCCTACGATGCGCTGGGCCGGACGACGCGCGTCGAGACCGATGCGCTGGCCGGCACGCCGGCCGTGACGCTCGTCTACACGCTCGATGCCGTGGGCAACGTGCTCACCGTCACCGACCTGATCGGCGCCCGCACCGCTGGCGTCACCAGCCGTACGTACGACGCCCTGGATCGCGTGGTGGGCGTGGTGCAGACCGGCGCGGACGTCACGGGGCGGCGGGTTGCCATCGGCTACGACGCTGCTGGACAGATCACCGCGATCGACCGATTCGCCGCCGCCTCCGGTGGCAGCCGGGCCGTCGGCACCACCTATGCGTACGACGCGGCGGGCCGCGTCACCGGCATCACCCACGCGAATGCGAGCGGTCCGGTGGCCAGCTACAGCCAGACGTGGGATCTCGCCGGGCGCCTGCTCTCCGTCACGTCGCCCGATGGCGCCAGCGTCTTCCAGTACGACGATCTCGATCAGGTGATCTCCGCCGGATACGACTTCCAGACCGACGAGACCTTCGCGTTCGACGCCAACGGGAATCCGCTCCGCGCGGGCGTCACGATCGGCGCGGGCAACCGCGTGCTCCAGGACGCCGATTTCGTCTACGCCTACGACGCCGAGGGCAACCGGGTGCGTGCCACCGCCAAGGCGGGCGGCGGCGTCACCGACTACCAGTGGGATCACCGCAACCGGCTCATCGGCGTCACGCGGCGCGATGGCGCCGGCGTCGCCATCGAGACCGTGCAGTACGGCTACGACGATCTCGATCGCAAGGTGCGCCGTGCGGTGGATGCCGACGGAGCGGGTCCGGGTGCCGCCGCCGTCGAGCGTTTCGTGCACGACGGTGCCCATGTGGCCCTGGTCTTCGACGGGGGCGCCACGGTGGCGGCGGAGCGCTTCCTGTTCGGCCCCGGTCCGGACATGGTGCTGGCTGCGCAACAGGGTGGCGACATCACGTGGATGCTCGCCGACCACCAGGGCACCGTGCGCGACGTCGCCCGTGCCAACGGGACATTGGCGAACCATCTGCAGTTCACGACCTTCGGCGCGATCGCGGCGCAGACCGACCCCGGCGCCGCGCCGCGCTTCAGCTATACCGGCCGCGAGTTCGATGCCTCCGCCGGCCTGTTCGACTACCGGGCGCGCTGGTACGACGCGCGGCTCGGGCGCTTCGCCTCGGCCGACCCCATCGGTTTCGCCGGTGGCGATGCCAACCTGTACCGCTATGTCGGCAACAGCCCGACGTTCATGGTCGACCCGACCGGCAACGAGGGTGTCCTGGCGAAGATCGGCAACACGTTCAGCGGGGTCAGCGTCGGCGAGACCGCCAACAACATGCTCCTCGGACTTTCCTACGGCATGAAGGATCTCGTCGGCGCCGTGGCGGGCGAGACGGCCGGGAACATCGCAGGGCAGGGCACCGCCACGGTGCTGGGTCTTGGCAAGGGGCTGGTCACCGGCGCCATCGGCCTGGTGGAGGGCGTGGCCTGGCTCGGCAAGACCGCCACGGCAGCGACGCTCCAGGCCGCCGCGTACTACACCGGCAGCGACACCCTTCGCGGCTGGGCGAACAGCCTGTCGAAGGACACGCTGGACCCCCTCATGGATCTTGCCCACAAGCTGGGCGACCCGTGCGTGGACAACTTCGCGCTGCTCACGAGCGGCATGAGCAACTGGCTGAAGACCCAGAACCAGCTCGCCAAGGAGGGCAAGAAGATCGAGGGGGCGCTCAACACGGCCGAGCTGCTCGGATCTGCGGCGCTCAATCTCGCGAGCGGGCCGCTGATGGCGGAAGCGGCTGCCGCCGGCGCCGCCAAGGCCGCGAAGGCCATCGGTACCCTGGCCGAAACCGCCGCGAAGGCCGCAGGCGCGCTGGGCAAGGCGGCCGACAAGCTGAGCGACGCCGGAAAGAAGGTCGGCCAGACGGTGGGCAAGGTGGTCGAGTCGCTCCAGTCGTCCGGGCGCGCTTCCCGCGTCGAAGCGGCCGCGACCAAGGCCGCGGCGGAAGGGGCGGAACGCATCGCGCGCGCCGAGAAGGTGGTCACCGCCATGCAGGGGGAACGCCTGGCGGCCCAGGCGAAGCGCGCGGACACCGCCGCCGCGCTGAAGCCGCTGTGGGACGAGATGCAGGCGAAGGGCTGGACGCCCAGGACCCGGGAGCACATCGACAACTGGGTGCAGCACGGCATCGATCCGCCGACGTACACCGGCATCGGCAGCGTGCTCAGCAATCCGACACCGAAGAAGGTCTCGCTGCTGGGCGAGCTTGCCGACGGTGCGCGCGATGCGGTGAAGAAGGTGGCCACCCGCATTGCCGGGCCGCAATCGGGTGCGACCGCCCGCCAGCAGGACGTCATCAAGGCCTTCGCGGGCGAGCAGGGGCTCGAGATCGCGATCCGCGCCACCGACCCGGTCACTGCCTTCGGCACCAAGGTCGGCACCAAGTGGGGCCTCGCCGCCAAGCCGGAGGCCATCAAGGCCAAGTCGACCTTCGGGCTGCTGCGGGACGCCGACTCCGGCCGCCTGCTGCGCAGCGATCTGGACCTCGCGTGGGTCAAGGACAAGAACACCGGCCGGTTCCTGAGCAATCAGGAAATCCTCGACCGCGTGGTGGATCCGCTGAACCGCCGCCTCATCGAGGCCGGCGACCGCGAGGCGTCGATCATGCACGGCGCGCACTTCACCATGGGCGCTCGAGAGGGTGGCTACGTGAGCAACGCGAAGATCGCGAAGATCGGCGAAGCGGGGCCGGTGAACGTGTTCGGCGGGTCAGGCATGACGACCTTGTCCAACAACGCGGAGGTACGTGCGTTGGCCCGGGCGAGTCAGGGCGGGTTGCCGTGGAGTCCCGGTTGGGACCCTGCCGGGATTCCGATGCGGACCCAGGCGCAGCTCGAATCGGCGCTCGGTGACTACGCGCGGACGCTCAAGGGTCAGTTCGAGGCCTGCGGATCTCCGTATGGCTACTGTGACATGGCGTCGCTGGTAGGCGAGTCCCACCTGCCCGGCATCATCGCCGGCGAAGCGAACTTCGGCGTGAACCGGCTGACGTTCACAGGCCATCAGACCCTCATCGGCCAGCTCGGGGAACGTTGGTTCATCCAGGACCCGACGTTCACGCAGTTCACCACGCGTTTCCAGACGATCGGAGAAGGCGCTGACACGTTCACCACGTTCAACGCAACACTGGATCGCCTCGCCCGGATCGACCGATCCATGGGAGAGATCCAGAACCGGGGAATCGCCTTCTTCGAGTCGTTCGAACAGTTGCAGGAGGTCATGGGGGCCTATGGCAGGGCGTTCGGTGGCCCCGATGGCCCCGACGTGCCATTTGTGAACTCGGCGCCATTGCGCGAGGCGCTGGAGACAGGGGGCGTGCCGTCGATTGGCGAGTGGAACGCCAATCCGATCCGGTCCCTGACGATTCGCGAGGATGCCTACGCTGCCGCGATGGCCGCGCAGCGAGGCGCACCATTGATGGTCGATGCAACCGCGTCGGTGCGGGTGACCGGCGAACCGAGTCGCGGACTCGAGAGTGTCGACGCGGTCCTCTCGCTGCGCGACACCGCGCTGTCCTTGTGGCGGGACGAGCTCGGTGAGGCAGCGATCGAGTTGCGCGTGGCCATCGCCGATCTCCCCGATGGCCAGCTCGGCGAGGCCTGGATCACCCACCTCGGCGTCGATGGCGCACCGTCCGAAGGCCGCATCGTCCTCGACTGGAACGCCGACGGGCACGGCTGGTTCGTCGATGCCACGCCGCTGGATGACGCGGAGTTCCGCGATCCCGCGTCCGCCGCGTTCGGTCGCATCGACCTCTTCAGCGTCATCGCGCACGAAGTCGGTCACACGCTGGGTTTCCTCAGCGGCTTCGAGGGCTACGACCGTTTCGTCCGGGTGCTGGACGACGGCAGCGTGGTGTTCGAAGCGCCGGGCGTCCGGGCGGCACTGGCGGACGATCGCAATCATCTGGAGGCCGCCGCGCACGGCGTCGATCTCATGTCGGCGACCCTCTCGACCTTCCAGCGCAAGCTGCCCTCCGAACTGGCGGCACGCATCATCGCGGCGGCCAGGGATCTCACGGATCCGGCATTTGCCGACGTGCCCGTTTCCATCGGGCCCGGCTTGCTGACACCGACGATTCCGGCGGATGTGGTCAACGGCCTGTTCTCGGTGGCTGACCCGTCCGCGGCCGGCTTCGGCTGGACCACCCGCGGCAGCGCAGGCGTGCAGGGCGGGGTCGCGACGCTTTCCGAGGACCGCGCGCTGACGTCGGGTCTCTCGCAGACGTTTGCGATCCCCGAAGGTGCGCTCACACTCGGCTTCACGCTCCTCGATGCCGACTTCGACACCCCGGGCGCGGGCCCGCAGGACGCCTTCGAAGTGGCGCTGCTGGACGCCGTCACCGGCCTGCCGGTGGCGGGCACGGTGTCGCTCTCCAACACCGATGCGCTCATCAACATCCAGGCCGACGGCACCCTCCGGCGGAGCAGTGCAGTCACCATCGGCGGCCTCGCTGGCGACGCCCTCCCGGGCGACGTCACGAACCCCATCACCTTCACCATCGACCTCACCGGCATCGATGCGCCCAACGGTGTCGTTCTGCACTTCGACCTGCTGGGCTTCGGCGCCGTCGGGTCGCGCGTGGTCATCGACGACGTGCGCTTCGGTTTCGCCGACGGCACCAACCGCGCGCCGGTGGCCGTCGACGATGCCCGCGGCCTCGACGAGGACGGCAGCCTCGCCATCGACATCGCGAGTCTTCTGGGCAACGACACCGATCCCGACGGCGACGCGCTCACCTTCACGCTCGTCGACACCACGCAGCACGGCACACTCGTGGATCAGGGCAACGGCAGCTTCGTCTACACGCCGATCGCCAACTTCTTCGGCACCGACACCTTCACCTACCGCGTGAACGACGGTGAGGTCGATTCCAACCTCGCCACCGTCACGCTGACCGTCGACGGCGTGAACGACGCGCCGACCGTCGTCTTCGGTGATCCCGTCCGCCAGGTTGTCGATGAAGGTCAGAGCGTGGTCATCGGCTTCACCGTCGACGACGTGGACGGCGATGTCGTCGACGTCACGCTGGCCGGGGCCCCGGACGGCGCCACGATCGTCCGCACCGACGCCAGCCGCGGCGAATTCCGCTGGACTGCCACCGATGGCGATGCCACGTACCCCTTCGAGATCGTCGTGTCCGACGGCGAGTCCGAGGTGCGTACCGAGGCTGCCGTGCTCGTGCGCAACGTGGCCCCCGTGCTCACCACCGAGGGCGAGGCCTTCGCGCTGTCCGGCCAGCCTTACGTGCTGAAGTTCGCGTCGTCCGACCCCGGTGCCGACACCATCCAACAGTGGATCGTCGACTGGGGCGACGGCTCGCCGCTGCAGACCGCCGCGGGCGATGTGCGTGAACTAAGCCACACGTACCGGCTGCCGGGCACCCGGCCGCTGATCCAGGTGGGCGCCATCGACGAGGACGGCGCCTGGTCGGCCGCCACGCGCACCGTCGACGTCGTCAACGACCGGCTCTACGTCACCAACTTCACCGCCAACGAAGGCGGCTTCTCGGTGCGCTTCAGCCGCACCTTCGTCGCCGACGGCATCAATCTCTACGAGAGTGCCATCGTCCCGCTGGGTGGCCCCGACGTCGACATCCGCGACGCCGCCGGGAATCTCGTCCGCGGCTCGATGGTGCTCGATGCCGACCGCCAGGGCTTCCGCTTCGTCGCCACCGACGGCGCGCTGGCTGCGGGGCGTTACACGACGACCCTCTTCAGCCGTGACAACGCCTTCCGCGACGATCTCGGCCGCACGCTCGACGGCAACCGCGACAACGTCTCGGGCGACGACTACCGGACCATCTTCACCGTCGCGCCGAACACGCAGCCGGTCGTCACGATCGCCCACACCCTCGTGGGGCCGAAGCAGATCGCGAACGTCGACGCCACCGAACGAGGCATCCCGATCACGCTCACGACGCCGGTGGCCGCGTCCGACATCCGCTTCACGCTGAAGTACGACGGGACCAAGCTCACCGTCGCGGGGCTGGAGGGCGGCGACGATCTCCCGGCCGGCAGCCAGTTCACGGTGACCGGCACGCCCGGCAATCTCGCCATCCGCATCATCACGAGCAGTGCGGTTGCGGCGGGCAGCCGCGAACTCGTGCGGCTCATCGCCTCCGTACCGTCGACGGCCGCGTACCGCAGTGCCGGCGTGCTCGACGTCGGAGGCGTCGTGGTCGACGGCCGTGCGGGTCGGGCGGCCGATGGCGTCCACGTGGTTGCATACCTCGGCGACACCAACGGCGACGGCCGTTACACCAGCCTCGACGCGCAGCGCGTCGCGCGGGTCGAGGGCGGCGCAGACACCGGCTTCGACGCCTACCGCACCTTCGATCCGCGGCTGATCGGGGATGTGAATCGCGACGGGGCCCTCACTTCGGCCGACAGCGCGATGATCGTGTCGGAGACGCAGTTCATCCTGGGCGGCGGTACCAATGCGTCGCTCGACCAGGCGCAGATCCCGCCCATCCCGGCGACGCAGCAGACCGCTGTGCTCGCACCCGGAGGCCAGGCCGTGGCCGGGCCGTCGGCGCCCTCGCAGCAGCAGGCACAGGCCAAGGTGCAGACCTCGGCGACGCGGACGACCTTCGGCCCGAACATCACTGCGTTCAACCTCGCGGCCTCGATGGATCGCTTGAACGCGATGCGGATCGCCACCCCGGCGGACGAACTCGCGGAGCGCTTCCTGAAGGGCGCGCCGACGTGGGCCGATGCCGCACCGCAGCCGACGGCGGAGGAGAGCTGGAGGATCAAGCTGCCGACGCTCACGCAGGGCGTGAAGCTCTCCGCGCCGGTGGAAGCGGCGGCACCCAGCGAGGGTGTGCTGCAGGCGCTGAAGTATCTGGTGGCGCGGAAACTGGGTCGGCGGCTGTAGCTGGCGCTTTCGTGGGCGGATCGCGGTGGCCACCGCGGTCCGCGCCAATGCCATTCAGGTTTGCGTTTACAGGCGCGCGGGAAAAGTGCGAGCATCGGAGCACGAAGCCAGCAGGCTTGAAACCCAAGCGGAAGCTCCTGTTCTGTTAGGTTTTTCCCTCGCATGGCGCGCGTCTGGACCGGCTGCGGACATCGGCAGTCATGCAGCACCGGTCACGGCTAAAAGAAAAAACATGCGAGAGGGAAGACCCATGTCTCCGAGCCACAGCGCCGCACGATCGCCAAGGTCGACGCAGGCCACCAGCCGCAGCGGCTGGTTGGATGCCACCGTCCGGCGAACGCAACGCACCGCCTGCTCCAACGCCCCCGTTCCGGTTGCAGGTCGATCCGCGAGAACTCTCTCGACGCTCGGGTCGGTGCACGCCGAATTCCACGCCAGGGTGCATGCCTCGGTGATCACGCCACCCAGGCCTCCCGACTTATAGCGTCGGTTCCCCGCTCGACGCACGGCGCGCCGCCCCAGGGCGCTCGCCATCCCGGCTGATGCGGCTCCACTTCGTCGGCCGGTTCGCACCAAAAATCGCTTCTCCTGTCTCCGTCCGGGTGTGCCAGAGCGCCACCGCATGCCAACGCGTGCCACCGGACCATGAAGTTCGCCTGGAGGTCATGCAATGGGCTGGATGCCGTCGTTCTCGGGAATCTTCCGCGCGGTCACACGTACGCGACCCTTCCAACACGCGACTCCCGAACTGCCGCCGTATCGCAGGAAGGCGCTGCTGGAGGCGCTCGAACCCAGACTGCTGCTGTCGGCCGACGGCGTCGGTGGGGTGCCTGCGGTCAATGTCCTCAACCTCCAGCTCACCGACGCCGCCGACACGCTCGTGGTCCGGCGGGTCGGGGACGCGTCCGACGGTGGCGCGATTCTCGATGTGGCGCACGGGGACTTCTTCGGCCGGTTCGGCAGCGAGGCAGCGGGCATCTTCGCGCTCACGGCCGACGGTCGTGGCGGCGACGACGTGTTCGATGTCGGCGACCTCGGGATCGAGGTACAACTGTTCGGCGGTGACGGCAGCGATACCCTCGTCGGTTGGACGGCGAACAGCATCTGGCTGATCACCTCCACCGACGCCGGCACGCGCGAGGGACAGCAGTTCGCCGGGTTCGAGAACCTCTCGGGTGCAGCGGGGAATCAGGACCATTTCGTCCTGGCGGCGGATGGCGTGATCTCCGGCCTCATCGACGGCGGTGACGGCGGTTTCGACACGCTCGAACTGGCAGGCGGCGTCTTCGAGCAACTCACGTACGAGACCACCGGGCCGCAGTCCGGACGGCTCTCTCGCGATGCCGTGGCAGTGGCATTCGCCGGGCTCGAGCCCGTCATCGACAGCACCATCGTGGCGCGCCGGGTGGTGCAATTGTCCGATGGCGGTCACGAAGCCGTGCTCACCGCCACGGGATCCTCCTTCACGCTGGCGAGCCCGACGGGCACCTTCGAGAGCATCACGTTCGGTGGTCCGTCCGAATCGCTCACGATCCGCGGCGGGTCCGGTCGCGACGTGATCCGACTGTCGGGTCTGCTCGATCTCGCCGGCAGCGACGTGTTCGTCGAGGGCGAGTCCATCGCGCTGGAAGCGGGCGCTTCACTCACCGCCCGTTCCGTACGGCTCTCCGCTGCCGAGACGGCGTCTGCCACGGCCGGCGCCACTGCCGCGACCGTGGGTGCGAACGCGAGCGTCGTCGTGAGCGGCAGCCTCACCGCGACGGGCGCCGTGGTGATCGAGGCGAGCGCCTCGCAGTCAGCCACGCTCACGCACCTCGATGCCGACATCACCGCCGGGAGTTCGTCCATCGTCGACGTGCTCGGCAACGCGGTCATCGATGCCGGCAGCCTCTGGATGTCCGCCCGGACGAGCACGACGATCTCGGGCGCCGTCACCGCCTCGACCTTCCAGACGGGCGGCCCGGTGGTGACGGTGACGAACACGACCCGCGCAAGCGCGGCCGGCGCCGCAAAGCTCGTCGTGGGCAGCAATCCGCTGTCGGCCACCGACGCGGCCAGCCTGGCCATCGAGGCGACCGACACCGTCGATGTCGACGTGACGGTCACCGACTCCGGGGCGGCCACCGTCTTCGACAGCTTCGACGTCCTGTCTGCAAGCGTCGACATCACCCGCAACACGCAGGCATCGGTGACGTCCGCCCCGGCGTCGGGTCCCGCGATCGATGCCATCGGTGCGGTCCGCATCGCCGCCGCCAACACCGGCGCGGTGGGTGCCACGGTCGTCTCCGATCTCGTGGGCCTCGCCGACACGGCGGTCTCCGACACCACGGCCGCCTTCGTGAGCGGCGCCGACGTCGAGGCTGGCGGACTCGAGGTTCTGGCCGGCAACGACACCGCGTCCAGCGTGATCGGAAAGCAGGCCTGGAACGTGGTCGATGGCGCGACGAGTGCCTACGTCGCCGATGGCGCGATGACCCTGGGCGATGGCGGTCTCGTGGTCGAGGCCACCGACGCGGCATCGCTCACGGCGGCGTCTCCCGACCTGCGCCTGAACGCCGATCTGAGCGCGGTCGTCACTTCCGTGGAACTCGACGTCACGTACGCCCGGAACGCGTTCGATCGCGCCCTGGACGCGTACGTGGAGGATGCCGCCGTCGAGGCGTCGGGCGACGTCGCGGTGACCGCGACGCGCGAGGTCCGCATCGCGTCGAAGTCCGACACCGCGGAACTGCAGTCCACGGGCGTGCTCCCGGGCAGCGTGTCGCTCACGCTGGGTGGCAATCTCTCGCAGAACGTGGTGACCGGCGCGGTGACCGCGCGTATCGATGGTGGCAGCGTGACCGCCGGGGACGTCTCGGTGACGGCGTCGGACACGTCGACCATCGATGCGCGCTCGCAGCTGAGTCTCACCACCAAGTCCGGCACCCAGAGCCTCTCCCAGACCGGGGCGACCGGCGGCATCTCCATTGCCCTCAACGCCATCGGTTGGCAGGTCGACCAGACGGCGCTGGCGGCGATCGACGCGCTGCTCGGCACCGAGTTCGGCTTCACGGAGGCGCCGACCACGGTCAGCGCCTTCATCGCGGATGCGGCGGTCGATGCCTCCGGCGATGTGCTCGTCGAGGCGACCAACGCGGCCGTGCTGAACGCCACGGTCAGCAATGCCGCGATCACGACGGCGTCGTCCCTCTGGGGCGCCACGGGTGGGGCCGCCAGCGGCGTGCTGGCCACGAACAAGGTGTCTTCCGGTGCGGTGGCATACATCGCGCACACGAACGACCCCGGCACCGTGACCGTCGGCGGCGCGCTGACGGTGCGGGCGTCCGACGACGCGCTGATCGCCTCGAACACCCGCGTGGTGTCGTCCGCGATCACGAGCAACGACGGCGGCGCGGCCACCATCGACAGCGTGCTCAACCAGACCGTCCCGACCGATCACGACACGGGTGACGGCGAGGTCGTCGTCACCTTCGGTCAGACGGTCCGCGTGCTCGCGGACTACACGACGCCGGACTACACATCGGACAACATCTTCCCGGTCGATCTCGCCCCCGGCGACACCGTGGAGGCCGCGGCGAATCACGACGAAGCCCTCGGCACGGCGGGGAGCGTGTACCGGTACATCGGCGCAGGTCCCGCGGACGACACCGATCTCACGGCAGTCGACTTCAACGGGGACGACTGGGCGCTCGTCGCCGGCACGGACGGCAGCATCTACGAGTACATGGGGACCACCGCCACCCTCGATCTCGGGGCGGTCGACTACACGGATCTCGCGTTCTGGAAGGAGCGCGCCGAGACGCAGCTCTTCCCCCAGGGCAACAGCATCTCGACCTCGGATTCCGTCGCGATCGGCGGCATCGTCGTCGTCAACGACGTCCGCGGTGGCGCCGACGCCCATCTGCAGAATGTCGTGGTGACGGCCGATGCCGTCACCGTCGAAGCCATCGAGAGCGCCGCCATCGTGGCCACGGCCGACAGCACGGCCATCTCGTCCGGCGGGAGTGCGTGGGGTGCGGGCACCTCGCTCGCGGTCAACGCCACCATCGCGACGAACATCGTGCTGGCCGACGCCGTGGCGTACGCCGAGGATGCCGACATCGTGACGACCGTGGGCGATGTGTCCCTCGTCGCGACGAGCACCGCGACCATCGACGCGACCACCGCCAGCACCTCCACGTCGGGCGCGCAGTCCGTCGGCGTGCTGCTGGCCTTCAACACCGTGGGCTGGGCCGCGCAGAACCTGCTCTTCAACGGTCTCGATGCGCTGATCGGCCTGTCCGATCTGGAGTTCGACTACACGACGAGCGACACGCCCGCGGCGCTGAAGCAGGAGCAGCGGGTGCAGCTCACGAACGGCGACACGTACCGCTACGTCGGCACGCAGACGCTCGTCTCCCCCGATCTCTCGGAAGCCGTGCGCCAGTACGCCACCAGTGCCGACTGGGCGCTCGTCACCCCGATCTTCGGCAACGAGATCCCGGCCCGCGTCGAGGCCTGGTTGATGAACACGACGGTGGACGCGGCGGGCAGCGTGGTGCTCGATGCATCCTCCACCGCGCAGATCGATGCGCTCGTCACCAACGAGGCCACGTCGGCGCCCACGGCCCTGTTCGGGGCGGCGGGCATGAGCGCGAGCGCCGTGCTGTCCAGCAACAAGGTGAGCGCACGGTCGCGGGCCTTCATCGACTACGAAGGGCTGGCGTCCGACCACACGGTGACATCCCTGCCGGCGACGGTCGGCGCGGGCGCGCGCGTGGCGCTCCCCTCCGGCGACATCTACGAGTACGTCGGCGCGCTGCCGCTGACGAGCCCGAATCTCTCCGTGGCCGCGCAGGGTTACGCCACGAGCGCCGACTGGCGCCAGATCAATGCCGTGACGGCCGGTGGCGACATCACGCTATCGGCCGTCGACAGCGCCGGGATCACCGCCGAGACGACCCTCTATGCCGAGGTCTCGCCGACCAACGACGCGGGTGCGGGGATCATCAACGGCTACGTGGGTCTGCTCCTCGATGACTACACGTACACCACGGCCTCCGGCACGCAGACGCTCTCGTTCGGCGATCGCGTACGGGTGGCCGACGACTACGACGACACGCTGGGCATGCCGGGCGCCGTCTACCAGTACATGGGCACCAGTGGCACCGTCGCGCTGGGCAGCGCGGACTACACCGACTACGGGCTCTGGAAGGAACTCTCCGAGACCAATCTGATCTCGGATTCCCTCATCTACGCGGGCCTGTCCGAGCTGAAGCAGTCGCTCGGCACGAAGCTCGAACTGGTGGGCGAATCGAAGAGCTACTACGCGCTGGTGGACCGCAACGAGGTGAAGAGCTACGTCGAGGCGACGGTGGACGACGCCACGCTGCGCGCGGCGGGCGACATCGTGGTTGCCGCCACGGAGGCGGCCGACATCACGGCGACGGACGACAGCGTCGTGATCCCCTGGGAAGGCATCGGCGGCATCCTGGCCACCAACCAGGTCCAGAACAGCGCGACGGCGCGGATCAGCGACAGCGACGTCGTCACGACCGGCACCGGCGATGTGATCGTGTGGGCCGACAACGTCGCCTCCATCGACGCGAAGGTCACGAGCACCACCGAAGCGTGGGAGACCACGAGCCTCGTCGTCGCGTTCAACAGCGTCGGCTGGAACGGCGGCAACGTGGTGTTCGCGGTGATCGACGCGCTGCTCGGCACGACGCTGCTCGCGGAAGAGAACCCGTCGAGCGCCACGGCCGCCATCGTGAACTCGGACATCGACGCCGCCGGGGATCTCGTGGTGCGCGCCGATGCCGCCTCGACCATCACCGCCACGCTCGACAACTCCGGCACGGCGGATGCCGCGATCGACATCATCTTCTCCACCGGTTACTCCGCCACTGGCAAGTCGGTCGGCGGCCTGCTGGCGAGCAGCAAGGTGAGCAGCGCCGCCTCGGCGACCATCGACCACACCGGCGCCCGCGGCATCGTGCGCGCGGGCGGCATCGTCCGCGTCGAGGCGAGGGATCTCGCGAGCCTGGTCTCCAACGCGACGGTCAACCAGGCGGCCATCTCGACGAACACGCTGAGCGGGCTCGTCGACGTGGTCGACGGCATCATCAAGCTCGGCGACTACGAGTACACCTCGGCCTCCGGCACGCGCGACCTGATCATCGGGGACCAGGTGCGGCTCGCCGAAACGTACCCCGCCGCGCGGGGCGACGCGGGCGCCGTGTACCGGTTCATCGGACTCGCCAGCTCGCGCGATCTCGGCACCGAGGACTACACGAACGAGCTGCGCTGGATGAAGCTGACCGGCGGCATCTCGGATGCCTCCGACCTCTATCCGAACATCGGCAATCTCACCGATTCCAATGCCACGGCGATGGGCGGCGTGGTCGTGATGAACGACGTCCGCAGTGCGGTGGAGGCGCACATCGTCAACGCGACGCTGACGGCCGGCGGGTTCCTCGGCACGGTGCTCGACCTCGCCGTGGTCGCAGCGCCGGTCGCGCTGTCGCAGGGCACCCGCGTCCGCGATGCGGAAGGGGACGTGTACGAGTTCCTCGGCGACGACGAGGCGGATGTCGACCTCTCCGACGAGGACCTGTCGGATGCGGCCCGCTGGGTCCGCATCGAAACGATCACCGTGTCCGCCCTGCAGTCGGCCGAGCTGGTCTCCGACATCGAGAGCAACGTCACGGCCTCCGGCGGCAGCGCGTACGGCTCGGGTTCCGTGCTCGCGGTGAACGCCCAGATCGCCACGAACCTCGTGCTGAGTTCGGCCGACGCGTTCGTGAAGGACAGCGCCGTCACGACGCTCGCCGGCAACATGGACGTGCGGGCCGTCAACGACTCCGCGCTCGACGCCACGCTGAACAGCGCGCTGTCGAGCGGCGAGACCGGCGTGGGCGTGACGCTCGCGTTCAACACCATGGGCTGGCGTTCGCAGAACGTGCTCTTCAACACCATCGATGCGCTGCTCGGCGATCCGCTGGTGTCCGGCGCCTTCGGCAACGAGCAGCCGGCCCGGGCGAACGCCTATCTGCTCGACACCACGGTCGACATCGCCGGGGATCTCTCCGTCACCGCCGACAACGCCGCGCAGATGAACGCAACGATGAGCAATGCGGCCGAGACGGCCGCCGGCGCGCTCTTCGGTGCGAAGGGACGCAGTGTCGGGGGCGCGCTCGTCAACAACCGCGTGAGCAGCAGCGCCACGGCGTCGATCGACTTCACGACCGGCCAGGGTGACGTGGTGGTCGGCGGTGCGCTGACGGTCGCGGCCACCGACCACGCCGGCCTCTACGCCAACAGCAAGCTGATCTCGTCGACCGCCACCAGCAACGATGGTGGCGCCGCCGTGGCGCAGGAGACGCTCAACGACCAGTTGCCCGCCGACTTCTCGTCCGACGAGGGCGAGCGCGCCCTCGAGTTCGGGGATCTCGTCCGCCTCACCGATGACTACGGCGCGTCGGACTATTCGTCCGACGACGGCGAGGTGGATCTCGTGACCGGCCAGCGTGTCGAGCTGGCGACCGAGTACGCCGTGGCGACGCTGGCGAGCGACGATGGCCGCCGGGTCGTGGTGCCGGGCGACTACATCGAGCTGTCGACGCCCGAACTCACGACCGGCTCGGGCAACCAGTCCCTGAGCGCAGGCACCACCGTGCTCGTGGCGGACGGCTTCCCGGCCGCCCGCGGCGAGGCTGGTGTCGCCTACCGGTACATCGGCGAGGACGGCACGTTCCTGCTGAACCTCCAGAACTACACCGACGCGACGCGCTGGCAGAAGCTCGGCACCGCGGGCGCCATCTACAAGTACGTGGGCGAACGCCCGGCGCTGCTCGATCTCGACAGTCAGGACTACACCGATGCGGCCCGCTGGGTCGCGGTGGCCGGCACGCCGGAGGCCGTCTACGAGTACCTCGGCAGCGATGCCACGCTCGATCTGGGCGTGCAGGACTACACGGACACCGCACTGTGGCGCGAGATCGCCGGGTCCGGCGGCGCGATCTATCAGTACATGGGCACGACGGCCACGCGCAACCTGACGTCCGAGAACTACGGCGACCTCGGGCTGTGGAAGCAGATCCCGATCACCAGCCTCATCCCCCAGGGCAACAACATCAGTCCGTCCGACGCCACGTCCGTGGGCGGGTTGATCGTCACGAACGAGCTGCGCAGTACGGTGAACGCCTCGATCACGGACGCCGACGTCGACGCCGCGTCCGTCGCCGTGCTGGCGGACGAGCTGGCCGTGATGCTCGCCATCAACGACAGCAGCGTCTCGGCCTCGGGCGGCAGCGCCTTCGGCGAGGGGACGGTCGTCGCGGTCAACGCGACCATCGCCGCGAACTTCATGATGAGCGCCGCCACGGCCGTCGTGACGGACAGCGCGCTCACCGTCGATGGTGACGTGGTCGTCGCGGGGACGAACCTGTCGCAGATGGACGCCATCACCGCGAGCGCCACCAGCTCCGGCGACACCGCGGTCGGCATCACTCTCGCTTTCAACACGCTCGGGTGGGAACCCCAGAACGTCCTCTTCAACACCGTCGATGCGCTGATCGGCGACCCGCTCATCTCCAGCGCCTTCGGCAACGACCAATCGCCGGCGCGCGTGAAGGCGGCCCTCGTCGACACGACCGTGGTGGCGGGCGGCGAGATCGCCGTCACGGCCGACAACGCGGCCCAGATCAACGCGGACCTCGCGAACGCGTCGTCGTCCGCGGCCGTCGCGCTCGTCGACGCCAAGGGCAAGGCCATCGGCGGGATGCTCGCCAGCAACATGGTGAACAGTGCCGCTTCGGCCAGCATAGAGTTCACCGGCGCGCAGGGCACCGTGGAAGCCGGGGCGGGCGTCCGGGTCGAGGCGACCGACATCGCGGGCATCGACGCCGACATCTCGCTCGACGTGCTCGCGGCTTCGACGAACGACGCGGGCATCGGCATCCTCTACGGCGTGGCCTCGAAGATCCTCGACGAGTACCAGTACACGTCGCTCTCGGGTGTGCAGGACCTCCTGACCGGCGATCTGGTCCGGGCGGCCGACGGCAACGTCTACCGCTTCCTTGGCACCGAGGCGCAGGGACGCAACCTGAATCTCGCGACCCAGACGTACGCGACGTCGCCGCGCTGGCTGAAGCTCGACCTGTCGGACCCGCTGGACATCCTGCCGAACGCGTTCACCAACGTGACGCCGTCGGACGCCATCGCGGTCGGCGCGCTGATCGTCCGTAACGACGTGCGCAGTGCCGTCGATGCCTTCATCGACAACGCCGACGTCGACGCCGCCGGCAGCGTGACCGTCAGCGCATCGGAGACCGCGACCATCCGCGCCTCCACGGAGAGCAGCGTCGAGTCGGACGGCGGCAGCATCTTCGGCGGCGGCACCTCGCTCGCCGTCAACGGCGTGATCGCGTCGAACGCGGTGCTTTCCAGCGCGGAGGCCTCCATCGTCGACAGCGATGTGACGACCACCGCTGGCGGCAACGTAGACGTCACCGCAGACAACGCGTCGATCATCGCGGCCGAGGTGACGAGCAGCACGAAGGCCTTCGGGCCCGCCATCGGCGTGACGCTCGCCTTCAACGCGATCGGCATGGACACGCAGAACTTCCTGTTCGACACCGCCGACGCGCTGCTCGGGACGAGCATCGCCGACCGGAATCCTGCCGTGGTGCATGCCTCGATCGTCGACTCCGATGTCGATGCGGATGGCGACGTCACCGTGACCGCGACCTCCGAGGCGGCCATCTCCGCCAACGTCGAGACTGCGGCCTTCTCGCTGGTCATGAACGTGGGTGAGGACGACGGCAGCACGAAGGCCGTGAGCGTCGGCGCCGTCATCGCCATGAACCGGCTCGCCACCGACGTCGTGGCATCGATCGAAGGCGGCGACGCCGTGGTGGCCGCCGGCAGCATCGATGTCGAGGCCACCGACGCGAGCATCATCGCCGCCGACGTGAACGCCCCGTCCATGTCCGTCGCCATCTCGGGCAATGCGGCCACCTCCGTCTCGGTCGGCCTCAGCATCGCGCGGAACGAGATCCACAACGGCATGCAGGCGTTCCTCCGCGACGTGGGTGCGGTGACGGCTGAAGCCGGCAGTGTCCATGTGACGGCGCAACAGTCGGCCACCATCGACGCCACCTCCAGCGCCTCGTCGATCGCTGTGGCGGTGAGTGCACAAAGCGGCAAGGCCTTCAGCGGCGGCGGTGCCATCGCCGTGAACTCCATCAGCGGCAGTGCGAACGCCTTCGTCGAAGGCACGGCAGTCACGGCGCGCGGTGCGGGTGCCGACCAGGGCGCGATCGTGATCGAGGCGCACAACGCGTCGTCCATCGAGGCCACCGTCGCCAGCCTTTCCGTGGCCGGCGCGGCGAGCCCGGGGTCGACGCCGGCGGTGTCCATCGGCGTCTCCGTGGCTCGCAACCTGATCGGCTGGGGCGAGTACGACTGGACCAACACGGACCCCGAGGCCGACGGCGGCAATGCGTCGTCCATCGAGGTCAAGGCCTACGCGCTCAACGCGCGGCTCGTGGCCGACCAGGCCCTCCGGGTGGTGGCTGATTCCACCGCCGACATCGACGCGACCGTCAGTGCCACGTCGCTCGCCGTGGCGCTCGCCGGCGGTACGGGTGCCGGTCTGTCGGTGGCCGGCCTCTGGACCGACAACAAGATCTCCGCGCTCGTGCAGGCCTACGTGGACCACGCGGCGGCGTACACGACCTCCAGCGCGCCGACGCGGATCTCCCGCGGCGATCGCGTGCAGCTCGCCGACGGTGCGATCTACGAGTTCATCGGCAGCACGCCCCTCGTGACGCCGAACCTTGCGACCGCGACCCAGAACTACGCCACGAACACGGCGCGCTGGCAGCTCGTCAACACGATCTCGGCCCGCAGCATCGAGGTGCTCGCCACCGATGCTTCCACCATCACCGCCGATGCGCAGGCCGTGTCGTTCGCGGCCGGCGTGTCGCTGGGCGGCAGCGCCGGCGCGATCTCCGTGGGCCTTTCCATCGCGCTCAACACCATCGACAACGATGTCCGCGCCTACGTGGAGGATGTTTACAGCGCGAATGCCGCCACGGTCCGCATCGAGGGCGTCGAGAGCGCGACGATCGACGCTTCGGCGGTCGCGGTGTCCATCGCACTGTCGGGGTCGGCGAGCAATGCGCTCTCGGTGAGCGGCGGCGGTGCCGTGGCCATCAACACCGTGCTGAACGATGTGCAGGCCTATGCACTGCGCAGCAACGTCACGACCACCGGCGACATGACGTTGTCGGCGACCAACTCGGCGGACCTCGACGCGCTGATCTTCGCGGGTTCGCTTTCCGGCGCCTTCTCCGGTTCCAACGCGGCCGCGGTCTCCATCGGCGCCTCGCTCGCGTGGAACCTCGTGGGTACGAACATCGACGGGACGGACGAGCCGGCGCTCGTGCGTGCCTTCTCCCGGGATTCGTCGCTCGACGTGGGCGGCGCGCTGCGCATCGAAGCCCAGGCCGACTCAGGCATCGACGCTCTCGTGGCCGCGGTGTCGGCGGCGGTGTCGGGTAGCGGCAGCAACGCGTTCGGGATCTCCGGTTCCGGCGCGTTCGCGGAGAACCGCATCGTCACGCACGTGAAGGCGTTCATCGACGGTGATGGCGCCACCGGCGTCCGCGCTGCCAGCATCGATCTCGATGCGGAAGACCGGTCGTCGATCACGTCCCTCACGGGCGCCGCATCGCTGGCCGCATCCTTCGCCGGCAACGTTGGCGGCTCGCTCTCCATCGGCGCCGCCATCGCGCGGAACCACGTCGACAACGAGGTGGACGCCTACATCCTGGCCGCCGACACCGGCGTGACCACGCGGTCCGGGGCCCTCACGATCGATGCGCGGACCAGCGGGCGTCCTGCGTTCGACCTGCTCCTCTCAGCCTTCCCGGCGACCACGCTCGACGACGCCGCCGCGGACGACGGGTCCGTGATCGATCGCGTGGGCGACGCGGTGACGCTCGCGAACCTCCGTGCCGCGTTCGCCGCGAGGGGCGTGTTCCTGATCGGCGAACTGCGCCTCTCGGCGCTGGACGAGGGCAGCCAGTGGACCCTCACCGACGCCACAGGCATCACGCACTTCCTCCGTGTCCGAGGCAGCGCCCTGGAGGTCACCGCCGCCACCATCCAGTCCACGTCGGCGGCCGCGTCGTTGGCGGTGGGCATCGGTGGCACGGCGGGCGTTGCCCTGTCCGGCGCGGGCGCCGAGTCGTCCAACGTCATCCTCACGAAGGCGAACGCCTACGTCGACGGCAGCCGGATCACGGGCGCGGGGGCGGTGGACATCGACGCGGGCAGCACGTCCGCCATCGCGGCCACGGTGCTCGCGGCCTCGGCCTCCGCCGCGGTGGGTGGCACGGTTGGCATCGGGGCCTCCATCGGCGCGTCGCTCGCCAACAACGCCATCGGCTTCGAACTCGACGGCACGCGGGACGCCGCCCAGGTGCGCGCCTACGTGCGCAATTCGTCCATCGACGCCACCGGTGCGCTCACCATCGACGCGATCGCGGACCAGACCATCGGCGCCGTCGTCGTGGCGGGGTCCGTGGCCATCGCGGCGAGCGGCACCGTCGGCGTCGGGGCGAGTGGCGCGGGCGCGTCGTCCGAGAACCGGATCGGGACCGAGGTCCAGGCCTTCATCGACGGCGACGGGGCCACCGGCATCGCCGCGAGCAGTGTCGGCATCACGGCCCGCGACACCTCGAAGATCGCGACGCTCGCGGGGGCGGCATCGCTGTCCGCCTCGTTCGCGGGAACGGCCGCAGTGTCGGTTTCGATCGGGGTGGCCCTCGCCCGGAACGAGATCTCCAACGATATCGATTCGTACATCGCCAACGCCGACCAGGGCGTGCGCAGCCGCAGCGGCGCCGTCACGCTGTCCGCTTCCGAGAACGCCGACATCGACGCGCTCGCCTTCGCGGCGTCGCTCGCCGTGGGCGGCGGCACCGCGGGCATCGGTCTCTCCGGTGCGGGTGCGGAGAGCACGAACGTCATCCTGACGACGAGCCACGCGCACGTCGATGCGAGTCACGTCGTCAGCTCCGGGGCGGTCACGCTCGACGCACGGGACACGTCCACGATCGACGCGACGGTCGGTGCGCTGTCGCTCGCCGTGGGCGTGGGCGGCGCAGGCGTGGGTGCCTCCATCGGGGCCGGCGTGGCGCGCAACTTCATCGGTTTCGACGAGGCAGGGGTCCGCCGCGGCTCCGGCGCGCAGGCGTGGCTGCTCGACAGCAGCACCGACGCGACGGGGGCGCTGACGCTCACCGCGGTGTCCTCCCAGCGCATCGATGCGCTCGTGGTCGCCGGATCGGCGGCCATCGCCGGCGGTGGTGTCGGCGTGGCGGCGAGCGGCGCGGGCGCCCAGTCGAAGAACCGCATCGGGTCCGACGTGAAGGCTTTCATCGATGGCGACCGCGGCGCCGGCGTGCTGGCCGGCAGCGTGGCGATCACCGCCCGCGACACGTCCGTGATCGATTCGACGACGGGCGCGGCGTCCATCGCACTTTCGCTGGCGCCGGTGGGTGCGAGTCTCTCGGTGGCCGTTTCGCTCGCGGAGAACCGCATCGACAACAACGTCGCTGCGTACATCACGGACGTCGCGCAGGGCGTCCAGGCGCGCATCGGCGCCATCGTGCTGACGGCGTCCGAGACGGCGTCAATCGACGCGCTGTCCGCGGCAGCTGCGGTGGCTGGTGGCCTTGCCGGCTTCAGTGGCGGCGGCGCCAGCGCCACCAACACGACGACGACCTCGACCGACGCCTACATCACCGACTCCCTGGGCATCCGCGGGCAGGCCGGCGTGCGGGTTGCGGCGAGTGATACATCGACGATCGCCGCCGAGCTTCCCTCCGCCGCGCTCTCCGGCGGGTTCGTGGCGGCAGCCGGTGCCGTCTCGTACACGCGGAACACGATCGGCTCCACCGTCGACGCCTACATCACCGACGCCACGGTGACCGCCACCACCGGCAACGTCGAAGTGGACGCGGACGGCAGCGCCACCGTCACCGCCGAGACGCTGACGGTCGCGATCGCCATCGGCATCGGCGCCGCCGTCGGCGCGGCTGACGCGCAGTCGACCGTCGGTGGACACACGCAGGCCTACCTGGGAGATGACGCACGGGTCACCGCTTCGGCGGGCGATGTGCGGATCATCTCGGTGTCCGATGCCTCGGCCACCGCCGACATGATCGGCGGCGCCGGCAGCGCCGTGGCGATCGCCACGGTGCTCGGCAAGGCGTCGGTCGACACGGACACCCGCGCCTACGTCGGCGAGGGCGCCCGGGTGACGGCGCGCAGTCTTTCGGTGGCCACCAGCGATGCTGCACGGCAGACCACCCGCACGGCCGACGCCGAGCTGAGCGGCGGCAGCGCCGGTCTCGCGGCCGTGACCCCGATCTTCGCCCGCGCGCTCATCGGTGGCGATGTCGAGGCCTACATCGACGACGACGCCGACATCACGCTGAACGGCGGCACGCTCACGGTCGACGCCAGCGCGACATCCACGGCGAACACCGTTGCGCGCTCTGGCAGCGTCGGCGCGATCGCGGTGTCCGCCCTCACGGGCGAGGCGACGGTGAGCGGCGACGTACGGGCCTACGTGGGTGGCGGCGCGGTCATCGACACGAAGGGCAGTGCGGCAAGCGGCGGGGCGCTCACAGTGCGCGCCACCGGTACCAACCGGGCGGACAGCGACCTCTCGGGTGTGGCCATCGGGGTCGGCGGCGGTGCCGGCGGCAAGGGGACGGCCCTGGTCACCGGCGATACCGAAGTCTTCACGCGCGGCTCGTCGGCGGCGCGGGCGACGTCGCTGCAGGCGGGTGCGATCACCTTCGAGGCGGTTGCCACCAACCGCGCCATCGTCGATGCGAGCGGTGGCGCCGCGGGCGGGGTTGCCATCGCTGCGTTCCTGGCGGATGCCGCCATCGGCACCGCGATCCAGGGTGGCGACACGAGTGCCGTGATCGACCAGGGCACCCGGGTCAAAAGCGGCAGCCTTTCCGTGGCGGCCCGCGCGAACAATCTTGTGGATGCCGCCATGACCGCCGTCGGTGTGGGCGTGCTGAGCGGCACCGGCGGCGCTGCGACCGCCATCTCGTACGGCGACGCCGAGGCCTCCGTGGACAGTGCCGTCCTCGACGCCGATGCGACGGCGCCACTGCCGATCAGACTCTCCGGGGCACTCACCGTCGAAGCGACGCTGGACGAATCGGTGACGGCCACTGCCGAGGGCGGCGGTGCGGGCGGCATCTCGGTGTCCGCCATCTTCGCCGACGCCACCGGCGCCGGCGACACCCTTGCCTCCATCGGGATCGGTGCCGGCATCGAGGCCGTGGGGGCCACGGTGCGCGCGAACGTGCTCGATCGCGATGTCGAGGCGTCGCTCGACTTCGTCGGCATCGGCCTCCTGACCGGTGGCGGCGGACAGGCCGACGCTGTTGTGAACGGCGCGACCGAGGCGAGTGTCGGTGCCGACGCCGTGCTGCGCTCGCCGGGCGGCGCGGTCGTGGTCGAAGCCAGGGTGACGGATTCCCTGGTGAGCGCCACGGCGGACGGTGGGGCCGCGGGCGGGATCGCCGTATCGATCTTCCATGCGGACGCTTCCGATGTGGCCGACGTCGTCGCGGAGGTCGGCTCCGGCGCGCACATCACCTCGGCGGCCTTCACGCTGCAGGCCGATGCCACCAGCGAAGCCGAGTCGGATCTCTTCACGCTGGGCATCGGTCTCGGGGCCGGCGCGGTGGGCACGTCGACCGCGACCGGGACGGGCACCGTGGAAGTCTCGGTCGGCAACAACGCCGGCATCACTGCCGGCGGCGACATCCTGATCGAGGCGGACGCGCTCCGCAGGGCCGACGGCTACGCCGACAGCATCTCGGGCGGCGGGATCTCGGTCGGGTCCATCGAGGTGGACGCCAACCTCACGGTAGGCACGACCGCGGCGGTCGGCACCGGGGTGAACATCGCCACGACCGGCCGCTTCACGTTGCGTTCGCAAAGCACCACCGACAGCGATGCCGTCGCCGATGGCGGGAGCGGTGCGCTCGTCGACATCGCGAAGGCCGAGGTGGACATCGCGGTCGGCGACACGGTCGCGGCGACCGTAGGGACGGGCACGTCCATCGTCGCGGACGGTGCGGTGCTCGTGGAATCCCGCCAGACGGTGCTCGTCGACGCCGATGCCTCCGTCGATTCCGCAGGCCTCGGTTCGAACGCGGAAGCGGACGCTGCGGCGGTGATTGCAACCAGCGCCACCACCGATGTCGGTGCCGCGACGTTGCAAGGCACCACGGTCACGGTCCGGGCGCGCGTCGTGAACGTCGATGCCGATGTGGACAGCCGCGCCGAGGCCGACGCGCTGGGCGCGGATTCCGACGCCCAGGCGACGGTGGTGTCGACGGTGAACGCCGACACCTTCGTGCGCACCGGCGCGAACCTGAACGCCCGCGACCAGGTCACGATCGGCACGTACCACGACCGCATCGTCACGGACGCGCACGCCCGGGCCATCACGAACGGGCTGGGCGGGGACTCCGATCCGACGGCGCTCAACCTGCTGAACGTCGCCAACCGCGTCGATGCCGCAAGCGGTTCCACCATCCGGACGCGCAACCTGCTCGTGGAGGCGAATGCCGTCGCGACGCCGACCTACTCCGCGCGGGCCACGAAGTCCGGCGCGGCGATCGACACCGGGGAGGAGGTCGCCGTCCGCCTCGTGACGTACAACCGCACCATCGACTTCAACTCGCGCGTGATCATGCTGGGCGCGCCGAATCCCGAGTTGGAGATCGATGCCGACGGCAATGTCGTGCGTCAGCAGAACATCGACTTCACGCGCGTCGGCAACGAGATCCGCGTCGCCGACATCCTGAACACGGGTGCGCTCAACGGCACCATCGTGATCCGCGTGGCACCCACGACGCTCACCGGCGCCGCCGGTGCGACCACGCAGTCCGAGATCAAGGGCAATCCGATCTTCGAGTTCCGCACGGGCTTCGAGCGCGTATCGATCACGAATGCATCCACCGCCGACGTGCGCCTCGGCGCGATCGACGTCATCAATCGTTCCGGCCAGTTCGGCGCATCGATCACGATCTCCGCGGTGACCACCTCTCTCTTCGTGCCGAGGCAGGAGACGAGCCCGGGCGCGACGCTCATCGAGGTGCGCAACCTGTCCGCCTCGGACGTGCTCCTCTCGGCGCTCATCACGAACCCGTTCGGCCGCACGCTCCTCTCGAACACCGGCGGCGACATCCTGGCCGTGAGCCCGGTGGCCCGCATCGACACGTCGTCCATCGAACTGTTCGCGCCGGCGGGCACCGTCGGCACGGCGGCGGCCCCGATCCGCATCGCGTCGTCGCTCCTCACGGCGCGTGGCGGGTCGGGCGTGTATGTGGAGGAACTGGTCGGCGCCATGAACGTGGCCGAGGCCACGGCGAGCCTCACGGCGGGCGTGGTCAGCCTTCGTGCGGCGGGTTCGATCCTCGATGCGCATGCGCTGCCGGGGCCGGACATCGCTGCCCGTGACGTCTTCCTCGTATCCGCCACGGGAAGCATCGGCACCTTCGCCGACGCTCTCGAAGTGGATGTCGCGGGCGAGAGCCTGCACGCGAGCGCCGCCGGCGACATCGTGGTGACGGACGTGGCGGGTGCCATGGGCATCGGCACCGTGCAATCCACCGGCGGCAACGTCAGGCTCGCGACGGTGGACACTGCCGCCGCAGGCGAAAACATCGCCCTGGCCGGGACGTCGTCGATCCGTGCGCTGCTCGGCGCGATCACGCTGTTCTCCGCCGACGACATCCTCGCCGCCGTGGGCAGCGCCATCGTCGCGCGGAATGCGGTGACCTTCCGGGCGGACGACGAGGACGCCTACGACGGCGTCGCCAGCAACGATCCGGATCGCGACGTCGGTCTCGGCGCGGGCGTCGAACTCGCCGGGACGATCGAGGGCAGCACCGTGCTGATCACGACGGGCGCCGATCCGGACACCGTGGCGATCACCAACACGCGGGTGGCCACCACCATCGACACCCGCGCGAACGCGGACCGTATCCACGTCGGCAGCCTCGCCACGCTCACTGGGAACACGGGCGGTGTGCTCGACCGCATCGCCGCCTCGTTGACGATCCGCGGCGGTGAAGGCACCACCGATGCGCTCGTGCTCGACGATTCCGGCGACACCCGCGACAACACCGGCACGCTGACCGCTTCGACCATCTCGGGCTTCGGGATGACCGCGACGATCACCCATGCGGACGTCGAGGACCTTCTCGTCACCCTGGGCGGTGGTGCCGACACTGCGACGGTCACCAGCACCGCGGCCGGCGTGAGCACGGCGATCCGCGCGGGCGCCGGGGCCGACCAGATCCGGGTGGGCGATGCGGCGACGGGCCTGAACGGCGTGTCCGGCGTGCTGAGTCTCGACGGCCAGGCGGGCGACGACGCCTTCTTCGCGTCCGATGTGGCGGCAGGCCTAGCGGGGACAGTGGCCAACGCCGGCCGGCTCGACGGCGGGCAACTGCTGGGCCTCGGCATGGGCTCGTCCGATCAGACGGCGATCAATCCCGACCGCGGTATCCGCTTCGACGATTTCCAGAGCATCGACATCACGCTGGGTGATGGCGTCGACACGTTCACCGTGACGGGCACCGCGGCGCCGGTCCGCATCGACGCGCGTGCCGGCCGCGACGCGATCGTGCTCGGAGACCTTTCCCCCACCGGCGGACTCGCGGCGATCGGGGCACCGTTGGTGCTCGTGGCGGGTGCCGATGGCGGGGATCTTCTGGTCCGAAGCGGCGCGCGAGCCGACCTGACGCTGGGCAGCATCGACGCCGTGCGTGGGCGTCTGACGGAAGCGGGCGCCAGCGGACAGGTCGAGTTCGAGGCGTTCTCGCAGGTCACGGTCGAACTGGGCGATGCCGCCGACAAGCTTACGATCGTCGACACCGTGACGGCGGTCGATGTGAACACGGGCGGTGGCGCAGACGAGGTCACCATCGGTGACGTGTCGCATGCCACGACCGTCCGCCTCGGCGATGGCGCCGACACCGTCGACGTCCGCGATGCCGGCGCAGCGCTGTCGATCTTCGGGGAGGGTGGCAACGGGGAGCGCGATGTACTCACCCTGGACTTCTCGAGCCGTACGGCGCCCCAGTCGGGCGACGTGGGCGGCTCGGGTGTTGCCGGCGGTGTCACCGGCTTCACGGCCGGCGCCGTCGCGTTCGACGGCATGGAGGCCATCGATCTGATCCTCGGGTCGGGCAACGACACGGTGACGATCGGACACGATCTCGCGACGGCTGACGTCTCGATCCTGGGTGGTGGCGGCGACGACACGTTCACGGTCACGGACATCGGCGGCGGGCTCACCAGGCTGACCGGCCAGGGCGCCTTCGATACGGTGACCGTGGAGATCCCGGGGTTGCCGATCGCCGACTCGTTCCAGAACCTCCGACTCGATGCCGAGCGGCTCGTGGTGGACAACCGTGGCAACCGCACGACATCCGTCGCGTGGACCGTCACCGACGGCGCACAGATCGATGCCGACGTGGGGGCCGGGCAGATCCCCGTGATCTTCGCCGAGGGGGTGGACGAGATCCGCATCCTCGGCGGTGACGAATCCGATGTGCTGAACGTGGTGAGCACGATCACCTCCGACGTGAACGGCCTGGTGGACCAGAACCGGGTGGAACTGTCGGCCGGACCCGTCGTGCTGGAACCCGAGGATTCCGCGCAGTACCGCGATGCGGGTCCGAGCGTGGGCTTCGACCGTCTGGCTGGAGGCGTCGCCAGCTACACGGAGGACGGCTTCACCGTCTCTGCGATATCCGGAACGCTCGGTCGCAACGACGCGGCGGGGGCGGCTGCAGCTTTCGCGTCGGGTGCCACCGGACGGCTCACGAGTGCGGCGGGGGCGTTCTCGCTGACGTCGATGCGGCTCGCCTCCACGGCACCCGGCGGGACCGCGGTCAGCTTCACAGGCACGACGTTCAACGGCCAGTCGGTCGTCCTGAACACCACGGTGGGTGGTGTCGACCCGGCCACCGGACTGCCGGTCTTCCAGCGGCTCGATTTCACCAATCCGCTCTTCGGTGCACTGACCGCGCTGACGTGGACGGTGACGGGCGCCGGTGAACTGCTCGTGGACGACATCGTCGCGCGGGGCTACGGCGGCGGCGCTGCCGCGGTCACGCCGGGCGCGGTGCCGGCGACCACGATGTCGGGGCCGATCGCGCTGCTCTTCGATTCGACCAATCTCCGCATTGCCGTCGACGCCAACCGCAACGGCACCATCGACAGCGGCGAGACGACGTTCTCCTCGGGCGCGACGTTCTTCGGGGTGCCGTTCACGGCCTCGACCGTCACGGCTGCCGGCGTGGTGCGGCCCGATGGGCAGGCGGTGGCGGGCGACCCGATCGCGCAGTTCCGCTTCGCCGGGGACCTGGTGCTGCCGAACGGCACCTTTGCGTCCAACACGATCGTCCGCGGCGTCGGCAGTCGCGGCGTCAGCATCGTCGTGGCGAACGACCTCGTGATCGGCCAGTACGTGGACTTCGACTTTTCTGCGCGCGATGCCACACCGGGTGCGGGTGGTGGTGGTCGCGGCGACCCCACAGCCGTCGGCGGGCGTGGTACTGGCGGCTCGGGTGGCACGAGCGGCAGCACCGCCGGGACTCTGAGCGACGGCGGCGCGGGGGGCAGCGGCGCCGATGGCTTCGTCGGCTACTTCGGTGCGGAAGGAAACGACGGTGGCGCCGGCGTGGCAGGTGGCACCGGTACCGGAGGAGGGACAGGGGGCAACGGTGGCAGCGGCGCGCTCGGGATCCTCAACACGACCGGTGCAGGCGCCGGAGGCACCGGGGGACGCGGAGGCCTTGCAGTGGCGGGTGGCGCCCGGGGCGGCGCGGGCGATGGTGGCGGCCGCGGGTCGCCTGGCGACTTCGCCACCGGGGGAACCGGGGGCACCGGTGGCAACGGCGGTAACGGTTCCGACGGCACCGCCGGTACGGGAGGCACGGCCGGTACGCCCGGGTTCGCGGGTCTCAACACGGGGACCGGGTCCACGATCTCGGGGGGCTCCGGCGGCGGTGCCGGCGGCGCCGGTGGCGGCGGCTCGGGCGGCGGCGGTGGCGGTGGCGGCGGTGCGGGCGGTGGCGGCGGCGGTGGCGGATCCGGCTCCTTCGTCGTGGTGTTCGTTCCCGTGGGCCTCCAGGGCGGCACCGGCGGGAACGGTGGTCAGGGTGGTCAAGGCGGAACCGGCGGCGATGGCGGGGCTGGCGGTGCGGGAGGCGTGGGCGGCGGGGGTGGTGGTGCGATCGAGGTGATCGCGCTCGGGCGGATCCGCACGACGGCCACGCCAGGGACGACACCCGAGTTCCTTGCCAAGGGCGGCGATGGTGCGCCCGGTGGTGCTGCCGGGGCAGTGGATCCGAGCGGCAGGTTGAACGTCGGCCAGAACACCAACCGGAACACGGGCCGGACCAACGGAAGCGCCGGCGAGGATGGCGGGGCCATCGACGGTGGCAGGGGCGGCAACGGCGGCGAGGGCGGCTTCGGTGGCGCCGGGGCCGCTGGTGGCACCGGCGGTGCAGGTGGTGCGGGCGCGGGGGGCGCAGGTGGCACGGTGAAGCTCGTGGGATCCGTGATGTCGCTGGGCGGTTCGAGCGTGAACGTCGATGGCGGTCTCGCGGGTGGGGATCCCGACGTCAGGATCGCGGGTGCCGGGTTGACGGCGCGCATCTTCAATTCCACGACTGCGCTCACGAACTTCCCGTCCTACACCGGTACACCGAGCGCCACGCGCACGGACCGCGTGATCCAGCAGGGCAATGGTGCGACCAACTTCTCCGGCGGCACGACCAACGCCGACAACTTCGCGGTGCAGTGGACGGGCAACATCGAGGTGCGCGGCACGCAGACCGTGACGTTCTATCTCTCGAGTGACGACGGTGCGCGCCTGTACGTGAACGGTTCGCTCGTCATCAACGACCCGTCCCCGCTGCATGCTTACGCCACGCGCACAGGGACCGTCACGCTCGGGCCCGGACTGCATTCGATCCGCGTCGACTACTTCGAGGCGACCGGCTATGGCGGCGTGGCGCTCGAGTACTCCACCGCGACGGACACCCGACGCCTGCTGTCCGTTGCGGACGACGGCGGGGATGGCCGCGTGATTCTCGGCGGCAATACGGGCCGGAGCGGCACGACCGTGGGTGGTCAGCCCGCGACGCCGGTGGGCGCGCAGTTGCCCGTGACGCTGACGAACGGACCGCGTGCCGACAACATCTACGTGGTCGATCGCGTGGGCGATGCGGCACTGGACGACACGCCTTACATCGCCGGCATGGGCGGCGGGGCCGAGATCTTCGGTCTTCTATCCGGGATCGGGCTGGGTGGCGTCGACTTCACACCTGGCACCCCGGGTGTCAGCGGTTTCGCCGCGTCGGAGGGCAACGCGCCCTTCGCGGTGATCCGGATGGATGTCGGCCCGGGGACATACGGTGACGACTATCGGACGTTCGATCCGGCCACCGGTCGGGCGCAGGGCTACGACATGCTCCTGTTCGTGAACCTCACGAACACGCTGTCGCTGGACCTCCCGAGGCTCGGGGTGTCGCTCGGCGGCAATACCGATTTCTCGCAGTCCCTGGCGATCGACGGCCTCGGGACGTTCCGCGCGCTCGACGCCATCGGCGCCGGACAGGTGTGGGGGACGCTCGTGCCCGATGTCGATGGCCTGACGGTGAATGCCTCCGTGCAACTGGGTGGCACCACGGTCTCCCTCGCGAATGTGCCGCTCGCCAAGAACACCGTGCAGTACGCCCGCCTCGTGGCGGCAGCCGCGCAGGAGCAGCCCCTCCAGGGCTTCGCGGACCTGGCGCTCAGCCCCGATGGCAGACATCTCTACGCGGTCGATCCGACGCGCGATGCGCTCGTGGTCATCGATTCGAGCGGGCTCGGCCAGCGGCAGCTTCTGAAGGATGGCGTCGACGGCGTGTTCGGCCTCGACGGCGCCACGGACGTGATCGTGAGCCCCGACGGCCGCAACGTATACGTCGCGAGTGCTCAGGACCGCCAGATCGCGGTGTTCTCCCGCGACGCGGCCACCGGCAACCTCACGTTCGTCGCGACGCTGGAAGCGACGCAGGCCGGCGGCGGCATCGAGTCGCTCGTCTTCGACCCGACCGGAGTGCGGCTGTATGCGGCCGGGCCCGACGGCGTGACGGTGTACTCCCGGGCGATCGGGGTGCCTGCCATCGTCGCCGAGTCGGAGTCCAACAACGCCGGGGTGGGCGACACCAACACGGCGACCACGGCCGACTTCGCGCGCGCCGACGACCTCACCGGGAGCTTCGCGCCGACTGGGTCGCCCGGCGTCTTCAGTGCGGTGGTCACCGGGTTGATATCGGCCGGCAACGATCGCGACATCTTCCGGATCGAGGCGGCGCCCGGCGACGTGCTGACGCTCGACGTGCGTGGAACTGGCGCCGGCGGTGGTTTCCTGTCGGACAGCTTCGCCCGCGTGTTCGACCGCAATGGCACCCTCGTCGCCGCCGACGACGATTCCGGGGTGGGCAACGACGCCTCGCTGACCTACTCGGGATTCTCCTACGGCGGGAGCTATTACCTGGTGGCGGATTCCTTCGGTTCGAACACCGGCACCTACACGCTGGCTGCCACGATCACCCGTGCGACGGGTGCGCGCGCCGTCACGGTCGAGACTGGTGTGAACAACGTGACCACCGGCAGTGTGGCATCGGCATCCGCAGCGGATCGCGCGGTCGCGACGGATCTCTCCGCGAGCTTCGTGCCGCAGGGCGCAGGGGGCCTGGGCATCGCGACGGTCACCGGCAGCATCGCGGGCAGCGGCGACCGCGACTTCTACCGCATCGTCGCGGCGCCGGGCGACACGTTGTCCGTGGCGCTGCGGGGCTTCGGTGGCGGCGGCGGGACACTCGCAGACGGCTTCCTGCGGCTCTTCGACGCAGCGGGCAACCAGATCGCGTTCGACGACGACGGCGGACCGGGATCCGATGCGCTCGTCGGCTACTCCGCGTTCGACCGCGCGGGCGAGTACTTCATCGCAGCGGAATCCTTCCTCGGCGCCGGCAATGGAACGTACACCCTGGTGGTCAGCCACACCCGCGCGGCGGCCCTGGGCTTCACCCAGGCGATCTCCGGCGGGGCGACGGCGCTCGCGACGAGTCGCGACGGCGCGCTGCTCTACGCCGTCACCGAGGGGACGGACGCTTTGCGGGTCCTGGACGCTTCCACCCTGGTGGTGCTTCAGACCCTCACCGGTCCCGGCACTCCGGGTCTCGATGGGGCCAGCGCCATGGCCGTGAGCGCCGACGACACGTTCGTCTACGTGACCGGCAGGGCCGGCAACTCGGTATCCGTGTTCCAGCGGACCGGCAGCACCCTCACGCACGTCCAGACCCTCGTCAACGGCGAGGAAGGCGTGCGCGGGATCGTCGGTGCTTCCGACGTCCTGCTCGCTCCCGATGGGCGCTTCGTGTTCGTCACGGGGCAGGCGAGCAATGCCGTTGCCGTCTTCTCCCGGGATGCCGCCAGCGGGCGGATGGAATTCCTCCAGGTGGTGCGCCACGGTGTTGGTGGTGCCGACGGGCTCGTCGCCCCGACCGCCCTCGTCGGGAGCGCCGACGGGGCGATGGTGTTCGCGTCGACCTTCGGCGCGACCGGCCTGCCCGGCGGGATCGCCTCGTTCGAGAACGTCGTGCTCGGGTTGCCAGCGCCGGAACCGGTGATCCAGGTGACGACCTTCGAAACGGTCGAGAGCCTGCGGGTCGCGACTGCCGGAGGCGACGATACGCTCGTGCTGCGGCGGGCGCCTTTGCTCCCGGTCGTGACGCTCGAAACCGGCGGTGGTAACGACGTTGTCGTGGCGCAGGATCTCGCGCTGCAGACCGTGATCGATGTGGGCGCCGACAACGACGAGGTGCAGCTGCGTTCCGAACGGGCGGGGACTTCCGTCATCGTGCGCGGTCAGGGCGGCAACGACCTCATCGAGGTCGACCGCGCGGGTGCAGCGAGCACCACCGAGGTCATAGGCGGCGCAGGCCGCGACACCGTGCGGGTGGCGGGCTCGCGCATTCCCGTGGGTGCCACGACGACGCTGCGCGGTTCGTTCACGGATACCGCACCGTTCGACCTGCTCGTGTTCGATCCGGGCAGCACCGTGCCCGGTTCGTACAACCCGCTCGGGTTCAGCCAGGTCGCAGGAACGCTCCAGGCCGGCGTGCGCCTCTTGGGCACCTTCTGGCCGACCGGCGGGCTGGTGACGTACGACACGTTCGAAGGCGTGGAGGTCATCACCGCACCGCTGATCACGCTGCCGGCGCCTGCCGCCATCACCGAGGGTGACTCGGTGCGACTGACGGCGTCCGTCAGCCCGAACGTGACCGGTACGACGCTTTCATGGGACGTCGACGGCGATGGCCGTTTCGGCGACGCCTTCGGCACCGACGTGACGCTCACGTGGGCGCAACTGGTCGATCTCGGCATCGACGACGACGGCAGCTACCAGATCGCCGTGCGCGCGGTCGAGGCCGATGGCGATTCGAGCGAGGCCTTCACGACGCTCGTCGTCCGGAATGCACTCCCTGTGGTCACGGTCACCGGCCCGGCCGCCGCGACGGCCGGGCAGCCAGTCACGATCGCCTACCGGGCCACGGATCCCGGCGACGATCGCGTCACCGAATGGCGCATCGACTGGGGCGACGGCAGTGCGCTCCAGACGGTCGGCGCCGACGTGATCGAGGCGCAGCACGTATACCTCACGCCCGGGAACTACCAGGTCCGCGTGGGGGGCGTCGACGAGGACACCGCACCTCTGGCAGTGTTCTCCGCGCCGCTCACGATCTCGGTGACGGGCGATGCGGCACTCGTGTCGGCCGGTGGCCCGTACCTGATCCGCGAGGGTGAGGGCGTCACGCTCACCGCGAGCGCGCCGGGGGCCGTGGCAGGGTTCTCGTGGGATCTCAACGGTGACGGCTTCACCGATGCCACGGGCGCGACGGTCACGCTCACCTGGGCGCAACTGGAGGCGATCCAGAGTCCGTTCTTCGGCGTGATCCCCGGCGTACCGCGCCTCGGCGTGGACGACAGCGGCACGTACGGCGTCCGCGTCACCGCCACCTATGCCACCGGCGCCGCGGTGACGTCGAATGCGACGCCGCTCACGATCCTGAACGTCGCGCCGACGGCGATCTTCGCCACCAGCGGTGCGGTGTCCGAGGGCGGCGCTGCCACTGTGCAGTTCAGCAGCGCCATCGACCCATCCGGGCCCGATCGGACGGCAGGTTTCCGCTTCAGCGTCGACTTCAACAACGACGGGGACTACGACGACGCGGGCGACATCCGCGACCAGTCGGCCGCGACATTCGCCGTGCCCGATGCCCTGCTCGCCGATGGCGGGCGGTTCACGATCCGCGGCCGCATCGCCGACAAGGACGGTGGCGCGACCGAACTGTTCACCGAACTGGTCGTGAACGAGGTGGCACCGACCCTGCGCCTCGTGGGTGCCGACCGCGTGGACGAAGGTGCTGCGTACCGGCTGGATCTGTCCGCCGTCGACAGCGGTGCCGACACGATCGCCCGCTGGATCGTCGACTGGAGCGACGGCACGATCGAGAGCTTCGAAGGTCCGGTGCAGTCCCTCACGCACCGCTTCGCCGACAACGGCGTCCGCACGATCTCCGTGACCGCCATCGACGAGGACGGCGAGTACGCGGCCACGAAGATCGTCGTGGTCGACAACGTCGCGCCCGTGCTGCAGGCCACCATGCAGAGCCCCGTGGACGAAGGCGGCGTGGCACGCCTCTCCGGCACCATCGCCGATCCCGGGTTGCTCGACTCCTTCACGCTCGAAGTGACCTGGGGCGATGGCGTCGTGGAGATCATCGATCTCGGCGCGGGCGCCACGGTGTTCGAAGTCACGCATCGCTACGCCGACGACCGGCCGAGCGGCACGGCGGCCGATCCGTACGCCATCTCGATGACGCTGCGGGACGACGACGGCGGCGAGGCTGCCGCCACCGCCCCGGTGATCGTGAACAACGTGGCACCTACGATCACGGGCCTCGCAACCACGGCGACGAACGTTGCGGAGAGCGGACTCGTGACGCTCACTGGCCGCATCGACGACCCGGGCGTCGAGGACACGCATACGGTCGACATCGACTGGGGTGACGGCAACGTCGGCACGGCCATCATCGACGCCCTGACGCGGACGTTCACCGCCACGCATCGGTACGTGGACGACAACCCCAGCGGCACTGGCTTCGATACCTACACGATCACGGCCTCGGTCGCCGACGACGATCTCGGCATCGGCAGCGCAAGCACGAGCGTCGTCGTCGAGAACGTCGCCCCCGTGATCGTGGAGATGCGCGTCGACGAACTGCGCGACGCCACGACCTCGTCCGCGACGCTCACCGGTCGCGTGGCCGACGTGGGCACGGCCGACACGCACACCGTCTCGATCCAGTGGGGCGATGGCACGTCGGGCACGGCAGTGGTGGATCCGCTCACACGGGTCTTCACTGCCAGCCACGACTTCCGCATCGATGTGGTGCCGGGCTACCGGATCGTCGTCACCGCGATCGACGACGACACCGGCCGCACCGACACCTTCGTGGACACCATCGGGTATCTCGCCAATCGCGCGCCCGTGGCACGGGACGACGGCGGCACGATCGAGGAGGGTGGCTTCCTGGATCTCGATCTGCTGGCGAACGACAGCGATGCGGATGGTGATGTGCTGACGACGTTGGTGTTGTCCGCGCCGGCCGACGGCGTGCTGCAGTCGCTGGGCAACGGTCGGTACCGGTACACCCCGGACGCCGATTTCTCGGGCACGGACACGTTCACCTATCGCGTGAGCGACGGTCAGCGCGGTTCGAACACGGCCACGGTCACGATCCGTGTGCTTCCGACCAACGACGCGCCGGTGGCGGTCGACGATGTGATCGATGCCGTGGAGGACACCGCGATCACGTTCGACGTCCGAGGCAACGACACCGATCCGGATGGTGATCCGCTGTCGATCGCCGCGGCCGTCTCGCCGACCAACGGGTCGCTCCTGCTGAATGCGAACGGCAGCTTCACGTACACGCCCGACGCGGACTTCTTCGGCACCGACACCTTTACGTATGTGGTGAGCGACGGCCGGGAGGACTCCAACCCCGCCACCGTCACGATCCGGGTGGCGCCGCGCAACGACGCGCCGGTGGCCATGCCCGACACGCGCTCGACGGCGGAGGACACCGCGATCACGTTCGACCCCCGCGGGAACGACCGCGACGCGGACGGCGACCTGCTGTCGATCGTCGGCCTCACGGCACCTGCGAACGGCATCGCGGGGTTGAACGCCGACGGCACGATCACGTACACGCCGAACGCGAACTTCTTCGGGTCGGACAGCTTCACGTACGCGGTGAGCGACGGTCAGGCGACGTCGAACGTGGCGACGATCACGATCACCGTGGAGTCGCGCAACGACGCCCCGGTGGCGCAGGATGATGCGGCTTCGGTGCGGGAGGGTGGCGTCCTGGTGCTTCCGACGACGCTGCTGCTCGCGAACGACAGCGATCCCGAAGGTGACGCAATCAGCATCACCGGGTTCTCGGGCGCCTCGAACGGTTCGGTGGGCTTCGACGGCACCACGTTCACGTACACGCCGAACGCCGGCTTCGCGGGCGAGGATGCGTTCACGTACATCCTCGGCGACGGTCTGGACAGCGACACGGCCGTGGTGCGGATCACGGTGGTTGACAACCAGGCGCCGGTCGCGGAAGACGATGCAGCCTCGGTGCGGGAAGGCCGGGTGCTGGCGATCCCGACGTCGCTGCTGCTCGCGAACGACAGCGATCCCGAAGGTGACGCGATCAGTATCACGGGGTTCTCGGGTGCGACGAACGGGTCGGTGAGCTTCGACGGGACAGTCTTCACGTACACGCCCAACGTCGGGTTCGCGGGCGAGGATTTCTTCAGTTACGTCCTCGACGATGGTCTGGACAGCGACACGGCCGTGGTGCGGATCACGGTGGTGGACAACCGGGCGCCGATTGCGGAAGACGACCTGGCGAGCACCGGCACCGGTGTGCCGCTCGTGCTGTCCACCGCCACGCTGCTCGCGAACGACAGCGACCCCGACGGTGACGCGATCAGCGTCACGGCATTCTCCGGCGCCTCGAACGGTTCGGTGAGCTTCGACGGGACTGCGTTCACGTACACGCCCAACACGGGCTTCGCAGGTCAGGACGCCTTCACGTACACCATCGGTGACGGTATCGACAGCGACACGGCCACCGTGCGGATCGACGTGGTCGACGGGAACCGGGCGCCGGTGGCGCGGAACGACGCCTTCGTGCTCGACGAGGACACGGTGTTGTCCATCGACATCGCAGACCTTCTTTCGAACGACAGCGACCCCGACGGCGATCCGCTGACGTTCGGTCTGCTGACCGGCACCAGCCGCGGCACGCTGGTCGATCTCGGCAACGGCTTCCTCCGCTACACGCCCAGCGCCGATTTCCACGGGGAGGATCGCTTCACGTATCGCGTGAACGACGGTCGCGTCGACTCGGCGATCGCCACGGTCACGCTCGACGTGCGGTCGGTGAACGATGCGCCCGTGATCGTGTTCACGGGGCCGTCGGTGCCGGTCGTCGACGAAGGTCAGGCGGTCGTGATCGGCTTCACCGTGACCGACGTCGATGGCGACGTGCCGACGCTGCGCCTGGCAGGCGCACCGATGGGCTCCGAGATCGTGCGCACGGGTGCCACCACGGCGGAGTTCCGCTGGACGGCGGACGACGGCGATGCCCTGCTGCCGTTCGAGATCGTGGCGTCCGATGGCGAAGCGGAGGTGCGTGCCGCGGCGGCGGTGGGTGTACGCAACGTCGCTCCGGATCTCACGACGGACGGGGCGCCGATCGCGCTTTCGGGTCAGCCGTACACCTTGCGGCTCGGCGTGAACGATCCCGGCCAGGACACCCTGGTCCAATGGGTCGTCGACTGGGGTGATGGCAGTGCGCTCGAGACATTCGCTGGCAGCGTCCGCGAGGTGCAGCACGTCTTCGCGGTCCCCGAGCGTTCGCACACCATCCAGGTGGGTGCGTTCGACGAGGACGGGGCCTGGTCAGCGGCGCCGCGCGTCGTCGAGGTCGTCAACGATCTCCTGTGGGTGCGGACGTTCACGCCCGACGACAGCGGGTTCCGGGTGCGATTCAACCGGACGTTCGATCCGGCGCTGCTCAACCTGTACGAGAGCGCCATCGTGCCGCGCGGCGGTCCGGACCTCGAAGTGAAGGACGCCTCGGGCAACGTGATCCGCGGCTCGATGGTTCTCGATGCGGATCGGCAGGGCTTAGCGTTCGTCGCCACCGCCGGCCTCGCGGCGGGGAGCAGCTACGACGTCACGCTCTCCGCACGGGGTGATGGTTTCGTCGACGCGCTCGGGCGTCCGCTGGACGGCAATCGGGACAACGTCGGCGGGGACGCCTACCGTACGGTGTTCACGATCATGCCGACCACCGCACCCACGGTGGGTGTCGCCCCCACGGTGGCGGGTCCGAAGCAGGCGGCGGACGTGCCGGCGACTGCCCGCGGCATCCCGATCAGTCTGACGACGACGCAGCCGGCGACCGAGATCCGTTTCTCACTCCGGTACGACCCGGCGAAACTCTCTGTCGTCGGTCTCGAAGCGGGGGCCGATCTGCCGACCGGCAGCACGTTCACCATCACCGGCACGCCCGGCGATCTGGCCGTGCGGATCGTCGCATCGGGTCCGGTGGCGGCGGGTGTGCGGGAACTGGTGCGCCTCGTTGGGTCGGTGCCGGACTCGGCGATCTACGCGAGCGCACACGTGCTCGATGTGGTCGATGCGTTCGTCGACGGGCGCGATGCCCGCGAAGCCGACGGCGTGCACGTCGCAGCCTACTTCGGTGACACCAACGGCGACGGGCGCTACACATCGCTGGATGCCCAGCGGATCAGCCGGGTCCTTGCCGGCGTCGACTCGGGCTTCGCTGCCTTCGAGCGTATCGATCCGGTGTTGATCGGCGACGTGAACCGCAATGGGCGGCTCGACACCGGCGACGGGTCGAGCATCGTGAGCGAAGTGCAGTTCCTGTTGGGAGGCCAGACGAACCCTGCGCTGAACCAACTGCAGATCCCGCCGATTCCCGCTGTCCTGGCGACGCCGGTGCTGTCGGCGGCCGGACAGCCCGTACAGGCGCCACTGCCGCCGTCGACGGCGGCGTTCTCCCGGTCGGCGGCCGGCGGACGGTCCCTGTTGCTCGCGAGCGCGTCGCCGCAGTTGAACCGGTTCGATCTCGCGGCGTCGATGGAGCGGCTGAATGCTCTGCGTCTTGCCACACCCGCGGACGAATTGGCGGAGCGGTTCGCGAAGGGCGGGGCGACGTGGGCCGACGGTCTCGCGACATCGACTGCCGAGCAGAGCTGGAAGGTGACGTTGCCGACGCTGACGCAGGGCGTGCGGCTGAGCGCCGACACCGCAGCGGGTGCGTCGGGTGAAGGGATGCTGCAGGCACTCAAGTTCCTGGTGGCGAAGAAGCTCGGACGGCGGGTGTAGCGGGCGAGGGTGGGGCGGAGGTCCGTCGCGCGGTGCCGTCGAGGTATCCGCGCGACGCTTGGGCGAGGTCATCGACTTCCGTCTGCGAGCGAACAGATCTCTGCGTCGGATTCCGGGATGCTCTCCTCGGGGCTCCCGGTTCTCCCCGTCCGAAACGAGCCGGCCTCTTCTATGTCCGCCGGCATGCCTGCGGTGGGCGCAAGGACGACGCCATGGAACGCATCATCGCAGGGCGATTTCCCACGCTGGACCGCGCGGACGCCGCATCGGCCCTGATGGCGTCGTACGTCGACGCCACCGACATCTGCATCTTCCACAACAATCCGGCGGGTCAGCACGATGCCGTCGTGACGGAGGAACCCGCCGATGTCGCCGCCGCCGATAGTCCCGCCTCCGCCGCGGGCGGCGCGGTGACCACAGCGCTCGCAGCAGGTGCGGTGGGGTCACTCGGGGGGCCGCTCGTCGCCATCGTCGCGGCCGGGGTCGGCGCCTATGCAGGCAGCTTCGTGGGGGCGCTATCGGGGTTGGGTGACGCCGGGGGCGAGACCGCTTCAGCGGGACCGGAGCACCGCGCCGGTGGTGTCATGCTGTCGGTGCGAATCTCGGAACCCGTGAACGAGCTGCGGGTGATCGAGACCCTGCGCGCCGAAGGCGCCGAGGACATCGAACATGCGCAGGGCGAGTGGGCCAACGGTGACTGGATCGACTTCGATCCCGGCGCTTCGCCGAAGCTGGTGAAGCCGGCGTCGTTCTGACCCGGGCCGCGCGAACGGTTCAGGCGTCCGCGCCCCGCCGCCTCGGCAGGAGTGCCGTGAACCGAGTCCCACCCGCAGGCTCGTTCTGAGCCCAGATGCGGCCGCGATGTTGTTGGATGATCTCGCGGCAGATGGGCAATCCGAGGCCGGTTCCGCCGGCACCGCTCGTGGTCTTGCTGCTCTGGACGAACTTGTCGAAGATCGATTCCAGTTCGTCCGGTGGGATCCCGATGCCGTCGTCGAGCACGGCGAAACCCACGGCGTCCGTGGCCAGGCCGGACGTGGCGGCTCCGTGCGTCTCGATGAAGATCCGCACCTCGCGTTCGGCAGGGCTGAACTTGAGCGCGTTGGAGAGCAGGTTTCGCACGACCTGCGCGATGCGGTCGCGGTCGCACGTGAGCGTCGTGTCGACTCGGTCGGTGGCTTGCATCACCAGGGCGACGTGGCGCTCGTCCGCGAAGGCCGCGAGTTCCCCCACGACCTGATCGACGATCTCGTGCAGGCAGTGGGGCGCGAAGGTGTAGTTCATCTTCCCCGATTCCAGCTTCGCGAGGTCGAGCAGGTCGTTCAGCAATCCGAGAAGCCGCTCACCGCTTTGCTGGATCCGCGTGAAGTAATGCTCCGCCTTCGCGAGGGGGAGATCTCCGGCCCCCGCGCGTTCCAGGGCGAGGCGCGAGAACGAGAGGATCGCGTGCATCGGCGTCCGTAGCTCGTGCGACATGTTGGCGAGGAACTCGCTCTTGGCGCCGTTGGAGCGCTCGGCCAGTTCGCGTGCCTGCGCCAGTTCGGCGGTGCGCTCGGCAACCATCTCGGTGAGGTGGTCCCGATGCAACCGCAGTTCGCTCTCGGAGCGGATCAGGTCCGAGAGTGCGTCCCGCAGCTCGGTGGCGGATCGCTCCCGTTCGGTGACGTCGCGATAGTTGAAGACGACGCCGACGATGTCGTCCCCGAAGCGCTGCGGCCGCACGTGGCGTTCCAGGACGCGGCCGTCCATCAGTTCGAGCACGTCGACCGCTTCCCGATGGGGATTCGCCATGATCTCGTGCAGGCGGCGTATGTAGTCCGTCGGCGCCTGCACCCTCGCGGCCGTCGCCTCGATCCGTTCCTCTTGCATGCCGGGCTGCAGGAGGTTGGACGGCAGCGCCCACAAGCTGGTGAACCGTTCGTTGAAGCACAGCACGTCACCGTGCAGATCGACTGCGACGACGCCGTCGGCAGCGGATTGGAGCGTGGCGTCGAGGAGCGAGAGCGATCGCGCGAGCTGGTTCCGCTGTTCTTGCAGGGATCGATTAGCCTCGAGCAGTGCCGCCTCGGCACGGCGCTGGGCCACGAGGACGCTGTTCGCCGTCTGCAGCGCAGCGCGTCGCAGCGCGGTGTCGTCCTGTCTCGGGGACGTCACCCTGGGATCGTCCGGGGCGGACGTCCCGTCGACGATGCGACCTTCACCCACGGCTGCGGCCCAGGGCCGCGGCCGCCAGCGCCGTGCCCTCGACCCGCGACCGGATCTTGGCGAAGGCAGTGTCACGGCTCGTGGAAGTGTCGTCGCTGAAGGGGGAGAAGCCGCAATCGTCGGTGGTGCCGAGCTGGTGCAGCGGGATGAACTCCGCAGCCTCCAGAACACGATCGCGAACGGTCTCGGGCGTCTCGATCACCGGGTCCAGCGGATCGATGACGCCGACGAACACCTGCTGATCCGCCTTGATGTGGTCCCGGATCATCTTCAGAACGCGGATGCGATCGGGTTCCCGGGCGAGCGCCACCATGAAGCGGCCCGCCTTCAGCTCGAAAAGACTGGGCAGGAGATCCGCGTAGTCGGCATCGGCACTGTGCGTGGTGTCGCAGTCGCCGCCGGGGCACGTGTGGACGCTGATGCGGCGGCGGTCCTCGGTGGAGAACTGACCGAGGGCCAGGTTGTTCAGGTGGATGAACGAGTTGAGCAGGTGCCCCGTGGGGTCGAGCTTCACGGCGAGGCGCCCCTCGGTGAAATCGACCTGCACGGAGTCCGCGCCGAGGCGCAGGCAGCCACGCACCTCGTCCTCGTGCTCGCGGAGGAGATCCGTGATGAACTGGTCGCGCGGGTAGTCTGGAAGATCGTCCGCGGGATACATGAGGCTGAGGGCCGAGGGCGAGATCACCGCCTGCTTCACCGGGAGTCGCGCGAGGTCGAGGGCATCGCGCAGATACGTGTCGGCACGCTGCCGATAGCGGAAGGGGCCCGAGGTGAGACGCGGCCAGATGCGGTCGTGATCGGTGAACTGCAGGTGGAACCCATCGGGTGCGAAGTTCGGCAGGCCGTGCACGCAGTACGTGGCGAAGTTGTGCACCTTGCGCTGTTCGCCGTCGGAGATGACGGGGGAGCCGGTGGCCTCGAAACGGGCGATCGTGTCGCGGATGGCGTCGACATACAGGGGCTCGATCTGCGTCGCGGTCATGCGCCCGTCGGCGACTTCCTGCATTGCCTCGATGAGATCGAGGGGACGGGGGATACTGCCGATCGGTTCGGTCGGGATGATCATGGGCAATCAAATGCGGGGCGTGGTGGATCTTCAGGAGGTTTGCGGTCGGCGGATTCGCCGCCTTGAATCGGCGTGCCAACGGGCCGATTCCGAATCCTGCAACCCACATGTCCGAATGCGCAGGACATGCACTTCAACGCTGTCGAGGACGATCGGGCGTGCCGTCGGACAAGGGCCGGACGACGGGCCGGACGACGCGCCGGACGCCACGGGTGTCGTTGCGATACCCGCGTTACCGAATCAAGGTACCTCGGACTCTTTGCGCCCGTCAACGGATCCGAGCCGGGTGCTCAGTGTCCGCGTTGGTGGCGTGGTCGGACGTCCGGGCGGGCGTATCGCATCCTGGGCGAAGGTGTCCGACCGACGGATGCAGTTCACGCCAGAACGTCGGCATCGGCACTGCGCCCTTCGAACCACCGGTAGACCACCGGCAGGACGAGGAGGGTGAGCGCCGTCGAGCTGATCAAACCGCCGATCACCACCACGGCGAGCGGGCGCGTCACCTCGGACCCCGGGCCCGTGGAGAAGAGCATCGGGATGAGGGCGAGCAGCGCCACGGTCGCAGTCATCATCACGGGGCGGAAACGGGCGAGGCAGCCCTCGCGGATCGCATCGATCGATGCGAGGCCCTGCACCCGCAGTTCGCGGATGCGGCTCACCAGCACCACGCCGTTCAGTACGGCGATGCCCCACAGGTTGATGAATCCCACTGCCGCCGGCACCGACAGGTATTCGCCCGAGACGAGCAGCCCGAACACGCCGCCGATCGCCGCCAGCGGGAGGACCAGGATGATGAGCGCGGCGTAGCGGACCGATCCGAACAGCACGAAGAGCAGGAAGAAGATGGCGGCGATGGTGAGTGGCACGATCACGGCGAGCCGCTTCATCGCGCGCTCCATGTTCTCGAACTGCCCACCCCATTCGAGGTAGTAGCCGGCAGGCATCGGCAGCTCGGCCGCGATGCGGGCCTGGGCCTCGGCGACGAATCCGCCGAGGTCGCGCCCTTCGACGTTGACGCCGATCACGAGGCGCCGGCGGCCGTCCTCGCGCGAGATCTGCGGCGGGCCGTCGAGCACCTGGATGTCGGCGACGTCCCGCAGGCGGATGACCGCACCGCGGCCTGACTTCAGCACCAGCTCGCCGACGTCGCGGGCGCTGGCGCGGTAGGCGAGCGGGAAGCGGACCGCGAGGTCGTACCGGCGCTCGCCCTCGAAGATGGTCGTGATGCTGCTGCCGCGGATGGCCGACTCGATGACGTCGTGCACGTCCTCCACGTTGAGGCCGTAGCGCGCGATCTCCTCGCGCCGGATCTTCGCGGTGAGGAAGTTCTGGCCGGACACGCGCTCGCGCCGGAGGTCCACGGCGCCGTCGAGCGATCGGAGGATGCGCGAGATGGACTCCCCGAGCGTACCGAGCATCTCGATGTCGTCGCCGAACACCTTGACGGCCACCTGCGATCGCACACCGGACACCATTTCGTCGACCCGCGCGGCGATGGGCTGGCTCACCGAGAACTCGATGCCCGGCAGTTCGCGAAGCCGGTCGCGGATGGCGTCGGCGAAGGTGTCCTGGGTCCAGCCCTCGGGCCATTCGTCGCGCGGGGCGAGGGTCACGATCGGGTCCGACTCGTGCGGTTGTCCGGCGTCGGCCGGCGATTCGCCGCGGCCGAGCCGCGACACCACGCCGGTGATGCCGGGGATCTCCATGATGCTCTTCAGCGCCTGCATCTCGAGCCGGATGGACTCGTCGATCGCGATGCTCGGGACGCGGGCGATGACGGGGGTGAGCTGACCTTCCTTCATGACCGGGATGAACGACGTGCCGAGCAGCGGGATGCAGGCCACCGCAGCCGCCATGCCGATGACCGCGCCGAGCGTCACCTTCTTCGCGTTGACCAACGCGTAGTCGAGCGCGCGCACGTAGGGCCGCTTGAAGAGGCGCAGCAGGAAGGTGTCGTGCTCCGCGCCGCCCTTCAGGAAATAGGAGCACAGCGCCGGTGTGAGCGTGAGCGAGAGCACCAGCGAGATCGTGAGCGCGATGGCGATGGTGAGCGCGAGCGGCGCGAAGAGCTTGCCTTCCATCCCCTCGAGGGACAGCAGCGGCAGGAACACGAGAATGATGATGCCCACGCCGAAGACGACCGGCGTGCCGACCTCGTTGGTGGCCAGGCGGACGAGGTTGCCGCGGTCCTCCGGTCGGGCACCCGGGCTGCCCAGACGGGCGAAGGCGTTCTCGACCACCACGACGGAGCCGTCCACCATGAGGCCGATGGCGATGGCGAGGCCGCCCAGCGACATCAGGTTCGCGGAGAGGTCGATGCGGCCCATCACGAGGAACGTGACGAGGGGCGTGAGGACCAGCGTGCTGACGACGATGAGGGACGACCGCACGTCGCCGAGGAAGAGGAAGAGCACGACGACCACGAGGATCACGCCCTCGACGAGCACCTTGACCACGTTCGAGAGCGCCGCGTCGACGAGCACCGTACGGTCGTAGAACGGCACGATCTGCAACCCGTCCATCAGTTGCGGATTTGCGTTCATCTCCTCGACCTTGGCCTTGATGCGCGTGACAACTTCGCGAGCATTTCCCCCACGGACCATCTGGATGATGCCGGCCACCGATTCCGTGTAGCCATTCCGGACCGCGGCGCCCGCGCGCACTTCCTCGCCCACGACCACGTCCGCGACATCGTCCAGGCGGACCGGCACGCCGTTCACCTCCTTCAGCACGATGCGGCGGATGTCGTCGAGGGATTCGATGAGGCCGGTGCCGCGGACGAGGAACTGCTCGCCGCCGGCGAAGAGGGCGCCGCCGGACGAATTGGCGTTGTTCACCACGACCGCATTGGTGAGATCCCGGAGGGTGAAGCCGTGGTGCCGCATGCTGTCCGGGTCGGGGATCACCTGGTACTGCTTCACGAACCCGCCCTGGGTGTTGATCTCGGCGACGCCCGCGACGGAACGCAGCATCGGGCGCACGACCCAGTCCTGCACGTCCCGGCGGTGACGCAGCTCCTCGACGCTGAGTGGCGTCTTGGGGTCGTCGGGTCGCTCCAGCGTGTACTGGTAGACCTCGCCCAGGCCCGTGGTGATGGGGCCCAGCACGGGCACGATCCCGGTCGGCATGCGGCCGGTCACCTCGATCAGGCGTTCCAGCACGAGCTGCCGCGCGAAGAAGAGATCGGTGTTGTCGGTGAAGACGAGCGTGACGAGCGACACGCCGTTGCGGTTGAGCGACCGCATCTCGGTGAGCCCGGGGAGGCCCCGCATCGCGATCTCGATGGGGACGGTCACGAAGCGCTCCACCTCCTGAGGCGGGCGGCCGGGCACTTCCGTGGCGATCTGGACCTGCACGTTCGTGACGTCGGGGAAGGCGTCGACCCCGAGGCCCTGGAGGCTGAAGAGCCCGGCGAACAGGAGGACGACCCCCAGCACCGACACGATCATGCGTTGCCGGATGGCCGATCGGATGAGCTGTTCGAGCATGGGAGACGGCGCCTTCTTGAATGCGAGCGACCGAGACTAGCGGCCACAGCAGGGTGAGGCAACCCATGTTTGCCGGTGCGCAGAGGCGTGAGGTACGGTCCGAGGCAGATCGATGGAGCGTCTGCGGGGGAGGCAATCGTAGTGATCGGGCGCAGTAGAATGCGCGGCCTCGCGGACCCCGGCGTCGCTCTCGGTCGGGGTCTTCGTGCGTCGCCGCACCTCAATGGCATCCCTCGCATCACTCCATTGCACCGCCCCAATGCACCGCCCATGACCCTCGACGAATTCGACTACGAACTGCCTCCGGAACTCATCGCCCAGCATCCGCCCGAAGTCCGTGGCGCGGGGCGGCTCCTGCACGTGGATGCGCCAGCAGAGGCGCTGACGGACGGCTGGTTCCGCGATCTGCCAGACCATCTCCGCGCCGGGGATGTGGTGGTGATGAACGACACGCGGGTGATCCCGGCGAGGCTCTTCGGCACCAAGGCGACGGGCGGCCGCGTGGAAGTGCTGGTGGAGCGCGTGCTCGGTCCGAGCGAGGCGCTCACGCAGTTGCGGGCGAGCAAGCCACCGGCGCCGGGCAGCCGGCTGGTGCTCGACCCGGACATCGAGGTCGAGGTGCTCGGGCGGGAGGGCGAGTTCTGGCACCTGCGCTTCGCGGGCGGGACGCCCCTCCTGGAACTGCTCGACCGGCATGGTCGACTGCCGCTGCCGCCGTACATCGAGCGGGAGGCTGGCGCGGAGGACGATGCGCGCTACCAGACGGTGTACGCGAAGCGTCCGGGGGCGGTGGCTGCGCCCACAGCGGGCCTGCATTTCGACGAGGCGATGCTCGAACGCGTCCGCGCGACGGGCGCCCGCATCGTGACGCTGACCCTGCACGTGGGGGCCGGGACGTTCCAGCCGGTGCGCGTCGACGACATCTCGCAGCATCGGATGCATTCGGAGTGGTACGAGATCCCGCAGGACGTGGTCGACGCGGTGGCGCATGCGCGGCGCGAGGGCGGGCGGGTGATGGCCATCGGCACCACGAGCCTCCGGGCGCTGGAGTCCGCCGCTGCGGCCACCGGCACCCTGGCAGCCGGCAGCGCCGAGACGCAGCTCTTCATCACGCCGGGGCACCGCTTCCGGGTGGTCGACCGCCTCTTCACCAACTTCCACCTGCCGAAGTCGACGTTGCTGATGCTGGTGAGCGCCTTCGGTGGCCTCGAGATCCTCCGCCGCGCGTACGCCCACGCCATCGCGCAGCGGTATCGCTTCTTCAGTTACGGAGACGCCATGCTCATCGAGCGTGCCCCGGAGGCCGCATGGCCGGCCTGAGCTTCGAACTGCTCGCGACCGACGGCGCCGCGCGCGCCGGGCGGCTCACGCTCAATCACGGGACGGTCGAGACCCCGCTCTTCATGCCCGTCGGCACCTACGGCGCGGTGAAGGGGATGAGTCCGGGGGAACTGCGCGAGGTCGGGTCGCAGATCGTGCTGTCGAACACCTTCCACCTCTGGCTGCGGCCCGGACTCGACGTGATCGGAAAGCACGGCGGCCTGCATGGGTTCATGGGCTGGGACGGGCCGATCCTCACGGACTCCGGCGGCTTCCAGGTCTTCAGCCTCGGGGCGCTGCGCAAGGTGCGCGAGGAGGGCGTGACGTTCCAGTCGCCCATCAATGGCGACAAGCTGCTGCTGACGCCGGAGGAGTCGATGCGCATCCAGCGCGTGCTCGACTCCGACATCGCGATGATCTTCGACGAATGCACGCCGTATCCGGCCACCGGGAAGGAAGCGGCCGACTCGATGCGGATGTCGCTGCGGTGGGCGGCGCGCAGCCGGGCCGCGTTCGACGGAAGCCGCAACGCGCTCTTCGGGATCGTCCAGGGCGGCATGTACGAGGCGCTGCGGGACGAGTCACTCGCCGGGCTGGAGGGCATCGGCTTCGATGGCTATGCGATCGGCGGACTCTCGGTCGGCGAGCCGAAGGAGGATATGCGCCGGATCCTGGCGCACACGGCCCCGAAACTTCCTGCGGGGCGGCCGCGCTATCTGATGGGGGTCGGAACCCCGGAGGATCTCGTCGAGGCGGTGAGCGCCGGCATCGACATGTTCGACTGCGTGATGCCCACCCGGAACGCCCGCAACGGCTGGCTCTTCACGCGCCGCGGCAACGTGAAGATCCGCAACAGCCGGTACCGGGACGATCTGGGGCCACCCGATCCCGAATGCACCTGCCACACGTGCACCCACCACACGCTCGCCTATCTGCACCATCTCAACAAGGTCGACGAGATGTACGGGGCGCGGCTCGCCACCGTCCACAATCTTCATTACTACCACGAGCTGATGGCGGGGCTGCGGGGCGCCATCCGGGGCGGCCAACTGGCCGGCTTCGTGGCGGACTTCCATGCCGGACGGGCCGGATCACCGCTCTGAAAGGCCCTCCGGACCGGGGTGTCCGCGAGGGGGTGCGTGCTAGAATGCGCGCCTTTTTCCGGGCTGGGCGAGGTACTGCGGGTGCATAGCGCGCTTGCCGCCCTGACGTCAGTCCGACGTCACCCTGGCAGGCCCCGGATCCCATCGAGGAGTACATCGTGTTGATTTCCCAAGCGTGGGCGCAGGCCGCTGGCGGCGCATCGGGCGGTATGGATCTTCTCGGCATGCTGCCGATCGCCCTCATGTTCGTGGTGCTCTATTTCTTCATGATCCGCCCACAGGCGAAGCGCGCGAAGGAGCACAAGGCCCTGCTCGCCGGGCTCGCGAAGGGCGACGAGGTGGTGGCCGGTGGCGGGATGCTCGGCAAGGTCACCAAGGTGACCGAGAACTACGTGACCATCGAGATCGCCTCGAACGTCGAAGTGCAGGTGCAGAAGCCGTCCATCCAGCTCGTGCTGCCCAAGGGCACGCTCCGCAACGCCACCTGAGAGCGGCGCGCACCGGCAGCTGGTGCGGCCCGCAGGATCTCCCGCCATGAATCGATATCCCCTCTGGAAGTACCTGGTCATCGCGATCGTGCTGGCCATCGGATTCCTGTATGCCTCGCCCAACATCTTCGGGGAGGTACCCGCGGTGCAGGTGTCTCCGCTGCAGCCGGGCGTCAAGGTGGACCCCGAGTTGATGGCCAGGGTGGAAGCGGCGCTTGCCCAGGACGGCGTGACGTCCACCGGCGGACTGCTCGATCCGACCGGCCTGAAGATGAAGTTCGCCGATACCGACACGCAGCTGAAGGCGAAGGACGTCATCCAGAAGGCGCTCGGCGAAGACTACGTGGTCGCGCTCAATCTGCTGTCGAATGCGCCGGCGTGGATGCGGTCTCTGAACATCCTCCCGATGTACCTCGGCCTCGATCTCCGTGGCGGCGTGCACTTCCTGCTGCAGGTCGACATGAACGGTGCCTTGTCGAAGGCGGCCGAGCGGTACGTGGGTGACGTGCGTCAGCTGATGCGCGAGAAGGAGATTCGCTACGCGGGTGTGACCCGCGAAGGCAGTGCCGTCCAGGTTCGCTATCGCGACGATGCGACCCGCGAAAAGGGCAAAGCGGCAATCGAGGCGAACATCCCGGGCGTCACCGTGAAGACGCGCGATGATGGCGCAGACTTCTTCCTCGTGCTGACCCTTCGCCCGGAGACGGAGAAGAGCATCCAGGACTTCGCCGTCCAGCAGAACGTCACCACGCTCCGCAACCGCGTGAACGAGCTGGGCGTCGCCGAACCGATCGTCCAGCAGGCCGGCGTCGACCGCATCGTGGTCCAGCTTCCGGGCGTGCAGGACACCACCCGCGCCAAGGACATCCTGGGTCGCACCGCGACGCTCGAGATCCGGATGGTCGACGAGGAAGCCATGCAGTCGGGCATCCCGGCCGCGGGCACCGAGGAGTTCACGGAACGCCGTCGCGACGGCACGTCGAGCAAGGTGTTCGTGAAGCGCCAGGTGGTCGTGACCGGCGAGCGGATCACCGACGCCGCACCGACGTTCGACCAGAACCAGCGCCCGGCGGTGTCGGTATCGCTCGACGGCGCGGGCGGCCGGATCATGCGGGACCTCACGCGCGAGAACGTCGGCAAGCTTATGGCGATCATCCTGTTCGAGCGGAAGAACGGTCGCGACGTCGGCGAGCCCATCTCGGTCGCGCGCATCCAGGGCGAGTTCTCCAATCGATTCCAGATCACGGGGATGTTCTCCGCCGAGGAGACCACCAAGCTCGCGCTGCTGCTGCGCGCCGGCTCTCTCGCAGCGCCGATGGACTTCGTGGAGGAGCGCACGGTGGGCCCGAGCCTCGGTGCCGAGAACATCGAGAAGGGTTGGAAGTCGACCCTGATCGGCTTCGGGGCGATCGCCATCTTCATGATCATCTACTACATGCTGTTCGGCATCGTGTCGGTGACTGCGCTCGCCGTGAACCTCGTACTGCTGGTGTCGCTGCTGTCGATGCTGCAGGCGACGCTCACCCTGCCAGGCATCGCGGCCATCGCGCTGACGCTCGGCATGGCCATCGACGCGAACGTGCTGATCAACGAGCGGATCCGCGAGGAGCTGCGCAGCGGGACGACGCCGCAGGCGGCCATCGCCGCTGGCTACGAACGGGCGTGGGCCACGATTCTCGACTCGAACATCACGACCCTCATCGCGGGTGTCGCACTGTTCATGTTCGGCAGCGGGCCGGTGCGCGGCTTCGCGGTGGTCCACTGCCTCGGCATCCTGACCTCCATGTTCAGCGCCGTGCTGGTGTCCCGCGCGATCGTGAATCTGGTCTACGGCGGGCGACGCAAGCTGGAGAAGGTCTCGATCGGCAACACCGACTGGCACAAGCGGGCGTCGGCGGCCTGACCGCCACCGAGCCCCAACGAGGAAACCGCCATGGAATTCTTCCGTATCCGGAAAGACATACCGTTCATGCGGTATGCCCCGCTGTTCAACATCATCTCGTTGGTCACCTTCGTGGTTGCCGTCGTCCTCCTGCTGACGCGCGGGCTGCACCTCGGCGTCGAGTTCACCGGCGGCACGGTGATGGAGGTCGGCTACAGCCAGTCTGTCGACATCGAGCGGTTGCGCAGCGTCATCGAGAAGGCCGGGTTCCCGGAGGCCACGGTGCAGACGTTCGGCAGCTCGCAGACTGCGCTCATCCGGCTGCCCAGCAAACCGAAGGTGTCAGGGGCAGACATCTCCAATGCCGTGCTTGCGGCTCTCAAGGCCGACGATGCGGGTGTCGATCTGCGGCGGGTGGACTTCGTGGGCTCTCAGGTGGGTCGCGAACTGGTGGAGAACGGACTGATCGCGCTCGCGCTCGTGGCGCTCGGGATCGTGCTGTACCTGTGGCTGCGCTTCGAATGGAAATTCGGTGTGGCGGCGATCATCGCCAACCTGCACGACGTGGTCATCATTCTCGGATTCTTCGCACTGTTCCAGTGGGAGTTCTCCCTGCCCGTGCTGGCAGCGGTGCTCGCCGTGCTCGGCTACTCCGTGAACGAATCGGTCGTCGTGTTCGACCGGGTCCGCGAGAACTTCCGCAAGATGCGCAAGGCAACCGTGCCGGAAGTCATCAACAGCGCCATCACCAGCACGATCTCGCGGACGATCATCACCCACGGTTCCACGCAGCTGATGGTCACGTCCATCCTGTTCTTCGGCGGCGATACGCTCTTCTACTTCGCCCTCGCACTCACGATCGGGATCCTGTTCGGCATCTACTCGTCGGTGCTCGTCGCGAGCCCGCTCGTGATGTACATGGGCATCAAGCGCGAGGATCTCGTGAAGCCCGAGCGCAAGCGCGAGGAAGCGGTCGTCTGACCGCGGGGGACCGCGCGCCATGGACTGGCTGACCCAGGTGGCGGGTCTGATCCTGCACCTGGATCGGCACCTGCTCGACTTCGCGACGAATTACGGCGCCTGGGTCTACGGACTGCTGTTCGTCATCATCTTCTGCGAGACGGGGCTGGTGGTGACGCCGTTCCTGCCCGGGGATTCGTTGCTGTTCGTGGCGGGGACAGTGGCAGCGACCGGGGCGCTGAACGTGCACGTGCTCGTCGTCCTGCTGATCGTTGCCGCGGTGCTCGGGGACTCCCTCAACTACGGCATCGGTCGATGGCTGGGGCCGCGCGTGTTCCGGATGCCGCAATCGTGGTTCTTCAATCCGAAGCATCTGCAGCGCGCCAACGCCTTCTACGAACGCCATGGCGGCAAGACGATCATCATCGCCCGGTTCGTGCCGATCGTCCGGACCTACGCGCCGTTCGTGGCCGGCGTGGGGTCGATGGAATATCGTCGCTTCTTCAGCTTCAACGTCGTCGGTGCCATCGTGTGGGTGGTGCTGCTCGCGTACGGCGGCTACCTGTTCGGCAACATCCCGTGGGTGAAGAAGAACATCTCGCTCGTCGTGATCGGCATCATCGTGCTGTCGATCCTGCCCGGCGTGGTCGAGTACCTCCGGGCCAAACGCGCCGGCTGATGTCCGGCGCCGTTGATTCGTTCGCGCCGGCTGATGTCCGGCGCCGTTGATTCGTTCGCGCCGGCTGATGTCCGGCGCCGTTGATTCGTTCGCGCCGGCTGATCGCCGGCCGCGCGCCTCTCTTCAGATCGCCTTCGCGAGCGCCTGCGCCAGGCCGATGTAGCCAGCCGGCGTAAGGGCAGACAGCCGCGCCCTCTCCGCGTCCGGGATGGGCAGGTCCGCGATGAAGGCGTGCAACGTCGCCTGATTGATGCCGTCCTTGCCGCGGGTGAGCGCCTTCAGTTTCTCGTAGGCCTCCGGTACGCCGAAGCGCCGCATCACGGTCTGGATCGGCTCGGCGAGCACTTCCCAGTTGTCGTCGAGGTCCGCCGCGAGGCGGGCCGGGTTGGCCAGCAGCTTGCGCAGGCCCCGGCGGCAGGAATCCCAGGCGAGCAGCGTGTGGCCCATCGCCGTGCCGGTGGTGCGGAGGACCGTGGAGTCGGTGAGGTCGCGCTGCCAACGTGACACCGGCAGCTTCACGGCGAGGTGCTGCAGCAGCGCATTCGCCACCCCCAGATTGCCTTCCGAGTTCTCGAAATCGATCGGGTTGACCTTGTGCGGCATCGTCGACGAGCCCACCTCGTTGGCGGCCGTCTGCTGCTTGAAGTAGTCGAGCGAGATGTAGCCCCAGAGGTCGCGGTTGAGGTCGACAAGAATCGTATTCACGCGGACGTAGGCGTCGCACAGTTCGGCGATGCCGTCGTGGGGTTCGATCTGGGTCGTGTAGGGGTTGAACTCGATGCCGAGGCGTTCGACGAATGCCTTGGCCAGCGCGGGCCAGTCGACATCCGGACAGGCCACGACGTGGGCGTTGTAGTTGCCCACGGCGCCGTTGATCTTTCCCGGGACGCTGACCCGTGCGAGGCCGTCGCGGGCGCGGCGCAGGCGGGCGACGACGTTGGCGATCTCCTTGCCGAGCGTGGTGGGCGTGGCCGCCTGACCGTGAGTGCGCGAGAGCATCGGCTCGGCGGCGAGCGCGTGGGAGAGATCGATGAGCTGCGCGACCAGACCATCGAGCATCGGCAGCATCACGGCGTCGCGCGACTCCGTGAGCATCAGCGCGTGACAGAGGTTGTTGATGTCTTCCGATGTGCACGCGAAGTGGATGAACTGATTCCCGCGGGACACTTCCTCGTCGCCGGAAAAACGGTCGCGCAACCAGTACTCGACGGCCTTCACGTCGTGATTCGTGCGGCCCTCGATCGTCTTGACCGCGTCGGCATCGGTGGTCGAGAAGTCACGTACGCATTGGTCGAGGAGGTCGAGGGTGGCCTGCGAGAACGGCGGTAGTTCCGGTACGCCGGGTTCGGCCGCCAGTGCCTTCAGCCATTCGACCTCGACACGGACGCGGTAGCGGATCAGCGCGTACTCGCTGAAGTGATCGGCGAGGCGGGCGACCTTGCTGCGATAGCGGCCGTCGAGCGGCGAGATGGCGGTGAGCGCGGAGAAAGGCATGGCGTGACGGTGTGCGGGAAAGGCGCGATTCTAGCGGATAGGGGTTCGCGCCCGGCCCCTACAATCCGTTGATGACGCTCGAAGAGACTCTGCAGGAGGCGCGTGGGTGCCGCGTGTGTGCGCACCACCTTCCCCACGCGCCGCGTCCGGTGCTCCGGGCGGCACGGAGCGCTCGGCTGCTCATCGTCGGACAGGCACCGGGGCGACGGGTGCACGAGAGTGGCGTTCCTTGGAACGACCCGTCGGGAGATCGCCTGCGTGCCTGGCTCGCCCTCCCGCGCGAGGACTTCTACGACGAGACGCGCGTGGCGATCGTGCCGATGGGGCTCTGCTATCCGGGGACGGTCGATGGTGCCGACCTGCCGCCGCGGCCAGAGTGCGCGCCGCTCTGGCAAGAGCGGATCCGGTCGCAGCTTCCGGCGATCGGACTCACGCTCCTCGTCGGCGCCTATGCGCAGGCCTTCCACCTTGGCAGACGCAGACGGAAGGGCATGACCGAGACCGTCCGGAGTTTCGGCGACTACCTGCCCGAGTTCATGCCGCTGCCCCATCCGAGCTGGCGGAACACGGCGTGGCTGCGGCGGAACGCCTGGTTCGAGGACGAACTGCTGCCGGCGCTTCGCGCGAGAGTGCGGGTGCTGATGGATGGATCAGGCGGCGGCTGACAGCGTGTCTTGCGGGAGCGCGCGCTCGATCACGCCACCGCCCAGGCAGACGTCTCCCCGGTAGAGCACCACCGACTGGCCCGGCGTGATGGCCCACTGCGGCTCGTCGAACGCGACCGTGAGATGCCCGCCCGATGGGTCGAGAGCGAACCGGCATGCGGCATCGCCCTGTCGGTAGCGGGTCTTCGCGCCGTAGTCCGAGGACGGATCGGGCGCCGTACCTGCGACCCACGACAGGTCGAGCGCTTCGAGCGCTGGCGCAGCGAGGCAAGGGTGATCGTGCCCCTGCACGACCACGAGGCGATTCGCCGGGAGGTCCTTGTCGGCGACGTACCAGGGCAACCCCTCGCCCCCGATGCCGAGGCCCTGACGCTGGCCGATCGTGTAGTACATGAGGCCCATGTGCCGGCCGACGACGCGCCCCTCGGGGGTGACCATGTCGCCGGGCTCCCGTGGCAGGTATCGGTTGAGGAAGTCCCGGAACGGCCGCTCGCCGATGAAGCAGATGCCCGTGGAGTCCTTCTTCGCGTGGTTCGGCAGGCCGATGCGCTCGGCGAGGGCGCGGACATCGCGCTTCTGCCAACCGGCGAGCGGGAAGAGCGTGCGCCCCAGTTGCCGCTGATCGAGGCGGTGGAGGAAGTAGCTCTGGTCCTTCGTGCGGTCCGCGGCGCGCAGGAGCTCGAACGACCCGTCGGCAGTCTGCCGGACGCCGGCGTAGTGTCCGGTGGCGATGTGGCCGGCGCCGAGGGCGATGGCGTGATCGAGGAATGCCTCGAACTTGATCTCGCTGTTGCACAGCACGTCCGGATTCGGTGTGCGGCCGGCGCGGTACTCGGCGAGGAAGCGGCTGAAGACACGCTCGCGATACTCGGCGGCGAAGTTCACGGCATCCACTTCGATCCCGATGACGTCCGCCACCGAAACGGCGTCGACGAGATCCGCGCGCGAAGTGCAGTACTCGTCGGTGTCGTCGTCCTCCCAGTTCTTCATGAAGAGGCCGACGACGTCGTATCCGGCTTCCTTGAGCAGCCAGGCGGCCACAGCGGAGTCCACGCCGCCGGAGAGTCCGACGACGACGCGTTCGCGGGTCATGGGTAGTGCACCAGAAGGTCGAGCGGGTAATGGCGGCCGGCCAGGTGATCGTCGATGCATCGGAGGACGAGCCCGTTCCGATGGCGCGGGGTCTCGGCGACGAGTTCGTCGCGCGTCATCCAGAGTGCGCGCAGGATGCCGTGGTCCAGGGGGCGGTCCGCCTCGTGACGGATCAGGCGGCCAGAGAATGCGAAGCGCAGATACACGACGTCGGTACCCGGGCGCGGCCAGCGGTAGATCCCGATCAGATGCTCGAGAGCGACGTGGCAGGCGGTCTCCTCGAGCGTCTCGCGAACTGCGGCCTCGACGAGCGATTCGTTCGACTCGAAGTGACCCGCGGGCTGGTTGATGCGGATGCCTTCGTCGGTCTCTTCCTCGACCATCAGGAAACGCCCTTCGCGTTCGACGACCACGGCGACCGTGGCATGCGGTGTCCAGATCATGTCTTGGCTCCCAGCCCCGGAAACAGTTCCAGGAGGCCCTGTGCGATGAATTCGACGGCGAGGGCGGCGAGCACCAGGCCCATGATCCGGGTGACGATGTTCATGCCCGTCGTGCCGAGGCGACGGGACACGCGGGTGGCAAGCAGCAAGGTCATCCAGACGGTCACGGCGATCAAAGCTGCTGGCAGGAGCAGCTCGAAGCGGAACGCGACACCTTGGACGCCATGGGTGGCGATGATCATCGTACTGATGGATCCTGGTCCGGCCAGGAGCGGGATGCCCAAAGGGACGACGGCGACCGCGTGACGATCGACGGTCTCGCGCTCTTCCGCGGGGGTCTGCCGGATTCCGCTCTCGCGGGCTTCCATCATGGAGATCGCGAGCAGCATCAGGAGTATGCCGCCGCCGACCTGGAACGATGGGATCCCGATCCCGAAGAAATCCAGCAGGCTGGTTCCAACCAGCGCCGACGTCCCGAGCACCGTGAAGACGGTGATGGCCACGGTGCGCGCGGTGCGCCGCTGTTCGGCGGGCGTCCAGCCTGCGGTGGTGCCGACGTACATCGGGACGCCACCCACCGGATTGACGATGGCGAGCAGCGCGATGGTGATCTTGAATAGTTCGGTCCAGTGAAGCATCGGGCGGAGCGGAAGGGGGATGACCAGCCCATCGAGGGCCCCAGGTTCATCTGGGGGGGGCGAGCATTTCGAGCAAGCATGCAACGGTGCAAAGTTGCGGGGCAGGGGTGCGGGCAGCCCTGATTCCAGTGGACCGATCACCGTTCGCCCGTTCCCGACGGCCGACTGGTACGACGCTCACCGAGAATAAGTGGAACCCGCCGGAGTAGTCAAAGCAGAGGCAGCAATGGAGAGAGGGCACGGTGCTTCCATGGTGCACGGCAGGCCGTGGTCGCCCATTCGGCGGGATATCCGGGCGTGCCGGCGGTGTCGACTTCCCTTACGTTGGCCAGCCATCGTTTGGGCGAGCCAACACCAAATAGCTGATCGCTGTGAGTTTTCAACCTCCGGTCCGAATAATGCTCACAATGCGGCATCTTTGATTGTTTGCACTGGACGTCGCCCCATGAATGCTCTGACCAAATCTCTTGCCGCCGCTGCGATCCTGACAAGCGCCATGCTGAGCGCGCCCGCCCAGGCGCTGCCGACCTGCGCCACCTCGATCGGAATGACGATCACCCCGCCGGCCGGTACATCCCAATCTCCCGATGCCGGGGCATGCCTCGACCTCAGTGGTGGCTACAACTGGGCGTACTCGGGCTACTCGGCGGACGAGCAACAGGCGTTCAGACAATTGCTTGCTGACGCCTGGGGCGGCAGCGCGAACGATTGGATCTACCTCAATGAGATCGATGGTCGTTCCGACAGCATCAGCGACGGCTTCTTCCCGCCCGATCGCTTCGATTCGTTCGATGTCTGGACGAACGGCCAGGCCGGTTCTGGCGCCGGCGCGAACGGCACCTTCAGCGTGAGTATCACCAACAGCCCGGTCCTCCCGACGCCATTCGAGGCGAAGCTCATGGACATCGTCGGCGTGATGAAGCCCGACGAAGTTGCGAACCCGGGCAACAAGAGTCAGCGTGGCACCTTTGCGGATACGGTGCTCGCCTACCTCTTCTCAGGTGTCGAGATCACTGAGCGAGGCGAACTGACGGGAACTTTCGAGTTCCGCTCGAGCACGACGGCGCCGGCCGACTATGTGTACTCCGGGTTGGGTTTCTTCGGTCGAGTCGCCTCGACGGTGACACCCACGCCGATTCCCGAGCCCGGTGTGCTCGCCTTGATCGGGATCGCCGCCCTCGGCGCCTCGGTCGCACGCCGCAATCGTCGCAGCTGACCAATACGCCGGACTGACCGGACAACGGTCCTGTCCTGCAAAGAAAAGCCCGCCTTCCGGCGGGCTTTTCGTTTCGAGACTACTGCGGGCGCTCGGGAGTCTCCCGCCATCGGCCCGGAGGCAATCCGTCCAAGCGGTATGGGCCGATCGCTGTCCTGATCAGGCGTAGCGTGGGGAATCCTACAGCAGCGGTCATCCGTCGGACCTGTCGATTGCGTCCCTCACGCAGGATGAGTTCGATCCAGGTCGTCGGGATGTGTCTACGGTAGCGGACGGGGGGATCGCGGGGCCAGAGCCAGTCCGGCTCCGCGATCGCCCGTGCTTCCGCGGGCCGTGACTTGAAGTCACCGAGGTCCACGCCAGTGCGGAGTCGTCCAAGTGCCTCGTCGGTGGGCTCGCCTTCGACCTGGGCCAGGTAGGTCTTCGGAAGCTTGTGCCTGGGGTCTGCGATGCGCGCCTGGAGGGCGCCGTCGTCCGTCAGCAACAACAAGCCTTCGCTGTCGGCATCGAGCCTACCTGCCGGGTACACGCCGGGAACATCGACGTAGTCCCGAAGGGTACGGATGCCCTCCGACCCGGTGAACTGGCTCTGCACCCCGTGGGGTTTGTTGAGCAGGATCACCCGGGTCATGGAGGGGCCGTTGGCGGCGATGTGTCAGCCGCGGGCGATCTCAGCGATGCTCAGCTGCAATCACCCGGTCGTACGCGGGCAGCGTCAGGAACTCGGCGAAGTCCTCAGCGAGCGTCAATTCCTCGAAGAGCTTCGCCCCTTCATCGTACTTGCCCGCCGCAAAACCCTTCTCGCCAAGAATCTGCCTGACCTTCGCGAGTTCCTCGGGTACCAGCGCCTGGAACATCTCGCGCGTCACCTTACGGCCATCGTCCAGCACGCCCTTCGGGCTGCGGATCCAGTGCCAGATCTGGGCACGCGAGATTTCGGCCGTCGCCGCGTCTTCCATGAGGTTGAAGATCGGGACGCAGCCCGTTCCGGCAAGCCACGCGCCGACGTACTGGATTCCGATGTTGATGTTCATCCGGAGGCCGTTCTCGGTGATCGGTGCCTCAGGCTGGAAGTTCAGGAGATCGGCTGCGGTGACCTTGACGTCGTCGCGCTGCTTCGAGATCTGGTTCGGCGTCTTCATCACGCGGTCGAAGGCCTCCTTCGCGATCGGCACCAGAGCAGGATGCGCGACCCAGGTGCCGTCGTGTCCGTCGGTGACTTCGCGCTCCTTGTCCGCGCGCACCTTCGCCAGCGCGGCCTCGTTGGCCTCCGGATCGTTCTTGATCGGAATCTGGGCCGCCATGCCGCCCATCGCGAAGGCACCGCGGCGGTGGCAGGTCTTGATCAGCAGCTGCGAGTAGGCGCGCATGAACGGGCTCGTCATGGTCACGAGCCCGCGGTCGGCCAGGATGAAGCCGGGCTGCTTCTTGAACTTCTTGATGCACGAGAAGATGTAGTCCCAGCGACCGCAATTCAGGCCCGCCGAGTGATCGCGAAGTTCGTAGAGGATCTCGTCCATCTCGAACGTCGCCATGATCGTCTCGATCAGGACGGTGGCCTTGACCGTGCCCACCGGCAGGCCAAGCTCCGATTGAGCCAGCACGAAGGCGTCGTTCCAGAGGCGCGCTTCGAGGTGGCTTTCCATCTTGGGCAGATAGAGATAGATGCCCGAGCCCTTCGCGACGCGGGTCGCCGCGTTGTGGAAGAAGTAGAGGCCGAAATCGAATAGGCCGCCTGAAACCGGCTTGCCGTCGACGCGCATGTGCTTTTCGTCGAGGTGCCAGCCGCGCGGGCGCACCAACAGCGTGGCTACCTTTTCGCCGAGCTGGTAGCTCTTGCCTTCGGGACTGGTGAACGAGATCGTGCCCGCGATCGCGTCGCGCATGTTGATCTGGCCCTGGATCTGGTTCGACCAGGTCGGCGTCGACGAGTCCTCGAAGTCGGCCATGAACATGTTCGCCCCGGAGTTCAGGGCGTTGATGACCATCTTCCGGTCGGTGGGGCCGGTGATCTCGACGCGGCGATCCTGAAGGTCTGCTGGAACTGGCGCAACGCTCCAATGCGCCTCACGGATCTGGCGCGTCTCGGGGAGGAAATCAGGCAGCTTCCCTGCATCGAGTTCTGCTTGACGCGTCTTGCGGCGGGCGAGCAGCTCATGCCGACGGGCGTCGAGCGCGCGATGCAGCTTCGCAACGAAGGCCACTGCCTCGGGGGTGATGATCTGGGCGAAGTCGGGCGTTACCGGGGCCAGGATCTCGATGCCCGGGCCAAAGGTCGGTTGGGTCATTGGTGTACTCCGTGGGATCGTCGGGAATGAAATTTCCCGCATTATGGCATTAGATTTTGCCGGTTGGCAGAGGCCGAAAAAAACCCGGACACCGCGGTGTCCGGGTTTCGGCGGGAGCCGTCACCGTCAGGCGAACTGTTCTTCTTCGGTCGAACCAGTCAATGCGGTCACGGAGGATTGCCCCGACTGGATCACCTGGGTGACCTCATCGAAGTAACCGGTGCCCACCTCCCGCTGGTGCTTCACAGCGGTGAAGCCGCGCTCTGCTGCAGCGAACTCCTTCTGCTGCAGGTCAACAAAGGCCGTCATGTTGTCCCGCGCGTACCCGTATGCGAGGTCGAACATGCCGTAGTTGAGCGAATGGAAACCCGCAAGCGTGATGAACTGGAACTTGTAGCCCATCGCACCCAGTTCGCGCTGGAACTTGGCGATGGTCGCGTCGTCGAGGTTCTTCTTCCAGTTGAACGACGGCGAGCAGTTGTACGAAAGCAGCTTGCCTGGAAACTTGCGATGGATCGCTTCGGCGAACTGGCGGGCGAACTCGAGGTCGGGCTTGCCGGTTTCACACCAGATCAAGTCTGCGTACGGCGCGTAGGCAAGACCGCGGGAGATCGCCTGCTGCAGACCGTTCATCACCCGGTAGTAGCCTTCGGAGGTTCGCTCGCCCGTGCAGAAGGGCTTGTCGTTCTCGTCGAAATCCGACGTGATCAGGTTGGCCGCTTCGGAGTCAGTCCGCGCGAACACCAACGTGGGAACACCCATCACATCAGCAGCCAATCGCGCGGCCACCAGTTTCTGGACGGCTTCCTGCGTCGGAACGAGCACTTTCCCGCCCATGTGGCCACATTTCTTGGCGGCAGCGAGTTGGTCCTCGAAGTGAACGCCGGCGGCGCCCGCGTCGATCATGGCCTTCATCAGCTCGAAAGCGTTCAGAACACCACCGAAGCCCGCTTCGGCATCGGCAACAATCGGGGCGAACCAATCGATGTCGTCCTTCCCTTCCGAGTGGTGGATCTGGTCGGCACGGATGAGCGTGCTGTTGATCTTGCGCACGACAGCCGGGACGCTGTTGACGGGGTATAGGGACTGGTCGGGATACATCTCGCCAGCGATGTTGGCGTCGGCGGCCACTTGCCAGCCGGAGAGGTAGATTGCCTTGAGGCCCGCCTTGACCTGCTGCATGGCCTGATTGCCGGTCATGGCGCCGAGCGCATTGATGAAGGGTTCTTCATTCACCAGCGTCCAGAGCTTCTCTGCGCCACGCCGGGCAAGGGAATGCTCGATGTGTACGGTGCCGCGGAGGCGGTCGACATCCTCGGCGCTATACGGGCGCGTGATGCCTTTCCAGCGGGGGTTTTCCGCCCAGTCCTTCTTGAGTTGCGCGATGGATTGCTTCAATTGAATCTCCAGTCCGAGTTGAAAGTTGCGCTGGCTGAGACGGACACGCGAGGACCCTGTTGGGCCATCGACGCCGAGGCAACCTGCTGCGCTGCCAGGAAGCCCGCAGCGCAAGTTGCGTGCGCGCTGCACCCAGTTGCACGAGGCGGCCAGAGATCAGGTCTGGCGGGCCAAGGGGATGATCGGGTTGGCGATCACCACCGGAGTGCCGACATTTCACCTTTGTCGAACACGGCACCGTGTCCGCTGAGTATACGATCGGTCTTGCGCAGTGCAACAACAATGTCGGGATGTCAATTTATATTGAGGAATCAGTTATTTGCATGCTGCGTGCGACCAGTTATCCCGCAATGCGGAAAGCAGTTTTGCTGGTGTGCGGCGGATACATCTCCAGAGGTCATTGCCCCCAGGGAATGACCTGGGTGTCGCTGTGTTGTGCGTTCCCGCCGCCTACGGCACGCCAATGGCGCCGGCAAGGTTCCAGGGCTACCAAAGGTGTCCATGGTTGCCGTTCGCGGAAAGTGTGGTCGCGCGTCGTTCGGCCGATTCCGCTCCCGTTGGGCAAGGGGGGTGACCCTTGCGCCAGTCTCAGACTTGGACAAGCCGTCAACTCTGGACAGGAGATCCTGGGACCCCAGTAATCGAGCCACGGGCGTCTTTTTGCTGCCGGGGATGCATGGCGGTCAATGGTTGGGGAGCAAGCAACGCGGGCACGACGGGAGGACTGGCAGGTCGCCAACATTGGGCGCGTGGACTAAACTCCGAAGGGGTTGATGCCCGTCGGCCGATCAGGGAATGCATGCCTGCGATCGGGCGTTTCAAGAACGATGAAGTTGGGAGCCCCGTGAGCTGATCTTCCAATTGGCTGACGAGCCAATGTTGAAGGCGCGATGTTGAAGGGCAGATGTTCAACGGACACGTCTTGCGACGTGCAGGCCCCATGCAGTGTCCTTGCAGTGTCCTTGCGGTGCGCCGACACGGTTCTGCCCATATCCCGTACCAAGCAGTTCAACTTGCGAAAGGTGATCGATGTACAAGCATATCAAGGTGCCGAGCAGTGGCGAGAAGATCAAGGTGAACAGCGACTTCACCCTGGACGTTCCCGACAGCCCCATCATCCCTTTCATCGAAGGGGACGGCACCGGGATCGATATCTCGCCTGTGATGTGCAAAGTCGTCGATGCTGCGGTGGACGTTGCCTACGGCGGAAAGCGCAAGATTTCATGGATGGAGATCTTCGCCGGAGAGAAGTCCACACGCGTCTATGGCGAGAACGTCTGGCTCCCGGACGAGACCCTCGAGGTTGCCAAGGAGTACGTCGTTTCGATCAAGGGCCCGCTGACCACTCCGGTCGGTGGCGGCATACGCTCCATCAACGTCGCACTGCGCCAGGAGCTTGATCTGTATGTGTGTCTGCGACCGGTGCGCTACTTCACCGGTGTTCCCAGCCCGCTGAAGAACCCCGAGAAGACCGAGATGGTGATCTTCCGTGAGAACTCGGAGGACATTTACGCAGGCATAGAGTGGCAGGCGGAATCCGAGGCGTGCAAGAAGGTCATCCATTTCCTGACGCAGGAGATGGGTGTCAAGAAGATCCGCTTCCCAGATACGTCGGGCATCGGCATCAAGCCGGTGTCCCGAGAAGGGACAGAGCGGCTGGTTCGCAAGGCGATCCAGTACGCCATTGCGAACAAACGCTCATCGGTGACCCTGGTCCACAAGGGCAACATCATGAAGTTCACCGAGGGAGGGTTCCGAGACTGGGGCTATGCGCTGGCCAAGCGAGAGTTCGGCGCCCAGTTGATTGACGGTGGTCCGTGGATGAAGCTGCCCTCGGGCATCGTCATCAAGGACGTCATCGCGGATGCGTTCCTGCAGCAGATCCTGCTGCGTCCCGAGGAATACGATGTGATCGCCACGCTGAACCTGAACGGTGACTACATCTCGGACGCACTTGCTGCACAAGTTGGCGGGATCGGAATTGCGCCAGGTGCAAACCTGTCGGACTCCGTCGCCATGTTCGAAGCGACCCATGGTACGGCACCCAAGTATGCAGGTAAGGACTATGTGAACCCGGGATCGCTGATCTTGTCTGCAGAGATGATGCTGAGACATATGGGTTGGCTCGAGGCTGCTGACCTGATCATCAAGGCGACCGAGGCGGCGATCAGTGCTCGCACGGTCACGTACGATTTCGCGAGGCTCATGACGGGTGCGACCCAAGTGTCCTGCTCAGGTTTCGGTGATGCCATGATCGCTCAGATGAGAGCACGTTGATCATGCAAGGGGCGCGAGTTGCCGAGATATCTGCGACGGATTCCTGGTCGCTGGAAGCGGGACGCCGGCCAACGTCTTTGGTTGGTTGGGCGGTAGGTTTCGAGGTGCCGGCGACATCGGAAAGAGGCGAGGGTGCGCCCCTTGTAAAATTCGAATTTGCGCGCACAATAGATTCGTCGAGTGTGCTGATCCACTCAGCAGTCAGGTAACGGCAGGGCTATGGCGACAAGTCCACGAGAAGGTGGAGTGTTGGAGGTCGAGAAGCAGAAGGTCGAGCCTCCTCCGCTGTACAAAGTGCTTCTGCTGAACGACGACTACACACCGATGGATTTCGTGGTCGGGGTACTTCAGGACTTCTTCGGAATGACCCGTGAGCAGGCCACGCAAGTGATGTTGAAGGTGCACCGCGATGGAATGGGCGTGTGCGGAGTATTTCCGAAGGATGTCGCCGCGACCAAGGTGGAACAGGTCATCTCGTATTCGCGTCAGCATCAGCACCCGTTGCAGTGTGTGATGGAGGAAACGTAGATGATTGCCCAGGAACTCGAAGTCAGTCTGCACATGGCGTTCATGGAGGCCAGGCAGAAGCGCCACGAGTTCATCACGGTGGAGCACCTGCTCCTCGCCATGTTGGACAACCCGTCAGCCTCTGAAGTGTTGCGCGCTTGTGCGGCGAACATCGAGGAACTGCGGAAGCAGCTCACGGATTTCATCAACGAACACACACCGGTGGTGTCTGGTGACGAGGTCGACACTCAGCCGACCCTCGGTTTCCAACGTGTCATCCAGCGCGCCATCCTCCACGTCCAGTCGTCGGGCAAGAAAGAGGTCACCGGTGCCAATGTGCTGGTGGCTATCTTTGGTGAAAAGGATTCCCACGCCGTCTACTTCTTGCATCAGAAAGGCGTGACTCGCCTAGACGTCGTCAATTTCATCTCGCACGGCATAAGCAAGGTTCCTCAGAGCGCGGCCCAACCTCCGAAGCAGGAGGCCGAGGCCGAGGCCGAGCAAGAGCAGGGCGCCGGCGGTGCGTTGGAGACGTACACCCAGAACCTGAACGCCCAGGCCATCAGCGGGAAGATCGATCCGCTGATCGGTCGAGAGAAAGAGGTCGAGCGTGTCATCCAGACACTGTGTCGCCGCAGGAAGAACAATCCCCTGCTGGTGGGCGAGGCCGGAGTCGGTAAGACCGCGATCGCGGAGGGCTTGGCCCGTCGCATCATCGAGGGGCAGGTTCCCGAGATTCTCAGTCACTGCGTGGTCTACGCTCTCGACATGGGTGCGCTGCTGGCGGGAACCAAGTACCGCGGTGATTTCGAGCAGCGACTGAAGGCTGTGCTCAAGCAGCTCACCGACAACCCAAATGCAATACTCTTCATCGACGAAATCCACACGCTCATCGGTGCAGGCGCGGCGTCAGGCGGTACGTTGGATGCGTCCAATCTTCTGAAGCCTGCCCTGTCGTCGGGGCAGATGAAGTGCATCGGTGCAACAACTTATAACGAGTTCCGCGGAATCTTCGAGAAGGATCACGCGCTCTCACGCCGCTTCCAGAAGATCGACGTCGTCGAACCTACGATCGAGGAGACAGTCGCCATTCTTCGTGGCCTCAAGACACGGTTCGAGGCGCATCATGGAGTGCGTTACACAGAGGCGGCGCTGAGCTCCGCCGCTGAGCTTTCAGCTCGGTACATCAATGACCGCCATCTGCCCGACAAGGCGATCGATGTGATCGATGAGGCTGGTGCCGCGCAGCGCATTCTCCCCAAGTCGAAGCAGCGCAAGGTCATCGGCAAGCACGACATCGAGGAGACCGTGGCGAAGATCGCGCGGATCCCGCCACAGAATGTGTCTTCCAGCGACCGCAACTCCCTCAAGACCCTGGACCGCGATTTGAAGGCTGTGGTGTTCGGTCAGGACAAAGCGATTGATGCGCTCGCCGCAGCGATCAAGATGTCCCGGAGTGGTCTGGGGAATCCTCTCAAGCCGATCGGATCCTTCCTCTTTTCGGGTCCCACGGGCGTTGGTAAGACCGAGGTTGCCCGCCAGTTGGCTTACATCCTCGGTGTCGAGCTGATCCGTTTCGACATGTCCGAGTACATGGAGCGACACGCTGTCTCGCGTCTCATCGGAGCGCCGCCCGGATACGTGGGCTTCGATCAAGGTGGCCTGCTGACGGAGGCGATTGCGAAGCATCCTTATGCGGTTCTTCTCCTCGATGAAATCGAGAAGGCGCACCCAGACATCTTCAACATCTTGCTTCAGGTGATGGACCACGGCACGCTCACCGACAACAACGGTCGGAAGGCGGATTTCCGAAACGTCGCGATCATCATGACCACGAACGCGGGGGCCGAGACGCTTGCGAAGACGTCAATTGGTTTCACGCTCGGCAAGCAGGCTGGCGACGAGATGGCGGAGATCAAGCGGATGTTCACGCCCGAGTTCAGGAACCGGCTGGACGCAACTATCTCGTTTGCTGCGCTCGACTACGAAGTCATCATGCGCGTCGTCGACAAGTTCCTGATGCAGTTGGAGGAGCAGCTGCACGAGAAGAAGGTAGAGGCGACGTTCACCACCGCGCTCAAGGATCACCTGGCCAAGAACGGGTTCGATCCACTGATGGGCGCGCGTCCCATGGCACGGCTCATCCAGGACACGATCCGACGCGCTCTTGCAGACGAACTGCTGTTCGGACGTCTCATGTCCGGTGGCAAGGTGACAGTCGATATCGACGGCGAGGACAAAGTGCAGCTTGTCTTTGACGTTCCGCCCCCTGCTGAGAAAAAGCGGGAGGAGGAGGCCAGCAGCGTGGCCTGATCCTTCAGACGACATGACGTAGGAACGCCCTCCACATGCGTGAGAGGGCGTTTTTTTATGAGGCACGGGGACGGTGGTGCCGGTTGTGACAGCATGGCCGCTGCACAGCAACCGAAGTCATGAAGACGTCAGAGAGTCTTCCACAAGTCCACTGCCCACCCGGTTGTACGACGTTCATCCATCGATGTCGTCGTCCACATCGGTCTCGCGGGGAATCCAGATCGATGAGATGTCCAAGTTCTCTGGCAGGCGCGTGAGTGGATGCACCTGCGTGATCTGGAAACTCGGCTGCGTCGTCCGACGCTTCGGCATCATCGGTAGTCGAATGCCTGACGCATTCAGGATGGTACGCACGATCGGGTTTCCGGATTTGAGCGTGCGTTTCATGGCAACGCCGATCTCGCCGTTGGCTAACTGAACCACCGTTCCGGGAGGATAGAGACCGATTTCCTTGACCAGCAGGGCGGCGATGCCGACGTCCACACTTTTTCCCTGAGCAAGAAAAATCTGTCTCAGCGCGACGCTCGGGAACGCCCCAGGCCGATAGGCCCGCTCCGACACCATCGCGCAGTAGCGATCAGCCGCGCACACGATGCGGGCGCCGGTGTCGATCGCGTCGCCCCTCAATCGCGCCGGATAGCCCGAGCCGTCGATCGCTTCATGATGCTGGCCCACCACCGATAGCCACACCGCATCAGTAACGCCAGCGGCTTTCAGACGTTCGACTGCGCGCAAGGGGTGCGCCTGGACATCCGCGCGCTGTGCCTCGGTCAGATCGTCCCGCTGGTGATAGAGAGCTTCCTGAAGTGCCAGCATCGCAATGTTCATCGTCAGCGCCGCAGATACCACTGGCAATCTGGCAGCCCGATCCGCTTCGCGCTGCGACAACAAAATCTCGGTGACGATCGCAGCATTCACCATCTGGCGGACGCCGTATGGCGGCGAGCGTTGCAGAAGCACGGTGGCCAATGCTGCGTCTGGATCCAGTCGGCACAGTTCCATGAGTTCGGTAGCGTGTCCACGGATCACGTCCGTGGAAATGTGCCGAGAGGTCACTGTCGGAACCAACGCCTCGCGAAGCGCGTGGATTCGAGCAAATACCGACACGCGGGTCGTGCTCTCTTCATCAACTGCGAACTCGAGGTTCCACTCCGGATCGCCGAATACGCCGATCTCGAGAATACGCGCCACCTGCGCCTCGCTGGCGACTGTCTGGCCCAGTCGCAGGAGCAGACGTCCCGAGTGGTCGAAAAGATCGCACGGCAACGGGACCCCATGCTGGATGTCGCCTGGCACTAGGCGGCGGTTGCTCATTCTCGATGTTCCCGTATCCTTTCGGCGTCCATGCGGCGATCGCCCGCGCTCCCCAAGCATCGGTACGCAGAAAGGATTGGAGGGAAGCTAACATGCAGCATCGAAAAACCCTGTTCGGCAATGTTGCAACGGTATTGGCAGTCCTCGGGCTTTCTCTCGGCGCCCATGCGGATGATCTTTCAGGCGTTTGGAAAGGGCCATGGTATCTCGGGATGTCGAGCGGTGTTGCGGTCCTGCGCCTGGACGGTGGTCAAGGGACTCTGCACATGACGAACAATGAAAATTTCGGCGCCGAGCCGGTGCTTTTGAGGGACGTCTCGTTTGAGTCCGATGTGCTTCGCTTTCTTGCAAAAGGCGACGACGGCAGCGCTATGACAGCTGTCCTGCCGGTTCGCGGGGATGGTGCGATTCGCGGGGCTGTCACCTACGGAGGCTACAAGCTTCGTCTCGAACTCTCGATTGTGAAATCCGAATCTCGGTGACCGAGACGAAGCGCCTGAGGTACCCCCTTCGTTCAACGCTTGGTCAGGATACGCCTCCCGTCAGTTGCCAGGATCCTTCAGCCCTTTGATGTACTTGGCGAGGGCCTCGATCTGTTCCTTCGAGAGCGTCTTCCGGAAGCCCGGCATCGGTGACTTACCGCGCGAAATCTGTTCGATGAGCTGTTCCTCGGTCATCGATGTGCCTGCGAGTTTTGGGCCGTCGGCCGCCTTCATTCCATAGTCTTGGTGGCACCAGCTGCAGTTCGTGGCGAACAGTTTCCGAATATCGATCTTTGGTTTCTCGGGGGCTGCTGCCGGCTCTGTAGGCTTTGCCGTCTCGCTTGCCGGGTTGATGTCATCGGCGGCCAGCACGCCACCAGCCGATCCCACGGTAAGCGACGCGAGCACGAGCAGGCAGCCGCGCATCGTCATCGTGGCAACTTTCATGTTTTCTCCTTCCCGAATTCGAGTTCGGACAGACGTGTGGAAGACACTAACGAAAAGGGCGAGGGATCTCTCCCTCGCCCTTCGAAACGCCTCAATGTGCGGTGCGCTTACCTAGCCTTCGGCAACACGCGCTACACGCTGAGCTTGTATCAGGGCAGTGCGAAGACCAGGAGCTGACCAGCGTCGGTCGGCATGCTGCAGAAGGGCTCGCCGAACAGCGGGCAGTAGTTGCCTGCCACGTGGCTACCCCAGCCTGTCACAACCGCGACGTACTGCTTGCCCTTGGCGGTGTAGGAGATCACGCCGCCGTGGTGGCCGATACCGTTGTTGTGGGACCACAACGTGGCACCAGAACGGGCATCAAGCGCTTCGAACACGCCATTGGCACCGGGCACAAACACCAAGTTGCCCTTCGTCGCCAGCAGGCTGGCGAGCGGCGGGTACTTGTACTCCTTCTCCCACTTGATCGTGCCGGAGATCGGGTCGCGAGCCGTCACGTAGCCGAATGCCTTGCGGCCTTCAGGATGCGTGGAAGTCCAGCTGGCGCCGAAATAGGCCTGACCGGAGAACGCGGGGGGCGGATCGGCTTTCACGACCTCGATGTCGAAGCACCATTCCTGACCGACCTTGTACATCAGGCCCGTATTCGGGTTGTAGGCGCCCGTGTTCCAGGAAGTCGCACCGTCGATGGCGGGGCACACATTCGTGTGCTTGCCTTCCGGCAGCTCGCGGCGGCCGATCAGTTGGCCGGTCTTCGCATCGACGCCCTTGATGTAGTTGAACGTCTTGCCCGTCATGTACGCGTTCTCGATCTTCAGAGGCGCATGCGACGGATCGGCGTTGTAGACGAACATGATGCCGCCCTTGTTCGGGTGGACCATGTAGCGCTTGCCGCCACGCTCGATGGACATGAACTCGCCGACGGCGCTATCGAAGTCCCAAGCGTCGTGGGGCATTTCCTGGAACCACGACTTCAGTTCACCGGTATCGGCATTCAGCACGACGACGGAGGAGCTGTAGAGGTTGTCGCCAGGGCGTGCGCCGCTCGTCTTCCAGTCGTCGCCACCCCAGTCATAGTCGGGCGCCGGGTTGGCAGTGCCCCACCAGATGGAGTTCGTCACTGCGTCGTAGGTGCCAGTCATCCAGCCACCGCCGCCACCCGTCTTCCAGGAATCGTTGCCCCAGCTGGCGCGGGAGCGTTCGTCGCCGCCGATGGTGTCGAATTGCCAGCGCACTTCACCGGTCTTCGCGTCGACCGCGAAGATGGGGCCGCAGCAACCGGACAGCTCACCGCCGTTGGAGCCGATGACGATCATGTCCTTCACAAGCACCGGGGCGCCCGTGAAGCCCTTGTTGCCGCCCTCGACCGTGAGGATCATCTTGTCCCACACGACCTTGCCGGTGTTCATGTCGAGCGCGATCACGCGGCCGTCGGTCGTGCCCATGTAGACGTTGCCGTAGCCGATCGCGATACCGCGGTTGTAGGGGTTGTAGAACGTGCCTTCGGAACGTTCCTGGTCGAGCTTGGCGCTGTACTTCCACTTCACTTCGCCGGTCGCGCCGTCGAGTGCCCACACCTGGCCGGAAGCGCTGGTGTAGTACAGGACGCCGTCGACGGCGAGCGGGAAGGATTGCACGCCGCGCTTGCTCGCGCTGGGGGTGTGAACCCAGCTCACTTTCAGGTTCTTGACGTTCGCAGCGTTGATCTGGCCAAGATCGCTGTAGTGCCACGACTTGTACGAGCCGTGGTACGTGAGCCAGTTGTTCGGGTCCTTGTCTGCGTTCAACAGCGTGTTGCCGTCGACCGCCAGGGCGGCGCTGCTCGTGCCGATCAGGGCCGCTACCGACAGGGCCTTGACGGACGCTGTCAGCTGAGTGCTCCAATGCTTCATGACTCTCTCCCAGATTATTTGAACAGGATGTTGCCAAACTCGACTGCGTGGACCAGCACTACCTCTAACGCTTGAATGGCTTCGCGATACTCAAACCCGCTAGCCGAAACTTCTTCGTTGCACTCGCGTTTCGCTCCACCTTCGCTGTGCCATCGATACCTCACGCCATTCGAATGCATCGGGACAGCAGCGGGGGCGATGCCGGCGACGAGGAATATATCTTGGCCGGCATCAGGAAACCGGATGAAATGTAGACCCAGTGGAACTCATTTGCAACACGAAGAGAACCCCGAAATCACCATGATTCCCAATGCTGCAGTGCCTCATTCTTGTAAGCCTGGACAAAGCGTTTCGTCCACAGGGCGCGGGATGTTTTCATGAGCTACGTTCCGTCTGCGGCGGCGCTCGAGTTCCGCTTCGTGCGTGCCTCAGGTCCTGGCGGGCAGAACGTGAACAAGGTGTCCACCGCCGTTGAACTGCGCTTCCGCCCTTCCCTCGATCCGGCCCTGAGCGACGAGGTCCGAGCGCGCCTGCTTCGACTCGCCGGGAGTCGCGCGACGCTCGATGGCGAGGTGATCATCCAGGCGCAGCGATTCCGGTCGCAGGGCCTCAATCGCGAAGATGCATTGGCGCGGCTCGTTTCGCTGGTGGTGAGGGCGCTGCATCGTCCGATCGTGCGTATCCCCACCGCGCCGGGAGCGTCGGCCCGCCGGCGGCGGGTGGCTGAGAAGCGCGCGCGCTCCGACGTCAAGCGGGATCGCGGACGAGTCCGGTCGGACGGTGATTGACGCAGCGGGGTGCGTCGCATCGGGGGAGACTCTGTTGTTTCGCAGGACGGTGCCGAGTGCCGAGCGTCTCCCTACAGCCAGCGACGCCGCATGAAAAAGGCCAGCATCAGTCCGCCGATGGCGACCATGGCGGCCATGGTCACGGGGAATCCCCACTCCAGATCCAGCACCGGCATGTCCTTGAAGTTCATTCCGAAGATGCCTGTCACGAACGTGAGCGGCATGAATACCGCGGAGAAGACCGCCAGCACCCGCATCACGGTATTGGTCCGGTTGCTGAGCGTCGACAGGTACGCGGCGAGCATGTCGGAAAGAAGATTCTGGTACATCTCGACCCCCTCGAGTACCTGTTCGATGTGGTCCTGGAGGTCGCGCAGGTAGGGCGACGTCGACCGTGCGATGAGGCGGCTGTCCAGATGTCTGAGGGAGGCGATGACCTCCTTCATTGGCCACACCGACTTTCGCACGAACAGCATCTCGCGCTTCAGCGTGTGAATCTCATGCAGCAGTTCCTGCCGCGGATGCGTCAGCACCAGATCCTCGACGCGTTCGATGCGCTCCCCCAGCTTTTCCAGCACCAGGAAGTAGTGGTCCACCACGAGATCGAGGATCGAGTAGGCGAGGTAGTCCGCGCGCTGCCTGCGTGCCGGGCCCAGCCCCTCCCGGATGCGCCGCCGGAGGGGATCGAAGAAGTCCCCGGCCCGTTCCTGGAAGGTGATGACATAGTTCCGGCCGAGCACGAGGGAGAGTTGTTCGTTCTCCAGGCTGTCGGTTTCCGTATCCCAGGAGAGCATCTTCAGCACCACGTAGAGATATTCGCCGTGGTCCTCGAGCTTCGCGCGCTGGTCGGTCGCGAGGATGTCTTCCTGCATGAGCGGGTGGAACTCCAGCACCTTGCCGAACATCGCGACCGTGCCAGGTTCGCGTGTCTCGTCGACATCGATCCAGCTCACGCTGCCAGACTCCTTGAAAGCGAGGCAATCCTCGATACGATGGATCTCGCGCTCGCTCACCTGGTGCTCGTCGAAGTCGATCACGCTCACCCGCGTGCGCTGGGTGCGTTCCTCGCCGACGTAGACGAGCGAGCCGGGCGGGAGCCCCGCCTTGGCGGAGCGTTTCTTCATCGCGCCTTTCAAGATTCCCTGACCTCCGGTGCGAGACGATCGAGGCAGCGCACGAGCACCGCGCGCTCCTCGGCGCTGAGTGCTCCTGCGATCCGTTGCTCATGGTCCCGCACGATTGCCTTGGCGCGCTGCAGCAATCCAGCGCCTGGCCGCGTGAGGAAAAGTCCGTTCGATCGGCGATCGTCAGGTGCCGCGCGGCGTTCCACGAGTCCGCGAGCCTCGAGTTTGTCGAGGGCGGGCACGAGTGTCGAGCGGTCCAGCCGCGCGGCAGCCGCGAGCTGGATCTGCCGCAACCCTGGGTTCGCCTCGATGATGACCAGCAGCCCGAAAAGCCCAGGCGAGAGATCGAGTGTTCCGAGCGACCGCTCGAAGTCTGCGAACACGGCCATCTGCGCGAGTCTCACGTGATACCCGATGAGCTCCGGGAGCATGCCCAGGCCGATCTCTCCGGCAGGCGGTGTGGCGGCGCTTCTGGTGGCCGCGCGGCTCCGCGCGGGCCCCTTTTCGGTGGTAGTCACATTGTTTGACATCAAATGATCGTCTGGGGATACTAAATCGGTCGCGCGATGCTTGCCAGCGTGGGTGTAATGGTCTCCCGAGCGGTCGTCGTTCCACTGCGGGATGGGGGTCTTTCTGAAGGGCGGAACGCGCAGATCTGCGCGAAGTTCCTGGGGGCTCGCCGAACCTGTCGGATGGGGGCGGCGGGCGGCCGGCAGCGGACAGCCTTCTCCCGGTCGTTTCACCAAACTCGATAACTACGAGATATCGGATCGCGATCCATGTCCCACAGCATCAGCATCGACGGCACGCCCGTCACGGTGGAAGCGGAGCCGGGCGACACGATTCTGGATGCGCTGCTGATGGCGGGCGTCGGGTTCTCGTACAGCTGCCAGGCGGGGAACTGCGGCACCTGCCGCTGCGAACTGGTGTCGGGCGACATCCTCGAGCTGGAGTATTCCGAGCATGCCCTGGACCCCGCGGATCGTGCGCGGGGCGTCGTTCTCGCCTGCCGCAGTCAGGTCTGGGGCGACACCGTGATCCGGAAGCTCGACGACGAGGAGTTCATCGTCCATCCGTCGCGCATCCTGCGTTGCTCGGTGGCATCCCTCGATCGCGTCACCCACGACATCCATCGTTTGCGCCTCGATATCCAGTCGGGCGGCCCCTTCACCTTCAGTGCCGGGCAGTACGCCTCGATCGAGTTTCCATTCGCGCCCGGTCGGGCGCGCGACTACTCCATGGCCAGTTGCCCTGACGAAGCCACCCTCGAGTTCCATATCCGCGAGATGCGGGGCGGCTCAGTGAGCGCCGGCCTCGCGGCGGGGCTTCGATCGGGCGACACCGTGCGTGTCTCCGGACCCTTCGGGACGTCGTATCTGCGGGCCAACCACACCGGTCCCGTGATCGTGATCGCCGGCGGCAGCGGCTTCGCACCCGTGCGGTCGATCGTCGCCACGATGCGCAAACAGGGGCTTGCGAGTCCTGTTCACGCTTACTTCGGTGGGCGCGCAGAGCGCGATGTCTATGGCGAGGCGGAGATGCGCAACTGGGTGGAGGGGCACACTGGCTCTTCGGCGCATGTCGTCCTTTCCGATCCCGACGCCAACACAGGCTTGCACGCCGGTCCGCGCCGCTTCGGCCTCGTCACCGATGCTGTCGCGGAGGACTTCGCGCGGCTCGACGGTTTCAAGGCCTACGTGGCCGGGCCACCGGCGATGGTGGATGCCGCCACTGCACTGCTGACATCGCGCGGAGTCGCGACTCGCGACATCCACGCAGACGCGTTTCACCCCGCTGAAAGTAAGGAGGGCAACACATGACTGCACCGCTGCTCGAAGGGCGTGTCGCGCTGGTGACGGGCGGGGCGCGCGGGATCGGCCTTGCGGTGACCCGAACCTTGCACGCGCTCGGGGCCTCGGTTCTCGTGGCCGATGCAGGCGTTGGCATCGGCGGGGACGCTCCAGATCCATCCGTTGCGAATGCCGTTGCCGCTTCGCTGGGCGGCCGTGCCGCAGCTTTCATCGCCGATCTCGCTTCGCCGGGCCAGGCCGAGGCGGCCGTCGCCGCAGCCCGGGAGCGCTTCGGCGCCATCGACATCGTCGTCAACAACGCCGCGATCCTGCGCGACGGCTTCATCTTCAAGGCGCAGCGGGACGACTGGCAGCGCGTGCTCGAGGTGAACCTGCACACTCCGTTCGCGATTCTCGCGGCGGCGACGCCCGCCATGCGCGATCAGGTGAAGACCGGTCGTGCGCCCGGCCGCATCGTGAACGTCATCTCCAGCGCCGGGCTCGTGGGCAACTTCGCGCAGAGCGCCTATGCCTCGGCGAAGGCCGGTCTCGCCGGTCTCACGCGCACGGTCGCGATGGACCTCCACCGCTCCGGGATCCTGTGCAACGCCGTGGCGCCGTTCGCCGCCACGCGCGTCACGGAGTCGATCCAGGCGGCCAACGATGCGCAAGCCGAGTACAAGGCGCGCGGGCTGCGGATTCCCGCAGAGCACGTCGCGCGGGTCATCGCGTTCCTCGTTAGTCCGGCGAACGGATTCACCGGGCAGATCCTCGGCGTGCGGGGGCGGGAGATCTTTCTCTTCTCGCAGGCCCGGCCCGTGGCACGCGTGGTGAGCGAGCCGCTCGACCGGCAGGATGCGCTGGCGCTCGGCGGGGTGCTGGAGGCCGAGTTCGCCGACCGCCTCACCGATCTCGCGACAGATCTCGAACTGTTCAACACCGAACCCCTTCTCTAGATATCAATGGGAGCAACGACCATGAGCGCAGTCGCCATACCGGATGTGAAGACGGTCGCAGACCTCGCCACGCAGCCTGAGGAGTACCGGGTGGCGGTCGAGAAGATCGTGATCAGCCACGCAGTGAACGAGTTGTACGGAGCGCAGGTGTTCGACGAGCCCGCGATCGCCCTGGCGCCTACGCCCTACGCGAAGTGGCTCACCTGTCGCGTCGCGATGGAGGAATACCATCACCACGTCCGCTTCCGCACGCTCGCCGAGGAAATGGGTGTGGCGCCCGATCGCATGGATCCCGGCACCAAGCGACCGCTGTCGATCTTCGAGTTCCAGCTGCGCACGTGGCCGGAGTTCTGCGTGATCAAGGCCGTTGCCGACTACGCCGAGATCCTGCAGGTCGAGGACCTTCTCCACTGCTCGTTCCATCCGCTGCGCAATCTTGCCCGCATCACGATGCCGGAGGAGAAATTCCACGCGAAGTTCGGCAAGGACTTCTGCCTCGAACTCATCCAGGCGGGCCGTGCTTCCGAGGTGCAGGATGCCCTCGATCGTTATTTTCCGATCACGCCGGCGTTCTTCGGGGCGAGCAACTCGAAGAACAACGAGATGTACCGGCGCCTCGGCCTGAAGCAGCGCAGCAACGACGAGATGCGCGAGGATTTCCTCGGGCGGGTGACCGAACTCGTCGAGAAGGATTTCGGGCTGCGCCTCCCGATCCTGCCCTGACCGTCCAGGCACCCCCGTGCCTTCATCGCATCGGCCTCAGGGAGGAGACCCCGTGAACCAGCCCGTCGACAACCGCGCAGCGCGCGACGACTACTACCGGCGAATCGGCACCCAGGGCATGACCCCGCTCTGGGAGGCCATGTCGGCACTCGTGCCGGAGACCCCGCGGACACCCTGCGTGCCTCACCTCTGGCACTACGACGCCATCCGTCCTGCGCTCATGGAGTCCGGCACGCTCATCACGGCCCGCGAGGCGGTGCGGCGGGTCCTGATCCTCGAGAACCCGGGGATGCCGGGCTCCTCTTCCATCACCCAATCTCTATACGCCGGTCTGCAGCTGATCCTGCCCGGCGAGGTCGCGCCCAGCCATCGCCATACGCAGACCGCGCTGCGTCTCATCGTGGAAGGCGAGGGCGCCTACACCGCGGTCGACGGCGAGCGCGCGACGATGCATGCCGGGGACTTCATCATCACGCCGTCGTGGACGTGGCACGACCACGGGAATCCCGCTGAAGTCCCGGTCGTCTGGCTCGACGGACTCGACATCCCGCTCGTGCGTTTCTTCGACTGCGGGTTCGCGGAGAACTACCCGGCGGAATCCCAGCCGGTGACCCGGCCGGAGGGCGATGCGCAGGCGCGCTATGGCGCCAATCTGCTGCCGGTCGATTTCCGGTCGACGCACGGTGCGTCACCCGTGTTCGCGTATCCGTATGCGCGGAGTCGCGAAGCCCTGCATCGGTTGTCGAAGGGGCAGGAGGTCGATGCGGCGAACGGCTACCGCATGCAGTTCATCAACCCATCCACGGGTGGCCCGGCGATGCCGACCATGGGGGCGTTCGTGCAGTGGATCCCGGCAGGGTTCTCCGGCAACGCCTACCGCAGCACCGATGGCACCGTGTTCCAGGTGATCGAGGGGCGCGGTGTCGTCGAGATCGCCGGCAAGCGCTTCGACTTCGGGCCGCGCGACACCTTCGTCGTGCCTTCCTGGATGCCGTACCGTTTCGTCACCCAGGGCGATGACACGGTGCTGTTCAGCTTCTCCGACCGCCCCGTCCAGCAGGCGCTGCATCTTTGGCGCGAGGAGCGCATCGCGTGAATCCCCAGCTCTATGGCCTGTCGTCCGCCGCCTGGTTCTCGGCGTGTGGGTTGCCCTTCGAACCGTCCGACATCGCCGATGCGCGCGCCTATCTGGACGCGCTCGGGCTGCCGGCGCGCATGCCGGTCGAGCCCGTGGCGTCGTGGGAGCACGCCGAGCGGATCATCCGCAACCCAGCCTGGGACGTCAGCTGGTGGGAACGCGAGGAGGCCGAGCGACGTGCCCTGATGCGCCGCTGTGTCGAGAAGCTCGGTGAGGCGGCTGCACTGGAAAGCCTGAGTCTTGCCGCCGGTGCGGAACACGAGGCCATCCACGGGGCGGCGGCCGTGGCGGCGGCACGCGCCGGCGTGGCCGACGAGGCGCTCGTCCGCGCCGCGGCCGGCGCGGCGAGCATGGCGGCCAACGGGTTGTCCCTGACGCGCCTCGCCGGGACCGGGCCCGATCATCTCTTCGTGCGAAAATACGCCCTTTTCGAAGGCGGGCGCTGGCCTCTGGGCATCATCGCCGGCGTCCTTCATCTCTTCTGACTTCACCGGGAATTCGTCATGACCACCCTGTTCGAGCCGCAGGCCCCCACGCTCGTGCCCATCGTCGGGCACAAGGAAATGTTTCCAGTGCGTCGCGTGTACTGCGTCGGTCGCAATTACGCCGCACACGCCAGGGAGATGGGCAAGGATCCGGACAAGGAGCCGCCATTCTTCTTCCTGAAGCCGGCCGATTCCGTGGTCCCCGGTGGCGGCGACATCCACTATCCCCCCGGCACGAAGAACTACCAGCACGAGATCGAACTCGTCGTCGCGATCGCCAAGGGCGGGCGGCGCATCCCCGTCGCCGACGCGTTGTCGCACGTCTTCGGTTACGGGGTGGGGCTCGACATGACCCGGCGCGATCTGCAGTTCGCCGCGCGCGATCTGGGTCGGCCGTGGGACTTCGGCAAGTCGTTCGACGAGGCCGCGCCGCTCGGTCCGCTGTATCCCGCGGCCAGCCACGGACATCCGTCCAAGGGGGCGATCTCGCTCCTCGTGAATGGCGAGACGAAGCAGCACGGTGATCTCGCCGACCTCATCTGGTCGGTGCCCGAGACCATCAGTTTCCTTTCGGACTACTACATGCTCCAGCCCGGTGATCTGATCTACACCGGGACACCCGCTGGCGTCGGCCCCGTGGTGGCAGGCGATCGCCTGACTGGCAGGATCGAAGGGTTCGCCGACCTGGACGTCACCATCGTCCCGGCGCTGTGAGGTGGGTGAAATGAGCGAAGACGAACAGCAGGACGGCGGACGGAAAGTCTGGCTGGAGGTTGCACTGAACGGCCCGTGGGGGCGTGCGCGCCAGCCGCGCATTCCCATCTCCATCGCGGACATCATTGCAGAAGGTGTCGCATGCGTGGAGGCGGGGGCATCCATCGTCCACGTGCACGCCTACGACGAGGCCACCGGCCGACAGCGTGACGACTGGCAGACCTACGCCGAGATCATCGCGGGCATCCGCGACAAGGTGGATGCGATCGTGTATCCGACGATCCCGTTCGTGGGCGACGACGGCGTGCCCCAGTCCGACGCGCAGCAGCGGTTCGCCCACACCGAGGAACTCGCGAAGCGGGGGCTCGTGGAGTGGGCCGTGGTGGACCCGGGTTCCACCAACATCACGCATTGGGATCAATTGCAGCGGGACGAACCGGGCTTCGTGTACGCCAACCCGGAAGAGCAGATCCGCCACGCGCTCGGCCTTGCGCGGCAGTTCGCCTTCCACCCGGCGTATGCGATCTACGAGCCTGGCTTCATCCGGCTCGGGGCGGCAATGCACTGGCGTTGCGGTTGTCCTGCGCCGGTCTACCGACTGATGTTCACCTCGGACTACAGCTTCGGGTTCCCGCCCGAGGACTACGCCGTCACCGCCTACCTCAATCTGCTCGACCAGTTCGCGCCCGGTGCGCAATGGATGGTCGGCGGACTCGGCGTCGACGTGCTTCCGTTGATCCCCAGAGCGGTTATCGAGGGCGGGCACGTCCGCACGGGTCTCGAGGACGTCCCGTTCGGCACCGACCGGAGCAACGTGCAGCTGGTCGAGGCTGCGGTTGAGCGCATCACGAACATGGGGGCCTCGCCGGCGTCAGTCGCCGACGTCCGTTCGGCGCTCACCGTCGAGACCTGATGGCCGGGGTGGCCGTCGGACCGATGCGGAAATCCCAAGCCCGCTGCGACCTTCGGCCATATAATCGCGGGCTTTTCCCAGGCCACTCCAGAGGCAACGCATGACGGCTCCTGCCAGGCTCGGCATCACCATGGGCGATCCCTCCGGCATCGGCCCGGAGATCATCGTGAAGGCGCTCGCCGACATGTCTCCCGCAGAGCGGTCGACTGCGGCGGTGGTCGGCAATCTCGATCTGCTGAAGCGTGCCGACGCCGTGGTGGGATCGAAGCTCCGGTTCAGCACCGACTACCTGAACCCGGCCCCCGGTGAGGTCCCGGTCATTCACGTGGACTCCAAGGGGATCGATACGCTGAAGGTCGGCGTGATCTCCGAGGCTGGCGGTGAGGCGGCCTATCGGTACATCGAGCGCGCGGTCACGCTCGCGCTCGCAGGCGAGATCGGCGTCATCGTGACGGCACCCCTCAACAAGGGCGCGTTGCATTCCGCGGGTCACCACTTCGACGGGCACACCGAACTGCTCGCTACGCTGACCGACACCAAGCAGTCCTGGATGTTGCTGGCCTCCGAGAAGCTCTCGGCCCTTCACGTGTCCACCCATTGCAGTCTGCGCGTCGCCACCGAGCGCGCAACCACGCAGCGAGTTCTCGACACCATCCGCACCGGATACCGCCACTACGTGTCGATCGGCATTCCCAATCCGCGCATCGCGGTGGCCGGGATCAACCCGCATTGCGGCGAAGGCGGCATCTTCGGCCGCGAGGAGATCGACCAGATCAACGGCGCCGTGACCGCCGCCCAGGCGGAGGGCATCGATGCAAGGGGGCCGATCTCCGGCGACACCGTCTTCTACCGCGCGCTGCGTGGCGAGTTCGATCTCGTGATTGCCCAGTACCACGATCAGGGACACATCCCCACCAAGCTGATCGCGTTCGACACCACGGTCAACGTAACCCTCGGTCTGCCGATCCGACGAACCTCCGTGGACCACGGCACAGCCTTCGACATCGCGGGCACCGGGCGCGCCGATCACACGAACATGCAGTCCGCCATCGCCTACGCACGTCGCATGACCAGTCGTCCCGCGGCCTGATCGACCGCCCGGATCCGCCGTCCCCTCACCGATCCCACCCCGAGCCTTGCTGGAATGACCGATCGACCACGCGTCCTCATCATCGCGGACGACCTGACCGGCGCCATGGATGCTGCCGGTCCCTTCGCGTCCTGCGGGCTTCCCACCTGGGTCGCCGCGGTCCCGGAGGATTGCGACCCCTCGCGCTTCGCGCGGGCCACGGTGGTGTCCGTCAACACCGAGTCGCGTCATCTCTCGCCCGAGGCCGCCGGACAACGCGTGGAGCAGGCCTGGCGGCAGGTGGGCGGCGAGACCTTCGACGTCGTGGTGAAGAAGATCGATTCCACGCTCCGGGGCAATCCGGTAGCGGAATCCAGGGCCTTGCAGCGGCTCGCCGGTCGTGACCGTCTCGTCGTGGCGCCAGCCTTCCCTGCCCAGGGCCGCGTCGTCCGGGGCGGTGCCGTGTTCGTGCACGGTGCGCCGCTTGCCGACACCGGGTTTGCGCGCGACGCGCTTTCTCCTTCACTGACGGCGCCCCTTGCCGAGGCGTTCGCGCCCCACGACGCCGCCGCCTCGGCGCGGACGTACTCGGCGCGCGCGTTCGCCATCGCCGACCCTGACGGGTTTTCCGTGGCCGTCGTGGACGCCGCCACCGATGACGATCTTTCCGGGATCGCTGCAGCGGCCCTGCCGCAATGCGCGCGTTGGTTGCTCGTCGGGTCGGCCGGACTCACCGCGGCCCTCGCGCGGGCGCTGGCCGTCGCGGGTGCGCAGCCCGAACCGCCCGCTGTCTTCGGGCGCATCGTCTTCGTGGTCGGTTCCAGGGCGCCAGCCTCCCGGGAGCAGGCGCTGACGCTCACGGCCGAGGGAGCCTGTCTGGTGGAGGCGGTCAACGGTCGACTGCACAAGGAGCCCGTGCTGTCCCCGGGCGCCGATGTCCTGCTGATGTCGGTGCCCGACAAGCAGGGCCAGGAGGGTGACGCCGCCGAGGTCGCGAACATGCTTGCGCGCCACGCGATGCGATTGCTCGGGGCGGGCAATGCGCAGGCGATCGTCGCCACCGGCGGCGACACCGCGGTGGCGTGCCTGAGGGCGAGCGGCAACCCGGCGCTGGCAGTCGGAGGCGAGCTGATGCCCGGTATCGCCTACGCGAGGTTGATGATCGGCACCCGTGCGGTGTGGCTGGTGACCAAGGCCGGCGGCTTCGGGGATGCCACGGCGTTGTCCGAGATCGGTCGGCGTCTGCGGGTTCGCGCGCCCGCGGCGACCTCCTGAGCGCCACAGGCATGGCCATCGATCTCCACCGCATGGATGCCTTCTTCCGGCCCTCCAGCATTGCCGTGGTGGGCGCGGGCGAGCGTCCCACCAGTTCCGGCGGTGCCGTACTGCGCAACCTGCGCCTTTGCGGCTGGGGTGGGCGCGTCATTCCCGTGAATCCGAAGGGTGGCGTCATCCAGGGCCTGCCCGCGGTGACATCGTTGCGCGAGATCTCCCCGCCCGCGGATCTCGTGGCGGTGCTGGTACGGCCCGAGGCGATCCTCGACGTCGCCCGGGAGGCCGCCGCCACCGGCCATCGCAATCTGCTGATCCTGCCGGGTGGGTTCTCCGAGGCGGGTGAAGTGGGCCGTGCGCGCGACGCCGAACTTCGGACGCTGGCAGCGGACCAGGACCTCCTCATCGGCGGGCCGAACTGCGGTGGGCTCGTGAACGTGCTCGATGCCAATGCCCGATTCGCCGCGACGTTCTTCCGGGATGTGCCGGCCGGCGGTCCCGTGGCGCTCATCTCCCAGTCGGGCGCCATCGCCGAGGAGATGATCGCCGCGAGTCATCGCGATGGGATCCCGCTCGGTGCGATCGTGTCGGTGGGCAATGCGATGCATCTCGACCTCGCCGACTACGTCGAGTACCTCGGCGCGGACCCGAAGTGCGGGGCGATCCTGCTCTACGTGGAATCGTTCGGAGAAGCGGACCGTTTCCGGGAGGTCGCTGCCCGGGTCTCGCGCCGCAAGCCGATCATTGCCCTGGTGGGTGGCCGGACGCTCGCCGGACGCGATGCTGCCTTCCGCCACACGGGATCCCTCGCGATGACGGCCGACGCAACCGATGCCTTCTGCGCGGATGCAGGCGTGCACCGCGTGGCGACGCTTCGTGAGCTTCGTCTGGCGGGCAAGGTCTTCGGGACCCATCCGAGGGGGATCGGCCGACGGGTTCTCGTGCTCTCGAATTCCGGCGGCCCCGGCGTACTTGCCGCCGATGCCGTGATGCAGGCCGGCCTGGAGATGATCGATCTGCCGTCGGACCTCGCCGCGACCCTGCGCGGCATGCTCCCGCCCGAGGCGGCGGTGGCGAATCCGATGGATCTGCTGGCGGACGCCCGTGAGGACCGGTTTGGCCCCGTGCTCGCCGCGATGCTCGACGGCCTGCGGGGCCGTGTCGATGCCGTGCTGATGATCCACGTCGTGCCGTTCATGGTCGATGCGGCTCCCGTCGTGACGGCGCTTGCCGCGGCTGGGGCGTCTGCGGAGGTGCCCGTGCTGCATACGATGATGGGTACGCTGGAAGGGCGTGCCGAGTGGTTCGCCAAGCTCGAATCCGCGGGGGTGCCGGCCTTCGGCGACGCCGAGGAGATGTGCGCCGCCGCGGGAATGCTGTCCCGCCGACGCCAGTGGCTGGCTGATCTGTCGTCCGGCAGTCCGGACGTCGTGGCTGTCTGAGGGGAGGCAACGGATGAAGCTCCACGGATACTTCCGCAGTTCCGCAGCCTATCGGGTGCGTGTCGCGCTGGGTCTGAAGGGCCTGCCGTACGAGTACCTGTCGGTGCACATCGCCAAGGGGCGGCAGTTCGATGCCCCGTTCACGGCGATGAACCCGCAGTCGCTCGTCCCCGTGCTGGAAGAGGACGATGGTCGGCTGCTCACGCAGTCCCTCGCCATCATCGAGTATCTCGAGGAGACGCGGCCCGAGCCGGCGCTGCTGCCTGCGACCCCCGAGGCGCGCCATCGGGTACGGTCCCTCGCACTGCTGGTCGCGTGCGAGATCCATCCCGTGAACAACCTCCGGGTGCTCAAGTACCTGACCGACGTGCTTCAGGTGACCGAAGCGCAGAAGCTCGCCTGGTACACCCACTGGGTGGTCACCGGCCTCGAGGCGCTGGAGCGGCGTCTGGCCACTGAGCCGGAGACCGGACGCTTCTGTCACGGCGACCTTCCGGGGCTGGCCGATATCTGCCTCGTGCCGCAACTGGCCAATGCGCGACGCTTTTCCGTCGATCTCGGCCCGTATCCCACGCTCCGCCGGATCGATGCGGCCTGCGCCGCGCTGTCGGCCTTCGAGGCGGCCCTGCCCGCGAACCAGCCCGACGCCGAGTAGATCCGCGCCAGCGTGGCGCCGCTCTTGCGGGAACCAACGGGCCCCGATCTATACTCGAAGCGCCCGCTTGCGCGCGACATCGGGTCGAGCGCAGACCGCCTGAAATCGAGGCGTCACAGACTCTCCTTTCAAGGAATTCCATGAAGCACATCCTCAGCATCGTGGCGTCGGCTGTTCTGGCCAGCGCCGTCTCCGCCGTCTCCTTGTCCGCCGTCGCTGCGGAGTCCCCTGCCGCCGGCGTTCCGCCCGCGACCAACACGCTCGAGCGGATGCACGTCAAGAACGCGAACTGCGTCTGGACGCAGGAGATCGGCGATCACATCTACCAGTGCCTGAAGGAAAACTTCGGGATGAACGCCCACTGGTGTCACAACGAGGCGATGGAGCTTCTCTGCCCGAAGCAGGAAGCCGTGAAGGCCGACGCGCAGACGAAGTAGTCGACCGGGCGCGGGATGGGCGGGCGCTCGCACGCGCGGCGCCCCGACCGGGCCGCAGCCGAACAAGCGGGTTGCCCGGCTTTGTCCAAGTTGGCCCGACCCTGGGAAGGGGGGTAGGCAGAGCGCGACCTGGCCTTTCAAAACCTTACAGATTGGTAGAAAACGGGTGATTGCTGTCGAGTCTTCTGACGTTGGTGTCGGGCTCGACTGGGGCGCTCCAAATCTAACAAAGAGTTAGGTTTTGTGGCACGCATGCTGCGAAGGGGATGGCATTGCCACCTCGGAAATTCAGCATGGCCTTCAATCTCTCCAAGTCTTCCCTTCGCTTCGCTGCGGGGCTCGCCCTCTCCGCGGCTTCTCTCCAGGCATTCGCCTACACGATCGACGGGAACTTCGCCGACTGGGGCCTCCAGCGGACCGGTCAGGCGTCGGACTGGACACCCTCGGCCTCCGTGAAGGAGTTCATCGTCGAGGATCAGACGGGACCTTCGAACGTGTTCCTCTCACCCGGCTACGGCGGCCAGCGGTACGACGCGGAGGCCATCTACCTCGACTGGGACGCCAATTGGCTGTACGTCCTGATCGTCACCGGCCTGCCGCCGGACAACCCCCACAACCCTGCCGCAAACTCCTACGGCGCCGGCGACATCGCCATCGACTTCGGTCGCGACCAGACGTGGGAGTACGGGATGGCGGTGAAGAACTACGCCGGACTAACTCCAGGAACCGTCTATGCCGCCACCGCCTGGAACTACGGTATCTGGAGCGCCCCGGGCCAACTGGCGACACCGTCCCGTCCTGCGACGGACGTGGTGGCGCTGAGGTCCGGCACTGCAGTGGGCACCGGCCAGCTCGTCTACTCGTCCGTGGGCATCAACAACGTCGGGCAATACGCCTCGGACCTGCACTACGTGATCGAAGCCGCGCTGCCGCTGTCGGCGTTCGGCGCGAACTGGGGTGCGGGCGGTCCGCTGGTGCCCTTCGATGTGCAGTGGACGATGTACTGCGCCAACGACATCATCACCGTCGATCCGCTCCCGGCCGGGCAGATCCCGGAACCGGCAGCGCCCCTGGCACTCGCGGCCGCGGCCGCCGTGTTCAGTCTGCGTCGAGCGCGCGCCCGACGAGCCGGTTGAGGCGTTCGAGCACGTCGATGCGGCCGTGGAGCTTGTCCTCGGCCGCGATCACCTCCCACCGCGCGATGTCGGTCGACGTCCGCGCCACCATGTCCGACACGGCCCGCTCGTAGGCGGGCCACTTCTCCCGGTTGCGCCAGTCGTCCGGCGTGATCTTGAACTGCTTGTGCGGCGTCTCTTCCCGTTCGCGGAAGCGCCGGAGCTGCTCCTCCGGGGTGATTGCCAGCCAGAACTTGGCGACGATCACGCCTGCCTCGGCGAGCTGCTCCTCGAAGTCGTTGATCTCCGGGTAGCCGCGCATCCAGTCGGCCTCGGTGCAGAAGCCTTCCACGCGTTCGACGAGTACCCGGCCGTACCACGACCTATCGAAGATCGCTGCATGCCCGCGGCGAGGCAGATGGCGCCAGAAGCGCCAAAGGTAAGGCTGCGCCCGTTCCTCGTCTGTGGGGGCTGCGACCGGGATCACCCGATAGAAGCGGGCGTCGAGTGCCTGGGTGATCCTGCGGATGGTGCTGCCCTTGCCCGCGGCATCCATGCCTTCGAACACGATCGCAAGTGAGCGGTTGCGCATCCGGGGATCACGAGTGAGTTGATTGAGGCGCGCCTGCTCACGCTCGAGCCGCTTTCCGTATCGCTCGCGGGACAACCGCTGTCCGTAGTCGAGCGTGTTCAGGACGTCGCGGCCGTCGATCGGCGGCGTGGGTGGCGGTGGCGCCGGGGAGACGACGGGCGGCGGACCGTCCAGGCGTCGGGTGAGGGCATCGAGGATCAGCCGCCCCACGAAAAGCGAGCGGTATCGGGGTTCGCTGCCATCGACCACGTGCCAGGGCGCCTCGCCCGTGCTCGTCTCCCGAAGAGCCCCCTCGCAGACGCTGACGAACTCGTCGTAGTGCCTGTACCGCTTCCAGTCCTCGGGAGTGACGCGCCATCGCGTGCGGGGGTCCTTCTCCAAACCTTCGAGGCGCTTCTTCTGCGCCGGATGCGAGAGGTGGAACCACAGCTTTATGACCAGCGCCCCCTCCGCGACAAGCATTCTCTCGAAGTGCCGGATGCGTTCCAGTTCGTGCTGGAACGCGGCGCGCTTCGCATGGCCGAGCACGCGCTTCAGGATCGGCTCGGTATACCAGGAGCCGAAGAGGATGCCGATCCGGCCCTTCGGTGGAAGCGCTCGCCAGAAGCGCCACAGCGTCGGCCTTTCGAGTTCCTCGGGCGAGGCCGGACCGAATCCTTCGGTCCGGATGTGCCGCGGGTCCATCCACTCGTTCAGGAGGTTCACGGTCTCGCCCTTGCCAGCGCCGTCCACGCCGTTCACGAGGATGACAACCGGAAAGCGTGCCTGCTCCAGCAATCGGTACTGCGCCTCTAGCAGGGCCTGGCGGAGCACCGGTTCCTGTTCGCGATAGGTCTTCTTCGAGGCCTGATGACCGATCTCCGCCGATTCGAACATGCCGCTCTCCTTGATCTCGATGGTGTTCCCGACGGGGTCAATCTGGGCATCCGATCGGCCACCGTCAAGCGCCTCGGTCGACGGGCGCGATGGGTATGATCCGGTCCGTCGCCCCCAACGGACCTGCCGTGTCCCAGAAGCTGCGTGCCCGCCTGCGCGGAGTCCTGCTGGTTTTCGCGATCCTCTTCGCCAACTGCGCCTGGCCCCACGCCACGCAGATCTCCAGCGCCCGCCTGGTGCTGCAGGGCCGGGTCGTGGAAGCCGTGATCGAAATGGACGCACGCGATCTCGACGCGGCGATGCGAACGCAGTTGGCAGACAGCGCCGGAGGCGTCTCCATGGACGCCTTGCGCTCGAACACCGAAGCCATCGCAGCCCTGGCGGTTGCCAGGACCTCGCTGTCGTTCGAAGGCGGGGCGTCGTGCCACTCCTCGCCGGGGGCGGTGGACGCGAAGGCGGGGCATGTGGTGCTTGCGATGCGCTGGACTTGCCCGCCAGGTGGCGGGGTGCTCGTCTACGCAGTGTCGCTGTTCCACGATATCGACCCTGCCGCGAAGCACATCTTCGCGCTCTCCGGAGACGCGAAGCGGTTCGCGCTGCTGTCGGCGGGGACGCCACGGGTGGTGCTCGCGACCGTCGCGGGCAACGTCGTGGACGTCGGGTGGCACTACTTCGTCACCGGTGTCGAGCACATCGCGTTCGGCTGGGATCACATGGCCTTCGTCTTGGCCGTGATTCTGTGGGGGCGGCGGCCATGGCCGCTGATGCGGGTCATCACGACGTTCACGCTGGCGCACTCGATCACTCTGGCCCTCGCCGTGCTCGATGTCGTGCGTGTGCCTGCCGGACCCGTGGAGGTGCTGATTGCGCTGTCCATCGTCTATGTCGCCGCGGAGAATTTCTTCGTGCGGGACATCGACCGGCGTTGGCGGCTCACCTTCCTGTTCGGATTGATCCACGGATTCGGCTTCGCGGGCGCGCTTCGCGAATTCGGTCTTCCGCCGGATGCCGTCGTCCTGGCACTCGCAGCCTTCAACGTCGGTGTGGAGGTGGGGCAGATCGGCGTCGTCCTTGCGGGACTCGCATTGCTGATGGCGGCCGATGCACATCACGGCGGTGGGCGTGATCCTCGTCTCGTCAAAGGTGTGTCGGCGGCTTTGATGATCTGTGGCCTCATCTGGACGGTGCAACGCGTTCTCGGCTGATCCATCGTGGTGCGTGCATTGACATGATAGGGGGCGTTCAAGAACATTCCCGCACTTTCATCGAATGCCGTGTCCGCCAGGCATCTGATCTAAGAACTAAGAAGCCCAAAAGCGTATGAAGTGAACGCATAGTCGTCTTAATCCCTGGGAGATGATGATCGTGAAACTGCGCCTCGCCACCGTTGCCGCCGCCATCGCCGCGGCGTCAGTTGCACTGCCCGCCCTCGCCGACACCACCGACGTCAAGACCCAGTCGATCGTGCGGATCACCAAGAAGGGCGCGCACTGCAACGACGACCCGAACTGCATGAATCGCTACCATCCTGCGATCCCGCCGGTGGGCAGGGCCAAGCCGGGTCAGCTCATCATCTACGAGACGCGCGACGCGCTCGACGCAGATCTCACGGTGAACTCCGAGCCGAAGGACATCGGCGGCATCGACCTGAATCTCGTGCACCCGATCACCGGCCCCGTGTACATCGAAGGCGCGAAGCGGGGCGATGTGCTGGCCGTCACGCTCGTGGACATCGAGCCCGACGAGTACGGCTACACCACCGTCGTCCCCGGCTTCGGTTTCCTCCGTGACATCTTCGACAAGCCTTTCATCGCCAACTGGCGGCTGAACCGTCTCGAGGCCGTGGCCACCGAGATCCCGGGCGTTGCGATCCCGTTCAACGGTTTCATGGGAACGGTCGGCGTGTTGCCCGGCTATCCCGAGATCGAGACGATCCTCGAGCGCGAAGGTGCACTCAACACGGCTGGCGGCATCGCCCTTCCGCCGCAGCCCACGGGCGCCATGCCCAAGGCGGTCTGCGGCCCGACCGGATCGCACAAGGACAAGTGCGTGCGCACCATCCCCCCGCGCGAGAACGGCGGGAACATGGACATCAAGCAGATGCAGGTCGGCACCACGCTGCTGCTGCCGTGCTTCATCGACGGCTGTGGTCTCTTCATCGGCGACGTGCACTACGCGCAGGGAGACGGTGAAGTGGCGGGCACCGCGATCGAGATGGGCGCGAAGGTCACCGTCCGCACCGAGATCCGCAAGGGCATGGCCTCGATGATCAAGAGCGGCCCGCACTTCGAGGGTGGTTCCCAGTTGAAGAAGCTCGAGCCCGACGCGTTCTATGCGACCGTGGGCTACCCGCTGAAGCCCGCCGGTTCGATCCCGCCGTACTCGAGCTACATCGACGGCAAGATCATGGGGCCGCTCACGAACCTGTCCGAGGACCTCTCGCTCGCGGCCCGCGCCTCGCTGATCGAGATGATCGACTGGTTGGTGAAGAGCAAGGGCTACACCCCCGAGCAGGCCTACGTGATCACGAGCGTGGCGTGCGATCTGCGCATCGGCAACGTCGTCGACGTGCCGAACTACGCAGTGTCGACCATCTGCCCGCTGGAAATCTTCAAGGGCAAGAAGTGATGGTGCCGCGCCGACGCGCATTGGCTGCGCTCGGCGCGGTGGCGGCGAGCACCCTGCTCGCCGCCCACACGCCCTACAACCAGTGGAAGATCTTCCGGAAGCGGTTCCTGCTCGTGCACACCAGCCGGGAGGACATGCTGTCCGACGAGCTCGGCGAGCGCATCACCGCTGCGCTGAAGCAGAGCCTTCCCTCCAGCCGGGCGCAGGTCGTGCGGGCCCCCACCGATGCCCGCATCGCGAGCCTGATGTCCACCGCGCAGGCCGACGTCGCCGTCGTCTCCCGGGCCCATGCGCTGGCCCTTTCGATGGCGGCGCCCCCGTTCGAGGACTACTTCGCCACGCCTCTTCGCGTCATCGTGGAGAACGCGACCCATCAGCTGGTCGCGCGGGAGGATTTTCCGTTTCACCATGGGTGGCTCATCGCGCAGTCGATCGTCGAGGCGGGCGGCATCGACGGGCTGGTCGTGCCGACGCGGGATGCCGTCACCGCGCGCGCACAGAACACCATCCCGACGCACGAGGGTGCCGCGGCCTTCGCCCGTGGAGAGCCATTGCCGTCCGAGAGTTGATGCGGGTGTTCCTGTTTCGTCGTGTGGTGGTTCGTGTCTTTCTCGCACTGTGCGCCTTGCCGGCGACGCCGTTGGTTCCGGCTGCATGGGCGCACGATCTCATCACTGCCGAGGCCGTGGAGAAGTACCTCGCCCGCGCGGATAGCGATCTATCGACAGTGAGGGGCAAGGCGCCGTCCCGGGTGCGAGCGGACGCGCACTACGACCTCGGACGCATGTTGGACGAGATCCGCGAACTCCTGAATCGCGATGTCGCGATGCACGGTCGGGTGCAGGGCCTTGCGACGCATCTTCTCATCAAGGAGTTGAAGGGACGGGGTCTCGAACTCGCGGCCAGCGCGGGATCCGGGCGATTCGTCGTGCCCGCGTCGCACTATGTCGAGGCCTTGAAGCTCGACGCGGATGCGCGGGGCGGCGACGCTGCATTCCGCCTGCTGACCGGGCGCTTCTACGACAGCTTCGATGCCGATCCGTCGCGCTCGCGCCTTCCTTGGGCTGAACTGGAGGAGCAGATCCGGCTGGCTGAGCGCCTGGCATCGCGCAAGCCCCCGCATCCCGAGCAGGAGGAGATCGACTTCGTGGCAGCCGTCCAGCACGTGCAGGCTGCGGGAATCCTCCCCGATAGAGCGCGCGCCGCGGATCATCTGAAGCGCGCGCAGACAGCGGCAGCGGCGTTCGCGCGCCGCTATCCCGACAGCCTCCGCAATGCGGCGCTCGAGGTCCTCACTGCCGCTGCGAAGCCCTGACGCTTGCGGAGTTCCCAGAGGCGTTTGCCGCCGGGGCGCGTGCTATCCTGCCCCGACGAATTGCTCGCGCCCCGGGCGCCAGAGCATCACCGCACGAAGACGACAACAGCTGGAGGAGAAGTCGCGTGAAGCATCTCGCATGGGCAGTTGCATTTGCCGTCGCCACGCTTGTTTCCGGGCCGGCCGCCGCGGTCGACGAGGCCTCGGTCGGCATCAAGGTGCACCGGCAGAGCAACATCAACTACGTGACGGGCGGTGCAGGCGATGCCGCCGAGGACTTCGCGGCGGTCTCGGCCCGCTACCCGATCCACATCCGTTTCACCGTCGACGGTGCCCGGACCGATGTCATCGAGGGCGTCCGCATCCGTGTCGTCGACACCATGGGCAACGTCCTGGTCGAGGCGCCCGTCGAGGGGCCGCTCTTCTACGTGAATCCGCCGTCGGGTCGATGGACGATCGAGGTGGATTGGCGGGGCAAGGTCATGCGGCAGACCAAGGACCTCACCGGGCGTCGTTATCTCGATCTGACGTTCGACCTCGAAACCGCGAATTGACCAGCGCAGTACCCCGCGACATGACCTGCGAAGTGAACACTGGGGCGCAGCATCGCGCGCGCCGCATTGGTCTCCTCGCGGGTGCCGTCTGCATTGCCATCGCGTGGTCGGCGTCCGCGGATCCCGTGCTCCATGCGGTGAAGCCGGACGAGATCGCATGGCAGGAGATCCGACGATCTCCGCCGCTCTTTCGCGCGATGATCCACGGAGAACAGGGGAACGCCGGCGCCTTCACCTTCCGGGTTCGCGCCGCGGCTGGCCATCGACTGCTCCCGCACACCCATCCGGACGAGCGCGTGATCACCGTGCTGGAGGGTATCTACTGGTCCGCGGTCGGTGACACGTGGGACGAAGCGAAGCTGGTCGCTTTTCCGGCGGGCAGCTTCTACGTGGTGCCCGCGGGCGTGCCGCACTACAGCGCCGTGCTCGAAGGCGAAACCACCTTCCAGGAGAGCGGGACCGGGCCCAGCCGCAACGACATGATTCCGCAGCCCGCGAAGTAGGTCCGCCCGCTCAGTCCGCCGGCCGTCGCAGCGCGCGGATTCTCTCCTCGGTGGCTGGATGCGAACGCAGGTAGCCGCCCACGCCTTCGTCGTCGTCGTTTTCATCCTTCGCCGTCGGCGACGCATCCGGCTTCCGGTTGCCTTCGAGGCGCTCCAGCATCGTGGCGAGCAGGGTGGGGGACAGACCGTTGGCCCGCAGCATCCGTGCGCCGTACGCGTCCGCCTCGGACTCCATCTCCCGCGAGTAGCGCGCATCGAGAAGGGCGGCCGGAATGGCCGCAGCGAGGCTCGAGAGATCGCCGAGGTACCACGTCGTGACCAGACCCACCGCCGTGCTCTGCAGCGCCTTGCGCACGCCGTGACGTCGTTGCACATGCCCAAGTTCGTGGCAGAGCACGGCCAGGATCTCGTCGTCGCTCGATGCGAGCGCCACCAGTTCGTCCGTGACGATGATCGTCCCGGACGGCAGGGCGAGCGCGTTCGCGCCGATCGCGGGGCTGCTTCGGAACAGCAGTTCGTGCGGGACTTGATCTCCGTCGGGCGTGACCATCCCGGCGAAGCGCCGGGCCAGCACGGTGCGCCGATCCTGCGGCAGCTTCGACGGCCTGAAGAAGCGCCCTTCCAACGCCTCGAGGGTCTGTTCTGACAGCTTCGCCATGGCGCTGGGCGGGATGTGCGCCGCGGCGATCTCGGCGCCCCACGGAAGGACGAACACGTACGCGGCGGCCACCACGGCGACGCACGCAGCGAGTGCGCCAGCCACCCAGCTCCAGCGCGCCTGGATCCGCACCACGAACGACTCTCGGAAGCCCGTCGCACCGAGCAGTGCGTCCAGCGCCGCGTGGTCCCGCACTTCGCAGAACGCGCCATCCGGAAAGCTCACCAGACGCGGCGCCGCGCCCATGCGTTCGGACACTCGCACCCGGCTCAGCGGATCGCGCCGCGCGATGTCCTCGCCCTCGACGACCGCATGGCCGTCCTCGACGCGGAGCACGACGCGTCGTCGACGGGTCGTCGTGCCATCGAGGTAGTCGCAGGGGACCGGCGGAGCCGAGGGAATGTCGTTCACAGCGCGATGTCGATGTCGAAGAACTCGGAGACCTCCTCGCCGAACGCCTCCACATCAGCTGCCTGCCGTCCTACGAAGTGGTCGAGCGATTCGCCGGGCACGAGCGTCATCGCTTCGATGCGATACCGCGCCATGCGGATCACGGCGAACGGGCGGTACAGGCCGAGCGTCACGATCGTGAGGAACATGTTCGTGAACGTGATGTGCAGCGTCTTCCCGAAGTGCATCCGGCTCTCGAAGCGGTGCGGACCGAGCGACGTCCGGTTCCAGACGAGGTTCTGCATCCGGGCGAGGAAGAAGGGCATCGCCGAGAGCAGTCCCAGGTAGGCGCCCCCGATGGCGATCATCACGAGCAGGAAGATGCCGCCGTTGGACATACCCTGCACCAGGTCTGCATCTGCCCATCCGATGATCGTAGCGACCAAGGCGACGGCGCCGACCAGCACCGGGACGCCCACCGCGAGTCCTGCCGTCATCAGCCAGACGCGATAGAACGCGCCCGTCGACGCGGCGAACGCGAACCGGGTCCGTCCGAACGCCGACTCGCTGTGCTGCCACTGCTTCATCGCGTGGTGGGCGGCAGGCGCGAGGAGGCCAAGGGTGATCGACGCGAGGAAGGGCCACAGCAGGAACACCCGATAGGCACCGCCGGCGGTTCCCTCGAACCGGAAGCGCAGGCCGCGCCAGCTCGTGTTGGTCAGCCGGAAGGCAAGCGAACGGAGCAGCAGCCACGGCATCACGAGACCGATCGCCAGGCCCACGATCCCGGCGGCGGCCGGGCTCACGATCGTGAGACCCTGGTACAGCAGGATCATCCCCACGCCGATGGCGCGGCCCTTCAGGATCGCGATCGGCTTCCCGTGGTAGTCGAAGCCGGACCCGGCGAGCAGCGTGTTCCGGTAGAGGTATTGCATCCGTCGCACCTTCGCCCAGGGCGAGTAGATGCCGAGGGTGAGGTACGTGAGGGCGAGATTGACGATCCAGATCCGGAAGTACTCCGATCCGCTGCCCGTGAACCTCAGGGGCTCTTGCGCGGGGGGCGACTGGATCGGCGGGAAAGTGGCGGGGAGGGATGCGGCGTCCAGCGGCGGGGCGTCGGCCATGAAAGGTCTCCTTGATGGCTGGAATCTACACGTCCCTGGCCGGGCGGGGACAGTGAATGCATCTCATCGAATCGGGCCACCCAGAGAACGATCGGTCAGGTCGCGATCCACGCCTCGACGAGACGGCCGCCACAGTGCGCGGTGGTGAGTTCGACCAGCCGGTCGAGGGCAGCCTGGATCATCGCGGCCGATGTCGCTGCGTTGCCCTGGACGATGTAGAAGGCCTGCGTCGTCTTTGCGGTCACCTTCGTCCGCTCGCACTGCCGATGCTCCAGCCGGCACAGGACGTCGCCCCGATCGTCGATGTAGCCGTACTCGCCCGCCGGTATCGTCTCGGGAGCGGTCGCGCCGAGCGGGACGAAGCGCTCGCTGCCGTCGGTCATGCGCAACGTGATGTCGCCCTCGATGGTCGAGAGGTCGTGGGCCCCCAGCGACAGCCGCGTCTCGAGCGATACACCGTTGTACAGATCCACCAGCGGGTTGATCGACGGTACCAGTCCCTTCCGTTGGAAGAGCCCCACCAGGGCTTCTGCCGACGCCGGGAAACGTCGGTTCGAACGGCCGATCCGGTCGTGGAGCGCGCGGAAGCCGGCGAGCGTCGGATCGCTCTCGATGAAGCCGGCGGTCAGCTCGTCGCGCAGGCGTTGCACGAGCCCCTCGCGCCATGCGGCCAGGTCTGGCGGGTCGCGGTGATTCTCGAGTCCATCGAGAACGGCGAAGGCGCCGCGCACGCCGAGATCGCGAACGGCGGAACTGATGTGGAAACGCGGTATGGGCATGGGGTCGGATCGAAGGGCACAGGGTGGACTCACGGCGGCGTGCATCGCGGGTGCAGCGGCCCGCGACCGCGATGCTATCCTCCGGCCGTCTTGAATCAAGGGAGATGTGCGCCATGGTCGCTTGGAACCGACGCGCCTGGAGCATGGCCGTCGTGGCGCTCGCACTGTCGGGCTGTGCCGGTCTCACAGGGCAGGGGGAACCGGTCTCCGTGACGGTTTCCGATCTGCGGATGGGGACGGCGAGCGTGCTCGAACAACAGTACTTCGTGACGTTGCGGATCCAGAATCCGAACGACCGCGATCTCGCGATCCGGGGCGTGGCGTTTCAGCTCGAACTCAACGACAAGGCGTTCGCGAAGGGCACGACGGGCAAGGCCGTCGCCGTCCCGCGGTTCTCCACCGCCACCGTCGAGGTGGAGACGCTCAGTACACTTGGCAGCATCCTGCGGCAGGTCGGCGACGTGAGCGACGGGACGATGCCGGAGCAGTTCCGCTATCGCATCAAGGGCCGCCTCTTCCAGGAAGGCGCGGGCGGGCCATTGCCCTTCGACGATCGCGGCGAGCTGAAGCTCCCCGGCGGCACCGGCGCGAAGTGAGCGTGCTTCACATCGCACTGGTGCCCGCCGCCGGGAGCGGGAGCCGGTTCGGTGCCACAGCGCCCAAGCAGTACACCGATCTCTTAGGGCAGCCCCTCCTGCGCCACGCCATCGCGCGGCTCGCCAGGCACCCGCGCATCGATCGCGTTGTCGTCGTGCTGTCCCCGGACGACACGCGGTTCGCGGGCCTCGATCTGTCGGACCTTCGTCCCATCGTCGATGCGCGCGCCTGCGGTGGTCCCACGCGGGCGGCTTCCGTTCTCGCCGGGCTCCGCAGCCTCGCCGGCGAAGTGGCGGCCGATGACTGGATCCTGGTGCACGATGCCGCGCGCCCCTGCCTGCCTGCCGCCGTGATCGATCGACTCGTCGCGACGCTCGCGGACGATGCCGTCGGCGGCATCGCGGCGCTGCCGGTCGCCGATACGCTGAAGCGTGCCGATACCGACGCGCGCATCGATGCCACGGTGCCGCGTGATGGACTCTGGGCTGCGCAGACACCGCAGATGTTCCGCTTCGGCGTGCTGCTCGAAGCGCTCGAGCATGCCGACCTCGATCACGTCACTGACGAAGCAGGCGCCGTCGAGGCGCGCGGGCTCGCACCGCGGCTCGTCGAGGGGGACCCCGCCAATCTCAAGGTGACCTACCCGCGCGATCTCGCACTGGCCGCACACCTGCTCGCCGCCATGGAGGACCTTCCGTGAACTTCCGCATCGGCCAGGGCTTCGATGTCCACGCCCTCGTGGCGGGCAGGCCTCTCATCCTGGGGGGGGTCGTCATTCCCTTCGATCGCGGTCTGCTCGGTCACTCGGACGCCGACGCCCTGCTGCACGCCCTGTGCGATGCGCTGCTCGGCGCGGCGGCGCTCGGTGACATCGGTCGTCATTTTCCCGACACGGATCCGACGTACGCGGGCGCCGACAGCCGCGTGCTGCTCCGCGCCGTCGCTGCGAAAGTGCGGGCCGCAGGTTTCGAGATCGGCAATGTCGACGCCACGATCATCGCCCAGGCGCCGAAGATGGCGCCGCACATCCCCGCGATGGTCGCGTGCATCGCGGCCGACCTCGGGGTCGGCATCGATCGTGTGAACGTGAAGGCAAAGACCACGGAGCGCCTCGGCTTCACCGGCCGAGGGGAGGGGATCGCGACGGAGGCCATCGCGCTCCTGACTTCCGGTCGATGACATCGATGTCGGCGGAGAACGGGACAGCGCTGGAACTAGTCGGACGTGCGGCGTTGGACGGGGACGCCGATCGCGAGCGCCTCTTCTTCGCCCTGTGGCCGGCGCGGCAGACGGCCATGGCGCTCCATGCGCTCGCCTGTCGGCAGGCGGTCGGTGCCGGTGGCCGGGTGACCCGCATGGATTCCATCCACCTCACGGTCGCCTTTCTCGGTGACGTGCCGGTCGGGCGCATCGAGGCGCTTCGCTCGCCGCCCGCCGACCTCGACGCACCCGCCTTCACGATGGCGCTCGATCAGGTCGGGCACTGGGTCCGCAACGGCATCGTGTGGGCCGGTCCATCGAAAGTGCCGGAGGCGCTCGCGGCGTTGCACACCAGGCTCTCGGACTGGGTGCAGTCGCAGGGCATCGCCCTCGATACGCGGCCGTTCCGTCCGCACGTCACGCTGCTGCGGAAGGCGGCGCGCGGGGAGCTTGCCGAGTTCCGGGCGCCGATCGAATGGCAGGTCACGGAGTACGTGCTCGTACGTTCGGGGCGCCGAGCCGATGGTTCCCGCTACGAGACGATCGCCCGTTTTCCGCTGAGATCGCTGAACCCCGCAGGCGCGGATCCGTCGTAGACAGGCCCGGGAGACCCCGGGCAGAGCCAGTCCACAAGCAGAGCCGCCCTGTGCGCGGCCAGGAGAGAGAGTCGATGGAAAAGATCGTGAAGACCGACGAGCAATGGCGCGCCATGCTCACGCCCGAGCAGTTCCATGTCACCCGTCGCCAGGGCACCGAGCGTCCGTTCTGCGGCGCCTTCCTCGACAACAAGCTGCATGGCACCTATCACTGCGTGTGCTGCGATCTGCCGCTCTTCCGGTCCGACACCAAGTTCGAATCCGGCACCGGCTGGCCGAGCTTCTTCGACGCGGTGGACGAGCGCAACGTCGAGATTCACCGCGACACGAGCCACGGGATGATCCGGGAAGAGGTGGTCTGCGCCCGCTGCGACGCCCATCTCGGCCACGTGTTCGAGGACGGACCGGCGCCGACGGGCCTGCGGTACTGCATGAACTCGGTGTCGCTGGTCTTCCGGGAGGAATGACCCGGCGTGGGACGCGGACTACGCCGAAGCGCCCGCGACGCCGTCGATGCGCAGCGGCAACTCGACCCGTACCTCCAGCCCGCCGCCCACCCGGGGTAGAAGCTGCACGCGGCCGCCGTGCATCCGGGCGACGCGCTCCACGATGGCGAGCCCGAGTCCTGCGCCCATGGCGTCGCTGCGGGCGTCCTCGAGCCGCGTGAACGGTTGCATCACGCGGTCCATCTCCGCCTCCGGGATGCCGGGGCCCCGGTCCAGCACCGACACCACGGCCATCGCGCCTTCCTGACGGGTGTCGATCTCCACCTGGCCCGCGCCGTAGCGAAGCGCATTCTCGACGAGGTTGGTGATCATCCGCTGCACGGCGATGGGCCGAATCGGCGCCGGCGGCAGGGCACCGGTGCGGACCACCACGTCGTCGCCGCGTCGCTCGTACCGCTCGGCCAGTGCACGCACCAGTGAGTCGAGGTCCGCGTCGGGATCGACCGCCTCGCTGCTGCCGTCCCGCGCGAATTCGAGGAACTGATCGATGATGCGATCCATGTCCTCGATGTCCTGCTCCATGCCCTCGCGGGAGGGGTCGGGAATGCGTCCACGGGTCATCTCCAGCGCCAGGCGGAGGCGCGACAGCGGCGTGCGCAAGTCGTGCGAGACGCCCGCGAGGAGCACGGCGCGATTCGACTCCTGCTGCGCCAGTGCCGTGGTCATCCGGTTGAAGCCGCGCGAGAGCGTGCGGATCTCGCTCGGACCCTTCTCGGGCAGCGTCGGTGGGGTCTTTCCGCTCGCGATGTCCGCGGCCGCATCGGCCAGCGCCTGGAGGGGCTGGTTCACGCGCACCATCAGCGCGAGGCCACCGAAGAGGGCGAGGGCGAGGCTCGTGAGGCTCCAGCTCACCCAGGCAGCCGCAGGTGGGAGCGTGAGAGCCGTCGGCGCGAACACGACCCAGTACGCCTGGTTCTTCACGCGGATCTTCACCCACAGCGAATGATCGGAGTCCTCGATCATCGCGAGTGCCTGCGTGTGGTCGCCGGAGCTGCGCTTCAGTTGCGTGGCGACCGCGGCGAGCATGGGGGACTGCGGGACGGCCAGCTCGTCGACGTCCAGGCTCGTCGCCGGGAACAGGCGGACGTTCTGCTGGGCCGGCAGCGTCTCGCTGAAGCGTGTGCGGGCGGTGGCCGGCATCGCGTCGAGCGCGGCGCTCACGGTGTTGAGCACACCCACGATGTGCGACGCGACCTGCTCCGATTGCGAGCGTGCGCTGCTCATGCGGTAGAACTGGATCCAGGCGACCTGACTCGCGATCAGGATGAGCGCGATCAGCAGGATCGAGCGCGCGAGCAGGGAGCGCGGCAGCAGCGTCATCAGTCCAGCACGAACACGTAGCCGAAGCCCCACACGGTCTGCAGATGGCGCGGGTGGGCGGGATCGTCCTCGATCAGCTTGCGCAGTCGTGAGACCTGCACGTCGATCGTGCGGTCGGACATGCCGAGTTCGCGACCCCGGGCGAGTTCCATCAGGCGTTCGCGCGTGAGGGGAGTGCCCGCGTTCGTCGCCAGGGCCTTCAGCAGCGCGAACTCGCCGGTGGTGAGGTTCACGATCTCCTCACCGCGCGTGAGGCGGCGCGATGCCAGATTGAGCAGGAAGGGGCCGAAGGCCACGGGCTGGTCGCTCTCGGCCGGCGCGCCGGGCGGTGCCGGCGTTGCCGCGGGAAGCGTCGCGCCGCCCCGTCGGAGCACCGCTCGGATCCGGGCCACCAGTTCCTGCGGATTGAAGGGCTTGGGGAGGTAGTCGTCGGCCCCGGCGTCGAGGCCGGCGATGCGGTCGACGTCGTCGCCCTTCGCGGTGAGCATGATGACCGGCGTGCGATCCCCACCGGCGCGCAGGCGACGGCACAGGCTCAAACCGCCTTCGCCGGGCAGCATCAGGTCGAGCACCACGAGGTCTGCGCCCCGGCCGCCCAGGGCGAGCGCCATGGCGGTGCCTTCGGCAACCGATTCGACCTGGAAACCCTGCGCCTCCAGATACTGGTGGAGCAGGTCTCGGAGGCGGCGATCGTCATCGACGACCAGGATGCGGGGGCTCTGGGGATCGGCCATGGGGGTCTCGGAACGGGGCGGCGCAATTATGCGTCAGAGGGAGATGGCCGCGCCGTCCGTGACATGGGGCGCCGTAGCCGCCATCATGGAACCTGACTCCAGTGACAGCGATATTCATGACCCAGCTTCTCGATGCCGATGCCCTCGACCTGACCCGTGTGCGCGAGCACGTGTGGACCGGCCTCTCTCGTGCGGTGGGGGATCAGGCATCCCCGATGCGCACGCCGGTGCTCGCGACCGTCGACATGAACGGGGCGCCTCAGGCGCGCACGGTGGTGCTCCGGGCGGTCGATGCCGAGGGCTGGCGGGTGTTCTGGTACACCGACATCCGCGCGCCCAAGGTCGCTCACCTGCGCGGCGACGCCCGGGCGAGCCTGGCCTTCCACGATCCGGTCGAGCGCACACAGTGGCGCCTCTCCGGGCGCACGTGCATCCGCTCTGGCGATGCCAACGCCGCTGCAGCCTGGGCGGCCCTCTCCCAGGTGTCTCGCCGCAACTACCGGACGCAGCTTCCCCCCGGCACCGCCATGCCCCTTCCCGGCGACGGGATCCCCGTCGACGCTGGCGAAGGCGAGACGGGGCGCGACCGATTTGCCGTGATCGAACTCGTCGTCGGCACGGTCGACTGGCTGTGGCTGCACCCGGGTGGGCACCGGCGTGCGCGCTTCACCCGCGATGCCGCCACATGGCTGACGCCCTGACCGGTGTCATCGACCGGATCCGAGTCGTCCAGGGTGACATCACCCGCGAAGCCGTCGACGCCATCGTCAACGCCGCGAACAGCAGCCTGCTGGGCGGCGGCGGTGTCGATGGCGCCATCCATCGCGCTGCGGGGCCCGAACTGTTCGCCTACTGCCGCACCCTCGGCGGCTGCCCCACCGGACAGGCGCGCATCACCCCTGGCTTCCATCTTCCCGCCCGCTGGGTGATCCACACCGTCGGGCCGGTCTGGCACGGAGGGCAGCGCGGCGAGGACGATCTGCTGGCGAGCTGCTATCGCGAGAGCCTGCGTCAGGCGGCCTCCCACGATGTCCGCGCGATCGCCTTTCCGCAGATCAGCACCGGCGCGTACCAGTTTCCGCTCGAGCGGGCCTGCGCCATCGCCGCGCGCGAAGTGGCCGCGGGGCTTGCCCGCATCCCGTCCCTCGCCGAGGTGCGCCTCGTCTGTTTCACGGCCGATGGGTTCGCCGCGGCGCGTCAGGCGGTGCGCGAACTCGCATGAGCATCGGTTCGACGGTCCATGGTCGTCGCGCGATCCTTCGCGGTCTGGTCGGCCTGCCGGCGAGTCTCGCGGTTGGACCCGCCGCAGGAGCCCCCCGGCGCGTGCCGGCAGTCGAAGAGCTTGCGGTGCCGGGTTTTCCGGACGCCAACGCCATCTGGGGTGCCACCGGGCGGGACACCCATGGCCGGCTGTGGTTCGGCGTCTCCGCCAAGCGTCCCGGTGGCAGTGCGCATCTGCTCCGTCTAGACCCCGCGACCGGGCGCTGGACCGATGCCGGGGCCGTGAACGATCAGCTCGGGCGTGCCGGCGTGCGTCGGGATGGCGAGGCGCAGGTCAAGATCCACTCGCGCATCCTTCCGGCTCCCGACGGCAGGCTGTACTTCACGTCCATGGACGAGGACGGTGAACACGAGGACGGCTCGATGCTGCCCCGCTGGGGAAGTCATCTCTGGCGCATCGATCCGGCGACGCTCGCCTGGGAGCACCTGCTATCCGCGCCGGAAGGCCTTGTGGCGGCTGCGGTGGGCGGTCCGTTCGTGTTCTCGCTCGGGTACTTCGGTCACGTGCTCTACCGGCTCGACACGCGCTCGGGCGAGGTCCGGCGGGCGATCGTCGGTGCCGAGGCCGGACATGCGTGCCGCAACGTGCTGGCGGACGTGCGCGGCCACGCGTTCGTGCCGCGGCTCGGGCGCTCGGCCACCGGCGCGAGCGAAGCCCATCTCGTCGAGTTCGATGCGCGGTTCGACGTGCGCGCCGCGACGCCGATGCCGCGCTATCCGACGGCCTCCGGACCGACCGCGAACCACGGCATCGTCGGCGTGGCATCGATGCCCGACGGACGCTCGTACTTCACGACCCACGACGGCTGGCTGCACGAGCTGGTGCCGCAAGGCGCTTTGCCGACGGCCGTGGTGGATCGCGGTTCGTTTCATCCGGAGGGCGTCGCGTATGCCCCGTCGCTCTTCGTGCGGGACAACGGCCGCGCGCTCGTCGGCATCACGCAGCGGGACGGGCGGTTCGAATGGGTGCGGCGGGCGTTGCCGTCGGCGCGATCCGATGTTGCCCCGATCGATCTCGGGACCCGGAAGGAGGTGCTGCTCTACGGCTCCATGACCACCGATCACGCCGGTCGCTGCTATGTGGCGGGGTGGCAGGCAGCGGACGGTGGTGGGCACCGTCCGCTGCTCGTGCGGGTGGCGGACGGCGGGTGAGCCGCCGTCCGATGCGGCATCGCCGGCCGGTCACTGTCCGGTGTAGGTGATCTTCCAGATCACGCCGGACTTCGGCGTCACGTAGAACGGGGAGGGCATGGTGAAGTCGGTATACAGCTCACCATAGTCGACCACGTACATCGACTTGCCGTCGCGGCTGAACACGACGTCGTTGGTACGCTCCATTCCGCCCCGGTTCGCCGGCTTCTGGTACGCGTTCGGACCCATGTCGATGTTCCGCGCGAAGTACGACCACTTCACCCCGGCCGGCTCCAGGAACTCGACCTTCACGATGGCGGGCCACGTGGGGACCAAGCTTTCGGGACCATTGTCGATGATCCCGTAGATCGCGGCGAAGATCGTCTCCTTGCCGGCGCCGAAGGCTTCCGGCGCCCACGCGATGCCGTCCATCGGGTTGTTGGTGTCCCACTCCATCACCGGGTTGATGTAGCCGTTCGGATTCGGATTCGCGGCAATGAGCGGGACGCCGCGCACACCGTCGACATGCACCGGGAAGTGATAGGGCGCCTGTTTGGGGATGAACGGTTCGTCGCCGATGTAGAGCTGCGGATACGGGCGGTCGATCTTCGAGCCGGTCCAGTGGACGAGGCTCGATCGCTTGTTGGTCACGAACCCGAAGCCGTCCTTGTCGGGAAAGCCCGCGTCCTGCCCCTTCTCGGTGACGAGCCACAGGCGTTCCGGGCTGTTGGCGAGTCGGCGATGTCCAAGATCGTTGGCACCGTTGTCCGATACGGCGAGCGTGTTCTCGAAGCGCGTGCCCTTCGGTCCGAACTCGACGCCCGACTGGTTGCGGAAGCCCATCGCATAGACCTCCATGCTGCTGTGGGCGTAGATGCCATCCGCACCCTTCGCATCGATCTTCACGCGCATGATCGATCCGTGGCAGGGCACCTGCGCCTTCACGATCTGACCCGGCTTCGCAGGCACGCCCACTGGCATGTAGCCGCCGGTCATGCGGCCGTCCGAGGACTTGATGTTGAGGCCGGTGTGCACGATGTCGCGGCAGGGGGCGTCGTGCGGCGTGGGCGGCAGTCCGTCCGGGTGCGCGAGCCAGTAGGGGTCCTTCGGGATGTCGGTCCAGCCGTGGTTGTCCGGGTCGGCGAAGCCGGTGTTGCTGGGCAGGCCGAGCGCGAAGTACAGGTAGCCGTCCTTGCAGGTCATGCCGCCGTTGCGGTGGTCGCCGATCATGAGGTCCTTCACGATCAGCTTCAGCTCGCCGTTCACACCGTCGATCTCCCAGATCTTCTCGCCGTATTCCGGGATGTAGATCTTGCGGTTCTCCGCGCAGTAGGCGATCTCGTTCATCACGGTCTTGAAGGTGCCGCGGCCGATCTCCTTCAGCAGCTTGCCGTTCGGATCGAACACCTTGATGTGCGCGGGCTCGGTGCCATTCATGAAGAGCGGGCCCGAGATCGCCACCCACACGTTGCCGTTGCCATCCACCGTCGCGGACGACGGCGTGTCGAGTCCCGCGACGAACACCTCGGCCTTGTAACCCTTGGGCACGACTATCTTCGATGGGTCGGGCTTCACCGGGATGCGGGGCTCCCAGCTGCCGGCCCGACCTGTTCCCTGCTGCTGTGCCATCGCGGCCGATGAGGCGAGGGCGACGATGGCGACTGCGATCGCGTTGCGGACTCTCATTTGTTGCTCCTCCTTGAGTTGCGGTTCGACGACCGCGGGACACTGCACTGCGACGACTTGGGGATGCGAGATCGGCCGACGGTCCGGCAACGGCGTGCGGCACGGATGGCCGCTTTCGCCGCTCGATGCCGCGGTCAGTAGGTGGGGAGCGACCGGACGTGGGCGATGACGTCGGCGATCTGCTGGTCGGAGAGCGTGCCGGCGAACGACGGCATGTAGGCGCTCTTCCCGACCGACTCGCCACCATTCAGGATCACGTGGCGCAGGTACTGGTCGGGGAGCTGGTCGATGTAGCCCTTCTTCGTGAGGTTGTTCACGTGGGGCATGAAGACGAGGCCGTCGCCCTGACCGTCCACACCGTGGCAGCCGCGGCAGTAGCGCTTGTAGAGGCCGGCGCCGTTGGCTGCGTCCCCCGTGCCGTTGGGTGGATCCTCCGCATGCGATGTCGGGGCGATCGTCCCGATGAGGCCGGCAGCAATGATCAGCAGGCGGATACCCAGGCCGCGGATGGGTGGGGCCATGTCTTGACTCTCCCTGACGTGAACGCCGCGCCAACCGCCGACAACGCCGGGGTGCGAGGACATTGGTATGTCGGGGAGCCTACGCAGCAGCGGCTGCCACGCCAACGGGCCGTGACAGCGTCAGGAATGGCGCTGGGGGAGATGGGGAGGAGTTCTGGGCCGTCGACGGGCGTTCGTCACGCGGACCGGGCGGAGACTCGTGAAAGCTTCGGACGAAGTGTCAGGAGGCCAGGGCCGGCTGCTTCGCGTGCAGGAACCACTCGTCGATCACCATGTGCCGAGTGAACCACCGATTGCCGAGCATGCGGGTGGCGAGGAATCGCTTGAGACCTTCGGGCAGCCGATCGGTGAAGGACGCCGTCTCGCGGGGGCCGAAGCGGCTCACCATCGCGGTCTCGTAGGGGGCGAGCCGTGACGCCGAGAAATCGCCCGCCGCAGCGATCAGGGTGTCGGCTGCGAGCAGCGCCGACTCGACCGCGGGCCGGATGCCTTCGCCGCTCTGCGGATACGCGAGCCCTGCAGCGTCCCCGACGAGCAGGGCGTGGTCGCCCACGAGCGGACGCGGTGCGTGGTTGTAGAGCAGATAGGCGTGACCGCCGAATTTCTCGGGCATGTCCTGCGGTACGCGCCGCTTCGACTTCAGCCAGCGGGCGAACGACTGCACGTGTTCGGCGAGGCGATGGTTGTCCTCGCGGCCCAGGCCCACGTTGAGGAAGCGCCCCTTGCGGAACACCCAGCCGTAGCCCTTCAAGTCGTCGCAGAAATACAACTCGGGCATCTCGCCCGTGGCCTCGCAGTCGGCGGCCTGGGCGTCCGTCATCGGGAACTCGATCTCTTGCGCAGCAACGACGGTCTCGGACTGTCCGAGCTGGGCGCCGAGATGCCGTGCCACCGGGCAGAAATGGCCGCCTGCGCCGATGAGCACGCGGCCCGCCAGGGTGCCGTTCGCCGCCCAGCCGGTGCCGTCGCGTTCGAGTTGCTTGAGCGGTGCGGGGTTGGCGATGCGCGCACCGGACCGCGCCAGGAGGAAGTGGTCGAATTCGCTGCGCCGGATGCCGTAGCTGACCGCTTCGTCGTAGCGCGTCTCGACTTCGCGACCACCGATGATGCCTGTCCGGAATGCGGTGATCGGTTGCATCGTGCGGCCATCCCGGCGGTACTCGGCTTCGTCGATCTGGAGTTCATCCAGCACGGCGGGCGTCACCCAGCCCGCGCAGATCTTGTCGCGCGGGAATGCCTTGCGGTCGAGCACGACGACATCGGCGCCGGCACGTGCGAGTTTCCAGGCGCAAGTGGAGCCGGCGGGGCCACCGCCGACGATGAGGACTTCGCAGCGTTCCATTTCCTCAGCTCCGGTAGAGGTGGTGGCGGGTCATCGGCACCGCGTTGTCCGTCGCGTGGGCGAACACCACCTGGAAGAGCTGCAGCGCTCCGGTGAGGAACGAGGCCTCCGAGCCGCCGAGGTAGAGGCGCCACATCCGAACGAACCGTTCGTCGTACATCGACGCGATGCGGCCGGTGTTCTGTTCGAATCGCTCGCGCCAGTGCTTCAGCGTCTGTGCGTAGTGCAGCCGGAGGTTCTCGACGTCGAGCACCGAGAGTCGACTTCCCTCGAAGATCCGCATCATCTCGGCGAGGGTCGCCGGGTAGGCGCCTGGGAAGATGCGCTTCTCGATCCAGGCATTCATCGGCGCGGGGTGATTGCGTCCGATCGAATGGATTAGCCCGCGCCCGCCCGGCGCGAGCACGTTTCGGATCACTTCACCCAGCACGGGATAGTTCTCCACGCCCACGTGCTCCAGCATGCCAACCGAGACGAAGCGGTCGCAGCGGCCGGTCATGTTCCGGTAGTCGTCGAGAACGTACTCGATGCGATCGGCGAGGCCCTCGCGCTTCGCCGCCTCGCGCGCGAAACGCACCTGCTCCTCGGAGATGTTGAACGCGCGCACCGTGGCGCCGTAGTGCTTCGCGAAATGCCGGGCGAGGCCGCCCCAGCCACAGCCGGCCTCGTAGACGACGTCGCCCGGCTGCACCCCGAGCTTTCGCGCCACGTGATCGAGCTTGGCGATCTGCGCCTGCTCGATCGTCATGTCCGGCTGCGCATAGTAGGCGCACGTGTACTGCATCCGCTCGCGATCGAGCCAGAGGCGGTAGAACTCGTTGCCGAGATCGTAGTGTCGGTGGATGTTCTCGCGGGAGCCGGCGAGGGTGTTGGCGCGCGGGCGGTTGATCCAGCGCAGGAACTTCGCCTTGAGCGAGGTCTCGGGGAGGCTGTCGAGCCCGCGGAAGATGTACGCGAGACAGGCGACGAACTCGCCTTCCACGTCGACGCGGCCGGCGCTGTAGTCGTCTCCGGTGAACAGTTCGGGATTCACCAGCATGCGGAAGAGCGCGCTGCGCTCGCGGATCACGATGCGGGCGACAGGCGGGTCCTGGCTGTTGCCGCGTATCTGCTCCCCGGTCCAGAGCGAGAACGCGATGGGCGGATCACCGCAGACCGAGAGCAGCCCTTCCAGAAGGCGACGCTCCAATCCGCTGATCTCTGCCCTGCCACCGTGCGCGGCGCTCTGGGCAATCTGAAAGTGGCCTTCCTTCTGATCCATCGGCAACTCTCCATCCGAAACCACAGGTCGATTCTGACCGATCGGCACGGCGTCGCCAATGCCGGAGCGGATCGGCCACGCGATCCGCCCCGGAGTCTCACCAGTGTCCGTCAGAAGGCGACGTTCGAACCGCCCTTCAGCTGAAGGATGCGGCGTGCGTCATCGGGCGTTGCAACTTCGAGGCCCAGTTCTTCGAGGATGCGCCGGATCTTCGCGACCTGCTCGGCATTCGTCTGTGCGAGTCGGCCCTTCCCGAGCCACAGGCTGTCTTCCAGACCCACGCGCACGTTCCCGCCCAGTACCGCGGACATCGAGGCGATGTACATCTGGTTGCGCCCGGCACCGAGCACGGACCACTGATACTGGTTGCCGAAGAGGCGATCGGCGGTGCGGCGCATGTGCATGACGTCTTCCGGATGCGGGCCGATGCCGCCACGCAGGCCGAAGACGGACTGGATGAAGAGCGGAGGCTTCACGAGTCCGCGTTCCAGGAAGTGCGCGGCCGTGTACAGGTGGCCGATGTCGTAGCACTCGATCTCGAAGCGCGTGCCGTTGTCGCTGCACGACTCGAGGATGTGCGCGATGTCCTTGAAGGTGTTCTTGAAGATCCGGTCGTGGGAGCCATCGAGGTAGGGCAGTTCCCAGTCGTGCTTCCACTCCTTGAACCGCGGGATCATCTCGTACAGCCCGAAGTTCATGGAGCCCATGTTGAGCGAGGCCACTTCCGGCTTCAGTTGCAGCGCGGGCTGCAGGCGCTCCTCGACGAGCATCGTGGGTGCCCCGCCGGTGGTCAGGTTGATGACGACGTTGGAGGCGGCCTTGATCCTCGGGAGGAATTGGCGGAAGAGGTCGGGGTCCTGGCTCGGACGACCGTCCTCGGGCATCCGCGCGTGCAGGTGGACGATGGCAGCGCCGGCCTCGGCGGCACCGATGGCGGCCTCGGCGATCTCGTCGGGCGTGATCGGGAGGTAGGGCGACATCGTCGGGGTGTGGATCGCGCCCGTCACGGCGCAGGTGATGATGACCTTGCGTTGGTCTGCCATGCTGATTGCTCCTCTGGTCGGCTGGGCCTCGTTCGGCCCCACCTTGGTGATCGTCGGGGTCAGTCCTGCCCATCCATGGTGCGCTTGTGGGCCACGAGCGCCATCAGTCGCCGGTCGCGCCACGCCTCGCGGGCCGCGTGGTCCGCCTGCGGCATGCGTTCGCGGCGCTCGGCTTCCACCTTCGCGACGAGATCGCCTTCCCATGGGCGAGCGGTCAGGTCCTGCATCATGCCGGTGAGCTTCGGGCCGTAGCGCACCGCATAGTCGGCGACGCCGCCCGGGGCGTTCAGGTCGATGGTCTCGAAGGGCCCCATGAAGGCCCAGCGCAGGCCCAGGCCGTCGCGGATGGTCTTGTCGAGGTCCTCCACGGACACGTAGCCCTCGTCGACGAGACGCCACGATTCGATGAGCAGGGCTGCCTGGAGCCGGTTGAGGATGAAGCCTTCGACCTCCTTGCGGACCAGGATCGGCACCTGACCGACGCTTTCGTGGAGGACGCGGGCGCGCTCCACGACGTCGGGCGAAGTGAACGGCGCGGGCGAGAGTTCGACGATCGGCACCACGTGGGGTGGGTTCACCGGGTGGGCCACGAGGCACCGATGCCGCCCGGGCACGTGACCCGCGAACCGGGACGTCTGGATGGTGGAGGTCGAACTCGCGAGGATGCAGTCGGCCTTCGCTGCAGCATCCATCTTCGAGAACACGTCGCGCTTCACGTCCTCGCGCTCGGAGGTGTTCTCCTGCACGTAGTCGGCTTCGGCGATGGCGTCCTCGAGCGAGGTCGCGGCGCGGATGCGCGGCATGATGGCGTCGGGCGACTCCTCGATGAGTCCGAAGTGGCGCGTCTCGGCGAGGCCGTCGCGGATGAGTCCGATGGCCTGATCCACCGCACCGGGCGCGGCGTCGTACAGAGCCACGGGATGTCCGGCGCGCGCGAACACCATGGCCCACGCGCGTCCGATCAGACCCGCGCCGATGACTGCGATCTTTTCCATGCTTGTTCCTCGATGATCGTTGGCGGGGGCGCCGGAGCCAGTCCGGCCAACCCCCGCTGGGCCTGATCTCAGGCCAGCGTCTCGACGTTCCCGCACACCGGGATGGCCTGGCCGCTGATGTGGCGGCCCGCGTCGGAGGCGAGGAAGAGGGCGGCGTTGGCGATGTCCTGCGCGGTGACGAAGGTGCGCATCGAGACGTTCTGCACCATGCGGTGCTTCTGTTCCTCGATGCTGATGCGGAGCGCGTTGGCCTTGGCGGCAGCGACCCGGTCGATGCGGTCGCCGGCGACGACGCCTGGCTGGATGCAGTTCACGCGTACGTTGTCCGGTCCCGCCTCGATGGCGAGGCTCGCGGTGTAGCCGACCACGCCCCACTTGGCGGCCGCGTAGGGCGATCGCAGGGGAAAGCCGAGCCGGCCGGCGGTGGACGACAGATTGATGATGCTGCCGCCGCCCGCGGCCTTGATCATGGGCATGGCGAGGCGCGTGCAGTAGAAGAGGCCGTTCAGATCGACGGCGATGCAGCGGTTCCAGTCCTCGATGGAGATGTCCTCCACCTTGCCGGTGGGCCCGGCGATGCCGGCGTTGTTCACGAGAACATCGAGTCCGCCGAGGTGCTTCCGCACGTCCTCGAACAGGCGCTCGACCTGCGCCGGATCGGACACGTCGGTGACCGAGGCGGTGATCGACGGGTACAACGTCGCGAACTCCGCGAGGGCGTTGGTATCGACGTCACAGATGTGAACGCGGGCGCCTGCCTCCGCGAAGGTGCCGGCGATGGCGCGACCGATGCCCGCCGCGCCTGCCGTGACCAGAACGCGCAGACCCGTCGCCGAGAAATCCGGTTTCATGCTTCCTCCCCCACTTGTCGGTATGTGTCCCGGGGTCGGGACAAGCCGGGGATTCTAATCTCGCGTCGCCAGTGAGGGCGAGAGGTCGTGCACGCCGCAGGGCGGGTCGTTGCAGAGATGGACCTCCACGGTGACGTGGTGCAGGCCCGGAAGATCGTCGATGAGGGCCTTGTAGTGGTCCGCCGATCGCGGGTGGTGGGTCACGATCGATACGATGGCGGCGCGGGCATCGCCTCCCAGCCGCCAGAGGCGGAGATCGGCGACGCGGTTGTCGGCGTCGGCCTCGACGCGCCGCATGATCTCGCTCTTCAGATCGGTGCTGTCGTCGGCGTCGAGCAGGATGTGACTGCTGGCCTTCATCAGACCCCAGGCCCACCAGGCGATGATCAGGGATGCGCCGATGGCGACGAGCGGGTCGAGCCAGCGGAGGTCGAGCCAGAGTCCTGCGACCAGCGCGCCGATCGCGAGAACCGACGTGAGAGCGTCCGCGACCACGTGGAAGTACGCCGCCCGCAGATTGTGGTCGTGGGCCTCGTGGTGGACGTGCTCGTGTCCCTTGCAGGCTTCCGTGTGCGCGTGACCGTGATCATGCCCGTGCCCGTGGTCGTGTCCGTGATGGTGTCCGCCGAGGAGCACGGCGCTGGTGATGTTCACCCCGAAACCGATCACCGCCACGATCAGCGCATCACGGAAATTGACGGGTTCCGGCGACAGCAGGCGTTCGACCGATTCGAAGGCCACCAGCACCGCCACCACGGCGAGCAACAGCGCGCTGGAGTAGCCGGCCAGTGCACCAACTTTGCCGGTGCCGAACGAGAACCGCTCGCTGGTCGCGTGCTTTCGCGCGTATGAATAGGCGAAGGCCGCGATTCCGAGGGCCGCCGCATGCGACCCCATGTGCCAGCCGTCGGCCACGAGGGCGAGCGAGCCCGTGACGTAGCCGGCAGCCAGCTCTACCACCATCGTCACGAGAGTGAGGTAGAGAACGATCCGGGCGCGCTTCTCCGACCGAGCCTGTCCGGCCGTGACCGGAACCTTCGGCTGGCGCCATTGCTGGAGCGGTTGCGGTTGGCGGATGGCCTGGTACTGCATCGGGGAGTCGTGGTTCATGGGATCGGTCGTCTTCGGACGGGCGACGGGCCTGGTGCCTAGACACCCGGGTCCGCGGGCCAACGATGGAGAGCAGCGTCAAGGATGGGCATCTGCGCCGAGGCGCGTTCACGGCGTCGAGTCCGGCGCTTTGCAGCGGGGGCCTGGATACACATGCTCGCAGCCAATGCAGGCAACGCAGTTGCAGTATGGCACGGAAGGATGGCGCGGTGCAGCAACACCCCGCCCGCAAGGGTGCTGGTCAGCCGGGGGGAGTCAGTTGCGGGCGACAGCGCGGCGCGGGCGACCGGTGACGACCTTGTGCTTTCGGGGGTCGTGGGTCTTGTTCGTCGGCGAGCAGTCGGCGCAGAGCCCCTTGATCGTGAGATCGATCTCCTGCGGCGTGTAGCCGGCCGGGAGTTCAGGGGTGAAGCCGCGACCGAGATCGTCGAGACAGATCACGCGGTTGCAGCAGTTGCATTTGAAGTGGGCGTGATTGTGGGCACTGGCTGCGCCGGCCACATTGAACCGCCACACGCGGTCGTCACCCGAAATCTTGTGGGCGAGATTCTGCTCAGTGAGCCAGTCGAGGACGCGATACACCGTCACCCGATCGATCCCCGAGGCCTGGGAGAGCCGTGCCTCGATCTCGCCGTGCGTCAGGGCGGCCTCGGCTTTCAGCAGCGTCGCGAGTATCTCGATACGCGCGTTCGTCACCCGTTCGCCAGTCGTCCGGATCATGTCTTCTGCGGTGACGCGAAAGTTGACTGCCATGGCGATTCCTCATTCAGTACCCGGGATTCTGTCACGGGGGCCCCGAGGGTGTCCAACGGGGCAGCCGGCAGGCGGCGAGATGCAACCACATTGCGCCCATTTTCGTGCAGGAAATGCGACGATCGCAGCATTCGGGGGCTTGCGGATGGGGCGTCGAGCGTGCGACGTGCTCAGGTACCGGGGCGCGATTCGCGCGAGAGCCAAACATAGGCAGCGCCCACGGCTGCGACCAGGGTGATGCCGGCGGCGAGCCACACCCCCTCAGGCAGTTCGATGGCCGGTCGGTACCAGCGGGCTATGCCGTAGGCGGCCACACCGTAGGACATGGCGACGATCGTCCATCCGAGGACGCGCCGGAACCTTGCGGCTTCGTCCCGCTTCGCTCTGCGCAGGACCCGCGAGAGCAGCCGGCTGTCGATCGTGTCGGTCACCGCCATGCCCGAGGTGAAGCTGAGTCCCATCGCGAGGGCAAGCACGGGGCCGTGGCTGGATGTCGCCACATAGCCCCACGCCGCGGCCTGCGTCGCAGTGTCGAACACCAGTCCGAACAAGACACCCACCAACACGATCGCGAGCGGATGGCTGGAGTGCTTCAACCGTTCCGGGAGCAGTGGGCTGCGGGCGCCGATCGGTTGGAATTCACCCGGGGCCAGCAGGGCGCGGAGATTGAACGTGCCCACGAGCAGCAGCAGACCGATGGGTACCCAGGTACCGAAGGTTTCCAGGGCTTCGGGGGCCAGGTGTCGGTCACTCAGCAGACTCACCGCCACAGCGATCACCGTGACGAGGCCGCCGTGACCCAGGGAAAAGAGGGTGCCGATCCACGGGGCGAGACCCGGACGTCGCTGTTCGGCGCGCAGCGTGAGTCCGTCTATCACGGCGATGTGGTCCGGGTCGAAGCCGTGACGCAAGCCGAGAACGAACAACAGCCCAAGGCCGGACCACGAGAACAGCTCCGCATTCGGCATGGACGGCTCCGGTTCCAGGGATCGGGATATGGAGCAGCATGCAATGCGCAGGCCCGACCGCACAACCAAAATGCATCACCCCGGCCGAACGGCTGGCCGGGGTGAGCGTACGGCGAACGACGTCGTGGCCGATCCGGATCGGCCACCCTTCCTGTCTCAGCGCTTGAAACCGCTCCGGATCCAGTCGATGCTTTTCACGCCGTCGGGCGGGCTCACCTGTTCGGGAGAGTAGTACTTGACGTTCGTGAGGGTGGGCTTGCCATCTACGATGCGGATCGTTCCGTAGGGCACGTGCTGGACCGCCTGATGCCCCTTGCCCAGCGACATGTCGACGATGCCGGCGACCGACTCGAACTTCAGATACTCGAAGGCCGCGATCGTTTCTTCCTCGGTCGGCGCGGCCTTCTTTGCCTTCATCGCCTTCTCGTACGCCGCCTTCGCGCCGAAGAAGGCCGTGGCCATGTGATACGACGAATACACCGCGGTCATCTTGAACTGGTCGCGGTAGGCCTTACCAAACCACTGGTTCAGCTTCGTCGCCGGTGCGAAGGGGCCGTTGGGACCGCGCGCACCGATCATCGTGCCGTCGGGCAACTGGTTCCCCAGACGTTCGAGGATCGTGTCGCCGCAGATGATGATGTTGGGCGACTTCTTCAGCAGCCCACGCGGTGCGGCCTGCAGGATGTACGCCTCGAGGTCGCCACCCCAGAGGGAGTTCTGCATGATCTCGGCGCTGCCGGTGGCCAGGGCGGAGATTTCGGTGTTGTACTGGCCCGCGCCGAGTTTGGGCGTGACGTTCGTGACGATCTGGGCCTGCGGCTTCAGCTGCTTGAGCGACTCGGTGAAGTCCGACCAGGCGTCCTGGCCCCAGGCGTAGTTCGGGTTGATGCCGGAGTACTGCTTCAGATTCGGATACTGCTCGGCCACGTAGCGGGCTGCTGCAACGTTCTCCTGGGTGGCCATCGTCGTCGTACGGAACACGTACTTGTAGGTGTTCTCCTCGAAGATCCGGTTGGTCGAGCAGTCGAACAGGACGGTGAGCTTCTTCATCTCCTCGGCCACCGGGGCGACGGCGAGGCAGTCGCCGCTCGAGATCACGCCGATCACGATGTCGACGTTCTGGCGGCTCACGAGGTTGCGGTACTCCGTCACCACCTTGGTCGGACCACCGGCCTCGTCCACGTACACCAGTTCGACGGGGCGTCCGCCGAACCCCTTCTGTTCGTAACCCGGTACCACGCCGCCCTTGTTGAAGGCTTCCACGAGGAGGTCCGCTGCGTTCTTGGCGGGAACGCCGAAGGGTCCGGCAGCAGGGCCCGAGAGGAACGTGATGACGCCGATGCGCAGGGGCTTGGTCTCCTGGGCGATGGCGCTGCCGGCGGCGAGCGCGCCGACCATGCCGGCCATCAGCGTGCCGACGGTGGCGGTGACAAGGGAGCGGATCACTGGGGAATCTCCTCGAACTGTTGACTTGTGGGTGCTGCCGATCCCTCAGGTAACCAAGGTACCTCGGGTACCTCGGGTACCTCGGGCACCTCGGCCCTGAGAGAATCAACGATTATACAAACGACGATCGACCGACTGCCTTCGCTAAAATCGAAGCTGACTTGTGTCCGTGGGCGGATCCTCCCAGCGCCAGCCCGCGGCTTCTCCTGCCTCCAGCCTCACGCCGGGTCTCCCCGGAGCCATCTTTCCTCGAAGCCCCTTGAAGATCCTCGCACTCGACACTTCCTCCGAACACTGCTCGGCCGCGCTTCTCGTGGACGGTGAAGTGCTGCAGCGCCTGGAGCTCGCCGGCCAGCGCCATTCCCAGCTCCTCCTGCCCATGGTGCGATCCCTCCTCGACGAGGCCGGACTCGCGCTCGGCGCCCTGGATGGTGTTGCCGTGGCAGTCGGCCCCGGATCCTTCACCGGCCTGCGGATCGCGGTGTCGGCCGCCCAGGGCCTTGCTTTCGGTGCCGGGCTTCCCGTCGCCAGCGTGAGCACGCTCGAGGCGCTGGCCTGGGGGCTCGATGCGCCGATCGCGGTGGCTTGCGTGGACGCACGCATGGGCGAGATCTACTTCGCCGCCTGCCGCCGCGAACACGGGCTGCTCGTCACCTCCATCGGACCTGTCGTCGCGCCTCCTTCTGCGTTGCCCGACCTCCCGGTCGGCGATGTCGTCGGCGGCGGCAACGCCTTCGCGCGCTACGCCGAAGGGCTCGACGTGCGATGGCCCGGCGCGTTGACACGCATCGACGCGGCAGCGATCACCGAGGCCAGGCACGTGGCAGCGCTCTCGGCCGCCCGTCATCCCGGCGGCTTCACGGCCGGGCCCGAGACGCTCCTGCCCGTCTACGTGCGCGACAAGGTGGCACTGCGGGTCGACGAGCGATGAGCATTGCCGCCGACCTCCGCTATCGCCCGATGCGGGAGCGGGATCTCGCCGCGGTGGCGACCATCGAGGCGGAGGTCTACAGTCACCCGTGGACCCAGGGGAACTTCCGCGATTCGCTCACCGCCGGACACACCTGCTGGGTGGTCGAGCGCGGCGATGCCCTTTGCGCCTATGGCGTGCTGATGATGGGCGTCGACGAGGCGCACCTGCTCAATCTGAGCGTGGCGCTGCCCCTGCAGCGCCAGGGGTTCGGGCGACTGCTCCTCGCGTTCCTCGAGGCGCGCGCGCGGGAGTTCCGGGCCCGGATCATGTTCCTGGAAGTGCGCGTCTCGAATGCGCCAGCCCGTTCCCTCTACGCTGGTGCCGGCTATCGCGAGGTGGCCGTGCGTCGCAACTACTATCCGGCCGCCAACGGCCGCGAGGATGCCATCCTGATGGGAAAGGACCTGTGAGAACGCGCAGCGAAGTGATGGATGTCCTCGGACTCGGTCCGCGCTGGGTGTCGCGCACGGCGTCGGGCAAGCCCGCTGGCGCGAGCGCATCCGGAGCGGAGACTGATGTTTCCGTCGCCGGGGCGGCGGCGCCCGTCGATCCCGCTGAGCGGCCTGCTGACGATCGCGCGTCGCGGATCCTGCGCATGGACTGGACTGCGCTCGAAGCCGAGGTCGAGAGGTGCACCGCCTGTGCGCTGGCGCCGACCCGTACGCGTACGGTATTCGGTGTCGGTGACCGTTCCGCGCGATGGCTTTTCGTCGGCGAGGGCCCGGGCGCCGAGGAAGACCAGCGCGGCGAGCCGTTCGTAGGCCAGGCGGGGCGCCTGCTGGACAACATGCTGGCGTCGATCGGCATCGCGCGCGGCAACGGTGTGTACATCGCCAACATCGTGAAGTGCCGACCACCGGGCAACCGCAATCCGGAAGCCGCCGAGGCGCAGGCCTGCAGCGCCTTCCTGCGCAGGCAAATCGAACTCGTCGGGCCGACGCTGATCGTGGCCCTCGGCAAGATCGCTGCCACGAACCTGCTCGGCCGCGACGTGCCGGTGGGTTCGCTGCGGGGACGCGTCCACGACTATCGGGGCGTTCCGCTCGTGGTGACCTACCACCCGGCGTACCTCCTGCGGAACCTGCCCGACAAGGCGAAGGCCTGGGAGGATCTCTGCTTCGCAATGGACACCATGCAGGCGCTCACGGCGTCGCGTAGCAGCGAGGCGACGGCAGGAGCGCCTTGATTTCCCGGGGGACGCCCCCATACCCAACAGGCGTCGCGGAGGCGCCTCAACAGGAGTGAGCATTCATGTGGAAGCGACTGGGCTGGATCGCGATGGCGGCGTTCTCGCTGCTGCTGTCCGGCTGTGGCTACAACACCATGCAGGCGCAGGACGAGCAGGTGAAGGCGTCCTGGGCCGAAGTCCTCAACCAGTATCAGCGTCGGGCCGACCTCGTTCCGAACCTGGTGGCCGCCGTGAAGGGATTCGCGCAGCAGGAGAAGGACGTCTTCCTCGGGGTGACCGAGGCGCGCTCCAGGGTGGGCAGCATCCAGGCGACGCCGGAACTCGTGAACGATTCGGCGGGCATGCAGAAGTTCATCCAGGCGCAGGGTGAGATGACCTCGGCCCTGTCGCGGCTCCTGGTGATCTCCGAGAACTATCCGCAGCTCAAGTCGGACGCGAACTTCCGCGATCTCCAGGCCCAGCTGGAGGGCACCGAGAACCGCATCACGGTGGCCCGCAACCGGTACATCCAATCGGTGCAGGCCTACAACGTGTCGATCCGCCAGTTCCCGGGCAACCTCACGGCGATGGTCTTCGGCTACAAGGAGAAGGCGAGCTTCACCGTCGAGAACGAAGCCGCGATCGCGAAGCCCCCGGTGGTCGACTTCTCCACCCAACCAGCTCCCGCGAAGTGACGGGCATGCGCCGCGCGCTCACCGGCTGGATCGCAGGTCTGTTCCTCGCCCTCGCGGGTGTGGGGCATGCCGAAGTCGCGATCCCGCCCGTGGCGCGGGTGACCGATCTCACCGCGACGCTGTCGCCGGAGGTCGTGGCGGCGCTCGACGCCAAGGCGGCCGATCTCGAACGACGCAAGGGCAGCCAGGTGGCCGTGCTGCTGGTGCCGACCACAGCGCCCGAGACCGTCGAGCAGTACGCGCTGCGGGTCGCCGAGGCCTGGAAGATCGGTCGCAAGGGCGTGGACGACGGAGCCCTGCTGGTGGTCGCGAAGCAGGATCGCGCGCTGCGCATCGAAGTGGGTTACGGCCTCGAAGGTGCGCTGAACGATGCCATCGCCAAGCGCATCGTGAGCGACGTGATCGTCCCCCGGTTCAAGGAGGACGACTTCGCGGGCGGCGTCACCGCCGGGCTCGACGCCATCGTCGGAATCATCGATGGCGAACCCCTGCCTGCCGTCGCGCCGCGCGCCCGGGGCAGCGCCGAGCCCGGCATGCTGCAGAACCTCGAAGGCTATTTCGTGGTGGGCTTCATCCTGGTGGTCGTCGTCGGCGGAATACTGCGGTCGCTCATCGGTCGGGTGCCTGCTGCACTGGCGGTGGGTGCCGGGGCAGGCGTGCTCGGATGGTTCATCGCCAGCGCGATCACGGTCGGCGCCATCGTGGCGGTCATCGCCTTCGTCTTCACGCTTGCCGGGGGGAGTTCCGCGATGCGGGGAATGCACGGCGGCCGCGGTGGCTGGTCCGGCGGTTCCGGCGGATGGTCGGGCGGCAGAGGTGGCGGATTCGGTGGCGGTGGCGGCGGATTCGGTGGTGGCGGCGCGTCGGGGCGGTGGTGAGATGGATCTCTCCCGACTCCTCAGGCATTGGCGTACCGGTGGCTCCACCGTCTCCCGCGCGTTTCCCGCGGCGACTCTGGCCCGGATCGAGACCGTCATCGGCGAGGTGGAGCGCACCCACGCCGGGCAGATCCGCTTCGCGGTGGAGGCAGATCTGCCCACCGGCGATCTCCTGGCCGGCGTCATGGGGCAGGACCGCGCGCTGCAGGTGTTCTCCGATCTGCGGGTCTGGGACACCGAACACAACAACGGTGTCCTGATCTACCTGCTGCTTGCCGATCGGGATGTGGAGATCGTCGCGGACCGAGGCATCCACGCCCGTGCCGGTGCGGAAGCGTGGGAAGCCGTCTGCAGGGCCATGGAGGCGTGCTTTCACGACGGGCGCTTCGAGGAGGGCGCGGTCACCGGAATCCGTGCCGTCGGGGCGTTGATCGCCACGCACTTCCCGCCCACGGGCACGGGCCGCAACGAGCTTCCCGACGCCCCCGTTCTGCTCTGATCGTCCCCCGGCCCTGACCGGCGTCAGTCGGTCGGAGGCGGCTCGTTGTCCTGGTCGTGCCCATGTCGACGGTACAGCGCGTACATCGAAGAGGCGACGATCAACCCGAAGACGACGATGATCGTGTAGATAGACAGCCCGGCCGCGCTCATCCCCGCCGACAGGCCGAGCATCCCGAAGATGCAGAGGTTCTCGTTGAAGTTCTGCACGGCGATCGAGTGTCCGGCGCCCATCAGCTTGTGCCCGCGATGCTGGAGCAGGGCGTTCATCGGCACGACGAAATACCCGCCCAGCGCACCGATCACGATGAGCAACGCGACCGCGACCCGCCAGTCCGTCACGAAGATCATCGACATCACGATCAGCCCCATCGCGATGCCCACGGGCAGGACCTTCACCGCGCGCTCCAGTTTCACGTAGCGCGCTGCGGCCACGGATCCGAATGCGATGCCGATCCCCACCACGATCGTGAGCAGTGCCGCCTGCTGTTGCGAGAACCCCAGGGCGACCTTGGACCATTGCAGCACGATCAGCCGGAGCGTCGCGCCGGCACCCCAGAAGAGCGTGGTGACCGCCAGCGAGACCTGGCCCAGCGGGTCGCGCCACAGCTGCATGAAGCTCCGTGAGAAGTCGCGGATCAGGAAGATCGGGTCCTTCCGCGCCATCTTGTGATCGACGGGAAGCTTGGGGATGCGGAGGTTGAACGCTGCCGCTAGACCGTACAGTCCGAGGATCACCAGGATCGCGATCTCGGGCGCGGTGTCGAGCGGCGGGATGCTGCGCAGCGCGGGCAACGCCCCGTAGAGCCATTCGGAGAACTGCGGGCCCACCATGATGCCGCCGATGATGGCGCCGAGGATGATCGATGCGACGGTGAGGCCCTCCATCCAGCCGTTCGCCGCGACGAGACGGTGCGGAGGCAGGACTTCGGTGAGGATCCCGTACTTCGCCGGCGAGTAGGTCGCTGCGCCGATCCCGACGATGCCGTACGCGAAGAGGGGGTGGAGCCCGACGAGCATCGCTGCGCACCCCGCGATCTTCATCGTGTTGCTGATGAACATGACGCGCCCCTTCGGCAGGGCGTCCGCGAACGCGCCGACGTAGGGCGCGAGGATGATGTACGAGAAGACGAAGAACTGCTGCAGGACGTACGTCTGCCAGTCTGCGGCTTCGAGACTGGAGAGCAGCGAGATCGCGGCGAACAGCAGCGCGTTGTCGGCCAGGGCCGAGAAGAACTGTGCGGCGAGGATCGTGTAGAAGCCGCGATTCATGCGGTCATGTCGCGGGGCTGGCGAGGAGTTTCCATCGGAGCTGGAATGCAGCGCCTGTGCTTCCTGGGCATGCGATGCCTGCGCGGATGTCGCAGATTTCATTGGGCGGAGTGGTGTGTGTCATGGCTCCGCTCCCTGGCGGGCGCCGATTTATACCATGATTCCCCCGCCGTTCCGTATGGGGATGACCGGCCGTCCGTGAAGGTATGCGAACGTACAATTCGTCTGTCCGTCGCCCCGCGCGATCCACCGATTTCAAAGCCGCTCCGCATGTTTCGTCCCATCCTCGCCAGTATCGATCTCGATGCCCTTCGCCACAATCTCGGCGTCGCGCGGAGGCATGCCGGTGCAGCGCGCGTGCTCGCCGTTGCCAAGGCCGCAGCCTACGGACACCGCCTCTCCCATGTACTGCCCGCCCTGTCCGAGGCCGACGGCATCGCCGTGCTCGATCTCGAGGACGCCATCGCCATCCGCGCCTCCGGGTTCGACCGGCGGATCGTGCTGCTGGAGGGATGCTTCGAGCAGCGCGATCTCCACGAGGCGGCGCGCCATCGCGTGCATGTGGTGGTTCACGAGGCCGGGCAGGTGCGCATGCTCGAAGTGGCCCCGCCCTCGGCGCCCGTCGGAGTCCTGTTGAAGTGCAACAGCGGCATGAATCGGCTCGGCTTTCGGGTGGGACCGTTCCGGGAGGCCCTCGCGACGCTCCGGACGCTGCCGGCGGTCGCCGACATCACGCTGATGACCCACTTCGCCGACGCCGAGCGCGCCGACGGCATCGATGCCGCGTTCGCCGTGTTCGAAGCAGCGTGTGACGGCGCCGCGCTGCCGAGATCGGCGGCGAACTCGGCGGCCCTCATCGCGCATCCGCGCGCCCGGGGCGACTGGGTGCGGCCCGGGATCCTGCTCTACGGCGCTTCGCCCTTCGACGACCGGTCCGCGGACGATCTCGGGCTGCGTCCCGTGATGACGCTTCGATCCCGCGTCATCGCTGTCCAGACGCTCGCGGCGGGTGATCGCGTCGGCTATGGCGGGCAGTTCGTCGCCGAGCGCGCCATGCGGATCGGCGTCGTCGCCTGTGGCTATGGCGACGGCTACCCGCGGCACGCACCCACGGGGACTCCGATGCTCGTGGACGGCATCCGGACCCGCATCGTGGGTCGCGTCTCGATGGACATGATCACCATCGACCTCACGCCCGCGCCCGCGGCCCGGGTGGGCAGCGAGGTCACGCTCTGGGGTGAAGGTCTGTCGGTCGATGAGGTGGCGAGGTCGGCGGGGACGGTGGGCTACGAACTGCTGTGCGCGCTCGCCCCGCGGGTCCCGACGGAGGTCGGCGCGCCCGTGCGTACGGTCTGACGGGTACGCGGCGCGCCGGGCTCGCGCGCCAGTGGAGTGGTTGCACGTCGATCCGACGTCGATGGTCCGGGCCTTGCTGCCCGATGTCGATCCCGAGCACGCACGCGCCAGCGACGTGCGCCCCGATCGCCCCGCCTTCCATCGAACACCGGAGAACCCATTGCCATGAGTCCCTTGTCGCGTACCTCTGCACTGCAGGCGCGTCACCTCGCGCTCGGCTCGAAACTGGAAGACTGGAACGGCATGGGAACGGCATGGACCTATGCGAAGGACGTCGACGAGGAGTACGCCGCGATCCGCACCAAGGCCGGGCTGATGGACGTGAGCGGCCTCAAGAAAGTGCACGTCACCGGGCCGGATGCCACCGCTGTGCTGAGCCACGCGACGACGCGCGATCTTTCGAAGGTGTACCCCGGCAAGTCGGTCTACGCGTGCATGCTGAACGACGCCGGCTATTTCACCGAAGACTGCCTCTGCTACTGCCTCGCCCCGAACGCGTGGCTCGTCGTGCACGGCAGCGGCACCGGACAGGAGGAACTCGCGCGTTCGGCAGTGGGGAAGAATGTCTCGATCAAGTTCGATGACGATCTCCACAACATCTCGCTGCAGGGTCCGCTCGCCGTCGAGTTCCTCGCGCAGCACGTGCCGGGTATCCACGACCTGAAGTACTTCCATCACCTGCCGACGACGCTGTTCGGCCGTCACGTGATGATCTCGCGTACCGGCTATACGGGAGAGCGCGGCTACGAGATCTTCGTGAGCGCGAAGGACGTCGTGTACCTCTGGGACACCATCCTCGAAGCGGGCGCGCCCATGGGCATCATCCCGTGCCGCTTCCTCGTGCTCGACATGCTGCGCGTCGAGTCGTACCTGCTGTTCTACCCGTACGACAACGCCCAGATGTATCCGTACGACGCGCCGGATGCCGTGAATGGCGATTCGCTGTGGGAACTCGGACTCACGTTCACCGTGAGCCCCGGCAAGACGAACTTCCGCGGTGCCGAGCGCCACTTCGCCTTGCAGGGCAGGGAGCGCATCAAGATCTTCGGCGTGCTGCTCGACACCGACCAGGCCGCCGACGGGGGCGACGAACTCTGGTCGGGCGGCGAGAAGGTCGGCGTCATCACCTGCGCGCTGTTCTCATGTCTCACCAGGCGTTCAATGGCGATCGCCCGGTTGAAGCCGACCGCCGCCGTACAGGGCACGCCGCTGGAGGTGCGCGGGAGGAACGTGCAGTGCAAGGCCATCGCCCACACGCTCACGTTCGACGACCCGGAGAAGAAGAAGCGCACGGCGGTCGGGCGCGGCTGAAGCGAGGGCAGGTCAGTCCCGCCGCCTCGGTCACGGATGCGGTGGCGAGTTCGATCGTTCTGGGCAGACCACGTGGTACCAGGAGTCTCGTCCTCGCGAACGGGCGAGATGGCACGGTGAGGAAAGGCGTCGAGGCGATACCATCCGGGCCTCACTCACCACCTGCCGCGTCCCTCCCATCGATGGCCAAGTCCAAGACGCTCTACGCCTGTACCGAATGCGGTGGCGAATCCCCCAAGTGGCAGGGGCAGTGCCCGCACTGCAGCGCCTGGAACACCCTCGTGGAATCCGTCGGCGAGAGCAAGGCGCCGGCCCGTTACCAGGGTCTGGCCGAGGCGAGCCGGGTCACCAGCCTGGCCGACGTCGAAGCCGAGGAAGCCCCGCGTCGTTCGACGCAGATCGGCGAGCTGGATCGCGTGCTGGGCGGCGGCCTTGTCCGCGGCGCCGTCGTCCTGATCGGCGGGGACCCCGGCATCGGCAAGTCGACGCTGCTGCTCCAGGCGCTCACGGGCATGGCGAAGACGTGCAGCGTGCTGTACGTGAGCGGCGAGGAATCCGCGCAGCAGGTGGCCCTGCGCGCGCGCCGGCTCGGCCTCGAGGGCAGTCCCGTCGACCTGCTGGCCGAGATCCAGCTGGAGCGCATTCTCGCTACGCTCGAGACGCGCAAGCCCGAGATTGCAGTGATCGACTCGATCCAGACCGTGTACTCGGAGGCGCTCACGTCGGCGCCCGGCAGCGTGGCGCAGGTCCGCGAGTGCGCGGCGCAGTTCACGCGGTTCGCCAAGTCACGCGGAACGGCGCTGGTGCTCGTGGGTCACGTCACGAAGGAAGGCGCGATCGCCGGTCCGCGGGTGCTGGAGCACATGGTCGACTGCGTCCTGTACTTCGAGGGTGACTCGCATTCGAGCTTCCGCCTCGTGCGTGCCATCAAGAACCGCTTCGGTGCCGCGAACGAACTGGGCGTCTTCGCCATGACCGAGAAGGGACTGCGCGGTGTCTCGAACCCGTCCGCGCTCTTCCTCTCGCAGCACGGCGGCGCGGTGCCGGGGTCGTGCGTGATGGTCACGCAGGAGGGAACGCGCCCGCTTCTCGTGGAGATCCAGGCGCTCGTCGACGAGGCCCACGCGCCCAATGCCCGGCGGCTGTCGGTGGGGCTCGAACAGAACCGCCTCGCCATGCTGCTTGCAGTACTGCACCGCCATGCGGGCATCGCGTGCTTCGATCAGGACGTCTTCGTGAACGCCGTGGGTGGCGTGAAGATCGATGAACCTGCGGCCGACCTGCCCGTGCTGCTTGCGATCGTGTCGTCACTGCGCAATCGCGCGCTTCCCGAGAAGCTCGTGTGCTTCGGCGAGGTGGGTCTCGCGGGCGAGGTGCGCGCCGTGCAGCGCGGCCAGGAGCGCCTGCGCGAGGCCGCGAAGCTCGGCTTCACGCGGGCCGTGATCCCGAAGGCGAACCAGCCCAAGACGCCCATCGATGGGTTGACGACGATCCCGGTGGAACGCATCGACGAGGCGGTCCAGGCGGTGCGGGGGTAGCGAGCGAGGCCTGGAACGGAGCCTGTCGTGGGTCGGGCTCCGCCCGACGCGGCGCAGGCGTGGGCACCGCGGCGCATCCATCGACCCGGGCGTCGGACTGCAGTCCGACCAACGCAGAGCGCGGGGCACTCGCACCTCGATGTACGTGGAGGATTGCGTGGGTCGGGCTCCGCCCGACGCGGCGTAGGCGTGGGCACCGCGGCGCATCCACCGAAACCCCCTGAACCCCTACCGCCTCACACCCCCGCGATCCTGCACAAGCCTTTGTCCGCCGCCCGCGCTGCCATCGACGCGCGGCGGGCCGCGAGCAGCATCGCGTCCGCCGACGGGTAGTTGGTCGTGCTCACCGCGATCCCGGTGCTCGCGCTCACCGAGAGATCGCGTCCGTCGATGCGCATGGGTTCCGCCAGCATTGCGCCGACGCGCTCGGCGATGGCCATGGCGGCTTCGCTTGCGCTTGCCGCCGATTGCGTCGCATCCAGCGGATAGCCCTCGCGCAGATCGGTGAGCAAGACGGCGAATTCGTCGCCGCCGGCGCGCGTCACCGTCGTGCCCGGTCCCTTCAGCACCTTGAAGCGGCGCGCCATCTGCGCAAGCGCACGGTCGCCGAAGTCGCGGCCGAAGCGCGCGTTGATCTCCCCGAAGTTGTCGAGGTCCACCCACAGCACCGCGAACGGATAGCCCCACAGGCGCGTCTGGTCCAGCACGAACCCGAGGCGGTCGTCGAAGATGGCCTTGCTCGCAAGCCCAGTGCGCGCGTCGAACCATAGCCGGCGCTTCGCCTCCTCCTCGGCGCCGCGTCGCGCGCTCACGTCGGTGATGAAACCTTCCAGGGCGAGGAGGTCGCCGGTGGACGAAAAGACGCCCTTGCCCTGCTCCCACACCCACTTGACCTCGCCCGCGGCATCGACGATGCGGTACGAGAGCTGGAAGCCCTTGCCCTGGGCGAGTTGCGTTTCCACGAGAGCCCAGACGAACTCGCGGTCCTCCGGATGGATGAGATCCCCGAACGCGACGCGGGCGTTGTCCACGATGTCACGCGCCTCGTAGCCCGTCAGTTCGGAGCAGCCGTCGCTCACCCATTCCATCGTCCAGTCCCGGTCGTGCCGGCCGCGGTAGACCATGCCCGGTACGTTGTCGAGCAGGGTGTTGAGATGCCGACGGCTCGAGCGCAACTGCTCTTCGCGCTGCTTGCGGCGCGTCACCTCCGTGAGCGAGCCCACGACGACCGGCGCTTCGTCGCCCGCCAGACTGAAGGCGCGTGCCCGCAGCTCGACCCAATGGAGCGTGTCGTCGCCGGCGATCAGTCGGACCTCCATCAGCAGGTGATCGAGCGCGCCTCCCGCCACCGACTGCAGCCGCGCCTCCGCCTCCTTCTGCTCGTCCGGGTGCAGGTGCGCGACGAGGGATTGGCCGAGGGCCTTCTCGACCGGGTGCCCCGTGAGCCGTCGCCACGCGGCATTGACGAAAGTGAAGCGCGCGCTCGAATCCAGCTGGAATATCACTTGCTCGATACGATCGACCAGCTCGGGTGTGCTGGCCTCGGTCGCGGCCCGATGGACCGGCGAGGCGAGCGTCACGCCCAGCTGAAGGAAGAAGGTGTCGGGGATGGGCGAGGTCGTGGAAACACTGAGTTCCGAGCGCAGGAGCGTCGCGTCGGCGCGTGTGAGACGAAGATTCGCACCCACCGGAGTGCCGGTGCCCCGGGCCTCCTGAAGGAGCGCCGCACAGCGTTCGTGGTCGAGTGGATGCACCAGGTTGGTGAAGGGCATGCCCACTATCTGATCATCGCGGCCCGCGAGGCCGATGATCTCCAGGAAGGCACGGTTCGCGAAGATCACCGTCCGGCCCGACAGGACCGCGGCTGGTGTGGGCAAGTCCTCGGCGAGTTGTCGGCCCCAGGCGCGCTGCTGCCGGGTGTCGAGGTCCGAGTCCGGCGTCGGCGCATGGCCGCGGCGGCGGTAGCCGGCCAGCAGGAAGAGGGCCCAGCAGAACAGCACCACGAGCGGTAGACCCCAGGCCACGTCCCGGTCGTACCAGCTTCCGATGATGATGGCGCACACGAGCGTGAGGCCCCATGCCGAGAACAGGTACAGCTGCATCCTTGCCTCCGTTGCGGACCGGTCGCGTGCTCGCGTCCTATCCGCTGTTCTGGGCGCTCTCCGGGTTGTGCGCCATCGTCTGCGTCGCGCCGGCGCTGATGCTCACCGGGTCGGTTCTTCTCGCGGACTTCACGCTGGACGGGTTGCGCGATCTCGAGGTCGCCTGGCGCGCGTCGGCCGCGCTCCCGATCGATGCCGTCGATGCGACTTCCCGCAACCCTGCGCAAGCCCTGCGCCAGATCGTCGAATCTCGACAGGCCCAGACGCTTCTGCTCCAGTGCCTGTGCATGGTGTTGACGATCGCCGTCGCCGCAGGACTCGCATGCCGTGGGTGGTCGGTCCTCGTGCGGCGCGTCGACAGCGCCCTGTCGCTCCTGCCGCCCGGCACGCCCGTGGCATCGGGCGACGAGATCGATCGGCTCACCCATGCCGTGATCCGGCTGGCAGCCCGCCGTGCCGGCACCGACGCCGAGGCCGACTGGCAGCGCGGCTTCAATGCCGAACTCGCCCGGCGCAACGCCGAGGACCTGCATTGCCTGAACCTCGTGGCCGAGCTTCTGGAGAGCGCGCCGCCTTCCGCGTTCACGATGAAGAAGGCACTCGACGTGCTCGTCCACAAGCTGGGTGCCAGCGCAGCCGCCCTGCAGCTCGGGGTGCATGCCCAGCGGGCGCTGCATTGCGAGGACGTCGTCGCTGCCCCGCGGCTGCCGGTGTGTCTTGCCCACAGTCGGTTGCTCGCCGAGATCGGCGCGATGTCGATGCGGCAGGACATCGCGCCCGACGGCTGCGGGGTCCGCAGCCTCGTCGCCCCCATCCGGCGCGACGACGAGACCATCGCACTCCTTGTCGTCGAGGGGCCTGACGCCTTCGACTTCGACCCTGCGAGAGTCGTGCTGGTCCGCACGGTGGCGCGCCTGATCGCGCTGGCGCTGGTCGGCGTGAGCCGCGGGCACGAGGAAAGACGGGTGGCGCTGCTGGAGGAACGGGCGGCGATCGCGCGCGAGTTGCACGACTCCCTCGCGCAGTCGCTCGCGTTCCTCAAGATCCAGGTGGCGCGTCTGCAGGTGGCGCTGCGCGAGGCGCCCGGGTCCGAGACGACGGCGGCCGTGGCGTTCCAGGTGCGCGATGGCGTGTCGAGCGTCTACCGGCAGGTGAAGGAGCTGATCGCCGCGTTCCGCGTCCAGATGGGCAGCCGCGGTCTCGTCGAGGCCCTGCATCAGGCCGTCGCGGAGTTCGGTCAGAAAAGTGGTGGCATCGCCATCGCGCTCGACATCCGGATCGAGGGTTGCCGCCTCACGGTCAACGAGGAGTTCCACCTGCTACAGGTCGTACGAGAGGCGCTTTCGAACACCGTGCGCCACGCGCGGGCCACGCACGTGCAGGTCGGCGTAGCCACGCTCCCCGGGGGCGCGGTCCTTGCGAACGTGGACGACGATGGCAAGGGGTTCACTCCGGTGACGGGCGAGATACCGCACTACGGCCTCGCCATCATGCGCGAGCGCGCGCAATCCCTGGGCGGGCATCTGCAGGTCGTGCCGTTGCCGGCCGGCGGTACGCGTGTCTGTCTGGAATTCGTCCCCGAATCGATGGCGCCGGAACGCGCTGCGCGAGGTCTCTGACGTGCCCTACACCGTGCTTCTCATCGACGATCACGCACTGTTTCGCAGCGGGGTGGCGCAGCTCATCGGCGCAGATCCCGATCTGGAACTCATCGCCCAGGCCGGATCCGGCGAGGAGGGGCTAGCGCTCGCGCGGAACGTGAATCCCGATCTCATCCTGATCGATCTCAACATGAAGGGCATGAGCGGGCTCGACACGCTGCGGGCGTTGAAGGCCGAGAAGTTCCGCTCGTGCTGCGTGATGCTCACGGTGTCCGACGAGGAGGCGAACGTCGTGGAGGCGCTGAAGCAGGGCGCCGACGGCTATCTGCTGAAAGACCTCGAGCCGGAGGATCTCTGCGACCGGTTGAAGAGCGCGGTGCGCGGCAACGTCGTGCTCGCGGAAGCCGTGGCGAACGTCGTTGCGCGCTCGATGCGCCTGCCGGAATCGGCACCGGCGCATCCGTCGCCGTCCGTGACCGCTGCTAATCCGGCGGATCTCACCGATCGCGAACGCGAGATCGTGGGCCACATCGCCGCCGGACTCAGCAATAAGCAGATCGCCCGGGTGCTGGGCATCAGCGACGGGACGGTGAAGGTGCACATCAAGAACCTGCTCCGGAAACTCGGCGCGCACAGCCGCCTCGAAGCGGCGCTCTGGGCTGTCGAACAACGGCCGCAGAAGCCCGTGCACTGACGGCTTGCACTCCAGCGAAGCCGGTGCCCGGCGGGACTTCCCGCGGGCGCCGCCGGTCTCACGGCTGCTGCTTCGTCCAGTCCACGTTCTGCTCGTACGCGTGGGCAGCCTTGTAGATGGTCGCCTCTTCGAAGTTGCGCCCGATCAGCATCAGTCCCACCGGCAGACCTTCGCTCATGCCGCACGGAATGCTGATGGCAGGATGGCCCGTGACGTTGGTCGGCTGGGTGTTGGCCAGCATCTCGAACGCGCGCTGCACGTACTCGGTCCGCGAGGCGTCGGGCCCGGGAATCTTCGTGGCCTTCACCGGCAGCGTCGGCATCAGCAGGAGATCGTACTTCTCGAGCGCCGCGTTGTAGCCGGCGGTGAGGCGGCGGGCGAGGTTCTGTGCCTTGGCGTAGTAGTGACCCCGGTACTTCTGCGTGAAGTAGTGACCAGCCATCAGCACCAGCTTGAGGGTGTCGGACAGCTCGTCGGTGCGCGTCCGCCAGGCGGCATGCGCGTCGAGCAGGCTGGTGGTGTACATGCCCTTCCAGTTGAAGCCCATGCCGTTGCCCATCATCATCTGGGCCGTTCCGCCCTCGTGTCCGATCGGCGCCCAGATGGCCGGCCCTGCAGTGTGCATCGGCAGGGAGACCTCCTCGACGACGGCGCCGAGCTTCGCGAGCGCGGCGGCGGCCTTGCGGACCAGGGCATCCACGTCGGGCTCGGAGTTGGCGAGCCCGAATCCCTCGCGCACGACGCCGATCCGGAGCCCCTGGATGCTCTGTCCGAGGGCTGTCGTGTAGGGCGTCACCTTGATGTCCCCCTGCCGCGGATCCAGTCCGTCCGCGCCGGCCAGCACCTCCAGCATCAGCGCGTTGTCCGCGACGGTGGCCGTCATCGGACCGGTGTGATCCAGCGTCGCCTCGATCGGCATCACGCCCGTGTACGGCACGAGTCCCCAGGTGGCCTTCATGCCCACGATGCCGCAGTACGAGGCCGGAATGCGGATCGAACCGCCCTGGTCGCCGCCGATGGTCATGTCGACCTCGCCGGTGGCGACCACGGCAGCGCTGCCCGACGAGGATCCGCCGGCGGAGTAGCCGTGCTTGCGGGGGTTCTGCACCGCGCCGCCCGCACTGGTGTGGCTGCCGCCCGAGAAGCAGAAGTACTCGCAGCGGACTTTGCCGAGGATGGTGGCGCCGGCATCGAGCAGGCGCGTGACGATCGTGGCGTCGACATCCGGCGTGTAGCCCTCGAGCGTCGAGGCCCCGTTCATCATCGGCACGCCGGCGAGGCAGACGTTGTCCTTCAGTGCGACGGTCCTGCCGGCGAGCTTGCCGGTCGGCGCGCCCGGAATGCGTGTCTTCACGTACCAGGCGTTGCCGGGGTTGTCGTCGCCCTGAGGAAAGTAGCCCGGCGTGCGCGGCCACTTGACCTGCGGCAGCTCGTTCGGCATCTCGGCCACGGCGTTGTAGGCCGCCACCGCGCCGGTCATGAGTTCCAGGTACGACGTCACGTCGGCATCGGAGAGGTGGATGCCCAACTCGGATGCGACCTGCTGGAGTTCCTGGGGCGTGGGCTTCTGGACTGCGGCCATGGCAATGCTCCTGTTCGAATGGCGATGAGTTGTTCGAGGGCGTCGTCTTGCCAGGGATCAAGCGGCATCGATACCGACGAACTCGTCGGCGAGTGCCGCGACGCCATCGGCCGCGACTTCGCGGATGAACGTGCCCTTCTGGATCACCAGCACGCGGTCGGAAAGCTTCCGGATGAATTCCAGCGACTGCTCGACGAGAATGACGGTCAACCCGCGCGATGTGCGCAGTCGCAGCAGCGTCTCGCCGATCTCGTCGACGATCGAGGGCTGGATACCTTCGGTCGGTTCGTCCAACAGCACGAGCTTCGGCTCGGCGCAGAGGCATCGGGCCACGGCGAGGATCTGTTGTTCGCCGCCGCTCAGAACGCCACCCGCGCGATCGAGGATCGGCTTGAGGCGGGGGAAGTCTTCCAGTACGCGCTCGATGCGCTGCTCGGCGTCGTTCAGTCCGATCGCCCCCATGCGCAGGTTCTCGCGCACGCTGAGGCCGCCGAAGATCTCGCGGCCCTGCGGCACGAACCCCAGGCCCAGCCGGGCGCGCCGATGGGGCAGGGCCGTGGTGATGTCCTCGCCGCCGAACGTGACGCTGCCTCCCGTGGCGCGCAGATGTCCGGCCAGCGTGCGCATGAGCGTCGTCTTGCCCATGCCGTTGTGACCGAACACGCCGATGAATTCGCCCTGCCGTACGGCGAGATCGATGCCCATCAGGATGGGGATGCGGCCGTAGCCCGATCGCAATGCCTTGGCTTCGAGCATGTCAGACCACCTCCCGCTTGCCGAGATAGACATCGCGGACGCGGCGATCGCGCAGCACGGTCTCGACGTCGTCCTCCATGAGCACCTGTCCCTGGTGCAGCACCGTCACCTGTCGCGCGATCATCCGGATGAACTGCATGTCGTGTTCCACCACGATCAGCGAGCACGTGCCGCGCAGCCGCATGACCAGCGCGGCGAGGCGCTCCACCTCGTCGTGGGTCATGCCCGCCGCGGGCTCGTCGAGGAGGATGAGATCGGGCTGCGCACCGATCACCATCGACAGCTCCACCATCTGCCGCTGCCCGTGGGCGAGCTGACCGACGGTCCGGTCGGCGAGATGCGCGATGCCCATGGACTCCATCACCTCGTCCACCGCGATCGGGACTTCCTTCAGCAGCCCGCCGGTGTTGGCGATGCGCCGTTTCACCGCGAGCCAGATGTGCTCCCGCGCGGAGAGGCCGTCGTAGAGACTCGGCACCTGCGTCTTGATGCCGATGCCGCGCCGCGCGATCTCCACGCTGGGCAGCCCGCCGATGGCCTTGTCCTTGAAGCGGATCTCGCCGCCGCTCGGGTGGTACTGGCCGGTCAGGCACTTGAAGAAGGTGCTCTTGCCGGCCCCGTTCGGTCCGACGAGACAGCGCAGCTCCCCGGGGGTGATGCCGAAGTCGATGCCGCGCAGGACCTCGACGCCGCCGAAGCGCATCACCAGTCCGCGGGTCTCGATGATCGGCTCCACACGCGTGGTCCGGTTGGTGGCGGCCGGCGCGTTCATGAGCCCCCCAGGGTGTTGGTGGCGGGTGCCGAACCGACCGGCGGCGGGGCGGGCTCGGGACGTCTTGCCCCGGGTGTGGTCGTTGGTCGGATCGCGGGTTCGACGGGGACTGGCGCCTTCGGCCGCCGCAGTCGGTCGAAGCCGGACTGCATCAGCGGCAGCAGACCCTTGGGCACCAGAAGAACGAACAGCAGCAGGATCGAACCCAGCACGACGTTCGGGTCGATCACCTCCAGCGTGCCGAGTTTCGCGACGATCATCTGCAACGCGATCGCGCCGATGATCGGGCCGAGGAGGGTGCCGATGCCGCCCACCGTCACCCAGATGATCACCTGGGCGCTGTAGAAGAGGCTGAACATCGTCGGGCTGACGAACACGCAGTTGGCGAAGAGGATGCCGGAGATGCCGGCCATCGCGCCGCCGATGGTGAAGATCCCCAGCTTGTAGCGCCGCACGTCGTAGCCCAGCAGCTCCGAGCGCCGCTCGTTCTCGCGGATCGACACCACCACCCGCCCGAACGAGGTACGCAGCAGCCAGCGCGATCCGAAGTACAGAAGGACGAGGAGCGACGCCGCGATGTACCAGATGTCCTCGGGGGCCAACGGCGACCCGACGTCCCACGGCAGGTTGAGCGGTGGCGTCGACGGGATCCCGTTGAAGCCGCCGAGCGCGGCCTTGCCGATCTTGTAGGCGTCGCCGGCCGTCGCGTTGAACAGCTTGAAGAAGATCAGTGTCATCGTGAGCGTGATCACACCCAGGTAGACGTCGCCGATCCGACCCCAGAACATGAAATACCCGAGCAGCGCGGCGAACAGCGCCGGCACCACCATGGCCAGCACCACGGCCCCCGTGGAATCGCCGAAGTTGATGGCCGCGACCGCGTACGTGTATCCGCCGAGCCCGAAGAAGGCGGCCTGGCCGAAGCACAGGATGCCGCCGTAGCCCCAGATGAGGGCAAGGCTCAGCGCGAGGATCGCCATGCTCACGTAGATCGTCGCGTTGATGAGCGTGAACAGCTCGAGCACCGAGGGCAGCAGGAAGATCGCCGCCACCGAGACGCCGAATCCGACGACGGATGCGGCCATGCTTGCGCGCGGGGTCATAGCGCCCTCCGGAAGAACTTGCCGGTGATGCCCTGGGGCAGGATCCGCAGCAGCACGATCGCTGCGAAGAGCAGCGTCACCTCGCCGATCACGGGCGTTGCGATGAAGGTGGCCAGCGTGTTCAGGGAACCGAGCAGCGTGCTGGCCGACAGCGTGCCGGTGATGATCGCCGCGCCCCCGCTGATGACCGTGATGAAGGCCTTCGCGACGTACGCGACACCCATCGTCGGCACGACCCCCGAGAGCGGCGAGATCAGCGCGCCCGCGAGGCCGCTCAGCGCCGCCCCCGCGCCGAAGGTCACCGCGTAGACCTTGCTGGTGTCGATGCCCAGCGACGCCGCCATCGCCGGATTCTGCATGGTGGCCCGCGCGATGAGGCCGGCCTGCGTGAAGCGCAGCACGGCCATCAGTGCCAGCACCACCGCGGCGACGATCGCGACGATCACCAGTTCGTAGAGACTCGTCTGATACTCACCGATCGTGACGCCACCCAGCGGCGCCGATACACCCGCCGTGACGTTGCCGAAGATCATGGTGGCGGCGCCGATCAGCAGGAGGCTGAGACCCCACGTGGCGAGCATCGTGTCGATCATCCGGCCGTAGAGGAACCGGATCACCGTGCGCTCCACGACGATGCCGATCAGACCCACCACGATCGGGGCGACCACCAGCATCGCGACCCACAGGTTCACCCCCCATCGGGTCGCGTAGATGACCGCGTAGGCGCCGAGCATGATGAACTCGCCGTGGGCCAGGTTGATGACGTGCATCATCCCGAAGATGACCGCCAGCCCGATGCTGATCAGCACCAGGCTGGCGACCGCCGCTATCACCTGCAACAGGACTACGACCGCAAGATCCACGGCGATTCTCCGGCAGACTCAGACTTTGACGTCGATGATGTATTGCTGGTTGTCGTTCGGGTTCTTCTTGAGATCGCACACCGCCGCCGTGTCGGCCGGCTTCTGCTGCGAGAACGACTGGAGCAGCTTGAACTTCTTGTTCTCCGCTTCGCCGATGTAGACGTCGAGGATGTCGTGGTGTGTCGCCGGATCGATCGTGGACTTCCCGGCCGGCCCCTCGTACATCATTCCGCTCTCGAGCGCCTCGATCACCTTCATCCGGTCCACGGTGCCCGCTTTCTTGACCCCCTGGGCCCACAACTGGAACCCGTGCCAGGTCATCGCAGCCACTTCCGTCAGTGGCGCGGCCTTGTCGCCGAATCTCTTCTGATAGCGCTTGATGAACTCGGTGTTGGCGGGCGTGGCGACTTCGTGGAAGTAGGCGTACGACGCAAGGATGCCGTCGCCTTCCTCGGGCGACACGACCACGTGTTCGTTGCCCAGGCCGAACGTCGTGGATGCCATCGGGATCTGCTTCTTCATGCCCGATGCTGCCCACTGCCGATAGAACGAGATGTGCGATCCGCCCACGAGTACCGACATGATGATGTCGGGCTTGGCGGCCTGGATCTTCTTGATGGTCGGTCCGAAGTCCGTCACGTCGAGTGGGAAGAAGTCGATGGCCGCAATGGTTCCCCCGTTGTCCTGGGTGTACTTCTTCACCCACTTGGACGTGATCTGACCGTAGTTGTAGTCCGCGGCTAGCACGTAGATCTTCTTGCCGTTGAACTTCTTCATCGCGTAGGGGATGAGCTTCTCGACCGTCTGTGCCGGTGTCGACCCCGTGCAGAAGCAGTTGCGATCGCACACGCCACCCTCGTACAGGGTGTTGTAGAAGTAGAGCGTGTTGAATCGCTTGAGAACCGGGCGGATGGCTTCGCGAGAAGCCGACGTGATGCCGGCGTGCACGACCGCGACCTTGTCCTTCGTGGCGGCCTGGGTGGCGTACTGCGTGTAGTACTGGATGTTCGACTGGGCGTCGTAGTTGATGAGCTTGATCTGCTTCCCGAGCAGACCGCCGGCGGCGTTTGCCTCCTCCACGGCCATCGTCAGCACGTCGATCATCGGTCGCCCGAGCAGATCGAGACCGCCGGATGCGTCGTGGATGCCCGCGATCTTGATCTCGTCGGCGGCGTAGAGATCCTTGATGAACCACGGCCCCGTGGCGGCGGTGGCGGCGCCGGCGACGGCGGCCTTCAGAACCTTCCTGCGTTCCAGCATCGAACTCATGAACAGACTCCCAGTTGAGGTGGCATTCCGTCGGCCGTGCGGTGCGAGGCGCGGCCGTGCTTGCGAGAGAAACGATCGCCTTCCGTGGTGGGCGCCCCTGTTTCGGACGTCTGCGTCGCCGTGTCGATGCTGGCGATCTCGTTGTTCATGAAAGTTCAGGCCACCTGCAGCGTCGGCGCATCCCGCAGGCTGCCGGCCACCTCGGTCCAGTAGGGGACGGTCCGGCGCATCAACATCGCGCGGAACTGCTCCGTGGTCTTCTTGAGGAGTTCGCCGCTGCCCCAGTCGACGATCACGCCGTACTGGCGGATGAGGTCGAGCATGTCGAGGGTGCCGGCGCGATAGCGATCCGCGACGGATTCGGCGTCTTCCGACAGCCAGCCCAGGCGGGCCGAGCGGATGCGGGCGCGTTCGGCATGCGAGGCGTTCACGTCGACCTCGTACAGCGCGAGGTCCGCGTCGACGGTCTTCACGACGACGCCGTAGTCCTTGCGGGCCCGGGCGATCGAGACGTAGCCATCGGCGACGTCCTCGCAGACGGCGTCGAGATCGCGTTCGAGCGGATCACCGAGGCCGCCGCCGCCGGCGGAGGGCCGCGTGATCGTGTCGCCGGCCATGATCGGCACGCTGGAGAAGAGGGACCCGAGGTAGCGCTCGTTCTCCTTGCCCGGGTTCAGCCACACGCCGTGCGGGATGGACGGCAGCCCGCCCCACAGACCCCAGGTGACGGAACGTTCGCGATCGCAGCAGTACGACACGACGGAGCGCTCTGCGAGCGTCAGGGTGCCGCCCTTCTCGACGCCCATGCCGCCACGGGACTTGCCCGGACCGCCCGAATCGATGCGCAGTTCGTGTTCCGTGGTGACGACGGGCGATAGCCGCTCCTGCCCCTCGAACGGCTGTGTGCCGAGTTGCACGCCGAACACCGGGCCACTCGCGGCCCAGCCATCGCGGCCGTTGCGAGCGCCCCAGCCACCGACCATCCAGTCGTACCACATGAAGTACGGCCGCTCCTCGTACCGCGCGTCGCGGCCTCCGATGAGCAGGTACTCGAGATTGAACGTGCACGCCATCGCGCGCTCGGGAAGGATCTCGGCCCACAGCTCGAAGATCGAATTCATGATCTTCTCGAACGGGCCCGAGCAGAAACCGGCCACCGGTGTCGGCCAGCTCGCATTCACGACGGAGCCTTTCGGACCGAGGTCCACGGTGACCACGCGGTAGAAGCCGGAGTTGAGCGGGATGTCCGGGAACTGCATCTTGGTCCCGGCCACGATGGCCGCGAACGATCCGCCGAAGCAGGAGTTGAGGAACGTGGAGATCGACTTCGGATGGGATTTCGACAGGTCGTAGTGAACCTGGTCGCCCTTGATCGTCATCTTGATGCGGATCGGCACGAGCCCCTCGCCGGCCGCCGGGTCCACGTCGATGTAGTCCTCGGTCTCCCACACGCCGTCGGGCAGCTTCGAGATGCGCTGGCGCGTGAGGGTCTCGACGTAGTCCTGCACTTCGCGGAAGGCCGTCTTGATCGTGTCGATGCCGTACTTCTCGACGAGACGCTGGATCTCCAGCTCCGCGATGTGCGTTGCCTGCGACTGCGCCTGCATGTCGCCGATGATGTCGGCCGGCGCCCGGGTGTTCGAGGCGATCAGCCGGCCCACGTCCTCGAGATACCGGCCCTGGCTCCAGACCCGCGTCGGCGTGATGCGCAGGCCTTCCGCCATGTGATCGAGCGCGCTGACGTTGAAGGACCCCGGCACGGCGCCACCGACGTCGGCCCAGTGGCCGTTGGCCTGTGCGAAGCCCAGGAGTTCGTCCTTGTAGAAGATGGGGCGGACGATCCGCGTGTCGTTGAAGTGCGTGCCGCCCTGGTACACGTCGTTCACGACGAAGACGTCGCCGGGGTGGATGTCGCCGGGGAAGTTGTTGATGACCGCCTGGGCCGTGTAGTGCAGCGTGCCGACGTGCGCGGCGATGTCGCCGCTGCCCTGCATCACGGTGTTGCCCTGCGGATCGCAGAGGGCGGACGAGAAGTCGCGCGAATAGATCACGAACGAGTAGCACGTCCGGAAGATCTGCTCGGCCATCTGGTCGACGATGTTGATGAACGCGTTCTTCAGCACTTCGAACGTGACCGGGTCCAGCGTCTGCGTGGTCTTGGCCGGTGTCATGACGGGTGTCCTCCAGGTGTCTCGGGATGGGTGGGCGCGATCAGCCGGCCAGGGGAATCTTCATGATGATCGTGAGCCAGGCGTCGACCTCGGCGGTCACGCCGGGCGGGACGATCGTGGTCGAGTCGAGCTGGTCGATCACGGCGGGCCCCGGGATGACGGTGCCGGCAGGCAGTTCGTCGCGGTTGAAGATCGGCGTCAGGAGCGGGTCGGGCGATTCGTCGAACACCACGTCGCGATGGCCGACCGGGACGGGCGTCGTCTTCTTCAGCTCGTACTTCGCGAACTCGGCCTTCGGCGTCAGGCCGGTGGCCGAGACCGTCAGGCGGTACACCTCGACCGGGGCATCGGTCTGCGAGTAGTTGTGCTCGCGACCATGCTCCTCGTGGAAGATCGCGATGGCCTCGTCGAGGGACGCGACGGGCGCGCTCACCGGCACGGCGAGCGACCGCCACTGGCCGAGGTACCGCATGTCGATGAATCGCTGGAAGAGCATGCGGTCTTCCGGCACACCTTCGTTCTCCAGTCGCTCGCGACCTTCGGCCTCTAGCGACTGGAAGGTCTTCTCCACGATGGCCGGGTCCACCTCTGCGGCGTTGCCGAGGAACATGGTGGTGACGTCGTGCTTGATGTCGACCAGCAGGCAGCCGAGCGCGGACGTCACACCGGGGTTCGGCGGGATGAGCACGGTGGGGATCGAGAGATCCTTCGCGAGTGCGGCGCCGTGGAGCGGGCCGGCGCCGCCGAAGGCGACGAGGGCGAAGTCACGGGGGTCGTACCCGCGGCGGATCGAGATGAGTCGCACGGCGTCCGCCATGTTGGCGTTCGCCACCTTGATGACGGCCGAGGCGGCTTCGGTGAGCGACAGGCCCAGCGGCTCGGCGACACCCTTGCGGATGGCCTCCTCGGCCAGCGTGCGATCGAGCTTCACGGAGCCGCCAGCGAGCTTGCCGCCCAGACGTCCCAACACGACGTTCGCGTCGCAGTTCGTCGGGTTCTTTCCGCCGCGGTCGTAGCACGCGGGGCCGGGGTTCGAGCCGGCCGACTGCGGGCCGTTGCGCAGGGACCCCGCGTCGTCCATCCAGGCGAGGGAGCCGCCGCCGGCGCCGATCGTCAGCACTTCGATGCTCGGGAAGCAGATCGGGTAGCCGTACTCGACGTGCCAGTCCTTCGTGATGCGCAGATTGCCGCGGTCGCAGAGCGACACGTCGGTGCTCGTACCGCCCATGTCCAGACCGATGGAGTTCTCGTAGCCCGCGAGCTGGGCGACGTGGCGGCTGGCGATCGCGCCCGCGGCGATGCCGGACGCGGCGAGTCGCGCCGCGAATTTCTCCGCCGTCTTCGCCGTCATCACGCCACCGCCCGAGTGGAGCAGCAGGACGTCCTCGTCGTAGCCGCCTGCGCGCATGCGCTCGGCGAGTCCCTTGCCGTACGAGCCGACCACCGGTGCGAGCACCGCGTTGGCGACCGTGGTCGAGAACCGCTCGTGCTCGAAGATCTCGGGCAGGATCTCGCTCGACAGCGAGACGGCGACGCCGGGCAGTTCCTCCATGAGGATGTCGCGCATCCGTTCTTCGTTGGCCGGATTCGCGAACGCGTTCACGAAGCACACGGCGACGGTGGCGACCTTGCGCTTGCGGATCACGGCGGCCAGGGCGCGGGCTTCGGCCTCGTCGATGCCCGCGAGGATCTTGCCGGCGTAGTCGACGCGCTCGTTGATGGTCAGGCGGTCCCGGCGACGGATGTAGGGGCCGGCCATCTCGGCATAGGTGTCCCACAGGTCGTTGCGCGTGCCGCGGCGGATCTCGATCACGTCGCGGAAGCCCTGGGTGGTCACCATCACGGCGGGGGGGAACTTGCGCGTGATCAGAGCGTTCGTGGCGAGCGTCGTGCCGTGCGAGAACAGCACCATGTCCTTCAACGCCACGCCACCGGCGGCGATGCCCTGCAGCACGCCTTCGATGGGGTCGGGCGTCGTGGCGACCTTGGCCACGTGCATACGGCCGGTGCGGTCGTCGAGGATGCAGATGTCGGTGAAGGTGCCGCCGACATCGCACGCAACCCGATACGCGGGAGCGGGGCCCTCCGGGGTCTTCTGTGTCTTCTCTTCCAACGCGGTGACGGTCATCGCCGAATCTCCTCTGGTTCCCGGACCGGCTGCGGTGAAGTCCGCGACGGCCGGTGCAACGGTTTGGCATGCGACCATTGGAGCCCAGCGCGCGGTGGCGCCTCAATACCACCGAGGAGGTACCCCCAATGAGTGCACCGATGGGCGTACCCAGGCGCGACAATGGGGAGCGACGCACCGGCGGGGTCACCCGGGCCGGTTCATTCGAACGAGGAGCGACGATGGAAAAGGATGTGCTGGCGGCAGCGACCCGGCTGTGCGATGCGTTCGCGCAGGGGCGCATCGACGACTACTTCGCCTGCTTTGCGCCCGGGGCGAGCTTCATCTTCCATTCGATGCCGGGGCGCATCGATTCACTCGCCGACTACCGAGTGCACTGGGCCGGCTGGGAGCGTGATCTCGGCCTCGAGGTGCTCGGGTGTGATTCGTTCGACCGCACCGTCGCGTTGCACGGAGACACCGCGGTGTTCACCCATTCGGTGACCGTCCGGGTACGCACGCGGACAGGGGGCGACGAGACGCGGAACGAGCGGGAGACCATCGTGTTCGCCCGCGGCGCCGACGGCCGCTGGCTGGCCGTCCACGAGCACCTGTCGAAGGACCCTTCGGTGGCTTGATCCGCGGGCTAAGCCGCGGGCGGCGCCACCGGCGCGGCTCAGTCCGGCGCAGTCCCGACGGAAGTGGGCGCGCCGTCGTCGCGCTGTGCCAGCCACGCGATGGCCGTGTCGCGGAAGCGCGAGAGGCCCTTGTACTCCACGAGTTCCGGCGGCAGCGTCTGCAGCACGCGGTGCAGGCGGCGCGACCACTTCGGGATCGTCGCGAGTTCCTCCAGGCTGATGAGATAGCAGCGGATGCCGAACAGGATCGCGTTGCTGCGCGGGAGGCGGAACAGCGACTGCAGCTCGACCCGGAGGTGCACGCGGCTGCCGGCGTTCTCCGGAGTGATGGTCGTACGGTCGGGGCCCCACTGCGGATACTGCTCCGGTGAGGTGTCCATCCGCGGGTTGATGGTCATCGTCCAGTTGAGACGCCGCACCGGCCGGCCGAGCTGGAGGTTGAGCAGGAACTTGAGCGCGCGGTCGAACACGCCCTGCTCGTGCGCGAGGGGCACGGGCCCGTGCCATTCGTGGAACTTCATCCCGAGGTCGAATTCGAGCGACCAGTCGGCCTGGCACGTGACCATGCCGGCGTCCATGAAGAGATTGTCCTCGCGCTGGTCCTGCAGCGTGAGGTCGCCCTGCATCTGGCGGCCGATGTACTCGAGCGGTTCGCACGGCAGCGTTCCGGCGTCGCCGAACACGAAGTGCTGTTCGATGCCGAGGGCCCGATTGGTCCAGTGCCACGCGTTGCCGTCGCGAACGAGCGAGAAGTGTTCGGGGTAGTCGGTCGAGAGGTTCTCCATCAACAGTTCGAGCGTGTCCCATTGGGCCGCCATCATGTGCGGCAGGGCCTGGCAGCGCTTCGGATCGTGCGCGAGGACGAGCGCGCGCTCGCGACATTCCGCGATGTAGTGCTCGTCGATGTCGAACAGGTTGTCGTAGGCGGCAGTGGGTCCGCCGCGCACGTGCGGTTCGATGTTCACGGCGTACCGGTAGACGTCCTCGCCGAACGGAAACGGGAAGCGTCGGATGGCGGCCGGGGAGTTCCGGAACGTGAAGTCGTCACGGTACGTTTCGTCGGGCTTGAAGGCGATGGTCATGGGGAACGTTCCGGAGCGGCGGGGCGGGAGGGAAGCGACATCAGCGGTCGAGGACCAGCGTGCGGCAGTCGGCGCGGGAGACGCACGGCATGATCCGGTCGCCCGCCGCCTTCTGGTCCGCCGACAGATAGACGTCGTGGTGGAGCAGGGTGCCGTCGAGTGCCAGCACCGTCGTCTCGCACTGGCCACAGGCACCGCCCCGACAAAGGAAGGGCGCATCGACACCGGCGGCCTCGATGGCTTCCAGCAGGCTCATCTCCGGCGGCACGGTGATGCGCTTGCCGGAGCGCGACAACGTCACCTCGAACGGCTTGCCTGCGGGCGGGGCGGTGAATCGCTCCCAGTGGAGGTGGCTCTGGGGCCATCCGGCGGCGCGGGCCGTGGCGATGACGTTCTCGATCATGCCGCCGGGCCCGCAGACGTACAGATGGGTGCCGAGCGGTTGCTCCGCGAGGATCGAACCGACATCCATCGTCGGGCCGGGCATGTCGAGATGGATCGTGACGGCGTCCGGCGCTATTGCCTGCAGCTCGAGCGCGAGGGTCGCGTGCTCGATGGAGCGTGCTCCGCAGTGCACCTCGAATGGGACGCAGCCATGGACGAGCTCGCGCACGTGCGCCGATACGGGGGTGATCCCGACACCGCCGCAGAGAAGCAGATGGCGTCGTGCCAACTTGTCGAGCGGGAACAGGTTCACCGGCGGTGTGATGGCGAGCTTCGAACCGGGCGCGACCGCCTCGTGCATGAAGCGCGAACCACCCCGCGAGGTCTCGGAAAGGCGGACCGCGATGTCGTACGTCGAGAGATCGGCGCTCGTCCCCATCAGCGAATACGGATTGCGCAGCGTCCGCGCAGGCCCAGGCATCACCACGACGACGTGGGCGCCGGCGGAGAAGGCGGGCAGCGGCAAGCCGTCCTCTCGAGCGAGGGTGAACTGCCGGATGAGCGGGGTGACGGGCCGCACTTCGCGCACGACGACCGGGATGGTGGCGGCCGGCGTCACGGGAAGACCTCCTGAAGCGCGGGCGTCGCGCCCGGCTGCTCCGCGTCGGCCTGCACGCCCATGAAGGCGGCGAGCCGGCGGGAGTAGTGGTCGCGCACGAGCAGCGTCCTGCCGCACCCACCGCAGGCGACGAGGTTGGCTGTCACGTGTTCGTTCACGTGCCGGCAGTGGGTGCAGTGCACGCGCCGGGCGGCACTGCCCGCGTGCTCCGTCCGACGTTCGTCGTCCAGCAGCCCGTGTTCGGCAGCGATCTTCACGACCGCCCCGAGAAAGCTTTCGGAGCCGGCTGCGTAGAGCCGCGTGCCCATCCGGCATCCGCCGAGCAGTGCATCGAGCCGGCGCAGCAGTGACGGAACGTCCGGCACGATCTCCGCGACGCCGCAGGCCGACAGGGCTGCGAGGCCGGCGGGGCCCGACGCAGGGTCCGGCGCGACCAGCACATGCCGCGGGTGCTCCGGGAAACCGGGGTCGGCGAGCATGCGCAGCACCGGTGCGCTGCCGGGGCCTTCGCCGACCACGATGTGGTGGCGACCGGTCGGGTCGGGGACGAGCGTGCCGTGGACGGGACGGCTCTTGATGGTCGAGGTCGACATGGGGTCTCAGGAAATCAGGGTCTGGATGCCGATCATCAGGGCCGCGCCTGTGGCGAGCACGAGGTACGGGAGGACGCCCGCCCGGCGGGTGGCGTGGCCGTCGTCCAGGTACATGTCCTCGGCGAGTTGCTGGGGAAACCGACCGCGGTCCTGCACGTAGTGGCGGAAGAGGAACACCGGAACGATGAGAGCCGCGAACGCGAGGCCGGACAGCAACGTGCCCGCGCCCCAGACGTTCGCGCCGAGGGCCATCAGGGCCACGTTGACGAACGAGAGGCCGAAGCCGGCGGCCATCAACCACCCCGGCGTGCGGAACGGGCGGTCCCAGTCGGGGCGGTCGAGGCGGTGGATCCAGCCCGCGTTGAGGTTGAGGAAATTGAAGAGGATGTACCCCACGTTCGACACCGCGAGCACGAAGACGTAGTCGGACATGAGCAGCAGCAGCAGGTTGAAGACGAGGTCGGTCCACATGGCGCGCGTGGGTGCGCCGTGCGGATTCACGTACGAGAGATAGCGAGGCAGCCATCCGTCGACCGAGGCCTGGTAGAGCGTGCGCGACGACCCCGCCATCGCCGTCATGATCGACAGCACCAGCGCGAGGATCATCATCACGACGATCACGTTCCCGACGACGGCGCCACCGCCGATCATCCGGGCCATCACCCGGGCGACGCCCATTCCGCTGTAGATCTCCGGGGCGAGCATCCCGTCGTACACCGCAGCCTGCGTGACGGTGCCCGCCGCGTCCCGCACTTCGGGGACCACGAGGTCGCCGAGTCCGAGGAAGCCCTGGAACGCGAGCGGGACGAGCGAGAAGACCACCACGCAGAGCAGCCCCGAATAGAAGATCGCCTTGAAGGTGTCGCGCGCCGGATCGCGGAACTCGCGGGTGTAGCAGACCGCCGTCTCGAACGCGTAGGTGGACCACGCGGCGATGAAGAGGCCGCCGGCCAGGAGCGTGAGGCCGGCCATATCCCACGGGCCGTCGACGACGTGCCCCGCGGCATCCCGGGCCATGGGCGCGAGCGGGAAGAAGTGGGCGAGCGGGGCGTCGCCGGAGAGCAGCGGCACGAGCCCGACGAGCAGCAGCGGCAGAAGGGCCGCGACCCCGAGCACGAGCTGCGTCCGGGCCGCGCCCGAGATCCCGCGATGCTGGACGCCGAAGGTGACGAGCATCAGCGCAGCGCCGATGAGGAAGGTCGCATTGATGCGCAGGGAGAGGCCGGTCTTCAGCCAGTCGAGATCGAGCAGCGTGATCTGCCACATGTTGATGGCAGCGTCCGGTGCGAAGAACATCCCGAGCAGATAACCCGCGCCGAGTCCCGAACCGATCGCCAGCACCGGCGACCAGGCGAACCAGTTACACCACACCGACAGCGGCGCGATGATCTTCCCGTAGCGCACCCACGCGATCGCACCGTAGACCGAGGCGCCGCCCGACTTGTGGGGGAACATCCCCGCGATCTCCGCGTAGGTGAACGACTGCACGAACCCGAACAGGATCGACACCGTCCAGACGAGCCAGGAGGGCTTCCCCACGGTGGCCGCGATGGAGCCGATGGAGAACAGCACGAGCGCAGGCACACCGCTCGCCACCCAGAAGGCACCGGTCCAGTCGATCTTCCGCTGCAGCGAGCCGGCCGCCGAGGCGGGTGCCGGCCGGGCGATGCCCGCTGCGCCGACGGCGACCATCAGGAAGCGATCCCCCGCGCGATCGATGTCGGCGCGACGGTTCGCGCCTGGCGACCGGTTGCGCTGCGACCCTCGACGCGCTTGGAGACCCTGTTCACGCTTCACCCCCGACGCGGCAGACCCTCCGCACGTGGTGAGGATCGCCGAGCGCCCGAGCGGCGGGCAATGCCTCCTCGTGGGTACCCACCATGGGGTATGGGTCGCTTCAGGCGGCCGTTGTCCGACGGCTGCGTGTCGAGGGCGCCAGCGCCGTGAACTATCATCCGGCGCGGCGAACCGCCCCGAGGAATCCCATGCAGCAGACCAGTCCGTACGACCAGCATCTCGACCGCAACCCCGCGAACTACGTCCCGCTCACGCCGGTGTCTTTCCTCTTCCGGACGGCGGACGTCTACCCGGACCGGATCGCCGTCATCCACGGCGACTGGCGCCTCACTTGGCGGGAGGTGGCGGAGCGCAGCACCCGCCTCGCGTCGGCGCTGGTGAAGCGCGGCATCGGCCGCGGCGACACGGTGGCCGTGATGGCCTCGAACACGCCGCAGATGATCGAGGCGCACTTCGGCGTGCCCATGACCGGCGCGGTGCTGAACACGCTCAACACGCGGCTCGACGCTGCCGCCATCGCCTTCATGCTCGAGCACGGCGAGGCGAAGATCCTGCTGACCGACCGGGAGTTCTCTTCGACGATCCGCGAGGCGCTCGCGAAGCTCCCGGCGCCGATTCCCGTGATCGACATCGACGACGCGCTGGCGCCGGGTGGTGACCTGCTGGGGGAGATGGACTACGAAGCGTTCCTCGCGACGGGTGACGCGGACTACGCGTGGTCGCCGCCCGCCGACGAGTGGGACGCCATCGCGATGTCGTACACGTCGGGGACGACCGGGAATCCGAAGGGCGTCGTGACGCATCACCGCGGCGCCTATCTGAACGCCGTGTGCAATGCGACCACGTGGGCGATGCCGCACTTCCCGGTGTACCTGTGGACGCTGCCGATGTTCCACTGCAACGGCTGGTGCTTCCCGTGGACCATCGCGCTCATGGCCGGGACGCACGTGTGCCTCCGGCGGGTCGATGCGAAGGCGATCCTCGATGCGATCCGCGACCATCGCGTCACCCACTACTGCGGCGCGCCCATCGTGCACAACATGCTGATCGACGCGCCCGACGCGTGGAAAGCCGGCATCGGTCACAAGGTCTCCGGGCTCGTCGCCGCGGCGTCGCCGCCGGCGTCGATGATCGAAGGCATGGAGCGCATGGGCTTCGACGTGACGCACGTGTACGGGCTCACCGAGGTCTACGGGCCGGCGTCGGTCTGCGCGAAGCACCCGGAGTGGGACAACCTGTCGCTGGAGGCGCGCGTCGAGAAGAACGGCCGCCAGGGTGTGCGCTACGCGCTGCAGGAGGGCATGGGCGTGTTCGACCCGGACACCATGCAGCCCGTGCCGCGGGATGGCGAAACCATGGGCGAGATCTTCTTCCGCGGCAACATCACCATGAAGGGTTATCTGAAGAACCCGACGGCGACGGACGACGCGTTCCGCGGAGGCTGGTACCACACGGGTGACCTCGCGGTGGTCTTCCCCGACGGTTACGTGAAGATCCGCGACCGCTCGAAGGACATCATCATCTCCGGCGGCGAGAACATCTCGTCGATCGAGGTCGAGGACATCCTGTATCGCCATCCGGCCGTGATGGAGGCTGCGGTGGTCGCGAAGGCCGATCCGCGATGGGGCGAGACCCCGTGCGCCTTCGTGACCCTGCGGTCCGGCGCCGTCGTCACGGCCGAGGAGATCATCGAGTTCTGCCGCGAGCGTCTCGCCCGCTACAAGGTCCCGCGCACCGTGGTGTTCGGGCCGCTGCCCAAGACGTCCACCGGCAAGATCCAGAAGAACGTGCTCCGCGAAAGCCTGCGCGGGGGCTGAACGGACCGCGCGTCACTTGTGCAGGCGCGGCAGGGCAGTTTGTCCAGGCGCTGTCTGTCCAGGGGGTGGGCGCCGTGCTGCGCTGCGTTAGAATCCGCGGCTTCCCATTAGAACTATCAGCCGGAGCTCTCGATGAAGATTCTCGTGCCCGTCAAGCGGGTGGTCGACTACAACGTGAAGGTCCGCGTCAAGGCGGATGGCACGGGTGTCGAGACGGCCAACGTCAAGATGTCGATGAACCCCTTCGACGAGATCGCCGTCGAGGAGGCCGTGCGGCTGAAGGAGGCCGGCGTGGCCACGGAGATCGTCGTGGTCTCGATCGGGGTCGCCCAGTGCCAGGAGACGCTGCGCACCGCGCTGGCGATCGGCGCCGACCGCGCGATTTTGGTCGAGACGGCCGAGGAGACCCAGTCCCTCGGCGTCGCCAAGGCCCTGAAGGCCCTGGTCGACAAGGAGCAGCCCGGCCTCGTCATCCTCGGCAAGCAGGCCATCGACGACGACGCGAATCAAACCGGCCAGATGCTCGCCGCGCTGCTCGGGTGGTCCCAGGCCACCTTCGCCTCGAAGGTGAAGATCGACGGTGCCACCGCCCAGGTGACCCGTGAGATCGACGGTGGCCTCGAGACGATCTCCATCAAGATGCCCGCGGTGATCACGACCGACCTCCGGTTGAACGAGCCCCGCTACGTGACGCTGCCCAACATCATGAAGGCCAAGAAGAAGACCCTCGACACGGTGACCCCCGAGTCCATCGGCGTCGACATGAAGCCCCGTCTCAAGACCCTGAAGGTGAGCGAGCCCGCCAAGCGCGGCGCCGGCAAGCAGGTCGGGAGTGTCCAGGAACTGGTGGAAAAGCTGCGCAACGAAGCGAAGGTGATCTGATCATGGCCATTCTCGTCATCGCGGAACACGACAATTCCCAACTGAAGGCGGCAACGCTCAACACCCTGGCGGCCGCGGCGAAGATCGGCGGCGACATCCACGTGCTCGTGGCCGGTGCCGGCTGCGGCAGCGTGGCCACCGCCGCGGCAGCCGTCGCCGGCGTCGCGAAGGTGCGGGTCGCCGACGCTGCGGCCTACGCGAGCGGCCTCGCCGAGAGTCTCGCGACGCTGATCCTCTCGATCGCCAATGAATACACCCACGTCCTGGCCCCGGCCACGGCCTTCGGCAAGAACGTCCTGCCGCGCGTCGCGGCGCTGCTCGACGTCGCGCAGATCTCCGAGATCGTTTCGGTCGAGTCGCCCGACACCTTTGTCCGGCCCATCTACGCAGGCAATGCGCTCGCCACCGTGCAGTCGGCGGACCCGATCAAGGTCATCACCGTCCGCGCGACCGGCTTCGATGCCGTGGCGGCGACCGGCGGTTCGGCTGCCATCGAGCCCGTGGCAGCGCAGGCCGACGCGGGTCTTTCCTCCCTCGTCGGGCAGGAACTCACGAAGTCCGCGCGTCCCGAACTCACCGCGGCGCGGGTCATCGTCTCCGGTGGCCGCGGCATGGGCAGCGGCGAGAACTTCGTGATCCTCGAGGCACTGGCAGACAAGCTGAGCGCCGCCGTCGGTGCCTCCCGCGCTGCCGTCGATGCGGGCTTCGTGCCGAACGACTACCAGGTGGGCCAGACGGGCAAGATCGTCGCGCCCGAGCTGTACATCGCGGTCGGCATCTCCGGCGCGATCCAGCACCTGGCCGGCATGAAGGACAGCAAGGTGATCGTCGCCATCAACAAGGACGCCGAGGCGCCCATCACGCAGGTGGCGGACTACTGGCTCGTGGCGGATCTCTTCCAGGCCGTCCCGGAACTCACCGCCGCGCTGTAGCGTCATCACGTGAAGGAAGGTGGCGCCGGCCGGCGCCACCGGTTCGACCCCCGGAGGAATCCCAAGATGTCCACGTACGCCGCCCCCATCCGCGACATGCAGTTCGTGCTGAACGAACTGGTCGATCTCTCCGCCATCCGGGCGCTGCCCGGGCACGAGGAAGTCACGCCCGACCTGGTCGATGCCGTGCTGGAGGAGGCCGGCAAGTTCGCCGCCGGTGTGCTGGACCCGCTCAACAAGGCCGGGGACCGCATCGGCGCGAAGCTCGAGAACCACGTGGTCACGTCGGTGCCGGGGTTCAAGGATGCCTACCGGCAGTTCGTGGATGCCGGCTGGGCTTCGGTGGGCGGTGAGCCAGAGTTCGGCGGCCAGGGTCTGCCGCACGTGCTCTCCCAGCAGCTCTCCGAGATGTGGAACGCCGCGAACATGGCGTTCTGTCTCTGCCCGATGCTCACGACGGGCGCGATGACGGCCATCCGGCGCCACGGGTCCGACGAACAGCGCGCAACGTACGTGCCGCAGCTCGTGTCCGGCGAGTGGACCGGCACCATGAACCTCACCGAGCCGCAGGCCGGCTCCGATCTCTCGGCGGTGCGCACGAAGGCGACCCCCGAGGGCGATCACTACCGGATCAAGGGCACCAAGATCTACATCACCTGGGGCGAGCACGACATGACGGCGAACGTCGTGCACCTGGTGCTGGCCCGCACGCCCGACGCACCCGAGGGCGTGAAGGGCATCTCGCTCTTCATCGTGCCGAAGTTCCTCGTGAACGCCGACGGCTCGCTGGGCGCCCGCAACGACGTGAAGTGCGTGTCGATCGAGCACAAGCTCGGCATCCACGGCAGCCCGACCTGCGTGATGGCGTATGGCGACGACGACGGCGCGATCGGCTACCTCGTCGGCGAGGAGAACCGCGGCCTCGAGTACATGTTCACGATGATGAACTTCGCCCGCCTCGAAGTGGGCGTCGAAGGCATCGCCATCGCCGAGCGCGCGTACCAGCACGCCCTCGAGTACGCGAAGCAGCGGGTGCAGGGCCGCGAGATCGGCGTGAAGGCCGGCGATCGCGTCTCGATCATCCATCACCCCGACGTGCGCCGGATGCTGATGACCATGAAGGCCCGGGTCGAAGCCATGCGTGCCCTGGCGGCCGCGGCGGCCGAGGCGCTCGACCATGCGCTGTCCAGCGCGGACCCCGAGGCGAAGCGTCGCGGCCAGGCTGTCTTCGATCTGCTGACGCCGGTGGTGAAGGGCTGGTGCACCGAGCATTCGACGTCGATCGCCTCGATCGGCGTGCAGATCCACGGCGGGATGGGCTTCGTCGAGGAGACCGGTGCGGCGCAGTACATGCGCGATGCGCGGATCACGTCGATCTACGAAGGCACCACCGGCATCCAGGCCAACGACCTCGTGGGCCGCAAGCTCGCGTTCGAAAAGGGCGTGACCGCCAAGGGCCTCATCGCCGCGATGCGGGCGTTCGACGCCGAACTCGCCGCGGTGGCCGATCACCCCGGCCTCGCCGTCATGCGCAAGGCGCTGGCCGACGGCGTGAACGCTCTCGATGCCGCCACCGACTGGCTGCTCGCGACTTTCCCCACGAACGCCAAGGCCGCGGTGGCCGGCGCGGTGCCCTACCTCGAACTCTGGGGCACGGTGGCCGGCGGCTGGCAGATGGTGCGCGCGGCCCTGATCGCGAAGCGCCATCTCGACGAAGGCACCACCGATCACGACTTTTATCGCGCGAAGCTCGCGACGGCGCGCTTCTACGCAGACCACATCCTGCCGCTCGCGCCTGCGCATGCGCACACCGTGATGCACGGGTCCATCAGCACCCTGGCGTTGAACGAAGCGCTGTTCTGATCCCGATGGTGGGCCGGGATCGCGGTGACGACCCGTCCGCGATCCGGCCCCTCCCGAACGGTACCGGGTGGCCGGTATCCGTTGACCCTGCGCGAATGCGGTAGGCATGATCCGGAAAGCACGCGGCCGCGGCCCCATGATCCGGACAGGGGATCCCTGACCGGATCGCCGTCGGCCCCGATCCGCCATAGGTCCTGGGAGGTCTCGACATGGGTGCATTGCTCGCGTTCATCACCGTGGTCGGTGCCTGGGCATTGGCCGCACGCCGAGCACCCGGGGCGGCGTGGGCGGGTGCCGCGCTCGCACTGATCGGCCTCGCCCTCGGGTTCGGCGTCGCGGGTCCGCGTGCCGCCTCGTCGGCAGCCGTCGTCGTGGCGGCGATCTTCCTCGCCATGCTCCTGCCGCCGTTGCGGCGCACCCTGGTCAGCAACCGGCTCCTCGTGTGGTTCCGGAAGGTCCTGCCGCCCGTGTCTGCGACGGAGCAGGAAGCGCTCGACGCCGGAACGGTGTGGTGGGACGGCGAACTCTTCGGCGGGCGGCCCGACTGGCAGCGCCTGCTGGCATTCCCGAAGCCGATGCTGTCGTCCGACGAGCAGGCGTTCCTCGACGGACCGGTGAACGAGCTGTGCGGGATGCTCGACGACTGGGAGGTCACGTACGAGCGCAACGACCTGCCGCCCGAAGCGTGGCAGTTCATCAAGGACCGCGGATTCATGGGGATGATCATCCCCCGCGAGTATGGCGGCCTCGGTTTCTCGGCGCTGGCCCACAGCGAGGTGGTGGCCCGTCTCGCGACGCGCAGCCCGACGGCGACCGTGACGGTCATGGTCCCCAATTCTCTCGGTCCTGCGGAACTCCTGCTGCACTACGGCACGGACGAGCAGAAGCGCCACTACCTCCCGCGGCTCGCGAAGGGACTCGATATCCCGTGCTTCGCGCTCACCGGGCCCGAGGCGGGTTCGGACGCGGGTTCGATCCCCGACCTCGGCATCGTCTGCCGTGGCGTCCACGAAGGGCGCGAGGTGCTCGGCATGCGCGTGACGTGGGAGAAGCGCTACATCACGCTGGGCCCCGTGGCGACGCTGCTCGGACTCGCGTTCCGGTTGCGCGACCCCGACCGGCTGCTGGGTGGCGCGACCGATGTCGGCATCACGCTGGCCCTCATCCCGACGAGCCATCCGGGTGTCGAGATCGGGCGCCGGCACTTCCCCCTCAACGGATCGTTCATGAACGGCCCGAACTCCGGGCGTGATGTCTTCATCCCCATGGACTGGGTGATCGGCGGGCCGGCGCGGGTGGGGCAGGGCTGGCGGATGCTCATGGAGTGCCTCGCGGCGGGCCGATCGATCTCGCTGCCGTCGTCGTGCGCCGGCATGGCGAAGCTGGCGGCGCGGACGACCGGGGCCTACGGGCGCATCCGGACGCAGTTCCGCACGCCGATCGCGCGATTCGAGGGCGTCGACGAAGCCCTCGCGAGGATCGTCGGCCATACCTACCTGATCGAGGCGGCGAGGGTGATGACTGCCGGCGCGGTGGATCTCGGCGAGAAGCCGTCGGTGATCTCCGCCATCGTGAAGTACCACCTCACCGAACGCGGCCGCGCCGTCATCAACGACGCGATGGATATCCACGGCGGCAAGGGCATCTGCCTCGGGCCGAACAACTATCTCGGGCGCGCCTATCAGCAGGTGCCGATCGGCATCACCGTCGAGGGCGCCAACATCCTCACGCGCAGCATGATCGTCTTCGGGCAGGGCGCGATCCGCTGCCATCCTTTCGTGTTGCGCGAGATCGCGGCGACCCGCGAAACCGATCCCGCCCGCGCGTCGCGCATGTTCGACGCCGCGTTGTGGGGCCATGTCCGCTTCCTGCTGGGCAACTTCGCGTCGGCGCTCTGGCACGGGATCTCGGGCAGCCGGTTCGCAGCGGCACCGGCCGGGAATCCGATGGCCCGCCACTACCGCGAACTGGCCCGGCTGTCGGCCGTGTTCGCGTTCGCCGCGGACATCGCGATGCTCGTGATCGGCGGCGCCCTGAAGCGACGAGAGAAGCTGTCGGCGCGCCTCGGCGATGTGCTGTCCCAGCTCTACCTCGCGTCGTGCGTGCTGAAGCGGTACGCCGACGATGGTCATCCGGAGGCCGACGCCCCGATCGTCCGATGGTGCCTGGAGGACGCCGTGCACCGCGCCGAGGAGGCCCTGCTGGGTCTCGCGCAGAACTTCCCGGGGCGGCTCCCGCGGGCCTTGATCCGGCTGGCGGCGTTTCCGCTCGGGCGCCGCGGCGCCCCTCCGGACGACCGGCTCGGCAGCGTGGTGGCAAGGCTCGCCACCGAGATCTCCGCGACGCGCGACCGGCTAACGCGGGGCATGTACCTGCCCATCCGTGCGGACGATCCCGTCGGGCGCCTCGAGGTGGCGCTCGCGACGATGCCGATGGCCGAGGCGCTCGACGTGAAGCTGCGTGCGGCCACCCGCGAGGGGCGGCTCGCCGCCGACGGACCGGATCGCCTCGATGAGGCCGTCCGGCTGGGCATCCTGACCGCCGACGAAGGGGCGACGCTCGCCCACCATCGGCGCGTCGTTCGGGACTGCATCATGGTCGACGACTTCCCACACGACGTGGGGCGGGCGGCCACGACACTCCCCGCCGCAGAAGTCCCGTCAACGCCGCGGGTGCAGCGCATCGCCTGACCCTTCTGGCCTGGGTATCGCACTGCGGAATGCCCCCATGAAGAGGTCCGGCAGCAGAATGGCATTTGCATGGTTAAATCGCGCCATGCTCCCGGTGGCTGCTTCGCGGCTGCCGGCACGGCTGCGCCGCCCGGCCGGGGCGGGGCAACACACTTGGAAACCCGATGACCACAGCGGAAGATCCGATCGCCGTCACCCTACCCACCGACCGCGAGGTCGTGCTCCGGGTCGTCCCGATGCCGTCGGACGTCAACTCCACGGGCGACATCTTCGGTGGCTGGATCATGGCGCAGGTCGACATCGCGGGGAGCATCCCGGCGTTCCGGCTCGCCCAGGGCCGGGTGGCGACGGTGGCGGTCAACTCGTTCGTGTTCAAGCAGCCTGTGCTGGTTGGCGATCTGGTCAGCTTCTACGCCGACGTGGCGCGGGTTGGGCGCACCTCCGTGACGGTCAACGTGGAGGTGTACGCCGAGCGTGGCATTCCGCAGCGGGCAGTGAAGGTCACCGAGGCCACCCTGACGTACGTGGCCATGGATGAAATGCGTCGTCCCAGGCCGGTCCGAAGCCCGTTGGTCGAGGGCGCATGAGATCGGGTCGCGTTTCGCGACAGGCGACGCCCATGCATTGATGTCTTTCGCACAGGAACGGAGGCGATCATGAAACAGGCAAAGCACCTGGCGCTCCGCGGTACCGCGGGCGCAATCTCTATTCTCGTCGCTACGGGCGCAGCGCAGGCAGCAGGGTTCGCACTGCCCTATCAGGGCGCGTCGTCCATCGGCAACTCGCTGGCCGGCTCCGCCGCGCTCGGGGAGGATGCGACCACGGTCTACTTCAACCCCGCCGGGATGTCGCGATTGCAGACGGGGCAGGTGTCGATTGCGGGGCACTACGTCGACCCGTCGTTCAAGTACACCGACACCGGTTCCACGGGGCCGGCCGCCTTCACCGGCGGAAACGGTGGGGACTTCGCCCCGAACACCTTCCTCCCCACGCTGTTCGCGGTGCTGCCCGCGGGTGCCTGGCGCTTCGGTCTCGGCATCAGCGCGCCGTTCGGCAGCAAGACCGACTACGAGGCGGGCTGGCGGGGGCGTTTCCAGGCCGACTTCACCGAGGTGAAGTTCATCAATGTGAATCCGTCGGTGTCCTACCAGTTTGCGGACTGGATCTCGGTCGGTGCAGGCCTGAACTACATCCGGGCCGAGGCCGATATCGAGCGTTCGACGCTTCTCAACCCGTCGACCGAGGGACGGGTCCGCCTCACCGGCGAGGACAGCACCTTTTCCTACAACCTGGGCGTGCTCATCAGCCCGACGCCTGCCACGCGGGTCGGCCTCAGCTACCGGTCGCGCGTCGATCTCGACCTGAGCGGCCGCCAGCGCGTGACCCTCGCGAGCGGCACGGAGTTCGCGGCGCAGACCTTCGATATCCGGGCCGATCTGTCGCTGCCGGCCATGACCGCGCTCAGCGTCGTGTACGACGTCAACAACCGCTGGGCGCTGCTGGGCGACGTCACGTTCTATCAGTGGAGCGTGATCCAGCAGCTGGTCCCGCGCAATGCCGCCACGGGTGTGGCGAGCCAGCCTCTCAATCTGAGGTTTCGCGATACTGTGCGCGTCGCCGCGGCGGTCAACTACCGCATCAACGAGGCCTGGCTGCTCCGCGGCGGCCTCGCGTGGGACCAGGCGCCCGTCGCCAGCGCCGAGGACCGGACGGCGAACCAGCCGGACTCGGACCGCACGTGGGTCTCCCTCGGCGCCCGGTGGGATGTCAGTGCCGCGCACCGTCTCGACTTCGCCTACGCCTACGTGATGCTCGCATCGGCGTCGATCAACCACACGGCGACGAACGCGGGCACGTTGCGCGGCGACTACGACAACTCCGCGCACATCCTCGCGGCGCAGTACACGTTCTCGTGGTGATGTTCCAAGCAGGACTGCATCCATGACGTCCAACGATTCCAGGTTCATCGTCCGCCGGGTCGCCGTGCTCGGCGCGGGCGTCATGGGTGCGCAGATCGCCGCCCACCTCGTCAACGCCGGCGTTCCTGTGCTGCTGTTCGAACTGCCCGCGAAGGAGGGGGACCCCGCCGGCAACGCGAAACGGGCGATCGACGGCCTGGCGAAGCTCGATCCGGCACCCCTCGCGGATGCCGCACTCGCGGCGCACATCCATCCGTGTCACTACGATGCCCATCTCGATGCGCTCGTCGATTGCGACCTGGTGATCGAGGCGATCGCCGAGCGCATGGACTGGAAGCGCGATCTCTTCATCCGCGTCGCACCGCATCTCGCACCGCACGCGATCCTCGCCAGCAACACGTCGGGGCTCTCGATCGAGGCGCTGGCGGAGGCTTTGCCCAACGCGCTGCGTCAGCGTTTCTGCGGCATCCATTTCTTCAACCCGCCGCGCTACATGCACCTCGTCGAGATCGTCCCGACGGCAGCGAGCGACGGCGCGATGCTCGATGCGCTCGAGACCTTCCTCACGACGTCGCTCGGCAAGGGCGTGATCCGCGCGAAGGACACGCCGAACTTCATCGCGAACCGCGTCGGTGTCTTCTCGATCCTGGCGGTCTTCCATCACACGCAGGCGTTCGGGCTCGGATTCGAGGAGGTCGACAGCCTCACCGGCACGCGTCTCGGCCGGCCGAAGAGCGCGACGTACCGGACTGCCGATGTCGTCGGACTCGACACGCTCGCCCACGTCATCGGCACGATGGAGCGCACGCTGCCCGACGATCCGTGGCATCCGCATTTCCGCTTGCCGGCGTGGCTCCAGGGCCTCGTCGAGCGCGGCCAGCTGGGGCAGAAGACGCGCGGCGGTATCTTCCGGAAGGAGGGGCGCGACATCCACGTGCTCGATCCGGACACGAATGCGTACCGGCCCGCGTCGCGCGACATCGATCCGGCGGTCGCGGAGATCCTGAAGGTGAAGGATCCTGCCGCGCGGTTCCGCGCGTTGCGCGAATCGCAGCATCCGCAGGCGCGGTTCCTCTGGGCCGTGACGCGCGACATGCTGCACTACTGCGCCCACCAGCTCGCCGCCATCGCCGACAACGCGCGCGATCTCGACCTCGCCGTCCGCTGGGGTTTCGGGTGGAAGGAGGGTCCCTTCGAACTCTGGCAGGCCGCGGGATGGCGCGAGGTCGCGGGCTGGATCGCCGACGACATCGCTGCAGGCCGGACGATGGCGGCTGTGCCGCTGCCCGCGTGGGTGCTCGCGTCCGAACGGACCGGCGTGCATGCCGCGGACGGCGCGTGGAGTCCTTCGGCGCAGACATCGCGCCCGCGCTCGACGCTGCCGGTGTATCGCCGGCAGCCGTTTCCCGACGCCGTGCTCGGCGAGAGCCGGACCTACGGCACGACGATCCTCGAGACCGACGCCGTCCGACTCTGGACCACCGGCGACGACATCGGCGTCCTGTCGTTCAAGAGCAAGATGCACGCGATCGGCGAGGACGTTCTCGACGGCGTAGCGCAGGCCCTCGATGCGGCGGGGCGCGGGCTGGAGGGCGTCGTGATCTGGCAGACCGAACCGCCGTTCTCGGTGGGGGCCAATCTGTCGGGGCCCTCGGCACCGCGTGCCGACAAGCCGAAGCCTTCGGGCTTCGCGTCGATGCTGAAGAAGGTGCGGCGCGAGGCGGAGTCCGCGATCCTCAAGGCCGCCCACCGACTGAACGTGGCGGACGCCCTGATGGCCGGCCGGCTCGAGAAGGTCGAGGGCATCGTCGCCCGCTTCCAGGAGACCTCGCAGTCGCTGCGCTACTGCCCGTTCCCGACGGTGGCCGCCGTGGACGGCATGGCGCTTGGCGGGGGCTGCGAATTCCTGATGCACTGCGACCGCACCGTCGCGACGCTCGAAAGCTACATCGGCCTGGTGGAGGTGGGCGTCGGGCTCGTACCGGGCGGCGGTGGTTGCAAGGAGATGGCGATGCGCGCCGCGGTCGACGCGAAGGGCGGGGATCTCTTCGCGTTCCTGCGTCGATGGTTCGAGGCAGCCGCGACGGCGCGTGTGGGTCGCAGCGCGATGGAGGCGCGCGAGATCGGATTCCTTCGCCCCTCGGACCCCATCGTGATGCACCGCTTCGAACTGCTGCACGTGGCGAAGGCGGAGTTGCGCGCCCTGTCGGCACGCGGCTACCGACCGCCTCTGCCGAGCGATGCCATCCGAGTCGGCGGACGTACCGCGGCAGCGACGTTTCGCGCGCATCTCACCAACCTCCTCGCGGGTGGTCACATATCCGAGCACGACTTCCTGATCGCCACGAAGCTCGCCCACGTGATGACCGGCGGTGACGTCGAGGCGGGCAGCCTGGTGGATGAACGATGGCTGCTCGATCTCGAACGCGAGACGCTCGTCGCGCTGCTCGCCACCGAGCGCACGCAGGCCCGCATCGAACACACGCTGAAGACCGGCAAGCCGCTGCGCAACTGACAGGACATCCGTGCCATGAGCAAGCAGATCCAGGACGCCTATATCGTCGCGGCCGTGCGAACCCCGGTGGGCAAGGCGCCGCGCGGCATGTTCAGGCAGGTGCGCCCGGACGATCTGCTGGCGCATGCGTTGCGCACTGCGCTCGCGCGCACGCCTTCGCTCGATGCCTCGGCGATCGACGACGTCGTCGTGGGCTGCGCGATCCCCGAAGCGGAGCAGGGGATGAACGTCGCGCGCATCGCGCTCCTGCTTGCGGGGCTGCCGTCCTCCGTGGCCGGCGTCACCGTCAACCGCTTCTGCGCTTCCGGTCTGCAGGCGGTGGCGATGGCGGCCGATCGCATCCGGCTCGGCGAGGCGGATGTGATGATCGGCGCCGGGACCGAGAGCATGAGTCTGATCCCGATGGGCGGGCACCACATCGCGTTCAACGAGGCCGTGTTCCGCGGCGACGAGCACGTGGGTATCGCGTACGGCATGGGGATGACCGCCGAGAAGGTCGCCGAGCGCTGGAAGGTGAGTCGTGACGACCAGGATGCCTTCGCGGTCGAGAGTCACCGACGTGCCCTGGCGGCGACGCTCGAGGGCGCGTTCGCGGAGGAAATGGCGCCCTACGAGATCGCGCTGCACGAACCTGATCTCGCGTCCCGCGAGGTGATCGTGAAGCGGCGCGTCGTCGGTCACGACGAGGGCCCGCGGGATGGGACGACCATGGAGGCGCTCGCGAAGCTGCGGCCTGCCTTTGCGGCCAAGGGATCCGTCACGGCGGGCAACAGCTCGCAGACCTCCGATGGCGCCGGCACCGTGATCCTCGCGAGCGAAGCGGCCGTGAAGCGCTTCGGTCTCACGCCGCTCGCGCGCTTCGTCGGGTTCGCGGTGGCGGGCGTGCCCCCCGAGATCATGGGGATCGGCCCCATCCATGCGATTCCGAAGGTCCTGAAGCAGACGGGGGTCTCGCAGGCCGATCTCGGCTGGATCGAGCTGAACGAGGCGTTCGCAGCCCAGTCACTGGCGGTGATGCGCGAGCTGGGTCTCGACCCGGCGATCGTCAATCCGCTCGGTGGCGCCATTGCGCTGGGTCATCCGCTCGGCGCAACGGGCGCCATCCGCACGGCGACCCTCGTCCACGGGTTGCGGCGACGCCGGCAGAAGTACGGCATGGTGACGATGTGCGTCGGCACCGGCATGGGGGCGGCCGGCGTCTTCGAGGCGCTGTGAAGCGCGCCGGTCCCAGGCCCCCACGACGAACGCCGTCAGTTCGGGCATCCTCACTGCCGCGGTTCAGTCGCAACGTTGTCGCGCGACGCCGGCGCCTGGCGGCACGGATACGACCCAATGACCACCACGACACGGGAGGAATGGATGAGATTGGTTCTGGCTTTCCTGATGATGTTCTTCGCAGCGATGGCGGCTGCCGCCGACCGCACCTCGCCCGTCGGGTTGTGGAAGACCATCGACGACAAGACGCAGCAGCCCCGGTCACTCGTTCGCATCATCGAAGCGAGCGGGACCCTGGAGGGGCGCATCGAGCAGCTCCTCAATCGCCAGCCCGATGACGATCCCGAGGGCCTCTGCCGTGCCTGCAAGGGCGATCGGAAGGATCGCCCGGTGCTCGGGATGAAGATCCTTTGGGGCCTCGTGAAGGACGGTGACACCTGGGAGAAGGGCGAGATCCTCGACCCCAAGAACGGCAAGACCTACAGCTGCAAGGTGCGCGTGAGTCCTGACGGGTCGAAGATGGAAGTCCGCGGATTCATCGGGCTCTCGCTCATCGGGCGTTCCCAGACCTGGCTCCGGGAGGAGTGAACCCCGCGGCCGCGGGCCGCGAGGTGTCCCGGTTGCGGCGCGGTCAGCGCAGCTTCGACCAGCCCGGTTCGTGCCGGTCGAGCAGGCGCTGGAGCGCCTCGAAGTGCAGTATCGATTGCTGGCGCTCCCCCTCGATCTGCTTCGCGGCCTGTTCGACGAGATGCGTCGGCGCCCGCTTCAGTTTTCCGCCGGTGCTCTGCGCCAGCACCTGCACCATGCACGAGCGCTCGAGGTAGTAGAGATCGTCGAACGCGTACGGCACATTGTCGCCGCAGACGATCACACCGTGGTGGGCGAGAAAGAGCACGTCGCGGTCCCCCAGGGCGTTGCAGATGCGGTCGCCTTCGGCGTTGTCGAGCGCCACGCCGCCGTACTCGCCGTCGTAGCCGATGCGGTTCCAGAATCGCATGGCGTTCTGGTTCGCAGCGCAATCCAGCTGGCCGTCCTCGAGCAGACAGAGCGACGTCGCGAACGGCATGTGCGTGTGGAGGACGCACTTCTTGCGCTTGTTCAGGTGGATGCGTCCGTGGATGAAGAACGCCGTGGGCTCCACCTTGTGCTTGCCTGCCACGACCTCACCCTTCTCGTCGACGATCATGAGATCGGCCGGCGTGAGTTCGGACCAGTGCAGCCCCTGGGGGTTGATCAGGAAGCGGTCCGGCGACCCTGGAAGTTCCAGGCTGAAGTGGTTGCAGACGCCTTCGTTGAGACCCATCCGTGCGGCGGACCGCAACGCGGCCGTCAGTTCGATGCGGGCCTTCTCGATCTCGCGCTTGATGCTCATTTCGTTTCTTCCTCCCTGGATGTCGCCGGATCCCGGCTGATGTCGTTCTCCATCTCTCGCGGCGGTCGCACGAAGTCGAGTGGCGCCGAGAAGAATCGCTTCACGAGCGCCAGCATCAGCGGCCGGGCGTGGGCGAAGCGTACGCGCCGCGCACGCATCGCGACCATCAGCGCCAGCGAGAAGCTGACGGTGAGGTTCACCACGCCCACGAGTGCAATGCCCAGGCACGCGATGCCGATGGCAGCCCAGCCGATGCCGGCGTCGAGGGTCTCGATGGCGATGCCGAAATTGGCCGCCGAGAACGTGACGTGGCGGATGTCGAGGGGCAGGCCGAAGTTGTAGCCGATGACGCCGGTCATGCCGAGCGCGAAGCCGAAGAAGGCATTGCCCACCAGTCCGCCGAGGTTGTGCTCGACGTAGTTGGCAAATCGGGCGGCACGTTCCTCGCCGATGGTGGTGCGGAGCCAGCCGAGATGGCGAAGGCGCGCCGGGATCTTCCGGTACACCGAAAGGTTGTCGAAGTAGCCGGACACGAGCCCGGTCATGAACAGGTAGACGCCCGCGATGGCCGCATGGAAGAGCGCGAGACTCGCCCAGGGATGCAGATCGTGGAACATGTGCTCCGCCTTCTCGACGCCCGCTGCATGGGTGCCGGTGCTCAGGAACATCGCCCGGCAGAGCAACCATGCGAGCGGCAGCGCCAGCACCACATTGCCCACGATCGCGATGAACTGGGTGCGGGTGACCCGGACGATGAGCTCCACGAGCGGTGCGAGATCCAGCCGGCGGTCCGTTCTCGCCTCCAGCGCCTGCGCTATGCGGGTGGCCGTCATGGCCGGCTGCTTGGTGGCGAGAGCGAAGTGCAGTACGTGGATGACGATGAAGCCCACCGCGTACATGAGGCTGTAGAGCAGGCCCTGGATGAACGGCGCAGCGTGCAGACCTGTGAGGCCGAGCTTGGTCAGCGCCATGAACGGGACGACGAGACCTGCACCCAGCGCGGCGCGGAACATCCCGCGGAACTCGTCGCGCGTGCTGGTGATGTAGTGCTCGCCGGTCCGGCCGGAGTGTTCGGTGACCTCGCGGGCCAGCAGTTCGGTGTTCCGCGCGAAGTGCTGGCGCAGGCGGTTGCTGTTGTTGGCGGCGTCGACGAACTCGGCCATGAGGCGGGCCGCAGGCACGGAACGAGGGTTCTGCGGTGCGGCATCGAGCAGGGACAGAAGCGTCCGTTGTCTCGCCACGTTGTCGGTCAGGCGCTGGAGGATGTACGTCAGCGCGATGCCGATGCCGGTTTCGCTCGTTCCGCGGCGAACCCGCTCGATCACGTTGTCGCATTGATCGAGCAGCACGAGGATGTGTCGCGCATCCTCGACACCGGGCTGCGGGTCGACTCCGCCCTCCGTGAGGGTGTCGAGGAAGCTCTGCGTCTCGGTGCACTGTGCGATGAACGGCGACAGGTGCTTGCGTAGCTCCGGGCGCACCGCCACCAGGTCGGGTTCGAGCCCCAGCGCAGCGATGCGGTGCGCAATGACCCGCACGCTCTCGACGATCTGACCCAATGTCGAACGACCGTGTGGCGACGCCGCCATGTCGAACCCGAGCTGATCGAACACGGCGGCCCAGTGCGCCGTGTCGACGCCGCTCACCCAGACGTGGTCGTCCGGTCGCGGAAACACTCGCTTCAACAGACCCGACAGCGCCCGGGCGTCGAGCACCGGTGGCAGGATCCGGTGCATCAGCCGGCGCGCCGCCTCTGTGTAGAAACCGGTGCCGGGCAGGATGCCGAAGTCGGTGTAGAGATCGATCTGCTGGCGTGTGCCGACCAGACTCGTGAGGTAGGTCACCAGCGCCTGGCAGTGGTCCTCCCGGGTGCCGAGCAGGTACTGGAGCGCCTGCAGGTTCTTGACGGCCTGGGCAGTGTCGTCGGCGTCGTCCGGTCGCAACTCATCGACGAGCTCCGCGAGCAGCTGGCCATCGTCGTGGGCGCTGCTCGCAGCAATCCGCGCGAGCACGGTCCCGAGGCCGCCCGTTGTTTCAGTCATCAAAGGGGTCTGCGCGAGAGTGGCCGTCACATGTTCGGATAGTTCGGCCCGCCGCCGCCCTCGGGCACCACCCAGCGGATGTTCTGGGTGGGGTCCTTGATGTCGCAGGTCTTGCAGTGCACGCAGTTCTGGGCGTTGATCTGAAGACGGTCCGCGCCGTCGTCCGTCTTGACGTACTCGTACACGCCGGCGGGGCAGTAGCGCTGCTCCGGGCCCGCGTAGGTGGCGAGGTTCGTCTGCACGGGAACGGAAGCATCCACGAGCGTGAGGTGGATCGGCTGGTTCTCCTCGTGGTTCGTGTTCGATACGAACACGGACGAGAGGCGATCGAACGTGAGCTTGCCGTCCGGCTTCGGGTACTCGATGGGCGTGCATTGCGCCGCGGGCTTCAGGCACTCGTGATCGTGGTGCTTCACGTGCAGCGTCCAGGGGGCGTTGCCGCGGAACACGACCTGGTCGATGCCGACCAGGATGGTCCCCGTGAGCAGTCCCTTCGACATGGCCGGCTTGAAGTTGCGCGCGCGGAACAGTTCGTCGTGCAGCCAGGAAGCGCGGAAGGCGGTCGGGTAGGTGTCGAGGACATCGTGCGAACGATCGGAGCCGAGTGCCTCGAATGCGGCTTCCGCGGCGAGCATGCCGGACTTGATCGCGGCGTGGCTACCCTTGATCCGGGAGGCGTTGAGGAACCCCGCATCGCAGCCGATCAGCGCTCCGCCAGGGAACACCAGCTTCGGCAGGGCCTGGATGCCGCCCGCGGTGATGGCCCGCGCGCCGTAGGCGATGCGCTTCCCGCCTTCGAGGAAGCGGCGAACCTCGGGGTGCGTCTTGTAGCGCTGGAACTCCTCGTAGGGCGACAGGTATGGGTTCTGGTAGGCGAGGCCCACCACGAAGCCGACGGCGACCTGGTTGTTCTCGAGGTGATAGAGGAACGATCCGCCGTAGGTGTCGTTGTCGAGCGGCCAGCCCGCCGTGTGCATCACGAGTCCGGGAACGTGATGCTTCGGATCGATCTCCCAGAGTTCCTTGAGGCCGATGCCGTACGACTGGGGATCGCGGCCCTCGTCGAGTTCGAAGCGCGCGATGAGCGACTTGCCGAGATGGCCGCGCGCGCCTTCCGCGAAGAGCGTGTAGCGCCCCCGCAGCTCCATGCCCTGCTGGTGGTGGGCCGTGGGCTGTCCGTCGCGTCCGATGCCCATGTCGCCGGTGGCGACACCGGTGACCGCGCCATCGGCATCGAACAACACCTCCGCCGCAGCGAAGCCGGGATAGATTTCGACGCCGAGGGCCTCGGCCTGCGTGCCCAGCCACCGCACCACATTCGCGAGGCTCACGATGTAGTTGCCGTGGTTGCGGAAGCAGTCGGGGAGCATCCAGTCGGGCGTGCGCCGCGCACCCGTGGCGGTGAGGAAAAGGAAGCGATCCTCGGTCACCGGGGTGTTCAGCGGGGCGCCCAGCGACTGCCAGTCGGGGAAGAGCTCGGACATGGCTCTGGGGTCCATGACGGCGCCGGAGAGGATGTGAGCGCCGAGTTCCGACCCCTTCTCGAGCACACAGACGGACAGGTCGCGTCCGTGCTCGACGGCGAGCTGCTTCAGGCGGATCGCAGCGCCGAGCCCAGCGGGCCCGCCACCGACGATCACGACGTCGTACTCCATGAATTCGCGTTCGGCCAACTGCGGCTCCTTCGACTGTTGCAGGCTTCGCCCTGCGCTGGCGCTTGCGTACGCGCCGGGCGAGGCGGAATTGGCGGTGATGGCGCGTGCCGTCCGGGGTATCCGCGGTGACATCCGGGCTAGAATCGCGGCCCCGTTTCCCGGGACTGCCGCCGCTTGGTCCGACCCGCACGGTTCACGATGCGTTCGACGCGCGTGGAGACCTTCCCAGGCAGCGCCCGATGATAAACCGAAGCCCCTTCCGAGACCCGCATTCCGCCATGATTCCGAGCCATCCGACTGCCATGCACATCGAACGCCTGCGGCTGCGCTGGGGCGAGATGGACGCGATGAAGCATCTGAACAACGTCTCGTACTTCCGCTATTTCGAGCAGGCGCGCATATCGTGGTTCGAGGCGCTCGGATTCGACGCCGCGGGCGACGTCGAGGGTCCGGTGCTCGGCTCCATCAGTTGCCGGTTCATCAAGCCGGCGCTGTATCCGTGCGATGTCGTGGTGGCCCTCTGGCCCACCCGCATCGGCAACTCGAGCTTCACGATGGGCCAGCAGATGTATCGCGACGGCGGCGATGGAGACGTCTACGCGGCGGGTGACGCCACGATGGTCTGGATCGACATCGAGACCGGGCGGCCGCGTCCACTGCCCGCGTCGATGCGGGCCGTGCTTCAGGCCGCCCTGGACGGAAGCGCGTCGACCACCTGACCCGTCACGCCGCGGCCCGCAGGCCCGAGCAGCCGGAGGTAGGCGGGCACGACGGTCTCGACTCCCGGCAAGGTCGGTGATCGGTCCCCCGGATGCGTGATGGCCCGCGAGGGCGAGGCGACCGCCCCAGGAATCACGGCGTTCACGCGCAGATCCGGGTGGACGGCCCACTCCTCGGCCTGCGAACGCATGGCCATCTCCAGCGCTGCGCGGGGCGCGGTGATGCCGGCCCACCAGGCGCCCGGCGTCCGCAGATGCGAATCGAGCGTGTAGACGACCGAGGCATCGGGCGACACCCTCAGGAAGGGCAGGCAGATGCGGGTGAGCGCAAGAGGCGCGAGCCAGTTCACGCGGGCGAGGCGCAGCCAGGTTTCGAGATCCATCGCGTCCACGCCGGTGAGTCGTTCGGTATGGGCGGCGCAGTGGGCGATGCCGTCGAGTCGGCCGATCGCCTGGATGACGGCGCTCACGGCGTCGGCGAAGTGGCGGTCGGTGGCGGTCGAGAAATCCAGCGGCACGGCTGCCGGTTCCGGTCCGCCGGCGGACTCGATCTCGTCGTAGACGGCAGCGAGGCGGGACTCGTCCCGACCGTGCAGGACCACGGTGGCACCCCGGGCGGCGGCGGCGAGCGCCACGGCGCGACCGATTCCCCGGGATGCGCCGGTGACCAGGATGCAGCGACCCGACAGGTCGTCGGCGGATGGGGTTTCTGTGCTCATGTGTTCTCCAGAACGGCCTGCGCGCAGGCGAGTCCGCTGCGCACCGCGGCTTCCAGTGTGGCCGGATAGTCCGAGGCCGTGTAGTCCCCGGCGAGATGGAATCCCGGGAGAGCGGTGCGCTGCGTCGGCCGGTCGGCTCCGGGTGTGCAGAGGAAGGTGGCGCGTTTCTCGACGATGACCCGGGTCCGCTGCGCAGCCGGCGGCATGGCGAGCTGGGCGGCGAGCTGGCCTTCGACCTGCCGCGTGAGCATTGCGTGCGGCGTGCCTGTCCAGCGATCCGACGCGCTGATCACGACGCCAAGCCACCCGCGCTGTCCGCACAGTTGCTGGCGGTCGAACACCCATTCCCCGGGACCGTCGCCCAGTCCGATCATCGGAGAGCGAAGTCTCACGTCGATGCCGTAGTCGAGATAGACGGACACGATCGGGGCGTGCCGCAGGGCTGCCGCCCGGGCGCCGACATCCGAGAGGGCCGGCAGGTCACGCAGCAGGGGCGCGAGGCGTGCGGGGTCGACGGCGCAGATCACCTGGGCGTACGAGGCCGTACGACGCGCAGTCCGGATCGTGAAAGGTCCGTCGCCATCGACGGCGCTCACGGCCTCGCCCAGGTGGACGCTGCCACCGCGCGCGATCACGAAGTCTGCAGCGGGCTCCGGGAACATCGCGGAGAGATCGACGGTGGGGAACACGAGGTCCGACGCGTGGCGGCTGCCGGCGAGTCCGTCCCGCAGCACGTGCAGGAACACCTGCGCATCGGCGACGTCCGGCGGCGTGTTGAGCGCGGCGATGCAGAGCGGATGCCAGAGCGCCTCCCGGAGGCGTCGCGGTTGGCGGTGCGCGTCCAGCAGCGCGGTGACGGTTATCTGCCCGGCGCACCGGTACTGATCTCGTTTGGCGCGCTGCATCAGTCGGGCGGCGGCCAGACGGTCCGACCAACCGATCCCGCGCGCACCGAGAAGGCCCGCGAGCAGATGCCACGGCGCCGGTATCGGTGGGCAGTCGAGGCGGAATCCGTGGACGGTATCGAGTCTGAGCGGGGTGCGCAGGAAGGCAGCGGCCGGCGCCCCGACGCGCTCGAGGCAGGCGAGCGTGTCGGTGTAGGCGCCCAGCAGAAGGTGCAGGCCGTTGTCGAGCGCCATGCCGTCGATCTCGACGCGTCGCGCGCGGCCGCCGAGCACCCGGCCTGCCTCGAATACGTCGACACACGTGCCTTCCGCTGCAAGCTTCGAGGCCGCGGCCATGCCGGCCCAGCCACCACCTATCACCGCGATGCGGGGGCCGTCTGTCATCGGAGCGAGGACGGCTCCACCGAGAACCCGGTCATGCGCGGACCCACGTCCGCCAGGCCGTCCAGAGCTTCACAATCGGCGTGAGCGAGACGCGGCGGTTCATGATGCGCGCGCCCTCGGTCTCGACTTCGTCGAGCAGCTTCCTGTAGATGGCAGCCATCACGAGACCGGCCCGCTGACGCCTGCGATCCGCAGTCGGCAGCGCTGCCATGGCGCGGGCGTAGAACGATTTGGCGCGCTCCGCCTGGAAGCGGAGCAGGGCCGCGATCTCGTCGGTTTCGCGGAACAGGATGAGGTCATCCGTGGTCACCCCGAATCGGTCGAGTTCGTCGAGGGGCAGGTAGATGCGGTTCCGGCGGACGTCCTCGCCGACGTCCCGCACGATGTTCGTGAGTTGCAGCGCGATGCCGAGATCGCGGGCGTAGTCGAGTGTGGCGGGGTCCGAGTAGCCGAAGATTCGCGCCGAGAGCAGGCCAACGACGCCGGCGACGCGGTGGCAGTAGACCTCGAGAGTCGCGAAGTCCGGATAGCGGTTGTAGTCGAGGTCCATCCGCATGCCCTCGATGATGTCCTCGAACCGGGCCTGTGGCAGGTCGAAGGCCTTCACGACCGGCGCGAGCGCGAGCGATACCGGATGCGTGGGGGTACCGCCGAAGACAGCGACGATCTCGGTGCGCCACCAGTCGAGCTTGGTGCGGGCGATCACGGGGTCCAGGCCCTCGTCCACCACGTCGTCCACCTCGCGACAGAAGGCGTACAGGGCGGTGATCGCCGTTCTCTGGTCCCGCGGGAGGAACAGGAAGCTGTAGTAGAAGCTGGACCCGCTGCGGGCAGCCCGTTCCTGGCAGTACTGATCCGGGGTCATCGGGCTACCGGGTGAGAGCGCGCCACAGGAGCAGCGGCGCGTCGAGTGGACGGAGGACCGGGCGGCGACGGAAGACGTCACCGTCGACGGCGGACAGTTTTTCGAGGATGCGGTCACCGCCCATCACGATGAGGCGCAGCTCCAGACCGATGCGGCCGTCCAGCACGCGCCCAAGCGGGGCACCCGCCTGGAGCATCCTGCGGGTCCGTTCAACCTGGAAGCGCATCAGCGCCTGCCAGCGTGGACCGGCGTCGCCATTCGCGATCATCGTCTCGTCCACCCGGAATCGGGCGAGTTCGTCGAGGGGAAGGTAGATCCGGCCACGGGCGTAGTCTCCCGCGACATCCTGCAGGAAATTCGTGAGCTGCAGGGCGGAACAGATCCCATCGCTCAACGCCAGATTGCGGGGCTCGGTGCGTCCGAAGAGGTGCAGAAGTATTCGGCCCACCGGGTTGGCGGAGCGGCGACAGTAGTGCATCACCTCTCCGAAATCGGCGTAGCGGGTCTTGGTGACGTCCTGCTGGAAGGCGTCGATCAGGTCGCGGAAGGGCGCCATCGGCAGATCGTGCGTGCGAATCGTCGCCGCAAGGGCTTGGTAGAGCGCAGACTGCGGGTTGGCTCCCGACTCGATCCGGGTCAACTCGGCCAGACGTTCTTCCAGCGCTGCGAGGCGCTCCGCCTGAGAGGCGTCACCTTCGTCCGCTATGTCGTCCGCTTCGCGGGCGAAACGGTAGATCGTCGCGACGGGCGGACGCAGTCTCGCGGGCAGCACGAGCGAGGCCACCGGGAAGTTCTCGTAGTGCTCGACGGATGTGGCGGCGCTGGCCATCGGGGAAACGCTCGTCGCGTCAGAGAGTTGCAACACCACGACGATGGCGTCGGGTGCGGAGGGGTGGCGATTGTACTAAAATGGCTCGACCGCGAAAGTGGCGGAATTGGTAGACGCACCAGACTTAGGATCTGGCGCCGCAAGGTGTGGGGGTTCGAGTCCCCCCTTTCGCACCATACGTGTCAGTCCTGCCGATTCCCGTCCGCAGACGCCGTGGCAACACGGGGTCCGGATGCCGAGGCGATCTGCTCGGTGGGTACCGGACAGCGGAGGAGCATCCCGGGAGGTCTACGGCGTGACACGATCCACAAACAAATCCGAGTGAACCCCATGCAAGCGAGTTTGGAAACCCTGAGCAGCCTCGAGCGCCGTCTGAAAGTGGCCGTGCCGATGGACCAGATCAACACCGAGATCGACAACCGCCTGAAGCGCCTGCAGCGCACTGTGAAGCTTCACGGCTTCCGTCCCGGCAAGGTGCCCTTCAAGGTGGTGGCCCAGCAGTACGGTCCGCAGGTGCGCCAGGAGGTCCTGGGCGACACGGTCGAGCGCACCTTCGGTGACGCCGTCCGCGAGAAGAACCTCCGGGTCGCCGGATATCCCCGTATCGAGACAGCGCCACGCGCCGAGGCCGAGAACGCCTTTGAATTCACAGCGACTTTCGAAGTCTTCCCCGAGATCACCGTCGGCGATCTGTCGGCCGTGTCCATCGATCGCCCCCTCGTGGTGGTCGGTGATGCCGAGGTCGACAAGACCGTCGAGGTGCTGCGCAAGCAGCGCACCCAGTACCTCCCGGTCGATCGCCCTGCAGCCGCTGGTGACGTGGTCGTTATCGACTACATCGGCAAGATCGACGGTGTTGCTTTCGAGGGTGGTAGCGCAAACGGACAGGCGGTTGCCATCGGCGAAGGGCGCCTGCTTCCGGATTTCGAAGCGAATCTCCCGGGCATGTCGGTCGGGGAAACGCGGACCTTCGAACTGACCTTCCCGGCCGATTACCACGGCGCGGAAGTGGCCGGTAAGAATGCGTCGTTCGACGTCACGTTGCAGTTGGTGCAGGAGCAGAGCCTGCCAGCGCTCGATGCAGAGTTCGCCAAGGGTCTGGGCATCCCCGATGGCGATCTGGACAAGATGCGGGCAGATGTGCGGGCGAATCTGGAACGCGAAGTGAAGCGACGGGTTCAGGCGCGAGTGAAGGACCAGGTGCTGAAAGCCCTCATCGAGACATCGACGCTCGAAGTGCCCAAGGCGCTGATCGAAATGGAGATCGACCGCCTGATGGAAGGGACTGCCGAGAGCCTCAAGGCTCGCGGGATGGCTGATCAGGCCGGTACGATGCCCCGGGATGTGTTCGAACAGGAGGCTCGTCGGCGTGTGACGATCGGTCTGGTTCTTGCTGAACTCGTCAAGCGGGAAGGGGTCAAGGCCGAGCCGGAGCAAGTGCGGGCCATGGTGCAGGACTACGCGCAGAGCTACGAACATCCGGACGAGGTCATCCGCTGGTATTACCAGTCTCCGGATCGGGTGCGTGAGGTTGAATCCGTGGTTGTCGAGAACAATGTAGTCGACTGGGTGTTGGCCAAGGCGAAGGTGACCGAGACGCCAACACCGTTCGATGACCTGATGGGGAAGGCATGATGAAGTGGGGCGACGATGGTCGGCAACAGGAGCCGCAGGCGCTGGGCATGGTGCCGATGGTCATCGAGCAGAGCGGTCGTGGGGAACGCGCCTACGACATCTACTCGAGGCTTCTGAAGGAGCGGGTGGTGTTTCTGGTGGGGCCCGTCAACGAGGTGACCGCAAACCTCATCGTTGCTCAGTTGCTGTTTCTCGAGTCCGAGAACCCCGACAAGGACATCTATTTCTATATCAACTCGCCCGGCGGCTCGGTATCGGCCGGCCTGGCGATCTACGACACGATGCAATTCATCAAACCCGACGTGTCGACGCTATGCATCGGACAGGCTGCCAGCATGGGGGCATTCCTGCTCGGTGCCGGCCAGAAGGGCAAGCGATTCGTTCTGCCCAACTCGCGGGTGATGATTCACCAGCCCATGGGTGGTTTCCAAGGGCAGGCGTCTGACATCGAGATCCATGCCCGGGAAATCTTGTATCTGCGCGGGCGGTTGAATGCGCTCATGGCAGAGCACACCGGGCAGGCTATCGAGGCGATCGAGAAGGACACGGATCGCGACAATTTCATGAGCGCCGACGAGGCCGTCAAGTACGGTATCGTCGACAAGGTGCTGATGAGCCGTACGGGCGCCTGACGTCCGGTTCGCGAGCGACCCCGATACCAGAGCCCTCGAGGGCGAAGAGAGCTGCAGATGTCTGAAAAGCCTTCCGGTGAGAAACTGCTGTACTGCTCGTTCTGCGGTAAGAGCCAGCATGAGGTCCGCAAGTTGATCGCGGGCCCGTCGGTGTTCATCTGCGACGAATGTATCGAGTTGTGCAACGACATCATCCGCGAGGAGACTCACGGTGATAGTGCCGCGAAGGGTGCGAAGTCGGATCTGCCCGTTCCTCAGGAGATCCGGGGCATCCTCGACCAGTACGTGATCGGGCAGGAGCCAGCCAAGAAGATTCTCTCGGTGGCCGTCTACAACCACTACAAGCGGTTGAAAACGATCTCCAAGAAGGACGATGTCGAACTGGCAAAGAGCAACATTCTTCTCGTCGGGCCGACAGGGTCCGGGAAGACGCTCCTGGCCCAGACGCTCGCTCGGCTTCTGAATGTGCCGTTCGTGATGGCCGATGCGACGACGCTCACCGAAGCCGGCTACGTCGGCGAGGACGTCGAGAACATCATCCAGAAGCTGCTCCAGAAGTGCGACTACGACGTCGAGAAGGCGCAGCGCGGCATCGTGTACATCGATGAGATCGACAAGATTTCCCGCAAGTCCGACAACCCATCGATCACGCGTGATGTCTCGGGCGAAGGCGTGCAGCAGGCGCTTCTGAAGCTGATCGAGGGGACCATCGCTTCCGTGCCTCCGCAGGGCGGGCGCAAGCATCCGAATCAGGAGTTCGTGCAGGTCGACACGACGAACATCCTGTTCATCTGCGGCGGTGCCTTCGATGGTTTGGACAAGGTGATCCGTGCGCGATCGGAGAAGGGCGGAATCGGTTTTGGTGCCGAAGTGAAGAGTCGCGACAATCGGAAAGACATCAGTGCCGTGTTGCGCGATGTCGAGCCCGAGGACCTGATCAAGTACGGGCTCATTCCCGAGTTCGTTGGCCGTCTCCCGGTGGTTGCCACGCTTGAGGAACTGGATGACGCAGCGCTTATCCAGATCCTCACCGAACCGAAGAACGCACTGATCAAGCAGTACCACCGGATGTTCGCCATGGAGGGCGTCGAGCTGGAGTTCCGCGACGATGCCCTGCGGGCGATTTCCCGCAAGGCGCTGGCTCGGAAGACCGGCGCCCGGGGCCTCCGGTCCATTCTCGAACACGTGCTGCTCGAGACGATGTTCGAACTGCCCTCCATGAAGAATGTTCAGAAGGTCGTGATCGACGAGGGCTCCATCACCGGTGACGCCAAACCGCTTCTCATGTATTCGGATACCCCCAAGGTGGCGGGATCCGCAGCCAGTTGAGCAGCCCGGGGCGAGTGCATCGCCCTGGACTTCGTATCTCCGGGGCTCGGGGGCATGGTCCTGACGCGGTTGATTCCACGCGTTTCGGCCCCAAGATTCCTTATTCGCCGCCCCACAACAGGTGACCTCTATGGCTTATGTGCTCGATTCGCAGGAAAACCACCTGACGCTTCCGCTGCTGCCCCTGCGCGACGTCGTGGTCTTCCCGCACATGGTGATTCCCCTTTTCGTGGGCAGACCGAAGTCCATTCGCGCACTCGAGATCGCGATGGAAGCCGGCAAGAGCATTCTTCTCGTGGCACAGAAATCCGCCGCGAAGGATGATCCCGGCGCCGAAGACCTGTACGACGTCGGCAGCGTCGCGAACATCCTCCAGATGCTCAAGCTGCCGGACGGTACTGTGAAGGTCCTCGTGGAAGGTGTGCAGCGTGCCACCGTGCTGCGCGTCACCGACGAGAAGACCCACTACAGCGCCGACGCGGTATCTGTCGAGGAAGAGCAACCTGTCGGTGACGACGCCAATGAAGTCGAGGCGATGCGTCGAGCGATGATTGGTCAGTTCGATCAGTACGTGAAACTGAACAAGAAGATTCCGCCGGAGATCCTGACATCCCTCGCGGGCATCGACGAAGCCGGTCGGCTCGCTGACACGATCGCTGCGCACCTGCCGCTCAAGCTCGAGCAGAAGCAGGCCGTGCTCGAGATGTTTCCGGTGCGCAAGCGTCTGGAGCATCTGCTCTCCCTGCTCGAGGCGGAACTCGACATCCTGCAGGTGGAGAAGCGCATCCGCGGACGCGTGAAGCGCCAGATGGAGAAGAGCCAGCGCGAGTACTACCTGAACGAGCAGGTGAAGGCGATCCAGAAGGAACTCGGAGATCTCGATGAGGGTGCAGACCTCGACGAGATGGAGAAGAAGATCAAGGCTGCGCACATGCCGAAGGAGGCACGCGCGAAGGCCGATGCCGAACTGAAGAAGCTTCGTCTCATGTCACCCATGTCGGCCGAAGCGACCGTCGTGCGGAACTACATCGAGGCGCTCGTCTCCCTGCCCTGGAAGAAGAAGAGCAAGATCAGCCAGGACCTCGCGATTGCCGAGTCGGTTCTGGAAGAGGATCACTACGGGCTCGAGAAGGTCAAGGAACGGATCCTCGAGTATCTTGCGGTCCAGCAACGTGTCGACAAGGTGAAGGCTCCGATCCTTTGCCTCGTGGGTCCGCCCGGGGTCGGCAAGACTTCACTGGGGCAGTCGATCGCACGGGCGACCAACCGGAAGTTCGTCCGGATGTCGTTGGGTGGCGTGCGGGACGAAGCCGAGATCCGGGGCCACCGTCGCACGTACATCGGATCGATGCCCGGCAAGATCCTTCAGAACATGACGAAGGTCGCGGTCCGCAATCCCCTCTTCCTGATGGACGAGGTGGACAAGATGGGCATGGACTTCCGCGGCGATCCCGCTTCCGCACTGCTCGAAGTGCTCGATCCGGAGCAGAACAACACGTTCGTCGACCACTACATCGAGGTCGACTATGACCTCTCCGACGTGATGTTCGTGGCGACGGCGAACACGATGAACATCCCGGCGCCGCTGCTCGACCGGATGGAAGTGATCCGTCTCTCCGGATACACCGAGGACGAGAAGGTCAACATCGCGATCCGCTATCTTCTGTCGAAGCAGATGAAGAACCATGGACTCAGCGACACAGAGTTCACTCTGTCCGAGAGCGCGGTCCGAGATGTCGTCCGCTACTACACCCGAGAAGCAGGCGTGCGCGCCCTCGAGCGCGAGATCTCGAAGATCTGCCGCAAGGTTGTGAAGAGCCTGCTGCTCAAGAAACGCGAGACGACGGTCCAGGTCAACTCGCGAAATCTCGACAAGTATCTTGGTGTGCGCCGTTACACGTTCGGGATGGCCGAGAAGGAAAGCCAGGTGGGTCAAGTCACCGGGCTTGCCTGGACGGAAGTGGGTGGCGAACTGCTCACGATCGAGAGTGCAGTCATGCCCGGAAAGGGCAAGATGGTCACGACCGGCAAGCTCGGCGAGGTGATGCAGGAGTCCATCCAAGCTGCGCTCACAGTCGTGAGAAGTCGCTCGCAAAAGCTCGGCATCCCCGAGGATTTCTATCAGAAGAACGACATCCACATTCATCTTCCCGAGGGCGCAACGCCCAAGGATGGACCAAGTGCAGGCATTGCCATCACCACGGCGATGGTGTCGCTTCTGACCGGCATCCCGGTGAAGGCCGATGTGGCGATGACAGGCGAGATCACGCTGCGCGGCGAAGTGTTGCCGATCGGCGGGCTGAAGGAGAAGCTGCTCGCTGCGCATCGGGGCGGAATCAAGACAGTGCTGATACCGCAGGAGAACGCGAAGGACCTCACCGAGATTCCGGACAACATCAAGAATCGCCTCGACATACATCCGGTGAAGTGGATCGATCAGGTGCTCGAACTTGCTCTCGAGCGAGTGCCGACTCCGTTGCCGGAACAGCCCGCCGCTGTGGCGATTCCTGCGGTGGAAAGCGGTGAGACGGTGGTCGCTGTCAAGCATTGAACCCCACGCTCGACGGTGCCCGGATGCTACGCGTCCGGGCACGGAACCGTTCCTTGACATGCCGTTTTTGCGCTTGCTATAAGTTGGCGGAGAAAATGAGATCTGCGCATTGACGCGCGGCACTCTTCCGGATCGACATCAAGTAAAAAACTGCAGTCGGGGATGGGGCCGGGGAGACTCCCTCCGCGGTCATCGAATGGGACCTATCGGGCGAAAGGGGACGGGCGTGAACAAATCGGAACTGATCGAGGCAATCGCGAAATCCGCGGACATTTCGAAGGCAGCGGCGGGGCGTGCGCTGGATGCAGCGGTGACATCGATCCGGACGACATTGAAGAAGGGCGGGACCGTGACGTTGGTAGGGTTCGGCACCTTCTACGTGAACAAGCGGGCTTCACGCAGCGGGCGCAATCCACGGACGGGCGCCGCGATCAAGATCAAGTCAGCAAAGATTCCGAAATTTCGGGCTGGAAAGGCGTTGAAGGACGCATTAAACTAGCGGTCTTTCGTGAGTCGCGAAACGCAGTGGGATGTGGCTTCAGCGGCAGTACGGCTCCAAGCTGCTCCAGGCAAGTCGTCGGGTGCTTAGCTCAGTTGGTAGAGCGTCGCCCTTACAAGGCGAATGTCGGGAGTTCGAGCCTCTCAGCACCCACCAGTGGCATTAGGTTGGTAGTGGGCAGTAGCGATAGATGTGTTCGATAGGTGTTCGGCAACCAAAAGCCTCCGATCGTGGCCCTTGAGATATCGGATGTGAGGCGGGAGCACCAAAGCAGTTCACGCGAAGTAGTGCTGTAGGGTAGGGAACAAATTCTGGAGTGGTAGTTCAGTTGGTTAGAATACCGGCCTGTCACGCCGGGGGTCGCGGGTTCGAGTCCCGTCCACTCCGCCAAATGTCGGGAAAGGCGAACTACGGTTCGCCTTTTTCGTTTCTGCTGATCTCTTTGCGTTCAGCGCTCGCTCCGTGTTTGCGGCGCATTCCGCGATGCGGGCACCGCGAGATCTGGATGCCGCGTGGAACATCGCGCCGGCAGCGCCAGGGTCTTCAACTTTCCAGAGCGTCCGATAGCCATGTTCGAATGGGTCGAGAAGCACAAGCGTTGGATCATGATGGTGTTGGCCATCCTGATAGTCCCGTCGTTTGCAATGTTCGGGATCAACTACTACTTCGATGATTCGTCCAGCTCTGGCGCAGTTGCCAAGGTCGCCGGAACGACCATCTCGCCGAACGACTTCGAACAGGCATTGCGAGAGCGGCAGGATCAGCTCCGCCAAATGATGAAGGAGAAGGCGGACCCTGCGCTTCTCGACAGCAACGAAGTTCGCAACGCAGTTGTGAATGCCCTCGTGGAGCGCCGTGCGCTACTGGCCCATGCGCTGAAGTCGGGTTTGGCTGTGCCCAACGAACAAATCCGCAAGGTCATCCTTGAGGTGCCGTACTTCCGAGACGATTCCACCGGCGAGTTTTCTTCCGCGAAGTACGAGGAGATCCTCCGCCGTCAAGGCAAGACCGATCTGATGTTCGAAGAGGGGATCCGCCAGGATCTTCGTGTGTCGCAGGTGCGCGATACGGTCAACGATTCGACATTCGTCTCCGACGCGGTCGTGAAGCGCCTCGGCAAGCTGCGTGAACAGCAGCGCGAGGTGAGCCAGTGGACGATGACGCCCGACCAGGTGTTCGCCCGCGTCACGGTCGGGGACGACGAGGTCCGCAAGTTCTACGACGATCGACAGAACGATTTCCGGATCCCCGAACGGGTGAAGGTCGAGTACGTCGTTCTGACGCCGGACGATGCGGCGAGAGGGATTGCTATCCCTGAGTCGGAGATCAAGGTCGTCTACGAGAAGAATGCGGCCCAGTACGGTAAGCCTGAGGAGCGGCGCGCGAGCCACATACTGCTGACGGTCCCGAAGGATGCGAAGCCAGAAGGGAAAGCCGAGACTAGAAAGCGTGCCGAAGAACTGCTGGACAAGGTTCGGAAGGACCCGAAGAGCTTTGCCGCGGTCGCGAAGAAGGAGTCCCAGGATCCCGGATCTGCCGTGAACGGAGGAGACCTCGGATTCAATGCGCGCGGTGCGATGGTCAAGCCGTTCGACGACGCAGTCTTCACCCTCAAGGTGGGGGAGTTCGCCGGCCCGGTCGAGACTCAGTATGGGTTCCACATCATTCGTCTCGACGCGGTCAAGCCGGCCGAGACCGTCCCGTTCGAGAAGGTCCGCGGAGAGATCGAAGCGGAACTGCGAAGGGCGCAGGCCGGCAAGCTCTTCGCCGACGCCGTGGAGGAACTGCAGATCAAGGTCGTGGAGCAATCGGACAGCCTGAAGCCCGCGGCCGAAGCGCTGAAACTCGTCGTCCAGACGAGCGACTGGATCACGCGGAACGGCGGCGGTCAGCCTGCGACACTGGTCAAGCCCGCTATGCTCGCCAAGATCTTCTCGGAAGATTCGATCAAGCAGAAGCGCAACACGGATGCCGTCGAGGTTGACGCCAACACCGTGATCGCAGCGCGTGTCGTCGATCATCGTGAGGCCCATGTGCTGCCCTTCGACGATATCAAGGGCGAAGTGCGCAGACAGGTTCAGATCGACAAAGCGTTGAAGCTTGCCGAGCAGGAAGGCAAGGCGACGCTCGACCGCGTGAAGAAAGGCGATGACAAGGGAATCGTCTGGTCGCCCCCCACGATGGTTTCGCTCGGGAACCCTGGGGCTCTCCAAGCCGAAGCCGCGCGCGATGTGTTCTCTGCCGACCCCGCCAAGTTGCCGTTGTATGTGGGCGTCCCAGCGGACAAGGGGCGCTTCGTGATCTATCGGGTCACGAAGGTGATCGAGGCGCCGGAGCCTTCAGAGGTGGTTCAGAAGGAGTTGGCGAAGCAGATTGCCCAGCTTGCAGCCCAGCAGCAGTTCGACGCCTATACGCAGACGGTGAAAGCCACGATGGGCGTGTCGGTCGATACGGCCAAGGTTCAGAAGAAGGTGCAGTAGCCGACTGCTCTGATGCGGTTCGAAAACGACTACGCCGCCTCTTGGGCGGCGTAGTCGTTTTCGGGTGATGCCACGGGGCGAGAGCACCGTGAAGAGCGCCGTTCGTCGAGGCCCCTCAGCGGATCCCGTGTCGGCGCCCGATCATGTGGCGTCCAGTCCGCCCAGGCTCGTGATGTTGAATCCACCATCCACGTAGAGAATCTCTCCCGTGATGCCGCTTGCCAGCGAACTGAGCAGGAACGCGGACGCATTCCCGACTTCCTCGGTCGTCACATTGCGCCGGAGGGGGGCTGCACGTTCATTGTGAGCGAGCAGTTTCGAGAAGTTGCCGATGCCGGCGGCGGCAAGAGTCTTGATCGGGCCCGCCGACACGGCGTTCACTCGTATCCCGCGCGGACCGAGGCTCTGTGCCATGTAACGCACGTTGGCCTCGAGGCTCGCTTTCGCGAGCCCCATCACGTTGTAGTTCGGCAGCGCGCGCTCGGCCCCGAGATAGCTCAGCGTGAGGAGGGATCCGCCCCGGCCGTCCATCATTGGCCGCGCTGCTTTCGCCAGCGCCGCGAAACTGTATGAGCTGATGTCGTGAGCGATTCGGAAGGCCTCGCGATTGACCGTATCGAGGTAGTCGCCTGCGAGTGCCTCGCGCGGCGCGAAGGCGATCGAGTGCACCAGACCATCGAGTCCATCCCAACGGGCGCCGAGCTGATCGAACAGCGCGGTGATCTCGGCATCGTTCGCGACGTCGCAGCCGAAGACGAGATCCGACCCGAATTCGGACGCGAGTTCACGTACCCGGTCCTCGACGCGCTCGCCTTGATACGTGAATGCGAGCGCGGCACCTTCGCGATGACATGCGCGAGCGATGCCGTATGCGATCGAGCGGTTGCTGAGCATGCCGGTGATCAGGATCGTCTTGCCCTGCAGGAATGCCATGGATGTGTACCTGCGATGGATGGAGGTCGCTATTATATGGGCGCTCCGTCCCGCGACTCCATTTCCCCGAAGTGGTCGCGGCACCTCACCCCATGGATGTCACGCTCCGCATGCGCCTGACGCTGCCGTGTCGATCATTGCTCGCGTTGTTCGCCTGGTCGATCCTGTCCGCATGCAGCGGCCCGTGGAACGACCCGCATCCGCCGACGGAACGTTTCTCGAACACCCTGCATGCGGCGTTCAACGAGCGCCCCAAGCATCTCGATCCTGTGCAGTCCTACAGTTCGAACGAGATCGCTTTCACCGCGCAGATCTACACCCCCCCGCTGCAGTACCACTACCTGAAGCGCCCGTTCACGCTGATGCCGTTTGCAGCGGAGGCAGTGCCCGAGCCCGTGTACCTCGACGCCCAGGGGCAGCCTCTACGGGCCGATGCAGACTCGGCGGCCATTGCATTCAGCGTCTACGAGATCCGGCTGCGCCCGGGTCTCCGTTATCAACCGCATCCAGCCTTCGCCGTGCGGCCGGATGGTTCTGCGCACTATCTCGACATGGACGAACGGGCGCTGTCGAACATCCACGTGCTGGGTGACCTCGATCAGCGCGACTCGCGCGACGTTCGCGCGGAAGACTTCGTCTACCAGATCAAGCGGCTTGCGCATCCGCGTCTGCATTCGCCGATTCTCGGACTGATGAGCGACTACATCGTCGGGTTGAAGGAGTACGCCGACGCGCTCAAGGCCGCCGATGCCGACGCGATCCAGGCAGGCCGAAAGGGTGAATGGCTGGATCTTCGGAAGTACCCGCTCGCCGGCGTCGAGGTCGTCGACGAGCGCACCTATCGGATCCGCCTGAAGGGCAAGTACCCCCAATTCGCTTACTGGCTGGCGATGCCGTTCTTCGCGCCGATTCCGCATGAAGTGGACCGCTTCTATGCGCAACCCGGTCTTGCCCGCCGCAACATCACCCTCGATTGGTATCCCGTGGGGGCGGGCCCCTACATGCTGACAGTGAACAATCCGAACCGCGTGATGGTGCTGGAACGCAATCCGAACTACTTCGGCGAGCGCTATCCGACAGAGGGCGAGGCAGGCGACGTCGAGCGTGGGCTCCTCGCCGATGCCGGCAAGTCCATTCCGTTCATCGATCGGGCCGTGTTCACGCTCGAGCGGGAAAGCATCCCCTACTGGAACAAATTCCTGCAGGGCTATTACGACATGTCCGGCATCTCCGCGGATGCCTTCGATCAGGCCGTCCAGGTATCCGGGTCCGGGCAGGTCATGCTCACCGACGAGATGCAGGCGAAAGGGGTCCAGCTGAAGACTGCCGTGGCGCCGTCCACGATGTACATGGGCTTCAACATGCTCGACAGCGTGGTCGGGGGCAGCGGCGAGAAGTCGCGCAAGCTTCGACAGGCGATCTCCATCGCGGTCGACTACGAGGAGTTCGTGTCGATCTTCGCAAACGGCCGGGGCATCCCTGCGCAGGGGCCCATCCCGCCCGGCATCTACGGTTACCGAGATGGCGAGGCCGGCATCAATCGGGTCGTGTACGACTGGGTCGATGGACAGCCGCGCCGTAAATCGATCGAAGAGGCGAAGCGCTTGCTTGCGGAAGCCGGCTATCCGGGAGGCGTCGATCGTGCGAACGGCAAGCCGCTCGTGCTGTATCTCGACGCCACGGCACGCGGGCCCGATGACAAGAACCGCCTCGACTGGCTGCGCAAGCAGTTCGCGAAGCTGGAGATCGATCTCGTGGTGCGTGCCACCGACTACAACCGGTTCCAGGAGAAGATCCGCAAGGGCAACGCGCAGATCTTCAACTGGGGCTGGAATGCCGACTATCCCGATCCCGAGAACTTCTTCTTTCTGCTGCACGGCGAGCAGGGCAAGGTGAAATCGCAGGGCGAGAATGCCTCGAACTACGTGAACGCCGAGTACGACCGTCTCTTCGAGCAGATGAAGAACATGGACAACGGCCCCGAGCGTCAGGCACTCATCGACCGGATGCAGGAGATCCTCCGCGCCGATGCCCCCTGGCTCTGGGGAATGCATCCGAAGGAGTACGGGCTGACCCATGGGTGGGTGTTCAATCGCAAGCCCAATCCGATCGCGAACAACCTGCTCAAGTACCAGCGCATCGAGCCCGCGTCACGGGCTTCTCTGCAGGCCCAATGGAACCGTCCGGTTCTCTGGCCCCTGGGCATGGCGATGCTCGTGGTCGCTGCGTTCGTCACGCCTGCCGTGGTTGCGCATCGCCGGCGCGAGCAACGCACGGCGGCCGCGGCTCTGACCGGAGGCTGATCCGATGCTGCGCTACATCGTCCGTCGCATCCTCTACGCGATCCCGATCCTGATCGGCGTGAACCTCATCACGTTCTTCCTGTTTTTCATCGTCAACACACCCGACGACATGGCGAGGATGCAGCTCGGTGTGAAGCGCGTCACGCCCGAAGCCATCGAGCGCTGGAAGGCCGAACGTGGCTACGACCGTCCGGTGGCATGGAACGGCGCCGAGCAGGGCGCAGCGAAGCTGACGAACACGATCTTCTTCGATCATTCGGTCCGACTCTTCGCGTTCGACTTCGGCGCTGCGGAGTCCGACGGGCGCGACATCGGGCACGAGATATCGACCCGCATGTGGCCGAGCCTGGCGATCGCGCTTCCGGTGTTCGTGGTGGGTCTGGCTGCCTACGTGAGCTTCGCGCTGCTGCTCGTGTTCTTCCGCGCGACGACCCTCGACACGGCCGGCGTCGTGATGTGCGTCATCGCGATGTCGATCTCGGGCATGTTCTACATCATCGGCGGGCAGTACGTGGTGAGCAAGCTGTGGAATCTCGTGCCGATCTCGGGCTTCGGCGACGGTCTCTCCGCGTGGCGGTTCCTGGTCCTGCCTGTCGTCGTGGGGCTTGCCCACGGCCTTGGCGAGAGCGGCCGCTGGTACCGGACCATCTTCCTGGAGGAGATCAACCGGGACTACGTGCGCACGGCGCGCGCGAAGGGTCTTCGCGAAAGCCGCGTGCTCTTCCGGCACGTGCTTCGCAACGGTCTGATCCCCATCCTCACAGGCGTCGTGGTGGCGATCCCTTCCCTCTTCATCGGCAGCCTCGTCACGGAATCCTTCTTCGGCATTCCGGGCCTCGGCAGCTACACGATCGAAGCCATCAATTCTCAGGATTTCGCCGTGGTGCGCTCGATGGTCTTCCTGGGGTCGCTCTTGTACATCATCGGTCTCATCCTCACCGACATCTCCTACACGCTCGCCGATCCGCGGATCCGGTTCGACTGATGCTCCCCTTCAAACCCATCCTGCTGTGGACGGACATGCTGGTGCTGCTGCTCATCGCGGCGGTGATCGCATTCGTCGTCCAGGCGCGGCAGCACGAACACCTGCGTGCGCCCTGGCGCAAGGTGGCGCGCTCCACCGGCGGCATGATCGCGGCGCCGGTGCTGCTGGCGTTTCTCGCGATCGGCTTTCTCGACAGCCTGCATTTCCAGCGCGGGACACCACCCGAGAAAGGCCAGGCCGAGATGCGCTACGGTCCGGATGTGTTGTCCGTGCTCGATGTCCTCGTGGAGCATCTTCGCGTTCAGCAGGAGCGCAGTTTCTCCGCGCCGTTCGCGACCCATGCGCACTCCCGCGAGACGATCACGCGGCCCGACGGCTCGCAGGTTCGGGAGTTCCCGCGCCTGCGGCACGGCGGCAGCCATCTCGCGAACCCGGAGACGGACCGGGCCGCCGACATCGGCCAGCGATTGCTGCGAGCGCTCGGCATCTCGACCGTGCTCGGCGTGCTCGCCTCGGTCATGGTCGTCGGGACCTACGCCCGTCGGCGCGGGCTTTCATTCGACGGGGCACTCGCAGCGATGCGCGAGGGGAATGTCGACATCCCGATCGGTCCGATGCTCGTCTCGGCTCTGCTGCTCATCACGACGTTCACGATGCTGTTCGCCCTCTCGGGCGTCTATCACGTGTTCGGCACCGACAAGGTCGGACAGGATGTCTTCTATCTCACGTTGAAGAGCATACGGACGGCGCTGGTCATCGGCACGGCAACGACGCTGGTGATGCTGCCCTTCGCGGTGACGCTCGGCATGCTCGCCGGGTACTTCCGCGGTCGCATCGACGATGCCATCCAGTACCTCTACACGACGCTCAGTTCGATTCCGGACGTGCTGCTCATCGCGGCGGCCGTCCTGATGATGCAGGTGTACATGGACACGCATCCCGAGATCTTCGATTCGGTGACCCGCCGCGCCGACTTCCGGCTGACCTTCCTGTGCATCATCCTGGGGGTGACCAGCTGGACGGGGCTCTGCCGTCTGCTCCGTGGCGAAACCCTCAAGCTGCGTGAGCAGGAGTACGTCCTTGCGGCGCAGGCGTTCGGCGTGAGCCATTTCCGGATCCTTCTCCGGCACATCCTCCCCAACGTGTTTCACCTGGTCATCATCACGACGGTGCTCAAGTTCAGCGGGCTGGTGCTGGCCGAGGCCGTCCTCTCGTACGTCGGTGTCGGTGTCGACCCGGCCATGAACAGCTTCGGAACGATGATCAACGCCGCCCGCCTCGAGATGGCGCGCGAACCGATCGTCTGGTGGTCCCTCGCAGCCGCCTTCGCCTTCATGCTGTTGCTCGTGCTCTCGGCCAATCTCTTCGCGGACGCCGTGCGTGACGCTTTCGATCCCCGAATGCGTGCGGTGCGACGCGGGTCGCGGGCCAAGCAGGCCAAGGTGCCGCCGCAGCCGCGCGTGGCGGGTGCTGCATGAGCACGCCGATCCTGAGCCTCTCCGGTGTGCGAACGACCGTCCGGGGCGCGGACGCTGATCTCCATCCGGTCGACGGTGTGTCGTTCGACATCGCCGCCGGCGAGACCTTCGCGCTGCTCGGCGAATCCGGCAGCGGCAAGTCGCTCACCGCGCTGTCCATCCTGCGGCTCCTCCCCGATGGGGTCGACGTCACCACGGGCAGCATCCACCTCGACGGCACTGATCTGCTGGCGCTCCCGGAGCAGGCCATGCGCGATGTCCGCGGGCGGCGTATCGCGATGATCTTCCAGGAGCCCGGGACCAGTCTCGATCCGGTGATGACCGTCGGCGACCAGATCCGCGAGGTGCTGGACCGCCATCTGGGGCTGCGCGGTGCCGCGGCAGACGCTCGGGCCCTGGAGCTGCTGGACGCCGTCGGCATTCCCGACCCGCGCCGACGGCTCGACGAGTTTCCCTTTCAGCTGTCCGGCGGCATGAAGCAGCGGGTCATGATCGCCGGTGCCCTGGCGGGTGAACCAGCCCTGCTGGTCGCCGACGAGCCGACGACGGCGCTCGACGTCACGATCCAGGCGCAGGTGCTCGAGTTGCTGCGTGATCTCCAGAAGCGACTGGGCATGGCGATGCTGCTCATCACCCACGATCTCGGCATCGTCGCTGGCCTGGCGCATCGCGTAGGCGTGATGTACGCCGGTCAGATCGTGGAGCTTGCGCCGGCGGATCGCTTCTTCGCAGCGCCTGACCATCCGTACTCCCGGAAGCTGTTCGAGTCGCTGCCCACACGACCCACGTCTGCCGGGCGCTTGTCGGTGATCCGGGGCAGCGTGCCGCCTCTGGGCCAGGTGTGGCAGGGATGCCGGTTCGCCGACCGCTGCGACGACGTTCGGCCAGGTTGCCGCGATGCCGACATCCCCATGAAGGCACTGGAACCCGGCCACGCGATCCGCTGCATTCTCGGGTCGAGGGCGTTGCCGCCAGCCGTCGCATCAGCACCGTTGGATGCAGTCGTGAAAGTGGCGTCGCCGCTACTCGACGTCCACGATCTCCGCGTCCACTTTCCGATACGGAAGGGGCTCATCCGCCGCACCGTCGGGCACGTGCGGGCTGTGGATGGCGTCAGCTTGTCGATCCCGGCCGGGCGGACGCTCGCGCTCGTGGGAGAGTCCGGTTGTGGCAAGACCACCGTGGGCAAGGGCATCGTCCGACTGCTCCCGCTCGCGACGGGACGGATCATGATGAACGGCGTCGATCTGGCGACGCTGGACGGGCGTGCCCTTCGTGATCGTCGGCGCGACTTCCAGATCATCTTCCAGGACCCATTCGCTTCGCTCGATCCACGCATGCGCGTGAGCGAGATTCTCGAGGAGGGCATGACGGCACTGCGGCCGGACCTCGATGCCTCGCAACGGACGGCGGCGGTCGATGCCCTGCTGACTTCGGTGGGGCTGGCGACTGAAGCGAAGGGGCGCTACCCCCACGAGTTCTCGGGCGGGCAGCGGCAGCGACTGGCGATCGCCAGGGCGCTGGCGGTGGAACCGAAGCTGATCGTCTGCGACGAGCCCACGTCGGCGCTCGACGTCTCGGTCCAGGCACAGATCCTCAATCTGCTACGCGATCTGCAGGAGCGTCTCGGGCTCGCCTACCTGTTCATTTCGCACAACATCTCGGTGGTGCGCTATCTCGCCCACGATGTGGCAGTGATGTATCTCGGGCGCATCGTGGAGCGCGGGCCGACGGAGGTGGTGCTCCGCCATCCCGCCCATCCCTACACCGAGGCGTTGCTGTCGGCCGTGCCGGCGCTGCACGGCATCGATGCCCGGGCGCCCATTCGTCTGGAAGGCGATCTCCCATCGCCGGCCGCGCCGCCTGCCGGCTGCCACTTCCATCCGCGGTGCCCCCGGGCGACGGATGCGTGCCGGCGCGAGTATCCGAGTGCCGTGAGCCTGGGGCCTGCGCACACGGTGCACTGCCTGCATCCCACCCGTTGAGAGGAAAGCGGGCCCGGCGTCGCCATGACCGTCTCAGCGACGGGGGCGTTCGCTCAACCCATCGACGGTCGCGAGACCGAAAGAGAAACGGCGCCAGGGGCGCCGCCGTCGTGTGTCGAAGCGTGGATGGCGCTTCACCGCTCCGCGATCTGTTCCTTCCGTGCGGGCGTTGATGGCTTTGCGCGCCGCGCCGTCACCTTGGTCTGGGAGTTCTTCGCAGACGTCTTGACGCGAACAGCCTTTGCCGCACCGGCTGTCTTCTTCACGTCGCGCTGGCCATTCGCGTGATTACGGCTCGGCTTCTCGCGCGCGAGCTTCGGAGCGCTGGCTTCGTTGCGGGTCTTTGCAGCCGGTTTACCGCGCGCCTTCGCCTCCACGTGGACGATGGCTGATTTCTCCTGCCGTACTTCTGCGCGGCGGGGCGCCGCGGGCGCATCCCCCGTGACGCGCAACACCTGACCCGACCGCACGCTCGCAATACGCATGCGGTTCCAGGTCATCAGTTGCTGGACCGTCACGCCGTATCGTGCCGCGATGCCTCGGAGCGTATCGCCCTTGTGGGCCCGATGGGTGCGAGGTTCCACGACCACCTCGGGCGGTTGGAAGTCGGCAGAGTTCATCCTGGCGGGTTTCGCCTGAGCGCTTCGCGCGCCGGAAATCGGAACGAGCAGCGAGGACCCGGCTTTCAGCTTCTGACCACCGGAGACGCCGTTGACCACTCTCAACTGGGCGGCCGTGGTGCCGAAGCGCGCAGCAACCGACTCGATGCGTTCGTTGCGTTCGAGGCGGTAAAGCTGCCAGGTCACGAGCGGCGTTTCGAGTGCGTTCAGGTTGGCGTTGAACACGTCGGCCTTGTCCGCAGGGATGAGGAGGCTGCCGCTGTCGGCTGTGATGACCGGCCGATTGTGGGCTGGATTCAGCGACCGGAACTCTTCGAGCGGTACCTCGGCAAGCTGCGCCGCCCGCTTGAAGTCGATCTGCCCAGGGGCGGCGACGCGGATGAAGTACGGTTCGTTCGGGACGTCGTCCAGCGCGAGCCCATAGCGCTCAGGCTCGGCGATAATGTTCTTCACGGCCTGCAGCTTGGGGATGTAGTTGCGCGTCTCCTCCGGCATGCGAAGGCTTTCGTAGTCGGTGGGCAGACCCTGCCGCTGGTTCCGATCGATGGCGCGGCTCACTGCGCCTTCACCCCAGTTGTAGGCAGCGAGGGCGAGACGCCAGTCCCCGAACATCCCATGAAGCTTCTCGAGGTAGTCGAGCGCAGCGCGTGTGGCTGCGGTGACATCCCGCCGGCCGTCGTACCACCAGTTCTGCTTGAGACCATAGTTCCGACCCGTGGCGGGGATGAACTGCCAGATGCCGGACGCGTGCGCCTTCGAATAGGCTGTGGGGTTGTACGCACTCTCGATCATCGGGAGCAGGGCAATCTCGAGCGGCATGCCACGCTTCTCGAGTTCCTCGACGACGAAGTGCATGTACCGGCGCCCGCGTTCGATCACACGCTGTACGTAATCGGGACGGTTCGCGTACCAGTCGGTATGCCGGTCCACGAGCGGCGATTCGAGGTCGGGGATCGAGAAGCCAGCGCGCATGCGGGCCCAGAGGGTGTCGTAGACGACCTTCTGATTGGGGTCCACTTCTGGTGCTGCGTCCGGAAAGTCGAGCAGATCGCTGTCCGACGTATCCGAGATCACAGCCGGTCCCGGCGTCTGAACTGCCTGCACCGATCTCGCATTGAGCGCGCTGGGCGCAGAGGGCGCGGCCGGCGACATGGACGTCGGTGCATGGGCCACATGGGGTGAGGCCGCTTGGCCCGCGTGCGGTGCTGGCGCCTTGGCGTTCCCTGCGGGGGCGATGGTCGTGGAGATGCGCGTGGCACTGCGGGGATCCGGCTCGTTGCCCTGGGTCGACGGGGCGATAGCGGAGCCGATGTCGCGCGGCGCAGACGGCATCCGGGCCGCGGGGTCGGCAAGTGGCGACACTGTGACGGACTCGATCGGCGCGCCTGGCATCTGAGTCGGTTGGCGGATCGCTGATCTGCCAACGGGATCGTTTGCCGGAAGCGTCGCGGCACCCAACACAGCCGGCGCGGAAGCTGCGGCGTTGAGCGAAGGCTTGGCAACGCCCACGTCCACTCCTCCACCCACGGCACACGCCTGGTTCATGGCGCCGAGGACGACCGCGGCGAGAAACACTCTTGTCTTCCTACTAACCATCGGCCAGGATTTCCAAAGAACTTCAATAATCTTATTCAGATCATTGATTTCAGTCAACAATTTTCTCTCCTGGGGCGGGTCTGCCCGGGTGGGCGCAGGCCGATGCCGTCGTGTCGCGTGATGCAGGAGGCGCCGAGGCCGCGAGGGCACGACATCCGGACCCGAGCTTCAGCAAGGGTCGATCCAGGAGACCGCTCGAATCAGAAAACGTCTTTCCAGCTACGCAGTTCAGTGAAGACGGCTAGGCGATCGGGCGTGGGGTGGCCCGCGTGGAGTGCGGCCACCGAGGCCACGCCCGGGTCGCCTGCACGGAGGAACGGGTTGAACGACAGCTCGGCGCCGATCGTCGAGGGCAGGGAGGGATTTCCCGCTTCGAGGGCTGCGCGGGTCTGGTCAAGGCGGGCATCGACCGCAGGATTCCGGGGATCCGCCGCCTTGGCGAAGCGCAGGTTCGACGTCGTGTACTCATGCGTGCAGTAAACGCGGGTCTCCGGCGGGAGCGCGGCGAGCTTGTCGAGGGATGCCAGCATCTGGGCTGGCGTGCCTTCGAACAACCGGCCGCAACCCGCGGAGAACAGCGTGTCGCCACTGAACAGCATGCCGTGGCCATGGTAGGCGATGTGGCCGGACGTATGCCCCGGGACATCGATCACGGTGAGCGTCAGCCCCAGCTCGGCAAGCTGTACGACGTCTCCTTCCCGAAGCGTGTGAGCGACGGCAGGTATGGCTTCGGTCGCGGGTCCGAAGACCGGTACGTTATACTCGGCCGCAAGTTCCGCCACCCCTCCGGTGTGGTCCGCGTGATGGTGAGTCACGAGGATTCCCGTGAGGCGGGAGCCGGTGCTCTCGAGATGCTTCCGCACTGGAGTTGCATCACCCGGGTCGACAACGACAGCATCGGTGCCACTCTGCAGACACCAGATGTAGTTGTCGCGAAAAGCCCGTATCGGAATGACGTCGATCAACATATGAACCGAGTGTCGAGTGCCGACCCCCCCACTGTCAACCCGTAGTCCAGCCATGATGCCGTCGGAATGGTTCGAGACTCCTCTCGGGCGAAATCTTCTGGCGCGCGAGGTTGCGTTCTTCGATGCCGAGGTGGCCGACATCTTCGGGTTCCACGCACTGCAGTTCGGCCTCGCCGAGCACGACTTCCTGCGTGCCAATCGAATGCCCTCCCGCTTGACGCTGGGCGGAGATGGGCCGGTGCGCCTTCGTGCCGACTTGTGCGAACTCCCCGTCGCCACCGGCAGTGTCGATCTCGTGGTCCTGCCGCACGCCCTCGAGTTCAGTCACAACCCCCATCAACTGTTGCGAGAGGTCCAGAGAATCCTCATGCCGGAAGGTCACATCGTCATTTCGGGCTTCAACCCGTGGAGCCTCTGGGGAGCCATGCGCACGTTCTCGCGCCACGATCCCGACTATCCGTGGTGCGGGCAGTTCATCGGGCTGTCCCGCATCAAGGACTGGTTGTCGCTGCTCAACTTCGAGCTGTCCGCCGGACGGACGGCAGTCTTCACACCGCCCTGCAGCCGCGAGAAATGGCTGCACCGATTCCGATTCATGGAGGCCGCTGGTGATCGGTGGTGGCCATTCGCCGGCGCGGTGTACTTCCTTCACGCAGTGAAGCGCGTCCATGGTGCACGCCTCATCACGCCCAAGTGGCGCCTGGCCGGCGCACGCCGGAAGGTGTTCGCACCGGTGCCTCAGAAGGTCGCGCAGGCAGCCCGCCTGCGCACGGATCGGGACGACGATCGCGGAGCCGACCCCTCATGAATGACGCGACTCTCGTGAAGGATCCGATCATCGATTCCGTCGAGATCTATACCGACGGCGCCTGCAAGGGCAACCCTGGTGTCGGCGGATGGGGCGCGCTCCTGCGATCCGGCGAGCACCGGAAGGAGCTCTTCGGCGGCGAGGCGCTGACCACGAACAATCGCATGGAGCTTCGGGCAGTGATCGAGGCGCTCGGCTCGTTGGCGCGTCCAAGCATCGTTCGTGTCCATACCGACTCCCAGTACGTGCAGAAAGGGATCTCGGAGTGGATCGCCGGCTGGAAGCGTCGCGGCTGGAGGACAGCCGACAACAAGCCCGTGAAGAACGTCGATCTCTGGCAGCAGCTGGAAGTGCAGGCCGCCCGACACAAGGTGCAGTGGGTGTGGGTGAAGGGCCACGCGGGCCATGAAGGCAACGAGCGCGCCGACCAGCTCGCCAACGATGGCGTGCGGTCCGTAGGCAGCTCCGGAGGGGCGGCATGAGCCTGCGCCAGGTCGTCCTCGACACAGAGACGACCGGTCTCGATCCCGGACTGGGGCATCGGGTCATCGAGATCGCGTGCGTGGAGGTGGTGAATCGCCGCGTGACGGATCGCGACTTCCACCTGTATCTGAATCCCGACCGGGACAGCGATCCGGGTGCGCTGCAGGTGCATGGCCTCACCACGGATTTCCTTCGCGACAAGCCGCGATTCAAGGAGGTGGCGCACGAGTTCCTCGAGTTCGTGGCCGGTGGCGAACTGATCATCCACAACGCGCCTTTCGACATCGGCTTCCTCGATGCCGAACTCGCGCGCATCGATCTGCCGCCGATCACCCGCCAGATCGCGGGCGTCGTCGATTCCCTTCGTCTCGCGAAGTCGCTGCACCCGGGCCGCCGCAACAGTCTGGATGCGTTGTGCGAGCGCTACGGCATCGACAACTCGTCGCGGACGCTGCACGGAGCGCTCATCGACGCCCGGCTGCTGGCAGAGGTCTACCTCGCGATGACCCGGGGGCAGGAGAGCCTGGTCATGGAATCGGCGGAGAGCACGAAGACCGTCGGCGCGATTCGTATCGACAACGAGGCGCTGGATCTCGTGGTGCTGCGCGCCGACGAATCCGAAATGGCGGCGCATGCGGCCACGCTCGAGGACCTCCAGAAGGCTTCCCGCGGTCGGTGTGTCTGGATGGCTGCGGATTGACGTCGCACCCGCGTCGGGGCTCGGCCACGACGCGCACGCGTTCCACTGCGATCGTGTTCGCAGCGTTGGTGCTCGCCGGCTGTGCAGCCGCTCCGCGTCCGAGATCCGACGTCAGCGAGGCCTGTGAAAAGCGTGTTCCACCGGGGCGCGTCGAGGTGATCACCATCCCGGTGAAGCCGACGGTCGACACCTCCCTTTCCTATCGTGAACTCACATCGCTCGCACGCCGGGAGGACGGTGCCTGGGTGCTCGGGCTGACCCGGCCGGCCCTGCGTGTCGAGGCTCGCTGGACCTACGCGGGGCTGTCCGACGCCGCAGGCAGGCGGGCATGCATCAGACCGTCGGTCTTCATGCGGTTGCGATACGAACCCGTGAAGGTGTACGTGGGGCGCGAGTTCCTCGAGGACGACTGCGCCTACCGATTCATTCTGGACCACGAACAGCGCCACGTCGGTGTCCACGTGAGGCGGCTCGGCGAGGTGGCGGCCGAGCTTCAGCGCGAACTCGAGAAACATCTCTCAGGCATCGTGCATGTCGGCCCGCGCGACGAACTCGACCGGCGGTTGAAGGCAGAGGTGGCCGAGCGCTGGATGCCGCTTGCCGAGCGCGAGCTGAAGGACGTCGCCCGCGAGCACGCCGCCATCGATTCGCCGCAGGAATACGCCCGCGCCGCGAGTGCGTGTCAGGGGCGCATCGCCAGCGTCATCGCGGCGCATCGGGATGCCGTCGCGGACCGGTGATGCCCCGCCATCGAGCCCTCAGGGCAGGATCCGGATGTCCTGCATCGGTTCGAGCGTGTAGGCCTTGCGGTAGTCGGTGTCCGCTTTCGCGAGTCCGGCGCCGACCATGAAATCGAAGGTCAGTTTCCATCGGGCATCCGTCATCGAAAGAATGCCCTGACGGGCTGCATCCCCGCCGGTCACCAGAGAAAGCTGTCGGATGCGGGCGTGACCGAATTCGAGGAGGCTCGCTTCCATCTCGGGGTTCGCCTTGCGGATGAGCGCGTTGCCCGGCGCCGGGTTCGCGAGGTAGCTCTTCCAGCCCTCGGCGGTGGCCGCGAGGAACTTCTGCAGGGCGGCCCCGCGTTTCTCCAGGACGCTGCGCGTCGTGACGATCGTCTGCGCATAGGGCGGATAGCCGTGGTCCGCCAGCAGGAACACCACGGGTTTCACGCCGGCTTTCTCGATGGAGTAGGGCTCCGATGTCGCGTAACCCTGCTGGGCGACCCGCCGATCGGCCAGGAACTGCTGAACGCTGAACGCGTAGGGGCGCTTCTGCGCGTCGGTGAATCCGTACCGGCCCTTGAGCCACGGCCAGAACGTCGTCTCGCTCGCCTGGCCGATCAGCAGCGTGCGCGATTTCAGGTCTTCCAGCGTCTTCACGTCCGGGTGCGCGATGAGCGCAGCAGGGTCCTTCTGGAAGGTGGCGCCGATCGTGACGAGCGGTAGCCCTTGCTCTATGCCGGCGATCGTCTGCAGATCGTAGCCCATCACGGCATCGGCCTTGCCTGCCAAGAGGAGTTGCATCACGTTGACCTGCGGGCCCCCCATGCGGATGTCTGCATCGAGTCCGTGCTTGCGGTAGGTGCCTTCCGCCACGGCCTGATAGAAACCCCCGTGCTCGGCCTGGGCATACCAGTTGGTCAGGAAGACGAAGCGTTCCGGGCTCTGGCCATGGGCCGCAACCGGAACGAGAAGCGCTGCACCGAGCAACACTGCGAGGCGCCGGACCGCGGCGGTGAACGTGATACGCATGGTCGTCGTCTCCTCCAGGAGTGATGCTCGGATTCTAGTGCGCCGTGGTCCGCATCGGGGAGCGGCGGCGACGCGGGTGGTCGATGGTCCGGGGCGGGAAGCGCGACGGGCAGGATGCACACGACATCAAGTGCCCGCGCAGTCTGCCGATAGCGCACCCTGTGCGAACCGTTACCGACGGTTCCAAGCGAGAGGCCGGCATGGCCCGTTGACGTATCCCGATCCGAACCCGCGAGGAATCCATCGCATGCAATCGCTCACCACACGCCTGGCGATGTTCCTGGCGCTCATGCTGGCCGGCAGCGCCACGCTCCTGATGGCTTTCATGTACGTCAGCACGCGAGCGGACGTGCTCGCCACGCTCGAGCACGAAGTCAACGCGGTCACCGAGCAGCAGAACGTCACCATCGGGAACTGGCTCTCGTCCAAGAAGCGCGTCGTCGAGGCCAATGCTCCGCTCGTGCTCGAAGCCGACATCCGCAAATACCTCATCCGCGCTGCGGCCGCGGGCGGATTCACCAATGTCTACGTCGGCTATGCCGACGGTGGGTTCGTCCAGGCCGTCGACACTCCCCTGCCACCGGGCTTCGACCTGACGGCCCGCCCCTGGTGGAAGGCCGCGAAGGAACGCGGCGGGCTCGCGGTGACTGCGCCCTTCCTGAGCGTGACGGATCACAAGCTGGTCATGTCCATTGCCACACCGGTGAACCGCGCCGGACAACTCGTCGGCATCCTGTCTTCGAACGTGCTGCTGGAGGACATCGTCAGCGGCGTGCTCGGTGTGAAGCTGGTCGGAGACAGCCATGCATTCCTGCTCTCGAAGGACGGCACGCTGATCGCGCACCGTCAGTCGGACGCGGTGCTGAAGCCTGCGACGATGCTGATGCCCGAACTTACGGCCGCGCGCATGAGCGCGCTGGCGGCGAGCCGCGAACTGGTGGAGACGAAGGTGGGCGAAGAGACGGGATTCGTGACGGTGCGCGCGATTCCGGACTCGGATTGGTACCTCGGCATGGTGGTGGACCGCAAGGCAGCGTTGGCGCCGCTCAATGCGCTGCTGGCGATGCTCATCGGGGCGACCGTCGTGATCGTGCTGGTGAGCGTGGCGCTCGCGGTCGTCGGGATCCGCCGGTTGCTTGGAGGCCTTGGCGCGCTGCGCGACGCCATGCTGGAGATTGCGCAGGGTGCGGGTGATCTGACGGTGCGTCTGCCCGTTCGCAGTGGTGACGAGGTGGGCCAGGCGGCGGGCGCTTTCAACCAGTTCCTGGAGCGCCTGCATGGCATGTTCCGGGAAGTGCGCGACGAATCCGAACAGGTCCGTCACGAAGTGGTGGCGGCGGCGGGGACGGCGTCGCGGGTCGCGGGAGAGTTCTCCCGGCAGACCGACGAACTGAGCGCCACCGCGGCCACCATCGAGGAGGTGACCGTGAGCATCGGCCTGATCGCCGAGACCGTCCGCGATACGGAACAGGCGATGAGCACCGCGGACGCCGAGTCGTCGCGCAGTGCGGAATCGGTGGAGGAACTCACGCGCGAGATCAGCCGCGCCGCGGACACGATGGGCGGGTTGTCGAGTGTGGTGAGCCGTCTCGGCAGTCGCTCCGATGAGATCGCGGGCATCGTGGGTGCCATCAAGGACATCGCGGACCAGACGAACCTGCTGGCACTGAACGCCGCGATCGAGGCTGCGCGAGCCGGGGAGCAGGGCAGGGGATTCGCAGTGGTGGCCGACGAAGTGCGCAAGCTGGCCGAGCGCACCGCAGAGTCGACCGTGGAGATCGGGCGGATGATCGACTCGATCCGCAGCGAGATGACGAGCGCCGTGAGCGGCATGGACGACGCGCAACGGATCGTGCACTCCGGCGTGGGGATGGCGGAGCAGGCGACGCAGGGGATCCGCACGATCCGCGAGCGGGTGAGCGACGTGATGACACGGGTGAAGGACATCTCGGGCGCCACCAGCGAACAGGCATCGGCGACGACGGAGATGGCGCGGCGCGCGGAGCAGGTGCACGCGATGATCCAATCGAGCAGCGAGTCGTTGCACGAAACGGAGCGCACGCTGAGAGGCGTGAACGAGCGCGCCGATCATCTCGGCAAGATCGTGGGTCGCTTCCGACTCTAGACGCGCGCGAACGCCCCACGGGCGCTGACGGGCGCCACCCTCAGAGACGCTTCAGCGGTCGCCGGCCCCGGCGTGCCATCTTCGAAGGAACAGCCACGCGAGTCCGCTGGTGGCCGCGAAGAACGACACGCCCGCGACGGCGATCAGGAGGAGCGCCGCGAACATGCGCGGAAAGTTGAGTTGGAGGCCGGCCTGCAGGATCTGGTAGGCGAGACCCGACGCGGTGCCTCCGGTCCCGGCCACGAACTCCGCCACCACGGCACCGATGAGTGCCAGCCCCGCAGAGACCTTCAGGCCCGAGAAGAAGTACGGCAGCGCCGACGGCACGCGCAGGCGCAGCAGGACCTGCCAGCGACTGGCACGGTGCAGGCGGAAGAGGTCGAGCAACCCCGCGTCGACGCTCTTCAGCCCCGTCGTCGTGTTCGAGATCATCGGGAACAGCGCGACGATGGTGGCGCAGATGACGAGAGCCGCCTCCGGATCGTCCACCCAGATGATGATGAGCGGCGCGATCGCCACGACCGGCGTCACCTGCAGCAGGATCACGTACGGGAGCAGGCTCGCCTCCAGCGCGCGGCTCTGCACGAACACGAATGCGATCCCGACCCCCAGAATCGTCGCCGCGGCGAGTGCCTGCAGTGCGATGCGCAGCGTCACGCCGAGGGCCGAGACCAGCAGCGGCCAGTCCCTGACGAGGGTCGCGCCGATCCGGGACGGCGCGGGCACGATCCAGACGGGCACGTCGAGCCGGATCACCAGCCACTCCCAGACGAGCAGCGCGACGACGAATACAACGATCGGGGCGACCCAGCGCACCAGGCGGTCCATCACGCGCTTCCCGCGGCGATGAGCATGTGGGAGAGCTGCGCGCACAGATCAGCGAAACGCGTGGACAAGCGGAAGGACTCGTCCCGCGGGTATGGCTCGTTGACGGCGAGGGTGTCCGCGATCTGCCCGGGGCGCGGCGTCATCACGAGCACCCGGTTCGAGAGGAATACGGCCTCGTGCAGGCTGTGCGTGACGAAGACCGCGGTGAGCTTCTGCTCCGCCCAGACGGCGAGCAGTTCGCGGTCGAGGCGAGCACGGGTGATCTCGTCGAGAGCGCCGAAGGGTTCATCCATCAGCAGCAACGAGGGTTCGGTGACGAGCGCCCGCGCGATCGACGCGCGCATCTGCATGCCCCCCGACAGTTCCCTCGGGAGAGCCTGCGCGAAGTCTTCTATGCCGACGCGGGCGAGGGCCTGCCGCGCGAGAGGTTCCGACGTCCGGGCGGCGACACCTTCGAGATCGAGCGGAAGGCGCACGTTGGCCAGGATGCTCGTCCAAGGCATCAGCGTCGGCTGCTGGAACACGAATGCGATCGGCGACTTCGAAGGTCGCGCCAGTTCCCGCGAGATCGCGCCGGTCGTCGGCGCCTCGAGCCCGGCGATCAATCGAAGGAGTGTGCTCTTCCCGCAGCCCGAGGGGCCGATGATCGAGACGAACTCGCCAGCCTCGACATCGAGGTCCACGGTGCCCAGGGCGACGGTGCCACTCGGATACGTGTGCGACACCCGATGCACCTGAAGCGCAGGGACTGGATTGTTTCGGGTCTGAGAGGAGGAGGGCGACGCCTGGTGCACGGCTTTGTTGTGCTGCACCTGCTGAGTGTCCGGGCCCCGTTGGTGGTATGAACCCCGTTGCGGGTATGGACCCCGTTGCGTGTTCGGCGGACCCCATTGCGCAGGCCCCTGCCAGACGACGGGACTCGCACGATTTGCGGCCCCGTGAACTCGGGATGGTGGGCGGTAGTGGGATCGAACCACTGACCCCTGCCGTGTGAAGGCAGTTCCCCCCGTCGAGAATCCCGCTAACTGTGGCGCCGATCTGCCGGCGTCACGCTCTTTTCCGCTGCTTCAGGCTGATCGGCTTGATCGACCTGGCCGCCTGCGCCAGATGCTCGGGCGCGAGGTGGGCGTAGCGAGTAACCATCGCGAGTGTCTTCCATCCCCCGAGCCGCTGCAACTCCTCGAGGCGGACGCCGGACATCACGGCCCAGCTCGCCCAGGTGTGTCGGAGATCGTGCCAGCGGACATCCGTCAGCTTCGCGGCCTTCAGCGCCTCGTACCACTTCCTGCTCGACGCCTTGTAGTACGGCTCCCCAGTCTCGGGGTTCGCGAACACCCACACCTTGTGCAATCCCTTCCGTTCGGCCAGCACGGCGAGCGCTTCAGCGTTGAGCGGCACGCCGATCGCCGCCCCCGCCTTGCTCTCGTCCGGGTGCGTCCATGCGACGGCCCGCGCGAGGTCGACCTGATCCCAGCGCAGCCGCAGCACGTTGTTCTCTCGAAGCCCGCACGCCAGCGTGAAGCGCGCCATCTGCTCCAGGATCGGCGTGAGGTGCTTCCGCAGCCGCTGCCACTCCTCTGCGCTCAACCAGCGCACGCGCTTGTCGTCGACCTTCTTGCGGGGCAGGGTGGGAACGGTCTGCATCCAGCCGCGGGCCTGGGCGTGGTGCAGGATCGCGAGCAGGAGGTTGGCGGTGCGGTTGTACGACGCCGGCGCCATGTGCTCGATGGCTTCATCCAGCACGGCCGTGGTGAGGGCGGACAGTTGCCGGGACCGCAGGGACTCCGGCAGCGCGTTGATGCGGTAGCGGTCCGAGAGATCGCGCTCCTTCTCGGACAGCCACGAGACTATGGCGTCGCGGAGCGTTCGCGGAAGGGGATCACCGAATTGGACGTGGCGCCAGAGTTCCGCGCGTCGCCGGTCGTGGTACTCCTGCGCGGCTTTCTTGTCGGCAGTCCGAGTAGATTCGCGAGTTCGCGCTCCGTCGTGTTGGATGTCGACGTACCAGATCCGCCCGACTCTGTAGAGAGACATGCGTACTGCTCCCGGATGAACTTCTCAAGATCGGCGGCGAGGAACACCCAGCGCCGGCCGAGCTTGGCGCCGGGAATAGTGCCAGCCTTCGCCCGGGCCTGCAGAGTCTTGGGGTGGAGCTTCAAGAACGCGGCGGCCTCGTCGAGATCGAAGGTGGGGGCGGTCATGACGCCTCCTTGATCCGCGGCGCTTCGAGCAGCAACTGAGAAAGCATGTAGCAGAAGGGCTCTCCGTTGCCTGCCCTCGGGTCGATGCCGCATCGCTCGAATACATGCAGGACCACGTGCGCGAGTTCGTGAGCCAGCGTGTGCGGCTTGCTGGCCCAGACCAGATAGGTCCACATGCCGTCGTCGCCTTCGCCCGCCGCGAAGCGCCCCTGCTGTGCGCAAGTCAGGCGGTCGGTCTGACGGAACAGCTTTCGGTGAGCCGCCTCGTAGGCGCGCGACTTCGTCACGACGAACAGCCTCCCGTGATAGGGCCGAAGGGAAAGCTCTTTCATTTGCCCTCCGTTGGCCAATGCAGTTCAAGCGCGGCATTTGTCTCCGCCGCCCATTCCGCCACGATGCGCTCTGCCGAATCGCCAGACTCCGGCGCAACATCGTTCGCGCGGTCTATGTACTTAATCGCAATTCTGGCGTGACGCTCGTTCATCCGCTGCGCTGCGTCCATCGCCCATTTGCTGTGGCGCCATTTGTGCATGATCTCGCACGCGATGAAGCCGGCGGCGGCAATCATCAAGGCGCAAAGGCCAAGCGAGATGAACAGGATGTGCCCGTTCTGCAAGTGAATCTCCATCATTCCCCTCCTGCCATGTCCCCGAAATCGGCTTCGGGAACATCGGGCACTCGGCGTCGTATGGGCACAAAGAAGGCCGGCGTGTAACCCATGCCGCAGACAAATGGCACAACGTCGTGCCATGTCTCGCAGTCGTCGTTTAAGCCTTGGTCTCCGGGCTGGATCGTGTCTGCCCTTGTCAGCAATCGCCATACGTAACCCATCACTCCCCCTTCCCCTCGTCCGAACCTGTAAGCGTTGCTGATGAGTTCGGTTGCTCCTGGGCGATGGCGGCGTCAGATTCGTCCAGAGGTTCCCCGAGCGGCATTAGGTCGCGGTCATCCCATGCCAACCTATTACCATAGCCGTCTCGAAGCGTTGGCATGGTTTGCCACGCAGAGCCGCCAAGAGCGCATGGCACGTGCTCAATAGGCAGCACCACCTTCCCGCCGTGTGCCTTGATGTCTTCTGCCGATTCTTCACTCGGCACCACAATTGCCAGTTGTCCGGCTTTGTTCCGCATACTCACATCCCCTCGTTTAGTAGCGAATCAATCGCGGCCTCTGCCTCCGCGCCGCTCCACTGCGCGAACACTTCGGGGTGCCGCAGCGCGCAACGCCACCGCCGCGCACACAGCAACACCTCTTCCGCGTCCTCGTAGCGAGGCACCTTCTTGTCTCTGTACGCTTCGTGAATCTGATACCGGCCTTCGATAAGGTCCTCCCATGTCTTCTTTCGGTCGGCGCGGACGAGCAAGCCCATGGCGACCCATCCGACACTTACCCCGAACGCAAAAGTTAGCGCTGTCCATCCCCAATTCATCACGGTTGCTCCTGGGCGATGGCGGCGTCAATGGCGTCGGATAGCCGCTCGTAGTCGCGTATGTACCTGGGGTTATATTCGCTGGCATGTGCCAACGCCAAGACGGCTTGCCGTGCTGCTGCCATCAAGTCGCGATACCGCCGCGCATCCCGCACCAGTTCCTCGGCGGCAGCGAATAGCGCCGTTTCGTAGGCGGCTCGCGCATTCAGAATCAGCGACAGCCGTGCGGCGCCGATAAGCGATGTGCACTTAGTCGCGCGGTCGTACACGCCACGCAGCCTTTCGAGTTCGTCAAGGTCGGTCATCAGTGAACCTCCGGCAGGATTGAAAGCGGCGCGTGCTCCTTCAAATCCTTCACCGCCGATTCGAGAAAGCCCAGCACCCATTCGTCCCCATCCAGCTTGCGAAGCGCGTTCAAGCTCGCAATCATCAGGGCGCTGCACACTTCGCTCTTCCTTGCCTGCGGGAACTTAGCAAGCATCTCGCGGAATGCGGGCACCATCGCGGCTGCTACATCGTCATCTGTCACGTCGTCTCTCCAATCCGATGCGGGCACGGCCCCGGTCCAGCGTGCGGCGCGATGTACGCTTGCCATCCCTCCGGCCGCCCGGGAGAGGTGCGGCGCAGGCAGTGCACGCAGTCGGGGTGATAGATGCCTGCGTCGTGGTCGAGCGTGTCGCCCTCGCACCGCGCGTAGTCGTAGGGCAGGGTCACGGCGTCACCTTCCGCACGGCATACCGCACCGTCAGCACGCGGAACCCGTCTGCAAACTCGACCAGCGCGGAGTTCATCGTGCCAACTGCCACGACCCGGCACGGTTGCCCGTGGCGCTCGCCTAGCCATTTCCGCCAGTACCATCGATGCGTCATCACGGCTTCGCGCCTTCTTTCCGCGCGGCGATGCGGGCGCGGATGCTTTCGGCGCACTCTGGACCTCGGCGCCACCATTCGCCCTCAATCTCTGCCGCACACGCCTCCGCCTCCGCGTCAAGCAGCTCGAGGATGGCGGCGCGGAGCACTTTTTCTCGCTCGGTCAGGTGCTGCACCGGCACCCATCCGCGCGCTACGTCGCCGGCCGTTGCCATGACCGACTCTGCCAGCGTCATCACTTCATCAATCGTCATTTCGTCACCTCGGCGGTCAAGGCTCAAACCACCGCACTGCGTCAGCTTTGCCGGTAAACACCAGCCACGCGGCGCGCAGGCGGATGCGCAGCCCTAACCCTTGCCATCCCATCGGCCGTGCGGGCGTCCAACCAAGCGTTGGGTGCGAGGTCGCTACCGTCTGAGTCAACCTTGCCAGCTCTGTAACCCAATACACATTCGGGCAATTCATGTCTTCGGCTCCTCTGCGGGCGTGAGCGCGGCGCGGGCCAGAACGCCAATCTGTTGCAGCGCCATCAACCGCGCGGCGATGTCTTCCTCCGTGGCGTAACAGCACCAATCGTTGATCTGGCGGAACTGGTTTTCTACCCATGCCGTTCTCGGGAACTCCCGTGCATCGCCAACGCGGCGATACTTCTCCGGCGTGTCGTGCCCGTCCCACGGGGCAGCGTACTTTGGCAACCCTTCGAACAGGTGCCCGTGTGAATCGTGGTAGTGCCACGACACCTGCCCGGTAGGAAGGTCGATGTAAACGCAGCCGTGCCAGTCTTCGGACCATCCTTCGATTGCAGTGCGGGCGAGACCAGCGCGGCACCCGAGAGACAACGCCATGCGCGCGATCAGCGCCACGCAGCGGTTGCGCTCCTCGTAGGCACCATCCTTCGCGGAGGTTAGCCGCTCGACCTCGGCGCGGAGGGCGTCGCGCTCGGCGATGATGTCGTCGCGCTCCAATTCCAGCGATTCGCACGTCTCGCGCAGATGGTCGATGCCGGGTTGCAGTGCCTCCAACTCAGCGCGGAGGGCGTCGCGCTCGGCGATGATGTCGTCGCGTTCCTTCATCGCTTCGTCTCGCATCTGACGCACGCCACGAAACAAGGCGTCGAACGATGCGAATGCCTGCCGCGCCTCGTCCCGCTCGCGCGTCACGGTGGCTAGTTCGCGTTCTAGGGCGCGGGCGAACTTCCAGCCGTAATGTGCGTGCGCCTCGTCGCTCCCGTACTCCGTTTCCTTCTCTTTCGCGTCGGTCCGTGGCGTCTCGCTCACAGCAGCACTCCCTGCGCAGCCTTCTCCGCCTCGCTCAACTCGCCCGGGTGGATGTGTTCGGTGTACGCCGTGCACGTCGGCACGCCATCGCGCAGCACCCATTCCTTCGGGTACTCCGGGTGCGTCACGTCGAAGGCCAGAGAGTTCGCGATCAGCGGGCACAGGTCGGCATCGCCTGCCTCGTCTTGGTCGAGCGTGCCGTTCATGACCTTGTCGCGGGCGCAGTTCTCGCACCAATGCGCATAGAACCCTTGGCCCTCGCAGCCGTTGCTCGGGCGGTATGGTGTGTCGGGCATGGTCAGTCCTCCTTCGGCGCCGGCAACAACTTCGACGCCTGGGCGTGTTCGAGCACGGTCTTCCCCGACGGCAACAGCAGTTGCCCGAGGAATGCGCCCTCGAAAGTCAGGATGCCGGTGTCGATCGCCGTGAGCTGGCCCTTGATCCAGTCGCGCAGGATCGAGTAGACGGCGACGCTCGCGATGTCGAGCGCCTTCCGCTCGTGCTGGACCTTCGTGGCTTTGGTGCGCGTGCTCCACGGGTGTTCCTTGAGCCACGCCGCCGCGTAGCCGCGCATCGACGCCTTCACGCTCACCGGCTGGCCGTGGTACTCGAACTGCACGAGCACCGAACCCTCTTCGTCGTCGATCATGCTGCCGAACTTCGAGCAGCCGAACCCGCGCAAGAGCTTCTGGATCTCGCCGAGGGCGCGCTCGCCGCTGGTGGCGCTTTCGTAGGGCAATGCCATGGTCAGTCCTCCACATCCGAATCTGTCGGCCACGGCCAGGTGCCGCGGGGTTTGTCGTCGTCGCGCAGTTCGGCCAACTCGTCGGCCGTCGGCGGATCGGCGTGCGCGCCGCACGGTGGCGACAGGTGGCACCGACACCCGCCGCGCATTTCGACTAGGCGGGTGATCTCGTCGTCGGACAGGTCGACCTTCACGCCGTCGCCCTCATCCGTTCTTCGGCGAACTGCGCCGCGACGATCGCCTCGGCCGCCGGCGGGCAAACGCTGTTGCCGCACATGCGCACCTGCGCGGCCTTCGAAAGCCGCTTGCCCTGGTGCTCGATGTCGATGCGGTACTCGGGCGGGAAGCCCTGGGCGCGGTACAGCTCGTGCGGCTCGAGCATCCGCATGCCGATGTCGACGATCGCGTAGTCGACGCCGTGGACGGTGACGAGGCCGAAGCGGTCGTGTGTGGGGATGGTGTGGAGAGGCTCGCGGACCGAGATGCCGTCGCGTTCGTTGCCGTAATACTTCACGAGGAAGGCGCGGACCTCGGCGGCGTGGAATGGCGCGGGTAGCAGGTGGCTCGTGACGAGCGCGTTGTGATCGGTGGCCGTGACGGTGTGCATCGGGTCGTCCATGGGGCTGCCGATCACGCCGGTGTAGTGCTTCGCGAGGAAGGCGGCCACGAGCGCGTGCTTCCGTCCGCCGGCCACGACGGTGCCGAGCGGCTTGCCGAGGCCGGGAGCGCGCGGCGCTTGGCCGGGGACTGCGATAGGGTCGGACTCCGAGCCGCACTTCGAGCACCCGCAGGTCGGCAGATCGCTTCGGTCGTAGGTGACGCCGCACGCGACGCACCGCCAGTTGGCCGGCCGCTCGCCGTAGCCGATCTCGACCAGCGTGGGCGAGACGAGCGCAAACTCGCCGCGCTGCGCCGATGTGATGGTGCGAAGCGGCTCATTGATCGAATGCACGCGCGCGTCCCCGGCGTGCGTCACCGGCGCAATGAACGGCTCGGCTGCTTCCACGACATACCGCTGCACACCCCGCGCGATCCGCCGCAGCGTGTTCTCTGCCAACGGCCTCGTGCGCTCGAAGATCGACGGGCACGGAATCGACCAGTCGATGCACTCCGCCGCCGTGCGGTACGGCAACAGGCCGCGACCGTGCGTGGGCTCGGGCCAGACGATCGGCTGGCCATCGCACCGGGCGATCAGGAACAGGCGCTTGCGGATGGTCGGCGCACCGTAGTCGCACGCGCGGATCTCCTGCCAGTCGACCGTGTAGCCGCAGTTCGACAGTTGCCGCACGAAGCGGCGGAACGTGTGGCCCTTGCGCATGGGGCACGGCCGGCCGTCCTCGAGGACCGGTCCCCAGTCGGCGAACTCCTCGACGTTCTCGAGGACGATGACGCGCGGGCGGACGGTCTTCGCCCACTTCACGGCGACCCATGCGAGCCCGCGGATGGCCTTCTCGACGGGCTTGCCGCCCTTGGCCTTGCTGAAGTGCTTGCAGTCCGGCGAGAACCACGCGAGCCCGACACGCCGACCGGCGCATACCTCGACGGGATCCACATCCCACACGGACTCGCAGTAGTGCCGCGTGGTCGGGTGGTTCGCCGCGTGCATCGCAAGCGCCTCGGCGTTGTGGTTAATGGCGATGTCGGGCGAGCGGCCGAGGGCGCGCTCGATGCCGGTCGACGCGCCACCGCCGCCGGCGAAGGAGTCGACGATCAGCTCGTCGGTGCTGATGCGGAGGAGGGGAGGGCGCATGTCAGTCGTCCCCGTCCATGTCGGCATCGCCCCTGCTCGCGAGCATGTCGAAGACCGCCTTCGCGGCCTTCCTCGCATGATCCAGGTCGAACCGCTCGAATGCCTGGTACGACTGCGCCTCGCCGGCCTCGCTGTCCTCGAACCCGAACGCGATCGAGCACGGCGCAAGGCCCGCCGGCTGCACCCACGTCCGAATCTCCGGCACGCACTCCGGCGACTGGCCGACCATCACGAGGATCTGGCCCATGTCCTCGGTCTCGAAGAGCTTCGCGAAGGCCATGTCAGTCTCCCTTCCCACGAATCTCATCCCGCACTTCCATCCACAGCTTCCCGAGCATGTTCTGCCCGTCGCGGTTCGGCCCCCAGCCCCAGTAGTCGTCGCGCCACGAGTCCTCGATCAACTCGCGATCGCCGGTGTCCAGCAACTTCCGGCGGACGTACTCGTGCTGCTGGACCTTCGCGCGGAGGATGTCGCGCATGACGCCGATCTTCACGGCGTCCCAGTCGGGGCGGCGACGATCCTTGTACTTCTCGGCGAGCTTGAAAGCCTGGTGCGCAGACGGCGCGGTGATGATTCGGAACGCAACGGCGGGATCGGCGCCCGCGACAAACTTGCTCCACTGGTAGGCGTGCTCGCTAGTGGGGAACACGGCCCCAAACACAGCCACCTGGAACGCCGAGAAGTTGCTCAGCACGTAGAAGTCCTGCTCGTAGAAGAACACCTGGGTGTCGGTGTCGAGCTTGTGGTTTTCCATCACCCCACCTCCATCTCGTCGTCCGCCTTCGCGCCTTCCTTCACCGGGAACGGCCACTTGCCATCGGCGGGTTTGGCCTGGCGCTTCCGCGCAGGCTTCAAGTTCGCGACGATCTCCGCCTGCGTGCCGTCGGACATCGTGTGCGTGCCGAGATGGATCTCCCCGGTAGTCGTGTCCACGCCCGCCAGCAGATCGCCCTCCGGCATGATCTCGACCCGGACCGCCTCGGCCAGCATCTCCGCGATGATTGCGGCCTCCTTCGCCTGCGGCGCGAACGACGCCGTAAACGTCATCGCCACCTTCCAGCCCGCGCTCGGCGCGAACGAGAACTTCCGCAGCGTCACGTCGCGGAATTCGTGCTCAGCCATCGTGAGCGTGATGTGCTTGATCTCGCCGACCCACGACACGGGATCCATCATCGGGAACCGGAGCGCGCCGTCAGCGACGAACAGGAAGCCGGCGAGCATGTCCGCGAAGTGAATCAGCACCTCCGAGCGCGCGTCGGCGCAGAGCTTCACGTCGAGCGCCAGTTCCTTCTCGTCGTCCGGCCCCTGCTTGCGGACGTTCAGGTGCTGCACGACGGCATTGCCGGACCACGACAGGGCGCTCATGCAGCCTCCTGGGCTTCGGTGGTGGTGGATTCGATGGCGCCGCGCTCGATCCAGCGGACGGACCAAGACGACGCCGGCAGGCCCTTCGGCGGTTCCTTGAACGTGCCGAGTGCGATCACCTGCATAGATGCAAATGGCCCGGTGTGAAGCCGGTGCAGCAGCAGGATCAGCGCGACCCGGCCACGGTTGGAGAGCACGTCGACGCGATCGAGCAGCAGGAACCGGATGCCGGACAGGTCGCCGATCACGAGCGCCAGCATCACGTCCGCGCGATACCGCTCGGACTCGCTGCACAGCGCGTAGAGCCGTCCGCCGTAGGTAATGCTCATGTCCGGGGTGATCTGCACCAGCGGCCACACCTCGTCGCCGGCCTGCGTGATCCCGTGCAGGCGTTGCAGCGCCTCGTTCATCGGCGCGACCCCCTCGGAGAGAATCTCCCCCGGAATCCCATCCGGCTGGAGCGCCTCCGCGATCGCCACCCACTGCTCGACATCGCGATGCGCCTGAGCCGCGAAATCCCGCGTCTGCTCGGCGTTGAGGCGAGCCGTCTCGGCGTCGCGGATGCGCTGCTGATGGCTGACGAGCGTGCGGCGGATGTCCTGCTGCTCGGCGATCTTCGCGCGCAGCCCGGCGACGTCGACCATCACGTCGTCCTTCGGGACTGCTGCCAACTGCTCCTCGAGGCTCACCTTCAACGCCGCAGCTTCGTCGCTGGCCTTCACGTCGCGCTCGGCGTTGGCTACGCTCTTCTCGCACAGCGTCACGGCCGCTTCGAGCTTCGGGAGTGCGGCCCGCGCCAGCGGATCGGCCAACACTTCCGGTGGGGTGTACGGCACCAGCGCGGCAGGCGTCTGCTGCAGCAGCGTGCCGCACTCCGGGCACGGCCAGTGCGGCGCAACGCTTCCGCCCTCGGCCTTTGTGCGCGTCGCCGCCAGCGTTGCCTGCGCCTCGGCCAGCGCCTTCCGCGCCGCGTTGAGCGCATCGCTTCGCCGCGCGTGCAGCTTCGCCGTCTCGGCCGCGTCGGCAATCCTGCGCGACAGCCCTTCGACCGTCTGCGCCGTCGCGTTCGCCGCGCCGATCTGCTGGTTCAGTGCCGACACCTCGGCGTCTAGACCGTCAATCTGCATCTGCAGGCCGTTCACGGTGCCGTCGGGTGGCGTGGGCACGGTCGGGAGCCAGCCCTCGGCCTTCTGGCTGCCGTAGGCTTCGCCCGTGTGCGCCTTCCACTCGCCGCGCGCGTCCGACGCCTTCCCGGCAGCGAACTCCGCCGCCGCCTGATAGCCGCGCCGCTCGACAATGGGCTTCACGATCTCCACCTTGCCGGCTTGGCAGCCGCGGGCGAGCAGCTTCGAGGCGATGGCCTCGGCGCCCATCTCGACGCGCAGCAGCGACAACGTAAACGCCCGCCGCGTGTTCGGTGCCATCGCCGCGTACAGGCTCGGCGTGAGGCAGCACTCCAGCGCCTCCGGGTTCGGGATGGTGCCGGTGGTCTTCACCGCACCCGCCGGCAGCGTCGTGCTCGTCGCAAAGCCTTCGCCCTCGATCTCGATCGCGCCCTTCTTAGCGCCGTCGCGGACCAGGGCGGGCAATTCCTTCTTCAGCTTCACGCGCGACATCTCGCCTAGCAGCGCGAGGCGGATGGCTTCGGCGAGGCTGCTCTTGCCCTGACCGTTGTCGCCAGCGATCAGCGTGCACGGCGTCGCGGGTTCGAGGGTCACGTGCGAGATCGCGAGGAAGTCGCGGATCTGGATGCGGTTGATCTTCATGCGCGCCGCTCCCTCTTGAACGTGCCTCGCTTGGAGGAATCCCACACCACCACGCCGCGCAGCCGCTCGCGCAGCGCCTCGCGCTCTTCCTTGAGCCGGTGGTGGTACTGCTTCAGCGACTCGCTGAGTCGTCTTGCGTTGGGGTGCATCGTGGTGCTCCTGTGTTGGGTGGACGGGGCCGGGTTGGCTACCGGCGCGGCGAGAAGCGGTTCCGAATTGCCGCCTGTGCGGTCCGTGCAGAGGGTCCGTTCCATTGCACAATCGGTGCGACCTTCTCGGCGCTTTCCCGTCCATTGAAGGGGTGGACCACTGCCGCCATGCCGTGAGACCCGGGAAAGAGCGGCATCTGTGCGGCGGTGGTGGCCCGAAACTCAGTCCATCGACATGCCGGAACCGTCGTCGTCCTGCGCGACGGCGGGGACCTTCTCGGGCTTTGCCACGGTCTGCGGCACGGCGGCCTCGGCCTGGGCGGCGCGGTCGTCGGTGAGGGCGGGCGGCGCGTCGTCGTCCATCGCGCCCGTCTCGTCGCTCGATCCCATCGGCACGAACTCGCCGTCGAAGGCGTCGTTGTGCTGATCGCGACCGCTCGCCGCCTGCTCGTCCAGCGTCGCCGCGTGCTGGAACTCGATCGAAAGCGGCAGGTACTTCGCGAGCCGGCGGATCACGGTCTTGCGGCCCATCTCGATGAAGTGCGCTTGCCACGGGTGAACGGCCTGCTTCTTGAACTTCACCGCCTGCTGCCAGCCCTGGGAGCCGTCGCGCACCGTCTCCACCTGCAGGCGCGACATGAACTCGAAGGCGTAGCCGCCGCCGACCAGCTTGGCGACCGCGTAGAACCCGATCACGTCGCCGCGCTCGCCCATGGCGGGCGTGTGCACGAGCTTCTCGTCGAGGCCGTAGACCAGATCGAAGTGGTCGTTCTTGCAGACCTCGTGCGCCGCGATGCTGACGATCTGACCGGAGCGGCGCGCGAGATCGATCAGGCCCTTGTAGCCGACGATCACCTGCACGCTGTTCACCCACCGCTCGTTGCCGTCCGCATCCTTCCGCTTCGTATTGAACGGGACGAGGTAGGCGTGGCCTAGCACCGTGTTCGGCTCCAGGCCCATCTGCGCGCACTGACCGATCGCGCCGACCAGCGAGGCGACATCGCACTTCAGCAGGGCGGGCGTGGTGGTGGCCGCGATCTGCGCGACCTTCAGCAGCCGCTCGGCGTTCATCTTCGCCGGCAGCATCTTCTGGATCTCGCCCTTGCGCTGCGCGAGCAGGTAACTGATCTGCTCCTTCGGCTTCATGCTGGCGACGCGTTCCTTCTCGGCCACGACATCGGCCGGCGCGGTTGCCACATCGCGGAGGCGAGCGGCGGCGGTGTTGGGTGCGGACATGACTGCTCCTATGCTTTGCCGAGCCGCAGGACGCGGCTCACGCTGGTGGTGGTGAACTGGGTGGCGATCTCGGGCTTCGCGGCGCGCAGCCCCTTCACGTCGATGCGCTCGGTGGCCTGCGCCTTCCACGTGCAGAGCTTCTTGCCGTGGAGATCCACGAGACACGCGTACTCGTCGGGCAGCAGCGGCTTGCCGTGCTGTTCCTCGGCGCCGCGCCGCATGGCTTCGACGATCGTGAACTTCAGATCCTCGATCTCGTCCTCGGCGCCCTTCGCGACTGCCTTGCAGTTGCGGTAGCGCTGGAGCGCCTCCTCGATGTCGGGTGTCGCGACGACCTCGCGGCCCTGCAGGCTGCGCATGAGGAATTCCACGTCGTCGATCGTCACGGGCGCTGGCGGGACTCGCGCGAGAACGTGGTTGTTCCAGAAGTGCACGACCCTCGCGCGGATGCCGTCGAGCACGTCCTCGGGCTGGCGGGGGATCACGTACCGGACGAGTTTGTCGGCCCCGAACAACGCCCACACGTAGGCGAGCGGACGGCCCGTGACCATCAGCGCGAACTGCACCTGGGCGAAGTAGTCGGCGGGGATTTCCTGCGAGTCCTCCTCGCCCCACTGGTCGGCGAGGAACGGCGACACGCTCTTGCACTCGTTGTTGACGATGCCGCCCAAGCCACCGGCTTCGTCGATCGTCTCGAAGTCGATCTCGGCGCGCATGAACTCGTGCTCAGGATCGGCGTACCGGTTGCCGGTGCCGTAGAGCGTGAGCCCGTAGTCCTCGACCGCCATGGACCGGATCACCGGCTCCAGCAGCGTGCCGCGGCGGAGGATCTTCCGCTTGTCGTCGTCGTGCTCGGGGAAGGACTCGGGCTCGACCTTGCGGCGGTATGCGTCCAGGGGCGTGGCCCACTTCGACAGGCCGAGAATCGCCGCGATGTCGCTCGATCCAACGTACGTCGAGCGGTCGAGAACTTCGGGGGGCATCGGGGCGTTCATGCGCCACCCCGGGCCTTGGCGAGAGCGGCGCGGCGCGACTCTTCCAGCAGCAGCGCAACCTGCGCGACGATGCGATCGGCCTTCCCGAGATTCACGCCGCCCTGACCGCTGGCGTTCGACTCGTGGATGACCAGCCACACATCGCCATCGGCATCCGGGGCGCGCACTTCGAAGGACTCGGCGACGGCGAGCAGATCCGGCGCGGCGACGATCAGGTGAGCGTTCGCCACGCACTCGGACTCGTCCTCGAAGTCCGCGCCATGGCGGCGACCGCCAACCTCCTCGGCGATCGGGAACGTCTTGTTGTCTTCACTCACGTAGACGACCGAGAGCAGGTCGCCGTCGCGGAAAGCCGGCTGCAGTTCCCAAGGGCCCGGCGTGTGCTTCGCGGGGGCGCTCACTTCAACACCCCCGCCGCGAACAGCACCACGAACGCAAGGATCGCCACCGCCACCAGCCGATCCTTCCACTCGTCGAACCGCTCCAGCCACGTCTTCGGCCGCACGAACAGGTGCCGCTCGTTCGTGTGGTGATCGATCAGCGACCACGGGACCAGCGCAGCAAGCGCGGCACCCTGCGCGAAGTACGACAGCACGGCACCGGCGACGCCGATCACGATCGCCAGGAAGATGATCAGCACCGCGATCCCGCCGAGCGCCTGCTTCCCGGACACTTCGTCGTCCGCTTCCTCGCCCGCGTTGGGCATACCCACGTGTGGCAGTTCCATCGTCGTCTCCTCGCTCAGTCCGAGATCACGCCACCCAACTCCGCGCGCATGTCCACGTTCGCGAAAGCCGGCTTGTCGTGATTGGGGTTGTCGATCAGGTCGCCGCCGAGATCGCGGTAGGCGCGCTGCGCATCCATCGCGAGGCCGCGACGGCGGTCCAACTGGAACTCCGCGAGCCGCATGAACTCGCGACGGCGCCAGAACTCGGCCTGCGCCGCGTGCTTCGCGTCTTCCGGCGCCGTGTTCCGAATCAACACGGCGAGGTGGAAGGCGGCAGTCGCCGCGTCGTACTCCTCACGCGCCCGGACCACGGCCCGCTCGGCGTCCACCATGTCCATCCGGGCGAGATCGAGGCGAAGGTCGTTGCCGGCCTGGCGGATCTCGTGGGCGATGCGCTCCAGCTTCAGGGGCATGTTCATGCCTCACCCCACGCCAGCTTCTTCGCCGCGTCGGCACGCTCCAGCATCGCGTCGAACTCCTCGCGAGTGAGGTCCCCCTCTTCGTCGTAGACGATCGTCGCCCGAAGCTCCGTCAGCGATTCCAGCAGTGCAGCGGTCACCGGGTTCATCTGTTCCTCCCGCGCCCCGTGGTGTGGGGCGATGAATTGCAGATTAATGCAAATTCTCGACGACGGTCAAGCACAGAAATGCAAATTTCTGGCGCCATTTTGGCAACCCATTGATCCTGAACATGCCGCACCGCAGCGCCGATATTCCTCCGCGGAATGCGCCGGGAATGTCTACGGAAAGATTCCCGGATCGGCCTACAACAACATGAGGTGGCAACATGCCGACAGTAGATCACCGGGTCGGGCGCGCGCTGTCGCGCCTGCGCCAGGAGGCGGGGCTATCGCAGCACGAACTCGGGAAACGCCTGAACGTGGGTCAGGCGGCAGTCAGCAAGTGGGAGGCGGGCGCGCCGATGTCGGTTGCGAACCTATGGGCAGCCGCCGAGGCCATGCGCGTGCCGCCGTGGCTGCTGCTGGCGCTTGCCGAGACTGACGACGGCAGGGTGGTGGCGCCTGGAATGCTGGCGACCGTCAGGGCGCTACTGGCGAGGCCGGTGGGGGATACGATGCCGTGAGACTGCCGACGCCAGCCCGATCGCAAGCAGCAGGGCCCATGCCGCCGGCTCGGGGACTGGCACGGGTGAAAGCACAAAGGCGGAGAGTTGGCCGTCACGGTTCAATCCGTACCCGGCGACCATTCCCGCATCGTTGATGTCGGTGGCGACGAACGACGTGAACGGCACGGTGCCGACGATCGATTGGGCAAGCTGGTACCGGCCCGTCGCGTCGTGGAAGAAGTCGTCGGCGACCAACTGCTGCATGCTGTTGAAGCTCGGGCGCCGATAGCTGCCGGCCTCATGGTTGCCGTTGATCCACGACGAGCCACCGTCCGCCAGAATCGCCAACAGACCCGAAGACGTGCCGATGAGGTAATCGCCGCGCTCGTTGACGTCGTAGCCCTGCGTCCCGGGAGCAAAGGACGCAACCACCTGGCCGAGCGTGCCGTCCGTGGTGTCGTAGACGATGGCGTGAAACGCGGGCCCGGCGCTTACCAAGCGCGAGGCAATCAGGATGTTCTGGCTGTTGGCATCGCCCACCTGCCAACCGAAGGAAGAGTACGGAACTCCTGTCGGCAACGGCAGGAGGTACGGCGTGCCCTCCATCGAGACGCGAAGGGCTTCCGAGGCAAGCGTCGGAGTGGTGTAGGCGGTTGCCGTGAATTGAGGCGCTGCCTGCGCGAGCGACGCAAGGGCGAGGGCGGCAGCGATAACGAGATGCCTCATCAGGCGATCTCCTTGGCAGTGCGCCGCTTGACGTCGGGCGCATTGCCGCCGTGTCGAACGATGGCCGGTGGCGCATGCGGGTTCATGTCGGGCACGAGCAACTGCCACGCGTCCACGCCGAAGCCTGCTGCGACCGCCTGAACCGTGCTCAGATTAGCGAACCGGTGGTCTTCCGGATCGAGGGCGTACGCAATCGTCCGCTGAGACACCGGCACGCCGCGCCCCTTGAGGAAGATGGATAGTTGATACGGGTTCGGGATCTCCCTCGCGCGCATCAACGCAGTGAGGTTGTCCCGGAACACGCGTCGGATGTCATCAGCGCCCATGTTGGCACTCTAGTGCCAACGATTTGCAGTTTGGTGCTTGACTCGCCCCGCTCACATTTGCAGAATGATGCAAATGGAAACCGATTCGATCATCACGTTCGCACTGCAGAAGCTTGCCGGTGACGAGCGCTCGACCCTGCAGATCGCTCACGACTGCGGCCTGAAGTACCGATGGCTGCAGAAATTGCGCAACGGCGAGGTGCCGAAACCGGGCGCACACCTGATCGACAAGCTCGCGCGCTACTACGGCTTCTACAAGGACCGGCCCGTCGTGAAGACTGGTCGCGCCGCATGACGACCCGCCCCCTCACAGGTGGATCTCGTCGTCGTCAGCCGCCGGACTGGGCGCTGCTGGTGGCGCTTCGCTCACTGGGGGCGCTGCTGGCGGAGCCTCTGCCTCGGGCTCCAATGTCCGAGGGAGATCCCGATACGGACCCGTCCCTTCTGGCGGGTCCATCGAGATCGTGGGGGGCGCCTGCTTCAGCGTATAGCGCTCCTCGAACGGGTCCCAGTAGCGCGTATCGGCAGCAGGGGGCGCCGAACCCTGGGCTTCCCGGACCGCTCCAGCGGGCGCTTCGACTGGCGCGGCTGGCAATGCAGTACGACCCTCGTCGCACTCGACTCCCGAGATCCGGCACAGGTTCGTCCGTGCTCGTTGCAAGCGCTGCTCGGCCGCTCGTCTCACCAGTAGCTCGGCGCGCTGAAGGATCGGTTCCTCCGTCTGGTAGCTCTCGATCATTCCGCGCAACGCCTCGGGATGCTCACGCATCAGCACCTGCTGTTGCTCGATCCATTGGCGCCGCTCCAACGGTGCCGCATCGAGTGCCGCCAGTTCCGCCTTCGCCGCCACCAGCTCGGCCCGCCAATCCGCTTCAGTTGGTCCGCATCCGCAGACCGTCACTACCAGAAGACACGACATCGCCACGACTGCCCACCACCGCAGTCGGGCTTCCTGCTGACCGCCGCTCTCTCCTCCCAGACTTGGTCGAGCGGTCGGACATTCGCGTTGCGTCGGTGCGCGCGGATGGCTTGTGCCCCGGGTCTCTTCACGAGGCTCGGGGCCCCTTTTCCGGTAGCGCGGAGTGCACAGATCAATGAGTGACGACAACGTCCACCGCTTGGCCCGCAGGCCCGGCCGCAACCCGCTCGGAAAGCTCGATGCGGAGATCTCGAAGATCCGCGTGCCGGCGCTGACGAAGGCGATCTTGGCGGAGGGCGCCAACGAGGCGGGGATGGACCTGACGGAGTACGGGCGGTGGGTGCTCATGATTCACGCGCATGGGTTGGAAACAGTCCAAAGGATACGCGCGGAGCAGATCGATGCCATCGCTGGAAACGGGAGTGAAACGGGGGAGAGGGGGGCGTGAACGAAGACCTGCCGCCGCCGCCCGTGCCGCCCGAGGTCGATCTCCGTGGCCTCGACTACATGCCGCTGCACGGCAATCACCTCTTCGGCTCCGAGTTCAACGCGCTGGCAACCGACGACGCATGGCGCGCTGGCGTCACCCTCTGGTGGGCCGCGTGGAATCAGCAGCCCGCAGGCTCGCTGCCCGACAACGACATGGCGCTGTGCCGGCTCGCGGACCTTGGCCGCGACGTGAAGGGCTGGAAGCAGATCCGCGAGATGGCGCTGCGCGGCTTCGTCCTCTGCAGCGACGGGCGCCTCTATCACCCGTTCATCTGCAAGCAGGCGCTGATCGCTTGGGACAAGCGCGTCAAGGAGCGCGAACGCAAGGCGGAATACCGCGCCAAAAAAGCCGCCACGAAAGTGGGACCGCCCCCGGGTGTCCCACGGGACAACCCGGGGACAGAGGACGGGACAGGTGACGGGACAAAACCGGGACCGGACGCGGATGTCCCCGCTGACGTGAATGGACGTGACGTGACGGGACGGGACGTAACTACTAAAACCCCTGAAGCAGCGCGCATCGACCCAATCAGTGCCGCTGCCGCCGAAGCCGAAGCCGCTGCTGCGCGCTCCGAGATCCCCCCTCCTGATCCCTCGAAGTGCCCGACCAGACGCGGCGCCGTCGCCGTGATCCTGCGATCGGGCGGCGTGAGCGACGCCACCCAGGCGCACCCCACTGTCGTCGACTGGGCGCAGAGGGGCGTGACGGACCAGCAGCTTCGCGACGCCATCGAGATCGCGAGAACTCGCAAGACCAGCGGCGACATCCCCGTCGCCTACCTCAAGCCCATCGTCACCGAGCTGCACGAGCGACCCGTCGACGCCGGCGGCAGCAAGGAGCGCGATTGGGATCGCATCTTTGGCCCCCAGGAGCGCACCGCGTGAAGCCCACCGACTTTCGCATGGACATCGTCCCGAAGCTCACCGACCTCGCCGAAGCACTCGACCGCAAGCCGCCGGGCGATGCCGCGCTGCGCGTGTGGTGGTCCGTCCTCGAGCCCCTGCCCGTGTTCCCGGTGTCGATGGCGCTGCAGCAGTGGAGCCGCAGCAAGACCAAGTTCCCGGCGCCGTCGGACATCTTCGAGGCCGCGAACGACATCGACGGCGACGAGCGGGAGAAGCGGCTCGCCAACGAGGCGGAGACGATCGACCGCGAATACCGCTTCATGGGCGCGACAGAGCAGGGGCGCGAAACGCTTCGGTTGATCCGCGGCGCGCTCGCCACCGCGACGCAGCGCGCCGCCGACCCGAAAGCATGGGCGCGGAAGATCCTCGACCGCTACGTGGACGGCGACGTGTCGCTGCCCGACCTGTCGTTCCGCTTCGCCTGCGAGGCGCTCGGCCGGTCCGTGGATGACATCCGAAGCCTGCGGGACGCCTCTCGGCGTGCGCCTGCCGAGATCAGCTACGTGCACGAGCCGGCATGACCGCCCCCAAGCCCGTCATCCGCTTCCGCAACGGCCGCTGGATCTGCCGCGGCGGCGGTCACTCTGGTTCCTCGAGGTCGCCGGTCGCGGCGTACTGCGCGTGGCAGGCGGTGACGACTCGGTCCGAGCAGAACAGCCGGCTGCGAGTGCGTGCCGCTTTCATGGCGGCCATGCAGGACGTCGGGAAGGTGTGGCTATGACCGCCCCCGCCTGCCTGGGCTGCCAACGCCTCGAGATCGCCACCCGCACGCTGCCCGATGGGACGGTGGTGTGCGATCGGTGCCCCGCCCTGCAACAGCCCCAGGAGACCCCGCAATGACCGCTCGCAAGCGCAACTGGCTGATCGCCGTGATCGTCGCCGCCGTGTGGGGCGTGGTCGTCTACGCGATCTCGACGATGCGGGGGATTCCGTGGTGAAGCCGAGGATTCGGAAAGTGGAGGACTCCGAACGGTGGGTCTGCGTCGGGCCATACGGCGTCATCGGTCTCGGCAACACGCCAGACGAGGCGTATCGCGATTGGGAGCAGTTCGAGCGGGCAATGGCCGAGATGACCCGCCCCTTCGGCCACGCGACAGACACCCGCAACGGAGTGCTGCCGCTGTGATCCCCGACCCCGATGACCGCATCACTTGCCGCCAGTGCGCTCACCACCGGGGCGAGTGCACGGCCTGGCGAGCGGCAAAGGCGGTACGCGGGTACGCACCGGACGCGGACCTCAAGCGGCGATGCGTTTGCGCCGCGTCGAGCGGAGCGCGATCAACGGGCAGCGGCAGAGAGGTGGCCGGGGCTCGCGGCTATGGAGCAGTGGCTTAGGAAGCGGGCGCTGGCCGAATCGCGGCGGTGACTGCGTGGGATGGGTGCGCACGGAAGTGCGCGCACCGGTTTGCGTACTACACAGGAGGCAGGACATGGCACGGGCACAGTTGACGGATGAAGAGATCGCCGAGATCGAGGCGGTGAACAACGAGCAGGCCGCGAGTCTGGACGCGGCGATGAACAAGATGCGGGCGGGTGTGCCGGATGCGGTGACCCACATTCGGCGCCCCGGTCGCCCGACGAACGAGGAGAAGCTCCGGCGAGCGCAGGCCGCTGGCGTGGCCTTGGCGCCGATTCCGATGGACGAGGTCCCGCCGCTGATCCCGCGCGATCCCGTGGGCCGTGGCGTGCGCGCCAGTCGCTTCGAGATCGACGACGACGTGCCCTTGCCCGAGGACACCGGGCCGTCCAACGGCCTGAGCTACCCGTGGCAGAAGCTCGACGTCGGCCAGTCGTTCTTCATCCCCGAGGATGGCCGGAAGAACCGCTCGAAGCTCACGAGCATGTACTCGGCCCACCGTCGCTACCCGGGCCGGCGGTTCAAGGCGTACTGGCAAGAGAAGGACGTGAAGCGCGGCATCTCCGGCTTCCGCGTGTGGAGGGTCGCCTGATGGCCAGCAACTTCGGCAAGCAGCGCATCAGCCCGATGGGCCTGCAACTGTTGCGCGTGATCTCGGCGTCCGGTGGCCCGATGACGGTCGCCGAAATGGCGGAAACGATTGGCCAGGACCACACCGGATCGACCATGCGGTCCCTGACGGCATCGCTCAAATACGGCGGATGGGTGGTCAACCTGGGCCGGGCGCCGAACACGACGACGCGCGCCGCGCTGTGGGACATCACGCCGGCTGGCGAGCGGCTGCTCCATGAGTCGGCCGACAGCGACATCGGGGTGGCCGGCCTCGATCATCTGGCGCTCTCGCGGGCGATGGGCGTGCTGGTGAAGGTGCCGGCGCGCGTGATCGAGACGGCGCGGCGCGTGGATCGGGGGATGGATCGAGATCCGAGGAGGCAGGCGGCATGACCATCCTCGCGCTCGATCTCGGCTCGACGACGGGCTGGGCGCTGCTCACGGGCGACACGGTGCACAGCGGCATCTCCGTGTTCAAGAACGGCCGCTTCGAAGGCGGCGGCATGCGGTTCCTGCGGTTCCGGCGGTGGCTCGTGGACGTTCGGGCGAGCGCCGTGGGCGAGGAGATCGGCGCCGTCTACTTCGAGGAGGTCCGCCGGCACATGGGCGTGGACGCGGCGCACATCTACGGCGGGATGCTGGCGATCCTCACATTGTGGTGCGAGCTGCACTCGATCCCGTACTCAGGCGTGCCGGTCGGCACGATCAAAAAACACGTCACCGGCAAGGGCAACGCGAGCAAGGAGGAAATGATCGCCTGGGCGAAGGGCAAGGGATGGGCGCCGGGCGATGACAACGAGGCCGATGCGTTGGCGATTCTGGATTGGGGGAGGGCGCAGGGATGAAGGCGAAGCAACGAGGTGGCGCAGGCGTGGATCTGCTGCTCGGGCTGGTGTCGATCGTGTTCGTGTTCGCGGTCGCCGTCGGTGTCGACTGGGTGGCTGGCTCGGCGTCGTGCGGCAGCCGGTGGGGCGACTCCGGGCTCCGATCGAAGTACAGCCCGCTCTCGGGGTGCCTGGTTCGGTTGTCGGATGGCCGATGGCTGCCTGAGGACCGCGTGCGCGAGATTGATGTGAAACCGTAGTTCAACCAACGAAGGAGCAACACATGAAGTCATACACCACCCTCCCGCGCCTCGTCATGGCCGCGGTCATCGTCTCAGTCCACGCGGCAGGCTCCGAGTCTGCGCCCGGGTTTCTGGCGGATCTCACGCTCGAAGACGGCACGCAGTACCTCGCGAGCGGCGCCATGACGGCCCGGTACTGGCCGCAGCCGGGCGACTACCTCGTGAAGACCGAGAACCCCGACGGCACGGTGTATCACTACATCAACCCAAAGGCGGTGTTCGAGGAGAAGTACGAGCCGTCGGAGATGGTGTCGTCGGAGCCGGTGCCGCCGGAGCCGCTGTCGCCCGAGCAGATTGCGGCGTTCACTGGCATCGATCAGCAACCGTCCTCCGATCTCGTCGATGAGCAACTCACGCCGGCGCAAGTGGCAGAGTTTCCAGCCGCCGAGGCCGCATCCTGACACACACCGTCGACATCGACTGGCAGGCCCTCGTCCTCGCAATCCGGGCCGAGGGCCTGAGCATCAAGGGCATCGCGCGGCGCACTGGCGCGTCGGATGACACGATCGGGTTTCTCGGACGCGGCGAGGTCAAGGAGCCGCGTTTTAGTCTCGGCGTCGCGCTGCTCGAGCTGCACCTGACCATGTGCCCCGAGCGGCACGCGACAGTGATCTACGGACACGTCTGATGAAGCGCCACCAACGCCCACCGAAGCCCGCAGACCGTCCCACGATCATCGAGCGCGTCGCCCGCGCCTACCAGTCCAGCGATCTCGCGTTGCGCCGTGAGGGCGGCATCGGAGACGCCGAGGTGCTGCTGGCCACCGGCATGTCCGCGCACACGCGGCGGCTCGCGCTGGAGCTTCACCGGCTGCTCTACGCCCAGGATCACAACGCCTTCGAGGATGCCCGGACGCACTGGCGGGCGTTCGTGGTCCGGATGGCCAGGCGCGAAGGGTGGATCGTGGAGTTCGGCAACCGCTCGAGCCCGCCCAGTGTGAAGGAACTCCACGAGCTGGCCGACGGTGTGCTGAAGCGCCGGCTCAACGATGCGTGCCCGGCGTGCGAGGGCCGTGGCCATCCGTTGATGCCCGGCGGGACACATGGCTACGTGATGGCGCTGCAGCTACGGCAGTGCGAGCGGTGCGGGGGCGAGGGGCGGATCGGGTTCCGGGGCAAGAATCCGTGGTGGACGACGAAAGGGGCGTGGCTGTCGGGCGAGATCGACGCGATGATTGAGGGGTTCGGGAAGCGGGTGCGAAGGAAACTTGGGAGGGTGTGATGATCGTCAACGACATTGTGCGGATGGCAATAGAGCACGAGCGGGAACACGGCGTGAAGCCCAGCCGCGTGCATCTCGGGCGCCGGCAGATGGACGAGTTGCGGGCAGTCGCGCGACGCCACTGCTTCTACGAGAGCGCCGTGGCAGGCGACGGGGCAGAGTTGCCCGACTCCGTGAATGGGCTCGAGATCGTCAAGGCCGACGCCGACGATCAACTAGCGGTGGCGGCGTGAAACATTTCCGCCGCGAAAACACCACGTTTCGACCGAGAAAATGCGACGCGCGGTCTGTCACGATGGCGGTCATTCAAGCATCGCCACAACCATAAGCAGTCACCGACACGGGGTAGGGGTAGCTTTGCCTCGTGTCACGAACAATTGCGACGTAGCTCAGCAGGAGAGCGCGGGGCTCAGGCCCAAGAGGTCGGGGGTGCAACTCCCTCCGTCGCATCCAGCACACCGGCACAGTAGCTCAGTCTGGTAGAGCCGCGGTTACTCCTGCCGCCGGTCACACGTTCGAATCGTGTCTGTGCCCCTCCAGTTCAACCGCAGTGCCACCATTTCGGCCCGCCCTCATAAGCGGGCCGTTTTCTATTCCGAGGTCCATCCATGGGCGTACTCACTCGCGTGCTGCATGCGTTGTCGGCGTTGACCGGCGAGGAAGAGCCGGTTGGATCAACCGGGGGCGCTCTGCGCGTGTATCCCGCCGGCCTGCGCGCCGGGGAAAACCAAGTTCTGGACGTTACCGAAGTGGCTCCTGTGGGCAGCGCGTATCGCGCCACGGCAACCGGCACCATCATTACGGGGCCGTGCATTTTCTACGGGTTCGTCAACACCGCAGGAACCAACCCTAGAATCACGATCTACGACGGCGTCAACACGTCCGGCGTGCTCTTGTACGCAGGCGGCGTCGATGAGGTGGTGAACGTCATCCGGCAGTTCCCGTGCGCAATCGAGTGCGTGACCGGGCTCCATGTCGTGCTGGCAGGAACGACCCCGGCCTTCACGCTGTTTGCCAGGGCGTAACTCATGCCGGCCTATTTCTTCGACGCGATCAACGGATCTGACGCCAACGATGGGCTGTCGCCCGGGGCGCCAAAACGGTCCTACGACGCGTGGCGCCAAGCCGGAAACCAGACGTTCTTCGACATCATCCATTTGCGGCGCGGACAAGATCACGTCCAGTCGACGTCGCGCTCCATACCGAACGGAACGCAGGCGCAGCGCACGATCATGCGCGCCTATGGCGAGGCTCAGGTGCCGTGGGCAAAGGTGTCCAACCCAAGCGGGTCAGGCAACTACATCTTCAACATGTCGCAGCGGTCGTGGAACATCTTCGAGGACATCTGGTTCGAAGGCAGCCGCGCTCTTCTGCAACCCATCTATGTGAGTTCAACGGCTGCCGGGGTGTGCATCGGACACATCTTTCGGCGGTGCCTGTTCAGCGGGGCGACGGGCGACACCCCAGGGCTATACATTGGCCGCGAGAACACCACCAACGCATCGTTCGGGCACTTGGTCGAAGATTGCGAGTTCTTCGACAACTCAGGCTCGGGCGTCACGCTGATGGGCGTGCAAGACGTGACTATTCGCCGCTGCAAAGCCTGGGGCAATGGCGCCACTGCGTTCGGCGGCGGGCATGGAATTCACGTTCAGTCGCGCCGCACGACCGTAAGCAGCGGCTGGACGCTTGTGTCAGGCAACGTGTACTCGCGGCCCCTCAATGCTCACGAGACGGACGTGTTCTTTATGCAGCACCCGTCTTACGTGCGCATGACCAAGAACATCGCCACGCCCACCACGCCCGCGCTCGGTGAGTTCGGCGTCTCGGGCGGCCTGATTTACATCAACGCAGGCGCCAACCCGAACGGCGTGTCGGTCATCTACATCTGGGTGGTCTCCACGGGCATCCTGTACGAGCAGTGCGAAGCCTGGGGCAACAAGTTCGGGATTGCAGCGTTCCAGGAAGGGCACGGGTTCTCGTTTGACGATTGGGCATCGAACTGCGTCATGCGCGGGTGCGTTTCCCGAGACAACGAAGGGCTAGGCATCTCGATCAACGGCGGTGACAACAACGTCCTCGAGGGCAATGTCGTGTACGGCAACGAAGCCCGAGGCATCGCTTTTGGCTCGGGTGTTGGCAACGTCGCGCAGAACAACACGCTCTGGCTCAACAACCGAGGCCGTGGCGCCGCCGGCACCGAAATCGGTGGGTCGCTGACCGCCGCCAATTCGGTCGCTCGCAACAATCTGGTTCTGACCGGTCGCATCACTGGCATCGACTTTGGCGGGGCGAGCGGTTGCGTCGCCACGAACAATCTGGTTTTCGGGAACACGGGCGCCGCGATTGTCGGCGGCACCATCACGGGCACCATCACGACAGATCCCCGCCCCTTGCTTGACGGCGCTCTTGTGCCGATCGCCGACACGTACTCAATCGGATCGCCGCACCCGTTTGCCAACGCTGGCGTGTGGGTTGACAACATCCACCTACGCAACGGTCGCGCTCGCCCCGGGCAGGTGCCCGTCGGGGCGTACCGGGCCATGGTCCGCCGCAACGAAAGGATCTGATGCTATGACCAAGCGCCGCACCCCCATGTCCGCCGGCCAGGGCGACACCAACATCCGTCCAGGCAAGCCGATCAAGTCCGGCATGGGTGGCGAAGTGAAGTCCGGCACCGGCTCCACGGTCCGCAGTCGGTCGTTTGGTGGCGATCCAGTTATCACCAGCGGCAGGCCGTCGTTCAACGAGGCCGACATCGCCCGCGTCGACCGCGACATGCGCGACGAGCCCTCCGCCGCAGCGCTCGGCATGGAACTCCGCGACTACCAGCGGGCCAGCGACGTGACGAAGAAGCCCGCGCGATCCGGCAACGATGAGAACGCGCTCAACCTCGCGAAGGGCGGCCTAGTCCGGGATCTCGGCGGCAACGACCACATGAACACGTCCCGCGGCGTGGATCGCATGCCCGCGTACGTGAAGCACTCGAAGCGCTGAGAGATCGCGTGACGACCGACATCAACTGGGACGCCGTCGAGCGCGACTACCGCGCCGGGCAGATGAGCAACCGGGAGCTCGCCCGGGTGCATGGCGTGAGCGAGGCGGCGGTCCGCAAGCGCGCGAAGCGTGACGGGTGGGAAAAAGACCTGTCGGTGCTGGTGGAGCAGAGCGCCGACGCCAAGCTGTTGCGCCGGGAAGCCGCGCTCGTGCTGGGCGCGAAAATGGCCGAACAGGCGGGCGAGAAGCAACTGATCGAGGCGGTGGCCGAGCGGCGCGCTGACCTGATCGACAGCCATCGCCGCGACGCCCATGCGGCGCGCGCTCTCGTGCGCTCGCTGCTGGTGGAGCTGGGCACGATGACCACCGACGCGCAGAAGAAGCGCGCGGCAGCCGTGAAGGCCGAGGACGCCGAGGAGTCGGAGAAGCAGAAGGCCAGCGTGCTGAAGAGTCTCAGCGACCGCGCCACGATCGCGCAGAAGCTCTCGGCCTCGATCGCCACGCTCGTCTCGGTCGAGCGCGAGTCGATCCTTGGCAAGAAGCCTGAGGAGGACAACCCCGAGGCGCAAGCGCCGTTCCGCATGTTCTTCGGTGGCAAGCCTCAGAAGGACCGTGCCGACGCTGTCGCGCCGAAACCTGACGAGGCGCCGCGCACGACGCACTGATGGAGTACATCGCCGAGCCGACGATCGCCCGCTTCCACGAGTCGGACGCGATCGTCAAGGGCATCCGGGGGCCGCTGGGCTCCGGGAAGTCGGTGGGCACTGCCGCCGAGTGCATCCGCCTGATGACGCTGCAGGAGCCCAACGCGGAGGGGGTGCGGTACACGCGGGGCGCCGCGGTTCGGAACACGTACCCGGAACTGATCTCGACGACCATCCAGACGTGGCTGGACTGGTACGGCGACGTCACCTCGATCACGTACGGCCACCCGATCACGGCGCGTGTGTGCTTTCCGCTCGAGGACGGCACCCGGGTCGACTGCACCATCTTCTTCGTGAGCGCGGACAAGGCGCGCGACGTCAAGAAACTGAAGTCGCTGGACCTGACGTGGGTGTGGCTGAACGAGGCCAGCGAACTCCGTGAAGACGTCTTCTCGATGGCCTTCGCCCGCACCTGGCGGTTCCCGCACAAGCGGATGGGGGCGCGCTGCACCTACGGCGCTGTCGTCATGGACACGAACTCCATGGACGACGATCACTGGTGGTATCGGATGGCCGAGGACAAGGAGCCCGCGCTCACCCAGGCCATCGAGAGCTATCTGAGGAAGTACGCCAACGTCGACCGGCCGCTCTTCGAGTTCTTCGACCAGCCGCCGGCCTTGATCGAGACGCGCAACCGCGACGGCTCGCGGAACTACAAGCCGAACCCCGAGGCCGAGAACGTGGCGAACCACGCGCTGGGCATCGGCTACTGGCTGCAGATGATCCCGGGCAAGCGCACGGACTGGGTGAAGGTGTACGTGCTGAACCAATACGGCAGTGTCGCTAGCGGTGCGGCGGTCTACCCGGACTACAACGACGAAGTGCACTGCGCGAAGGCGCCGCTGATCCCTGCGTGGGACGTGCCGCTGCGCTTTGGCTGGGACTTCGGGCTTTTCCCGGCGCTCGTGATCTCGCAGTTCATGGGCAACGGGCAGTGGCGGGTTCTCGACGAGCTGTGCGCGAAGGAAGTGGGCTTCGAGCGGTTCATCGACCGCGTGGTGAAGCCGGTGCTGCGTGGCCCGAAGTACGGCAAGTTCCGCATCCCCGAGGATGTGGTGAGCAGCAAGGGCGACCCCGCCGGCACGGCTCGCAACGCGCTGTCCCAGGAGGACAACGCAAACACGGCCATCAAGATGCTGCGCGCGAAGGGCCTGCCCTGCGACCCGGCTTACACGAACGAGATCGGCGCCCGCACGGATGCGGTGTCGTCGTTCCTCACGAAGACGGTGGAAGGCGGACACCCGGCGTTCCTGCTCTCGCCGACGTGCGCGACGCTGCGACGCGGCTTCCGAGGGCAGTACCAGTTGGAAAAGATCGAGGTCACTGGCGGGCCGGACCGATTCCGCGCCCTGCCGGTCAAGAATGTTTACTCACACCCGCAGGACGCGCTCCAGTATCAGGCTCTCGACCTGGACATGGCGCTGCGCTCTGCGGTGGAACGCAGGACACGAGCCTATGCGCGACGGATCACCGGGACTACCCGACCAAGTGTTGGCGTCGGGGACACCTCCGCAGGCTACTGAAGAGGGCGCTCAGGTCCCGGATGCGGGCGCCGCGCTCGCGACAACGCTCCGCTCTGAATTCGAGGAGGCGGAGAAGCGCCGCCGGCTGCAGGAGGAAATCTGGCTCGAGGATCTGCGCCAGTACAAGGGCCTGTACGACCCGTCCATGTACGCCCGCATCGGTCCGCATCGCTGCAAGCTGTTCGTCCGCCTCACGCGCTCGAAGGTGAAGGCGATGCAGAGCAAATTGATGGAGCTTCTGTTCCCGAAGGGGGACAAGAACTGGTCCATCAAGCCGTCGCCGGTCTCCGAAGTCACGCCCGAGCGGCACTATCAGGACGTGATGCACCTGATCATGGTCCGGGCGCAGGCGGGCATTCCGCCGGCCGTGCCGCCGTCCGAGCAGGACGTGAAGGACTGGATTCAGAAGGAAGCGGCCAAGAGCGCCGCCGCGATGTCCGAGGTCATCAACGACCAACTGAACGCCATCAACTGGCGGCGGGAGTCGTGGAAGACGCTCTGGAGCGGGCACATGTACGGGACCGGCATCGTGAAGGGGCCGCTCACCGAGATCGCGATGGTGAAGAACTACGCCCGCGCGCCCATGCCCACGGGCCAGGGCTTCGATGTGGGCGTGGGCAAGATGCAGATGCAGATCAGCGCCCGCCGTCGCCCCGCGCTCTACAACGTGCCGATCTGGAACCTGTACCCGGACCCCTACGCTCGCACGATCGAGGAGTGCGAGTACATGTGGGAGCGGCATGTGCTGGTGCCGAAGGCGCTGCTGGAGACGGCCAACCGGCTGGGCTTCAACCTGCCGCTGGTCACGAAGTACATGAACGACCACCGGCACGGCGACATCACGACGCTGCGCCGCTTCGAGGTCGATCTCCGGACCATGAGCAACGCGGGCGAGACGCACCAGGCGCCGACCGGCCGGTACGAACTGCTGGAGCGGTGGGGGACCATCATGGGCTGGCAGCTACAGGCTGCCGGCATGAACGTCGCCACCGACATGCTGGTGATGCCCTACGAGTGCTGCGTCTTCATCCTGGGCAACCAGATGGTGAAGGCGCTGCTCAACCCGCTCCCGATGGGGTGGAACCCGTACAAAGCGTACTACCTCGACAAGGACGAGACGAGTCTGTGGGGCGAGGGCGTGCCGCGGATCTCGCGCGACATGCAGGCCGGCTTCAACGCGGCTTTCCGCATGTCCATCGACAACGGCGCCATCTCGAGCGGCCCGCTGATCGAGGTCAACACGGACCTGATGGACGACGAGGAGGACACAGAGAGCATCTACCCGTGGCGCGTCTTCCCGCGGAGAGGCATGGGCGCCGATGCCGCCGCCGCCGCGGTTCGGGTCTACAACGTCGATAGCCATGTGGGCGAGCACATGGAGATCGCGAAGACGATGAAGGACCTGTCCGACGAGGTCTCGACCGTGCCGTCGTACAGCTACGGGGCGCCGTCCAGCAACGCGGCCAACACGCTGGGCGGGCTGTCGATGCTGATGGGTCAGGTGAACCTCGCGCTGAAGGACGTCGTGAGCGCATGGGACTTCGGGATCAGCGAGCCATGCATCGCCGGCATGTACGACTGGAACATGGCCTACCACCCGGACGAGTCCATCAAGGGCGATTTCGAGTGCGAGGCCAGGGGAGCGAGCTCGCTGGTGGCGAAGGAACTGTCCGCGCAGTCGCACATGGGGTTCCTGCAGGCCACCGCCAACCCGATGGATGCGCCGTTCATCAAGCGCGACTACCTGCTCCGCGAGGCCGCGAAGAGTCTGGATCTCGAAGCCGACAAGGCGGTGGTCACGGAAGACGAAGCGATCGCCGCCCGAGCGCGCGGCATCCCGATGCCCGGCATGGCTGGCATCCCGCCGGGCGGTCTGTCTGCCGGGCTGCCCACGATGATGCCCGGCGGTGGAATGCCGCCGCCTGATGGTGGCATGGGTGGCGGCATGGGTGGCCCGCCGCAGCCTCCGACCCCCGGCAACATGCCCGGCGTACCGGCGAAGCCCGGCGCCAAGGGGCCGAAGCCCGGTGGCAATCCGATGGCGACGCCTGACATGGGCCGTCCGCCCGCGCTGCAGGCCGGGTTCTGATGGCGTTCGAAGCGCAGGACCGGCTCACGCGGGAGCAGAAGGCTTACGGCACGCAACTGCACCAGCAGATGAGGGATCTAGGCTCGAGCGAGTACGGCCGCGTGCTGCGCGACTACCTAGCCTTCGTGCTGTACGAGCTTAGGACCGACAACGACGATGCGACCGGTGAGGCCCTGCTTCGCAATCAGGGCGGCATCGAAGTGTGCAAGAAACTGCTCAAGGACTTGAGGCCCGTCCAGCCCGAGCGCGATCCGAAGATCGCCGACCCACGAACACACGAGGAGCGCATGGCCTCGCCCGATACGGGCTACTGAGCCGCCGCTCTCCACTGATTTCCCGCAGCCCCGGCCCCGCAAGGGACACCGGGGCTTTTTCGTTTCCGATACCTCAAAGAGGCCGGAGTCATGTCAGCAGAAGCACAGCAAACAGAACAAGAGCGTCACGACGCAGAGTTTTCCGCAGGGTTCGCCGCCGCCACCAAGGCGCGCGAGACGACCCAGCACGACACCGATCCCGACCCCGAGATCACGACCGGAGGGACCGCGCCTGTCGCGGCCATGACGGACCCGTGGGAGCAGCGCTACAAGGCGCTGGAGGGGAAGTACCGGGCCGAGGTGCCGCGCCTGGCGGAAGAAGTGAAGGCCATGAAGGCGAAGCTCGAAGAGGCGCAACTCGCCAAGCCCGCGCATGCGGAGACTGGCACGCCCTCATCGCCGCCCCCGGCCGAAGTCGTGGCGTTCGGAGAGGAGTTCCCGACGCACGCACAGGTGATGGATTACAAGGCCAACGAAGCCGCACGGGCCGCCATCGCCGCCGAGACCGCACGATTCGAGGCTGAACTCGCCCAGGAGCGCGCCGCCCGTGAGCAACTGGCTCGCGACGCGCATTTCATGGCGATTTCCGCCGCTCATCGCGACTGGCAGGACCTCCTGCCGGACATCAACGCATGGGCCGCGAATCTCGGTGATCCGGACGAGCAGGCGAAGGCTTCGGCCGTTCTCGACGGTGGCAACGCCATCGCCGTGGTCGATCTCTACAGCCGGTTCAAGCGTGAGACGGGGAGGGCCTCTGCACACCTAGCGGAACCCCCTGCGACGGGCATGCGCCCATCTGGCGGTCCTGTTCTCCCCGGCATGCCCGGCGACGACAAGAACGACCTGTCTGCGGGGTTCCAACTCTCGAAACAGCTACGCGCTCAACGATAGGAACCATCGATCATGCCGATCAATGTCAATGGCGACATCAGCCCCCGCACCGCGGGATACGTCGTCGGTCAACTGCTGGACCGGGCCATCCCGGACATGTGCATCGAGAAGTTCGGGCAAGGCAAGCCGATCCCGAAGAACAACACCAAGACGGCCATCTTCCGTCGCTACGAGGCGCTGGACAACACGCCCAACTACCTCGCCGAGGGCGTGACGCCTCCCGGCAAGTCGCTGCGCAAGACCGACATCGCGGTCACGCTTCAGCAGATGGGCGATCGCGTGACGATCACCGACGTGATCCAGGACACGCACGAAGACCCGGTTCTCAACGAGACCGCCGATCTGCTGGCTGAACAGGCTGCGCAGATGATCGAGCGGATGCGCTGGATGGGTCTGCGCGCGGGGACGAACGTGATGTTCTCCAACGGCTCGACCCGGACCGCCGTCAACACGGTGCTCTCCACGGCCATCATCCGCCGCGCTGTGCGGATTCTGGAGCGGCAGAACACCCGGAAGGTGACGCGCGTGCTGCGCCCCACGGCCGACTACAACACGGAAGCCGTCGCCGCCGCCTACGCGGCCATCTGCCACCCGGACCTCGAAGGCGACATCCGCAACTGCGCGGGCTTCGTGCCGGTGGAGAAGTACACCGTCGACACGCCGTGGCCCAACGAGATCGGCAAGGTCGAGAAGGTGCGGTTCCTCGCGGGCACGCTGTACGACGCCTTCACCGATGCGGGCGGCACGCCGACTGGCGTGCTCTCCAACGCGGGCAGCGCGGCCGATGTGTACCCGATCGTGATTGTCGGCATGGACGCCTACGGGATCGTGCCGCTGCGTGGCGAGGAGTCGATCGTTCCGATGATCGTCAACCCCGGCCGTCCGTCGGACAGCGACCCGCTCGGTCAACGTGGCCACGCGGCGTGGAAGACGATGCAGAACATCGTGATCCTCAACGACCTGTGGATGCTGCGCCTCGAAGTCGCGTGCTCGGCGTAATCCACTGACCGACTGACCCAACCGGGAGGGCATCTCGCCCTCCCATGGAGATCCCACATGTCCTACTTGCGTGAAATCGACAACGGTGCGGTCCGCACCCTGCTCGGCAATATGGTGTTCGGCCGGGCCGGACTCGCCATCGGCTCCACCCCGCAGCAGATTTCCACCGCCAACGCGTTCGCCTACGCGATCGATGGCGTCTTCTACAACCGCACGGCCGTCGCCACGACGGCGCTGACCGCGCACCCCGTCTCCGGCGTGACCGGCGCGTTCGCGCCCCACGCGCAGTTCGAATCGCGGTACTACGCGGTGCTGATCGACGCCAGCGGCAACATCACCACGAAGCAAGGCGCAGCCAACGGCCCCATTCCCTTCCCGGGCGCCGGCTTCGAAAGCAACCTGGTGTCGGGCTTCGGTGGCGGCTCTCCCAACGTCCCCGCCTATGCCGTGGGAAGCGGCACTGTCACGGGCATCACTGCGGCATTCCCCGCCGTCGTGACCACGGGTGCCAACCACAACCGGCAGACCGGCGACACGGTGCGCCTGGACGGCATCCCGACCCAGGTGACGCTGGGCATGCAGCAGCCCATGTCGATGCTGAACGGCCGCGCCTACAAGGTGAAGCGCCTGAGCGCCACGACGTTCAGCCTCTTCACGCTGGACGGCGATCCGGTGGATACGCGCGCCATGGGGCCGTTCGGTTCCGGCACCGGCAACTGGATCGAGGAGGACATCGCCCGCGCATGTTTGGGCGCCGTGCTCATCACCCCCACCGCTGGCGCCTTCGTCCCCGGCACCACGTCGCTCTCGGGTATCGCGACCTACTTCGATACGCCGTTCGCGCCGCTGCTGAAGATGCCGTAACCCGCAGTTCCCTCGCAGTCCAGAAAGGCCCGCCTCGCGCGGGCCTTTTTCATTTCTGAAGGAGCAATGCAATGCCCAATCTCACTGGTCCGGTCCGCGTAGCGGAGCGGCTCTCCGGCACGCCCGAAGTGCCGCAGGACGCCCGCGAACTGCTGTTCTCGCTGGCCGAGGACATGGTTGTGCTGAAGGCGCAGATCACGGCGCTGCTCGGGAAGCTCGACGCCGAAGCCGGCGGCGGTGTCGCGACGTTCGATACGAATTACTCGACGCTGTGCTCCGTTGCCGCCGTCAAGACGGTTCCGTGATCGAGGAGAGCGAATGAATCCCTCGAAGATGAAGAAGGAAGAGCTGCTCGCGAAGTGCGCCGAACTCGGGATCGAGGTGGACCCCGAGAGCACATGGCGCGAGCTGGTCGAGGTGGTGCGCGCCTCCGGCATGGAGACCGAAGAGGAGGACGTGCCGCCGCTCGATCGCGAGGAACTGCTCGCCAAGGCGAAGACGCTGGGGATCTCGTTCCCGGTCGATCCGAAGTTCGTGACCGACGAGGGGCTGCTCGAGATGCTCGACGACCAGGCGGAGCGCGCGATGGAAGCCGCCGCCACCGGTCAGGTGTCGCTCTCGGCCGATGCCATCCATGCGTTGAACGCTCTGGGTGACAAGCTGCTCTCCGAGAAGGAGAAGCGCGACGGCAACAACGGTCTGCCGACCGGCTTCGTGACCGACGGCGAGATCCGCAGTGCGCCGCGCGTGCCCGTGCTGATCCCCGCCAGTTCCGAGCCCGGCGGTGAACTGCCGGTGAAGGTGGCGGTGAACGGCTACGCCTGCGTGATCCCGCGCGATGTGGAGTGCGAGATCCCGCGCCCGATCCTGCAGGCGCTTCTCGATGCGAAGAACACGCGCTTCGAGCAGGTGGGCAAGCCCGATCCCGAGACCGGCACGCTCACGTTCCGCGAGATCCGTTCGCTGCGCTTCTCGGTGCTGACCGGTGACGCGGCGCACAGCTTCGTGCGGCAGAACCCGCGCGAGGAGTCCGAGTACGTGTCGCGCGTGGCCTGATCGCACTCATGGCCTTCACCCTGGGCAATGTGATCGCGGATGCGCGCGTCGATCTCAACGACCGCAACGCCGTGCGTTGGTCGGCGGCCGACATGCTGATTAACGCCAACACCGCGCTGCAGGAGGTGGTCGGGCTTCGGCCTGATCTCATCTTCGGGTCCATCGCCACCGGCCAGCCAGCGCTGACCGAGACCGACCCGGTCCCATTGCCCGACCGCTACCGGCAGGCGTTGAGCCTCAACGTCCAGTCGCAGTGCTACCGGCTAAACACCGACCGGGGCAGCTACGACAAGGCCAACGACCTGTACGCGGGCTTCATCAACCTCGTGAGCAGCCTATGACGACAGTCGCCACCCTGCTGGACGAAGTCATGGTTGCGGCACCGGGCTGTGAAGTGCCGTTCGCGCGGTTCCAGTTGCTCCGCGCGGCGGTGGACTTCTTCACCCGCTCGCGCGTGTGGCGCGTGTCGCTGGCGCCGCTGTCGTACAAGTTCGCCCGCGTGAGCGACATCAGCAACGCGGGCACGCCTGTGGTGACGGCCGTCGGCCACGGCTTCACGACCGGCGATGAAGTGCTGTTCGCCGACGTGGAGGGCATGCGCGAGATCAACGGGTTTCTGTACCCGATCACCGTGCTCTCGCCCGACACGTTCTCACTGACCGGCGTGGACACGACCACATGGCCGGCGTACTCGGCCGGGACCATCGCCCGCGTCTCGGTGCCGATCTACCCGGTTGCCTCGCCGATCGCGAACACGACAATCATCGAGATCCTTTCCGGCGACAGCAACGTGACGCAACCGGAGGACCCGATCCCCGGCTACGGATCGGCGCCCAGCTCGGGGCCGGGACTGATCCCGCGCCAGCCGTCGGAACTGGATCACGAGTTCCCCGGCTGGACCAAGTACCTGGGCATGCCGCGGTGGATCTACTGCCCGACGGAAACCACGGTGCGCCTGGTGCCCGCGCCTTTCGAAGATCGGAACAACGCGGCATCGCTTCGCGCCGTGCTCGCGCCGTCGTCGGACGCCTGCGACATCCCGAACGCTGAGTTCGCGCGGCATCGCGACACGCTGGTGTCGGGCGCACTCGCGCGCCTGTACGCCATTCCCAAGAAACCATGGTCGTCGGCCCCGCTGACCGACTACCACGAACGACTGTACCGCCAGGGTCTGCGGCGCGCCGGCATCCGTTCCCGCAAGGGCAATGTCAAGGCGCCCTCCACCGTGCGTGCTGTCAGCTACGGAGGGTTGTGATGGCGCAGCCGCCAATCAACACGAACGATCGCTGGGTGTTCAAGCGCGAAATCTCCATCCCGGACGTGATCGCGTTCATCACGTCGATGGCGTTCGTGGTTCTGGCCTACGGGACGCTGGACAAGCGGCTGGCGCTGCTTGAGGCCGCGCAGATCGAGCAGCAGCGCACGGACGCCCGTCAGGACACGAACACGAACCGCCTGACGATCGAGGTGAAAGAGCAACTGCAACGCATGAACGACAAGCTCGACCGGCTTGTTGAGAAAACGAGGCCGTGACCATGAGAATCCAGTGTGCTGTGGCGTTCCTTCTGGCGCTGTTCGTGGTGGCGTTCGCGCGCGCCGAACCCCTGACCCCCATGCACGCCCGCACGCTGATCCTGATCGCGCACGGCGAGACCGGGCTCCGCCTGCCCGAGACGATGCCGACCGTCGAGATCGTGCCGTCCGAACGGATGCAGGCGATGGCCTGCGGCGAGCGCAAGTGCTGGCCGCCGAAGGCGCTCACGGTCGAGGCGCGCGTCTACGTGCTCGACACCCTGGACTGGTCGAACCCGGAGACCGGCATCGTGCTGGTCCACGAGTTCGTGCACGCCCTCCAGTGGCACGCACACGGCGCGGTATCGGACTGCGCGGAGTGGCTGCGACGCGAGCGGCAGGCGTGGGACGTGACCGTGAAGCTGCTCCGGACGTCGGGCCGCTCGACCATGCAAGCCGAAATGGCGCGCGCCGGGATGCACTGCTCATGATCTCCGTCGATCAGTACCTCATGGGCCGTACCGACGGCATGACCGAAGCGCTGTGGGCCAACGCGCGGAACATGGTGCTGCGCGCCAACCAACTGTTCGCGCACTACCAGATGGACAACCCAACCGCCGCCGTCTGGCGCGTGAGTTCCGGCCGTCGCACGCCAGACATCAACGCGTCCATCCCGGGCGCGGCACCGCAGTCGAATCACCTCCAGTGCAACGCGCTCGACATCGTCGACCGTGACCGGCGCATTGCTCGCTGGGTCGCCGCAAACCTGCACGACCTGGCCGACCTGGACCTCTGGCTCGAAGACCCGCGCTGCACGCCGACGTGGGTCCACATCCAGCAGGTTCCGCCGCGCTCGGGTCTGCGCGTCTTCATTCCCTCTGCCGACTGGGCGCGTCGCCTGCAAGGCAGGCCGCTGACCGCCGGCTCTATTCGATAGGAGATTCACCATGCAACTACTCAGACACTGCGGGATCGTCGCGCTGGCCTTGCTGGGCTGCATCCTGTCCTTTTCGCTCCCGCTGGCGATGGCCTCGGGCGAGCGGATCGAACCGTTCGGGAGCGAGGAGGCATTCCTCATCGCCGGCATTGTCGGGATGGTGGCGCACTACATCAAAAAGCTCGCCACGGGCGACGTGACCGGCAGCCTCGCCGACTACTTCCTGCGCGACTACCCGGGCCGCTCGGCGGGCGCGATCTTCGGCTACGGCATGGCGGCGGCGACGGTGCTCGCAACGGGCGCGATTGGGTCGATGGACATGTGGGTCGCCATCGGCTCGGGAATCACGACCGGCTGGACCTGCGACAGCGCATTCAACAAGGGCGAATAGAGCATGGGCATGGTCTTCCGGTCGGGTATCTACGCGACGCTCGGCAGCGCGCTCAATCCTGCCGACACGTCTATCGTGCTCTCCGGCAGCCATGGAGCCCGGTTCAATACGTGGCTGGCAACGCAATACGACTACACCTGGGTGACGGTCATCAAGATGTCCGACCCCAACAAGCCGTATGAGCGCATCAAGGTGGCAGGGCCACTGACCGGCGACACAATTCCGGTGGTGGCGCGAGCGCAGGACGGCACGACGGCGCTGTCGTTCAGCGCGGGCGAGCGCGTCGAGGTGCGGCTGTGCGCGCCGATGCTCGAGCGGTTCGTGGAGGCGGAGGACATCCAGACGCTTGCCGATCTGCGTGCGACCTCCGTGGGCGGCACGCCGAACGCGGTCACGGCGGTGCATGCTTATCCGCTCTCCGATCTTGTAGGCGTGGGCAACGCGCCCGCTGATGGGATGTGCTCGATCTTCCGTCCGGTGTCCGACAACACCAGCACGTCTCCCACCTACGCGCCCGACGGCCTGACCGCTAAGTTCGTCTCTGTCGGTGGACAGTACGGCCTGACGGCTGGCGATCTGCGCGCGGGGTCGTGGGCAATCGTCGTCTTCAATTCCGGCACGGATCGCTGGGAGTTGATGAACCCGGCCACCGACAAGGGATTCGTCGTCTCGGCCCTTCAGACGGTCGGGTTCACCCTCAACCGGTCGTTTCACGGTCGCGTCGTGCCGTGCTCCGGCGCGTTTACAGTCTCGCCGTCGACCGCCGGATTCTCGGGCGTCGGCGCGGACTTCTGGTGTGTGCTTCAGAACGTGGGGACCGGTCTGGTCACTATCGATCCAGCAGGCACGGAAGTGATCCAGTTCCCCGACGGCACGCAGTACGCCACCCACAACCTTGGACCGGGCGGCGCAATGATGCTTGTGTCCGACGGCACGAAGTTCTACGCATGGCCGCTGGGCGACAAGCCGTCGAACTTCACCGTCTACCGAACCCCAGGGACCTTCACGCACAAGTGGGGGCCTATGAGTCGCAACTTCATTGCGATGGCCGTGGGCGGCGGGGGTGGCGGCGGCAGAGCAAGCGGCGTGAGTTGCTCGTCTCCCGGCGGCAGTGGCGGGGCGTCGGCGATTGCATTCGGGGCCATCACGACGGCAACAGAGACCGTAACGGTCGGCGCGGGCGGACCTGACGCCACCAACGGTGGCGCCTCGTCTCTCGGCTCTATCGTGACCGCGGCCGGGGGGAACAACGGCGGCTCCTATGTTTCTGTCTCGACGACGCCCGCAACCCCCTCTGCCGGGAGCCAAAGCACGGCGGGCGGCGGGGGCGCGAGCGGCACGTCCGGAACGGGCGGCTTCAATCTTGGCGTGCAGTGGCTTGGATCAACGCCCGTCGCTGGCGTCACCGGCACCACGAACGGCGTCACCAATACGTCCATCGGCGGCGGCGGTGGCGGTGCCAACTGCAACAGCGTTACCACCACCCTCGGCGGCACGGGTGGTCCCGGCGCCGTCGTCATCTGGGAGTTCTGATGATCGCCGAAAACGGAAAGACCTACGCGCACATCCGCGACGGCGCTGTACGCGCCCTTCACACGGCCGCCCAACTGCCCGAGTGGAACAACGAGATGTACCCGTGCGTCGAGGTGCCCGATGGCGTGACGGTGGCGGTCGGCGATCTCTTCGACGGCGAGACCTTCGCCCCGGCGCCCGGCCCATCCCTCGACGCCCTCCGCGCCAACGCCCGCGACCAGATCGACCAGATGGCGGGCGCCGCACGCATGCGCTACATCACCGTGGTGCCGGGCCAGGAGGCCGTCTACGTGGTCAAGGCGCAGCAGGCGGCGAGCTTCGCGGCGAGCGGATTCGCGGGGACCGTTCCCTCGTTCATCGCGGCTGAAGCGCAGGCGACCGGCATGAGCGCGCAGGCCACCGCACAGCGCATCCTCGACCTTGAAGCCATCTGGGTCGGGCAGATCGGCCCGGCCATCGAGGCGACGCGCGTCGGCGGGAAAGACGCGGTTGCGGTGGCGGTCACGGCCGAAGCCATCAACGGCATCGTCGCCTCCGTGCGCGAGACTCTGGACGCGCTGCCGTGAAGCGCTGGCTCTGGAACATCCTTGTCAGCATCGATCAGTTCATCAACACGGTGCTGGGCGGCGATCCGGACGAGACGATCTCGAGCCGCGCCGCGAAGGCGAACACCTGGACGGCCCGCCTGCTGTGCTGGTTCCTTGGCCTGATCGACAAGGATCACTGCGCCCGCAACATCGAGCACGACGAAGGAAAGCGCCTCTGATGGCGGGCATCGCCTGGAACCGCTTCCGGGGCATCGCCCCCAAGATTGAACCCCGGCTTCTGCCGGCACCGCTGGGCCAGAAGGCCACCAACTGCCGGGTCTTCTCCGGTTCGCTGGAACCGTGGCGCAAGACGCTCGAGGTTGCCACCCCGTCGAAGGCCGTGAACGGCACGGTGCGCTCCATCTTCCGCATGGACGACCTCGCGGGCGGCGCGTCGAAGTGGCTCAACTGGCTGACCGATGTGCATGTGGTGCGCGGCTTCGTGGCCGGGTCCGATCAGCGGATCTACTGGACGGGTGACGGCGAGCCCCGCGTGTCGAACTACGCGCTTGCCACGGCCGGCGCCGACATGCCTACGAACTATTACGTGCTGGGCGTGCCCGCGCCGCTGGATGCGCCCACGGTTGCCAGTGTGACCGGCGGCACCACGTCGGGCACCCGCCGGTATCGGTACACACTACAGACCGCATGGGGGGAGGAGGGGGCGCCGTCTGCTGAAGTGGGGGCGACCAACAACACCATCGGCGCGACGTGGAACCTGACGCTGCCCACGGTGAGCCTGAACAACAGCGGCAACTGCACCAACATTGCGTCCTCCGGCGGCATCACGACCTTCACCCTGGCGAGCGTGCAGTACCTCCGGCCGGGTGAACAGATCGTGTTCGCCGGCATCGGTGGCGCGGGCGCGGCGCTCAACGCGATCGCGTGGACCATCGCGACGGTGGCCGGCAGCACGGTGGCGGTCAACACGGGTTCCACCTACAACCCCGGTGCGGTGTCCGGCGTGACCTACTCGCGCAAGGCGCCGCACAACATCGGGGGCATGACCAAGAACCTGTACCGAACCGACGCGGCAGGCGTGTGGCGCCGAGTGGCGAGCAACATCGCGCTGGCGACCACGACCTTCGCCGACACGATGGAGAACTCTACGCTCGCGCTGCAGATCGCCGAGACCAGCACGTTCTTCGCGATGCCGCCGGCCGATCTCGTCTCGCTGGCCGAGATGCCCGGCTCGTTCATGGTGGGCGTGTCCCCGTCGCAGGGGTTGCTGTGCATGTCGCAGCCGGGATTCCCGCACGCCTGGCCTTTGAACCTGCAGCAGGTGATCCCGTTCAAGCCGGTGGGCCTGGGCGTCTACGAGCAGACTGTGGTGATCGGCACGCAGGGTCCGCCCTACATGGCGCGCGGATCGTCGCCGTCGCTGCTGGTCCCCGAGAGGATCGACGAGCAGTGGCCCTGCCTGTCGCTGCGCGGCATCGTGAGCATGTCGGACGGTGTCATGTACCCGACGACCAACGGCTACGCCCTGATCGGCGCGGGCGGGGCGCGCATCGTGACCCAAGACGTGATCGCGGCCGACGGCTTCGCGGTCTATGCCCCGGCCACAATGCGAGCGGCGCGGTTCCAGAATCGCCTCTTCATGTGGCACGACGGCGTGCTGGCCGAGAAGGGGCTCATCATCGACGCCTCCGAGGGCGTCATCGATCTGGTGCCGCTCACGACCGTAGCCTCCGCCGCGTGGACTGACCCCGCCACCGGGAATCTGTACCTCGTCTCGGACGGCAAGGTGCAGCAGTGGGACGCATCCGTCACCCGGCTGACGGCCGAGTGGCGCTCATCGGTGAAGCCCATGCCAAAGCCCGCGAGCCCGAGCATGGCGCGCGTGGAGGCAAGCTACGGAGACCTCAGCAACGCGGCCGAGATCGCGGCACAGCTCGCAGCGTTGCAAGCGCTCAACACGGCGCTGCTCGCCGGCACCGAGTCCTACCCCGGCCAGTCGATCCTGCAGGGCGTGATCGGCGATGCGGCCATCGGCGACGAGGGTCCGATCGGCGGCTCTCTGCTCTTCGAGAACCTGGGCCTCGACGACATCCCGAGCATTCAGTTCCTCGTGTGGAGCGACGGCACGCTGATCGCCAGCCTCACGCCCACGGACAACGAGCCCTTCATCCTGCCGGTGAGCGACGAACCCGGCCGGCGGTTCGAGGTGGGCGTCATCACCACCATCCCGGTGCAGGCGATCGAGATCGCCGAGAGCGCCGAGGACCTCATGCAGATGGCGCCCTGATGGCTGCCAACGTGGACCGGATCGGGCCGGACATCCCGAGCACTCGCGCAGTGGAAGACGGCGCCGCGCGCTCCGTGCTCGAGGCCCTTCGCATCCGTGCCGACATGGCGGCACGTCGCCATCCGGGCACCGCGCCGTTCGAAGACGTGCCGGCGACGGCAACGCTTCCCGAACTGATCGCGGCTTTCAACGCCTTCGTGCGCTCGCAGCAACTATGACCGAAGCCGACGAGGACCGATTCCAGGCGTTGCGCCGCGCGCACAGCGGCATGTTGGGTCGGATACCGAACCTCAAGCTGGACGACCTGATTGCGGCCTTCGACGGCTGGCATGTGGAGCCCGTGCGGATCGGGGAGTGGATCGTCGGCGCGTTCCTGCATCGGGGTGACGAGATCCACGTCGCGGTGGAACACATGGCGCGCGGGCACTGGCTGACGCGGCAATGGCTGCGCACCCATGTAAGCCCGCTGCTTGAGCGTCACGGCACCCTGAAAACGTCGGTTTCCCGCGATTTCCGGGCGGGTCACGAGTTCGTCACACGGCTGGGTTTCGAGCGGGATCGGGAGGACGCGCAATGCACGCACTACACACTGAGGAAGCTCCGGCATGCCTGACAAGACGTATCTGAGCCGCGCGCAGTCGCGAGCGTGGGCGCTCGATCATCCGGTGGGCGACGCCTTCGGCGGGCCTGCTTATGGGGAGCGGCGCGATCCGGCAACCGCCGGGATCATGGTGGGCGCGCAACTCGTGGGCGGACTGCTCGCCGACGACAACGGGGCCGGGGCCGCCAACGATGCCGCTGCCGCCTCGTCTCGCCAGCAGATGATGATTACCGGCGACATGTGGGACTTCTACAAGACCCACTATCGCCCGCTCGAAGAACAGGTGATCCGGGAGGCCGGCACCGTCGGTGGTGACGTGGATCAGGAGCAGGCGGCAGCCCGCGCCGCGGCTTCTGTGTCCGCCGGCTTCGACTCCGCCAACGAGGCCACGCGCGCCAGCATGCTCGCCATGGGCGTGCGGCAGGACTCACCCGCGTTCGCGGCGGCAGTGGGTCAGGGTGAGGCCATGCGTGGCGCGAGCGCTGCGCGTGCCGGCAACGATGCGCGCGAGAGCACCATGTGGGCGGGCCGCGAGTGGCGCCGCTCCGTGGCCGAAGGCGGGCGCGGCATCCCCGGCCAGGCGATCAATTCCTACGGCGCCAACACCGCACAGCAGAACCAGCGGGCGCAGTGGGGCACGAACATGCAGCGCCAGCAGGCGGGTGACATCGGCTATGCGCTGGCACCGGCTGCGAAGGCGGCATCCGACTGGTTCAAGACGGCGAAGTGGGGCGGGACGAAGACGGTGGGCGGGTTCGGGGCGCCGTCGGGGACCGGGCTCGGGCTGAAGGGCGGCACGGGCGCCTTCGGATCGTCCGCGCTGGATGCGATGGGCAGTGGTGCGCCAACCGATTCGCTGTGGCTCGCCGAAGGCGGACAGGTGGATGGCTTCGGCGTCCGCCGCCCCGACGGATCGATGGAGATGGCCGGACCCGGCGTGCTGCAAGGCCCCGGCACCGGCACGTCGGACTCGATCCCGGCTGAGACGAACACGGGCCAGAAGGTGCAGCTATCGAATGGTGAGTACGTGATCCCGGCCGAGGTGGTGCGGGCGAAGGGCACCGAGTTCTTCGACAAGGTGGTGAAGAGCATCACCGAACCCAAGAGGAGCGCGCGATGAGCTGGGGCGTGAATCTCGCAATGGCCGGCGCTGCGGCGCGCGGCATGCGGCAGGCGGAAGCCGATCAGGCGGATCTCGAGTTCACCGAGAAGACGCGGGACTACCACCTGAAGAACCTCGCTTCGAACGAAGCCATGCGCCCGGAGCGCGAGGCGGCGGAGCGCGGGCGGCTCAGGTATCAGTCCGACTTCTACCGCGGCGCGAACGAGTCGCTGCCGATGGAGCAGGACAACCAGCGGCTTCAGTTGGGCGTGAACAACGCCGTGCTGAAGCAACAGGGCGCGGAGGTCGAGCGGGCCGCGAAGATGACCGAATCCATGCGCGGCGCGGCGGCGAGCGGCTGGGCGCGGGCGAAGGAACTGAACCTGCCGCCGGAGCAGGCGATGTCCGTGGTGCTTGAGCATCAGGCGCAAGCGGCCTTCGCGAACAATGACCCCGTGCGGGCGCAGCAGATCATGGAGGCGATGAACACCGAGCGCGCCCGGCAGTCGTTCAGGCTGTTCAACGAGGCCGTGCAGGCGCAGATGACCGGCAACATGCCGGCGCTCGCGACCTCGCTCACGAACCTCTACAACACGCTGAATCCGGGATCTCCGGGGTCGGTGGTGCCGGTCATGACCGAGCAACCGGTGGCCGGCATGCCGCCGCCCACGCCGTCGGCGTTCCGCCTCACGCTGGAGCGGGACGGTCAGGTGACGACCCAAGACCTGACGCCCGAGCAGATGAAAGCCTTGTCGATGCAGTACATCAACATGATCGGCAGCGACCCGATCGCGGCGATCGAGGGGCAACGCGAGGTTGCGAAGCAGCGCGCCATCGCCCAGGCCAAGGGCGAGCAGGACCGCGAGACCGCCGCGTTCAAGGGCGAGAACTTCGTGAAGGTGAAGACCGGCGAGAATCAGGAGGCGCTGTTCAACACGCAGACCGGGCAGATGGTCGGCGGGGGAGCGGGGCCGGGCGCCGGAGAGCCTAGCCTCACGCCCAAGGAAGTGGATCAGGTGCGCCAGGCTGCCGAGGCCGTGCTGAAGGCCAACCAGATGGCCGTGATGACCGAGGAAGGCCAGAAGATGCTGGCCCAGGTCACGGGCAAGGCGGGCGCCTACATGCGGATGGGCGTGCTCGACGAGTACGGTCAGCGGCTGGACGCCAACAGCGCCGTGTCGCTCGCGTGGCGCGTCTCGAAGGGTCTGGTCGACGAGGCCAAGCTGCAACGCGGAGCGCCGGCCGGTGGCGCCAGTTTCGGCGCGAACCAATCGCCGGCAGCAGCACCTTCGGCTGCGACGCCTGCCGCCGCCGGCAGCGCCCAGCCCAATCCGAACGAGTGGGCCAAGGACAGCGCCGGCAACTACTGGAAGATCGACCCGGCAACCGGTGGCCCGGCGAAGGGTCCGGACGGCAAGTTGATCGCGTGGCAGGCTGGCGGCAGTGCGACGGCTGCAACGCCCGCGACACCTGCGACAGTCCCCGCCACGCCCGGCGTCGAGGCGCGTCCGGCGAACACATCGACTGCGGCCGGCGAGGGCGAGATGCTTCCCGCGTCGGTGCCGGACACTCCGGTTCCTGAAGGCGCGCAGCCCGTGGACAAGCAAGCCCGCGCCCGGTACGAGCGGATGCTTTCCCTTGAGGACCGCATCGCAGCACTGGAGCAACCGCAGGCGCCGAAAGGTCCGGTCGCCGAAAAGCGACTGGCCGAGATGAAGGCCGAGCGCGACGCTCTCAGGGCCTCGCCCGAGGTGATGGCGTTCAGCAATCGCGAGGAGGCATCGCGAGGGCGCGCGTCGCAGGCCGACATGAGCGCCGCCACCCGCGCCCGAGATTCGAGCGCCGTGCGATCTCGCGTGCCGACGGCGAAGTGGGCGTCCGAAGACAGGAAGCCTGCGGCGCCGGCAGCGCCCGGAAAGCCCGCCCGCCCCGTCGATGTGCTCGACAACGAAGTGGCATCGCCATCTCCTGCCGCGTCTACCGCTCCGACGCCTGCCGCCCCCGCGGCAACGGCACCGACCCCTGCGAGACCGCGTCCGGCTGTTGCGCCTGCGGTGGGTGGCGTGAATGCGCTCGACCCGGCGGCGTTCAGCCCGAACATGGGGACGCAGGTGATGCCGGCGGCTTCCACGCGCCCGACGCCAGAGCCGGGCGGTCGCAATCCGTCCAACGACGAAGCAGCGTTTCAAAAGTGGATCAGAAACACGGGCTGGTTCAAAGAATTTAAGGCTGCGTACGGCGAAGAGCCTGACTTAGACGCTAAAGAGTACGACTATCGGTCCGCGTGGCGTGCAGGCATTCAGCCGGAAAGAGATCCGTACGACAACAATCGGTATCACTGGCCTTCGTCGTTGCCGGACGGGCAAATGCTCAAGTCGCCCGATCATCCCACAGCATGGAAAGAGTATTTCATGCGCGAGACAGGGAAAAACCCTGACGCGCTGGGGTTGCGGACGCAGGAAGAAGCAAACGCATACCTAAAAAACAGGAAGGGCGGAAAGCCCACCCCCGCTCGCCCCGTCGCCGAAGGCGCCAACGAATTCGAGCGCACCAAGGGCTACGGCGTGCGCGGCAAGGGCACGCCCGACAAGGGCCAGGACACGACCGAAGCGAAGCCCACGCAGGGCATGCCGCAACTGCCGAAGCCCGATTCCGTGACCTCCATGGGTGACGAGAGCGCGCCGAACCACATCGTCAACGTGCGCCGTCAGGTGGCCGCCCAGGCGCAGGAGCGGCTGCAGCGCGCCGATCTGGCGTTCTTCGAGAAGTACGCGCAGTTCCTCCAGCCCGAAGAACGAAGCCGCTGGGTGAAGGCGCTGAACGAGCGGATCGCGAAGGACGGCATGAGCGGGCTGGTGCCGAAGACGCGGAAGTACGTGGTCGGACCGGATGGCAACTTGATGCGGGCGGCGAACTGATGGCGAAACTGGACGAAGCCGCATGGGCAGCCGCGGGGATCAAGCTCGCGCCGGCTGCGCCCGCGCCGAGCGCGGCGCCCGCCAAGACCTTTGGTGCAGAAGACTACCGGCGCATTGCCACGGAGGAGGGCCTGCCGCCTCAATGGCTTGACACGTTCATGGGGCAGGAGACCTCGGGCGGGAAGAACATCCGCGACAGCGTGCAGGGGGCGCGCGGCGCGCTGCAGATCACCGAGCCGCGATTCCGTGATGCCGGCGGGAAGGACTTCAACAATCCTGAGGACGTGGCGCGGACCTCCGTCAAGGAACTGAAGCGGATGGTCGAGAAGTACGGCGGCAACCCGCGCGCCGTGGCCGCGTCATGGCATTCGCACCCGAACAACGTGAACCCGGACGGCACGCTGAAGAACCCGGGCGCGAAGGACGCGCTGGGGAAGACGACCGCCTCGTACCAAGACGACATCGCTCGCGCGATGGGCGTCGCCCCCAGCGCACCAAAGCTCGACGAAGCGGCATGGGCCGCGGCCGGCATCAAGCTGGCGCCAGCATCCGCGCCGCCGTCGTCGCCCGTCGCCCCGGCCTTCAACTATGCCCCCGACGCGACCGCCGCCACCGGCAAACTCCCCGAGCGCAACGCCTTCGCCGTCGCCAACGACACGATGATCAACGCCGGCAACGCCGTGGTCGGCCTTATCAAGACGATTCCCGATCTTGTGGCCCCCGGCGGCGCCGTGTCGAGCGCGCTGGAGTCGTTCATCAAGGGCGGTCGCGCGATGCAGTCCGACCGGCAGAAGGCGCTGGACGCGCAACTGGCCGAGAAGTTGAAGACGACCGAAGGCGAGTTTGCGAAGGCGTGGACCTACGCCACGCACGCGGTCACGGCGGACCCGCTGAAGCTGGTGGCCGAGGGCGCCGGCAACATCGCGCCCTTTGCCCTGATGGGGCGCTCCCTGCAAGCGGCGGGCGCCTCGAAGGAGGTGATCCAGCGGGTCGCCATGGCTGTCGGTGGCGCGATGGGGGCCGGCGAGGTGCGCGGGAACATCTACGAGCGCATTCAGGAGATCCCCGACGCCGAGCTTCAGAAGGAGAATCTCGAGTACGCAAAGCTCCGCGCGACGATGACCGAGCAGCAGGCGAAGCGCGAGTTCGGCACCCGGTTCGCGCAACACCTGCCGGAGCTGGCCGTCGCCGCGATCACGGGCGTGCTGGGCGGCAGGTTCGGCCTCGAAGGTCTGGCCGCTGGCGTGGGGCCGTCGGTCGGCCGGCTGGGGGCCACCGCCATCGGCTTCGCGGACGAGGCCCTGCAGGGCGGCGTCGAACAACTGGCGACCAACGTCGGCGTGCGCCGCGCCCTGCCGTCGCAGTCGCTCACCGAGGGCCTGGGCGTCAACATGATGGCCGAGGGCCTGGCCGGTGGCGTGGGGGGGGCTGTCGTGGGCGGACCGGGCAGGGAGCAAGACCCCGCCGCCCCGCCTCCCGGCACCCAACCCCCCGCCGCCCCCGGTGCCGCACCCGCACCCGTTCCGCCGACGGCACCCGCTGGTGGTGGCGCTCCGGTTGGTGGCGTCAACAACCCGCTGCCCGCCTCCGTGCTGGTCACGGGGATTCCGGCCAGGCCAGTGCCCGCGCCGACGGAGCCGGTGGATCTCACCGACGTATCCGACGTGCCGGGCATGGAGCCGGGCGTGTTCCCCACCGGGGATTCGGTCGAACCCATGGAGGGGTTCGGGGTGAACCCGACTACCCCCGCTATCGAACCCCAGGGGGGATTGGGCGTAACCCCACCACCCATTCCGGTGCCTATCACACCCCCGGAATCGTTGCAGCGCAATTCCATGTCAGAAAGTGGCGCGGATTTGCTCCCTAACGCGGTCGCGCCCGAGCAACTGTCGCAACTGTCGCAGGTGTCGCCGTCAGAGGCGCCACCTGTTCCGGCGCCTGCCGCCGCCGTCGATCAGCCCGCCCCAGCCCCCGCCCCCTCCGTCACCCGCCCTGTAGACAAACGACGCCAGCGTGCCGAGGAAGCCCGCCGCCTCAACACCGACCGCGACGATCTGCTGACCGCCGTCGCGAAGCTGGGCGGCATTGACTGGAGTCAGGCCAACAGCACATGGGGCCTCGACCCGGCCGACTGGAAGAAGGCGCCGCGGCCGGTCTTCCGCGCGAAGAACGGCCGCTTGCTGGACGACATGGCCGAGGCGCTGCACGAGGCCGGCTACATCGAGGAGGCCACGCCCAACGCACTCTTCGACGCCTTCGACCGGCACATGATGGGGCAACCGGTCTACACTCCGCGGGGCTACGAGTTCGTCGCGCAGCGCATGAGCGAGGAGCGCGCCGCCGAGTTCGAAGAGCAGCAGGCGCGCGGCACCGACGAGGCCATGATGGAAGCGGCCGAGCGCATGGCCGGACCGCTGGACCCGGAGGACGAGGCGCTCGAATCGCTGACGGCCATGGCGCTGTTGGATGTCTACCGGGGTCGGCTGGGCGACGCGATCATCGAGGACATCTACGAGCGCGCAGCGCTGGAGACGGCTGACGGCACAGAGGCGGAGTTCGATGCCTCCGTGCGCAGACTCATCGAGGAGTACACGAGCAATGACGACGGACAGGCCGACAGTGAAGCCGCTCAATATCCCGGAGGGGAATCCGCACAAGGCGAGGGCGGAGAGGCTGGCGGCCGGGTCGAAGGCGATGCTGAAGGTGCTGCAGGAGAGGCAGCAGATGCAGAGCCCGCCAGCGAACCCGAAGAAGCCGCCGACGAAGTAGCAGACCCGCCACCGCCCGACCCGGCCCCCGAGCCGGAAGCCGAACCCGAACCAGCGCCCGCACCTGCGGGCGTTGTCGCATCTGGCGGCGGACTCTTTGCGCTCACCGGTCAGACGGAGGCGGAGGCCAACGCCGAAGCCGTCATGCGTGAGCGTGAGCAGGCCGCACGGCGCCGTCGCGAGAACGCGCCACCCCCTGAAGACTTCGCGCTGGCCGGCTCCAACCGCCCGTCCGACGTGGCCGCAGGGCAGGGCGCGCAGAACATCCCCGGGCTGATCGACCCCGAGCCGACCGGCCCCGACGCCGAGAAGGGCCGCGCTTTCTTGCGCGAGATGCTGGTGGAGGTCGATGCCGTTGACGAGGATTCCGGGGAGACGCTGAAGGCGCGGCTTCCGGCGCTCGAGGTGCTGGACGACAACGCGGACCAACTGAACAAGACGAAGGGGCTCCTCGAATGCCTGTCGAGCTGAAGCGGGACCGCATCGAGCGACTGCGCACGCTGGGCATGGCCGACGGCGGGAAGCCGCCGGAGCCTCCGCCGCCACCTGACCCCGTCGCCACGGCGCTCTCCGCCACCGCGGGGACCGTGGGCGAGATGGTCGCCGCCATGCGAACGCTCACCGAGGCGCACATGCAGCAGCGCCCGCACGCTACCCGCTGGAAGTTCACCGTCACGAAGCGTGACGCGAACGGCCGGATTCTTGAGATGGACGCACAAGGAATCGACACGCCATGACTCCCGAACAGCGCGCCGCACTTCGCGCCGAGTTGACTTCCGACCCGGAGGGGTTCGGCTACGTGCAGTTCATTCCCGACGGGCCGGGCCATCTTGTGAACATGCTGAACGCGCCCACGGAAACGATGGTGAAGACGCGGTTCATGACGGCGCGAGGCATCTTGGCAGCGCTCCCGCTCAACGATGCCGCGACGTTCCTCGAAACGCTGGAGGCCCTTGGCCCGACGAACCCGGTCGTGAAGTGGGGCCTGCGGTTCCTCACCTCGGACCCCGGCATTGACATCGGTCACGAGAACACGCGGACGCTGCTGGCCGCTCTCGTTCAGGGCGGCGCGCTCACGCAAACGCTGGCGGACAAGGTGAAGGATCTGGCCGTCCAGCCGGCGAGTCGGGCTGAAGTGCTGTTCGGCGCGGGCTTTGTTGTCACTCTGGCGCATGTACTCGCCGCACTGAGGGAGGTTTAATGGACAGCTACGGCACCGCCACCGCGCTTTCGAATGCGGCGGGGCTCAACAGCCTCACGGCGAACTCGTTCGCCAACCTCGGCACGATCGACAACACGACGACGCTTGCCGACGACTACCTCGTCGACATCGAGATCGCGAACGTCACCGAGACCGGCAACAAGCAGATCCTGGTCTACGTCAGAACGTCTGTGGACGGCACGAACTTCTCCGAAGACACGCTGTTCGCGAACCTCGTACGCATCGGCGTGATCGACATCACGAAGGCGGCGGCAGTGCGCAGCGCGGCGTTCCCGATCGCAGTGGCATTCGGTGGAACGATGCCGCCCAAGGTGGATGTCATCGTGCGGAACGATGCTGGCGTGACGCTCGCCGGCTCTGGCAACAGCGCGCAGTACCGGGCCGTGAACTACTGAGATGGCTCGACGCGTAGTACCCCGCTCGCGCCAACCCAATGGGGCGGTTCCGCCGAGCCCCATATGGCTGCGTCGCGGACTGAGCTACCTGTGGGGGGCGCCCAACGGCAGCACGCCCTCGCAGTTGCTCAACCTTGTAAGCGGGAAGTACGCGGCCTCGCAGGACGGCAACAACCAGTACGAGCTTCAGGAAGCAAGACATGGCACGGCGGGGCGTCTCGTCGGACCGACGCCAACAGCCTCGAACTACCTGGATTCGAACGGCTTCCTCGAAGGCGCCACCGAACTGTCGTTGCTGGTGTGGTTCATCTTCGACGCAGCCGACACCAGCGCGCAGTGGCTGAACTTCAGGCGAGACAACCAGCACACGCTGGACATCTTCAGCAAGACCGGCTCCTCTGTCACCTGGGGCATGGACTGGGCGGGCGCGTGGAACGGCGCCAACCAGCAGACACTCAGCGGTCTGTCGACCGGAGACTTCGTCTGCCTTGGGGCCTCTACGTTCGGCGGTGCGGCAGAGTTCTATCACAACGGCGTCCGATCCGGCTCGAAGTCAGGCAACCCGTTCACGGTCTCAGGCAACGCCGTCAGCGTCGCTCGATGGACCCGCTCCGCGATCTACGGCGCCGCGGCGTTCCGGAAGGGACTGACAAGCACTGAGTTGGCGGCACTCACCGTCAACCCCTGGCAACTCTACGCGCCCACGTATCGGCGCAACAGGATCTTCCTCGGCGGCGGAGTGACGATCGACTGCGTCGCTGGAAACGCGGCGGCAGCGGGATCTCAGGCCACCGTCTCCTCGCCGATCACCATCGCCGCGAGCGTCGGCGATGCGGCAGCAGCAGGCCAGACCGCCACCGTCTCCCAGCCCGTCACGATCTCGTGCTCGGTGGGCGATGCAGCAGCAGTTGGCGCCCAGGCCAACGTCGCATCGAGCATCACGATCGGCTGCGCGGTGGGCGATGCGGTGGCTGCTGGCGCTGTCGCGACGATCGCCACCGGCAACAGCATCGACTGTGCGGTCGGGGATGCAGTTGCGGCCGGGTCGCCGGCCACGATCTCGAGCCCGATCACGATCAACGCCACCGTCGGCGACGCCGCGGCTGCGGGACTCACCGCATCGGTCTCGACGGCGACAACGATCTCGTGTGCGGTAGGCGACGCCTCCGCCGCCGGACTCACGGCAACGATCGCAGGCGCCGTGACGGTTGCCTGCTCGGTGGGTGACGCACTCGCTGCCGGCGCCGTGGCGACGATCTCCACCTCGCTGGACACGCTGACCGCGGCCGAGATTGCCGAAGCCGTATGGGACGAGCCCTTGGCCGGCGCCACCCAGGCCCGCCAGATCATGAGCGGCATGGCCGATTTCCTCCGCTCGCGCGGATTCCTACCGTAAGGAGCAGCACATGGCAGCAGGCGACATCTTCTGGTTCGCTCAGGGTCTCCTCGACCTGGGCAACAAGATCCACGACATGGACGGAGACGACTGGCGCCTCGGCCTCATCACCTCCGCCGCCACGCCGACGAAGACAACGGCGGCCCCGCACTGGGGCGGCACGGGCACGACCAACTTCGCCACGAGTCAGGTGGGCACCGGAGGCACGAGCTACACCGGCCCGATCGCCCTGACCTCCGAGTCCTGGTCGATCGTCTCCGGCGTGCCGACCTTCCGTGCTGACGTGGTGAACCTCGCGCAGGACGCGAGCGGGTTCACGAATGCGCGGTGGGGGATCGTCTACAACAACACCGACGCCAACAAGCGAGCCATCGCGTACGTGGATCTCGGGTCCGATCGCTCCCTCGTCACCGGTCCGCTCAACGTCGACTGGGCTGGCGCGACCAACGACATCCTCACGCTGACGCCTTGATGTGCCGACCCTCGCCGAGATCGTCGATGCGGTCTGGTCGACGGAGATTCAGCCGGGGCTGACCGCAGGAGAGATCCTCGCCGCCTGGCTCCGCTACATGGAGTCGGGCGCCGACGCGATCGTGAATCGCATCACTGGCGGAGCCGGCGGCTTCGGTGGTGGGCGCGTCAGCATGTTCTACCCGGACCACGACGCGCCGCCGTCGGTCCGCCCCTTCGACATCGAGACCGATGATCTCGAGATCATCGAACTCGCCTTCTCGTTCCTGAGGGCCCTGCATCCATGAGCTTGACCCGTTGCCTGAAGAAGATGGGCCTGTCGTCCCACGAAGCCGCGATCCTGAAAGGCGCCGCGGCGGAGTACCGCGAGGAGGGCATGCAAGCCCGTGACGCGGCGGTCATGGCCGTGACCGACCACGCCGAGCAACTGCTCGCCGAGCGCGCGGATGTGATCGCGAAGGTGCTGAAAGAGGCGAAGGCGCGCGGGGTGCTGGCCGATGTGCAGGCGGCACTGGATGCCATGCCGACGTTCACGCGGGAGAGTGTGGGGATTGAGGAAGCAGCCAACGACGACGCGAGCGCGATCGACGAGGCCGCCCACGAGGCCGCGACCAGCCCGAAGAACGATCTGCCGCAGCCGACGGACGCGCAGAAGGATGCGGGGAACTACAGACTCGGACACGCTCGCCTGATCGGGCTGGATCTCAGCATCGAGAACCCTGCCGGGTCGAAGCGCAGCGGCACGGATGCCAACGGCACGGCGTGGTCCGTGACGATGCGCAGTCACTACGGCTACATCAAGGGCACCGTCGGCAAGGACAAGGATCACATCGACGTGTTCGTGAAACCCGGCACGCCGGAGGATTGGACCGGTCCCGTGTTCGTGATCGACCAGACGAAGGGCAACGGGCACTTCGATGAACACAAAATTCTCTTGGGCTTCGAGACCGAGGCCGAGGCCCGCGCCGCGTATCTGGAGAACTACACGAAGGGATGGGACCGGCTGCGCGCGATCACCGAGACGACGCCGGCAGAGTTCAAGGCGTGGCTGAAGGAGGGGGATACGACGAAGGCGTTTGCGCAGCGCGGGGAGGTGAAAGCGGAGGCACCTGCGCCGGCTGTGTCGCCCGAGGTGGAGGCGGTGTCCGCCCCGCCCCCCGCCACCCCCAAGCCCCCGAAGATCACGAAGAAGGTCGCAGCCGTCGCCGTCGATCTTGCCGCCACGCTCCAAGCGGAATCCCGCCGCCGAGACTTCTCCGCGTCCGGCCTGCCGCTGGTGCTCAACTTCTGGGCAGCCGACGCGAAGGTGTCCGCCGATGAACTTCGCGCGGGACTGCTGCAGGTGATCGAAACGGCGGAGATCGACGCGGACAAGAAGCGCCAGATCGTCGGCGTGCTGGGCGGCGCCGTCCCCGAGCCTGCGGGGCGCGGCAGACTTTCGCGCGCCTTCCACGGCTCTCCTGCGCGCAACATCGAGCGGTTCGACACGGCATTCATCGGTTCCGGGGAGGGCGCCCAAGCCTACGGCTGGGGCCTGTACTTCGCATCTCGCAAGGAGATTGCAGAGCACTATCGGAAGGGCCTGAGCTACCGTGACATCGTGCGCGAGTTCCGCGAGGAACTGCCCGACGACGCCGACCTTGACGAGGCGCTGGCAGCTGCCGAGACCATGAGCCCGCAGCGCGCTCGTGTCATCCGGGCATTGGCCGCAGACGATTGGCTGGGGTTTGACTACCCGGCCCAGGCGATCACCGCCGCGTTCAAGGAACTGGACAACTACGACGCGTCGCAGGAACTGCGCGATGCCGTCAACGCAGCGCAGGGCCAACTCTACGAGGTTGAAGTCCCCGAGGACGACGTGTTGCTCGCGTGGGACCTGCCGCTGAGCGGGCAGCCCGAGAAGGTGCGCGATGCGCTGCGTGGACGTGAACTGCCCAACAGGTCCGGCCAGAACATCCTCGACCTGGACCCCACCGGGGAGGAAATCTACGGTGCGCTGCGTCGCGAGCAAGGCGGGGATCGCGATGCGTCCGAGTGGCTGTCCGAATTCGGTATCAAGGGCATCAAGTATCTCGACGGCGGCTCTCGCGCGTCGGGCGACGGCACTCACAACTACGTGATCTTCTCGGGCGACGACGCAATGATCGTCCGACGGCTGCTGTCCCGCACCGGCCAATCCCCCGCATCCCGCTTCCAACGCGCCAGCCCCGAAGACATCGACGCCGCCGTTGCCGATCTCAAGCGCCGGCTGCCGGGTGCGCCGCCGATCTTCGTCGTGAAGAGCACCAACGATCCGCGCATCGGTCGCTCGCTCGCGCGCCGCATGACTGCCGCCAACGCCGAGGGCGCCTACGAGGGCGGTCGCGTGTACGTGGTGGCTCCCGAGATGCGGAGCATGGAGCACGTCGAGGGGCTGCTCGCCCACGAGGTTTTCCACGCCGCGCTCGATCTCATGGGCGAGGAGAAGTCCGCGCTGCTGCGGAGCATGCAGGACGGCAACGCGAAGCTCCGCGAGGATGCCGCCGCACTGCGCGCCCGCTATCCCGACATGGGCGAGCTGGAGTCGGTCGAGGAGGTGCTGGCCGACTACGCTCGCGAGGGTCGGGAGCCGACGCTGCTGCAACGCTGGGCGAGCTTCATCCGGGCCGTGCTGCGGAAGGTGGGCCTCGCGCGGATCGCGAAGGGCTGGACGGATGGCGAGGTGCTGGGACTGGTGGCCGATGCGCCGCGCCGAGCGTTTGCGAAGCGGCGGGATGCTGGGATTCGGATGTACGTGGACGGCCGACTGATGCGCGCCGCGCCGATCTTCTACTCCAAGATGGCGGACGAGATCGCGCGGAAGGGCTCCACCGGCACGGGCGCGGAATGGAAGGCGCGGCTGGCGGCATGGGTCAAGGCGGGCGCCGTGAAGGCGGACGAGGTGGAATGGTCCGGCGTCACGGAATGGCTCGGCACGCGGGAGGGCAAGGTCACGTCGGAGGAGGTGCTCGAGTTCCTGCGGGAGAACGGGGTAAGGGTGGAGGAGGTGGTGCTGTCCGACAGCAAGAACGAAACGGCACTGCCCGCTGGATGGCGCGTCGTCGAGCAGCCGCCTGAAGAGACATTCCGTTTCGCGGTGGTCGACGAAGACGGCGAGGTGATGGGTGCCGGCAGCACGCCAGGAATCGCCATCTCCGACGCCTGGGACCCCGACACAAGAAGCGACATGCCGGTCAGGTACGCCAACTACCAACTTCCCGGCGGCACGAACTACCGGGAGGTGCTGCTGACGCTGCCGCAGAAAACGCCGAACGAGACGACCGCTGTCGTTGATATGGAGGTCGGCGACGACTACGACTCCTGGGCGGTAACAGTTACGCGTCCCGACGGAACGACCGCGGTCTATCGCTTCCCGACTGAAATCTCTGAGGATGACGCGATCGAGCGCGGATTCGCGCTTGACGCCCAAAACGATGCTGGGCGCGGCTTCAAGCCGACCTACAAATCCCCCCACTGGGACGCCCCCAACGTCCTCGCCCATATCCGCCTCAACGACCGCACGGACAGCGAAGGCCGGCGCGTGCTGTTCGTGGAGGAGATCCAGAGCGACTGGGCGCAGGATGGAAGAAAGCGCGGGTTTTCCGATCCAAACATCAAGCCCGTCAACAACCGCGAGTTCAATCGCTTCCTCGATGGGCTGCTTGATGAGTACATCCAGCAACAGGTGGCTTCTGGCGTAGACCGCCGCACGGCTGAGCGCGCCGGCATCCACATGAACATTTTGGACTTGGCTGCGCTGGTTGGCAGGCAGGAAGAGTACAGAGTCATGCGGGCCGGGCGTGACCTTGACGCCAGCGGCGCGGCCCTTATCCCCTCCGCCCCCTTCGTCACCAAGACCGAATCTTGGACCGCCCTCGCCCTGAAGCGCGTGATCCGCATGGCGGCGGAGGAAGGCTACGACGCGGTGGCGTTCGTCACCGGCGCGCAGTCGGCGGAGCGGTACGACCTGAGCAAGCAAGTGCGCTCGATTGACTGGAAGCCGTACGGGGACGGCAACAAGATCGTGACGATCTACCCGGCCGGCGGCAACGCAATCGAGTTCCTCGTGACCCCGGAGGCGCAAACGCGAAGCCTCAGCGGCGGGCTGTCCGGGAACGAGTTCACCGGAAAGGCGTTGAGCGATGTTGTGGGCAAGGAGATCGCCGAGAAGATCATGCAGGACCGCAGCGGCGACCTGAGCGGCGACGGTCTCAAGGTCGGCGGCGAAGGCATGCGCGCCTTCTACGACAAGATCGTGCCCAACGTCGCGAAGGACGTGCTGAAGAAGGTGGGCGGCGGGTCGATGGGCGTGGTGCAAATCGGAGACGGCGCCGCCTACGCTCCGTGGAACGGTATGGTCGATGGCCGGGTGGAAGTGGGGTTCGACACCCGCTCTGGCGCGCAGCGATGGATGGAGCACATGCCTGAGCGGCGCACCATCCAGCCTGCGGCAACCCTATCGCAACCCGGCTTCCTCATCACCCCCGCCATGCGCGAGAAGGCGATGGCTGGGCTACCATTGTTCACGCGGCAAGGAGATGGCAATGAAGACGTTTACCGAACTGTCGGAGGCGGGCGTGCCCGATCAGGGTTTCCTGAAGCAACTCGCATCCGCGGAGCAGACGGGCGACCTGGCACGACTTATCGGGGCGCAACCCGGGAACTCTCCGGCGCCGACTTCGCCCTCGACGCCCTCGGCCGCGCCAGCGGAAACCCCTCCAGCGGGCTAGGGGTCTGGTTCGCGGCGGACGAGGGCATCGCCGCACGGTACGGCGAGGTCGCGCCGTTCCATCTCGACATCCGCAACCCGCTTGTCGTCCGCCCGGAAACCATCCCCGGCTTCGATTCCGTCGAAGAGGCGCACCGGTTCCGCGAGCGCGCTCGCAAGAAGGGCCACGACGGCATCATCGTGGACGCGCGCCATCTCGGTGGCCCCGTCTACTACGTCGCTTTCGACGCCGAGCAGGCGGTGTATCCGCGTGAGACGAGCGGCGCCAGCCTCTCCCGCGTGAATCAGAACCTCGCGCAGCCCCTCTCCGAAGCCCGCTACACCGAGCAGGACCAAGCCCGTGCAGCCGAAGTGCTCTCGCGCCGTCGCGGCTCCCAGGCGCTCGACGCGCTCGTCCGCGTGCCCATGCAAGCGCTCCGGCTGGACAAGGTCACGGCTACCGTCATAGACGGGGTGCTGGAGAAGTTGGGCAGCCTCGCCAGCACCGTCGCGCCGCAGGCGTGGGAGCGCGCCAAGGCCGGGCTGGTGGATCAGTACGGACTCCCGCAGGACGTGAAAGACCAGCGGTCCGCCATGCAGGGCCGCATGCGTGCCGGCGTCCGATCGTCGAAGCACGCCATCGACGCGCTCGCGAACCTGACGCGCGCCGAATCCCGGGTGCTCTACGAGTACGTGAACGGCGACCGATCGCGCGCCGATCTGCTGAAGGCCGGACTCCCCGAGGAGTCGGTGCGGATCATCGATCTGTACCAGCGGGTGGCCGACGAGATGGGGCAGGAGGCCGTGCGGCTGGGCCAGCTCAGCGCCGACGCCTTCGAGGCGCACCGCTGGGCTTACGTCCATCGGTCGTACCAGAAGCACGTGCTCGAGATGCCGGAGCAGGCGAAGGTCGAGCGGTCCCGGGCGCTGAAGGTCCGGGGCGATCAGTACCAGGGCCGCGGCATGAGTCAGGCGGTGCCCATGAAGGCCATCCAGAACGTCGCGCCCGCCTGGTGGGGGCGGAAGACGCAGGACGGCAAGGCGGACAAGGGGCTGCGCGGCGAGGCGTTCATCCGCTTCGACCGTCGCGCCGCGGTGGGCGAGGGCACGGCGGATCTCGAGGGCTTCGGTCCGCTGGGCCGTCGGGGCCGGATTCTGGAGACGCACTACTGGCCTGCCGGCGAGCCGGTGCCAGCGATGTACGGCGCATGGGAGCGCGATGCCGCGCCGTGGACCGCTCGCGACACGAAGGGTGCGAATCTGCTGCTTGCCCGCGACTTCACGCAGGCCGAGCGGCAGGCGATGGGCGAGGTAGACGAGATCCGCTACGGCATGGCCGCCACGTTGCACCGGATGATCCACGACGTCGAGGTCGGCCGGATGCTCGAGTACCTCGCCGTCAACCACGGGAAGACGGACGAGACGCTGCCCCAGGGCGCGAACCTCGCCACCGACACCGGCCGGATGATGTCGATGACGCGCGCCTACACGCCGGACGAATGGGTGCTGGTGCCGGAGAGCAAGATCCCCGGGACGAGCGCTCGCGCCTACGGTGCGCTGGCAGGCATGTACGTGCCCGGCCCGATCTGGAACGACGTCCGGCAAATCGTGAACACGAACGTGTACCCGCTGGGCGAGACGTACGCCGATCTCCTGCGGGCGTGGAAGCTCTCGAAGACCGCGCTATCGCTGCCGGTCCACATGAATAACGTGATGTCGAACGTGCTCATGGCGGACTTCCACGACGTCGGCGTGAAGGACGTGCTGGCCGCCCTTGAGGTGATCCGCCACCAGGACCGGCCGGAGAATGCGCTGGTGCTGGAGCGGTTCGAAGATGCCGGCGGATCGGAGGGGCTCTACAACCTGACCGAGCTGCAGAAGGAAACCATCCAGCCGCTCATCGACCAACTGCGCGCCGAGGTGGACGCCATCGATCCCGCGCAGGGACTCACACGCGTGTCGTCGATCGTGACCCTCATCACGCAGATGCGATTCCGGGAGGCGTTCTCGCTGGCTGCGCAGAGCAGGGCGGGGAAGTCCGGCGCTTTCGTGCGGGACAAGCTAGTGAAGGCGTACGAGAACGAGGATCTGGTTTTCCGGCTCGCGGCATTCATCCGCGCGAAGGGCGACGGGTCGTCGGACGTGGAAGCCGGGCGCCAGGCGCGGCAGTCGTTCCTGGACTACCAGATCAACGCGCCCTGGATCAACCTGATGCGCTCCACCGCCTTCCCCTTCATCTCGTTCACGTACCGCGCGCTGCCGATGATGCTGCACACCGCGAAGACGAAGCCGTGGAAGATTGCGAAGTGGGGCGGGATCATGGGCCTGCTCAACCTGATCGGCTACGCGGTGTCGGGTGGCGACGAGGACAAGGAGCGGCGCCTGCTGCCGGAGGAGGTGGCGGGCCGCACCATCCTGGGGTCGCCGAAGCTCTTGCGCGCGCCGTGGAATGACGAGCACGGCAGTCCCGTCTTCCTCGACGTGCGCCGCTGGATTCCCGTGGGCGACATCGTCGACTGGGGGCAGACGCACAGCGTGGTGCCGTTCTTCCCGCAGTTGATGCCGTCCGGTCCGGCCGGACTCTTCGCGGAACTCGCCCTCAACAAGAGCGCGTTCACCGGCAAGGAGATCACCCAGCAGACGGACACGGCGGCGGAGATGGCCGGCAAGGTGGCCGACTACCTCTACAAGGCGTTCGCGCCCAACACGCCCGGCGTGCCGTTCGCCTACTCGACCGAGAAGATCCTCGGGGCCGGCAGCGGGAAAACGGACGCCTTCGGCCGCGAGCAGTCGGTGGTGCAGGCGGCGGCATCGTCGGTGGGCGTGAAGCTCGCGGCCTACCCGACTGACGTGCTCCAGCGCAACGCCGTGATCCAGTTCCGGGCGAGGGACGCGGAGATCAAGGCCAACGTCGCCAAGCTCCAGCGCGAGCTGCAGCGCAAGGGCATCGACCCCGAGGAGTTCGAGGCGAAGGTCCAGCGGCAGAACGAGAAGCGCATCGAGCTCGCCACCGAACTCGCCAAGAAGATGGGCCAGCAGTGATGGGTGCGCTCTGGTCAATCCTCCGGGGCAACCCCCTGGAGGCGGTCACCGGCTTGGCGCTCGTCGCGCTGCTCGCGCTGTCGGGGTGGCTGTGGGTGGATGCCGAGCGGTGGGAAGCGCGGGCCACCGTCGCCGAGGAGCGCCTCGAGGTGATGCAAGCAGCCGCCCGTCAGCAGGATGCGCGGCACCGCAAGCAGGAACAGGAGAGTGAACGTGAACGACGCGAAACCATCGAGGCGAGCAGCCGTGCTCTCGCTGCTGTTGCTGACCACCTTGAGCGGCTGCGCCAGCAAGCCGCCGCTGACCGCGCCAACCGTCCAGTGCCCACGGTTCCAGCCGTCGACGCCAGCCTCGACGCCTGTCGAGCCCGAGTCGTTGCCATCGGTCGAAGACTTGATGAACTCGTTGCGCAACATGCAGAAGTCACTGATCGAGTTGCAGCGGTCCTTGAGCGAGCCGGCGGCGCCGACCGCAACCGCGTCTCACTGATCGAGTGCCGGGCGGACGTGGCCCGGGCCGAGGATCTCGAATGATGGAGGTTCATCATGCGATTCGGAAACTGCTACACCTATGCGCTCGCGCGCTATCGAAGAGACGGCGGATGGTTGGTGCTGCGCCGCTCCGCAAAGACGTGGGTTCCGCACATGCAGTGGGGCGCGGCGGGACTCGAGCGCGGCGCCGAACGGCTGCCGAACTGGATGGCCGGCATGCGGCGGATCATGGGGCCGGAGCGCGGCTACCTGATCTGGAACCAGACTGGTTGCTTCTGGCGTGCCCGTATCAGTGCGCTGCAGATCGAGGAGTATCTTCCGCCGGAGTGGTGCAACCGCCTTGTGACCCGATACTGGCTGTTCCGAATCCTGCCAGTGCATGCGGTTGTGTTCTTCGGCTGGGTCCGCTCTGGTCGTGGGGAGGAGCACCGAACGCAGTCGATCATTGACCGGACCTGGCCGGCGGATCGGGAGGAGTAAGGCGGCGGCCTAAAACCACCCGCCGTCGTCATCCGGATCAAGGTCCGGGATCGCCCATGTGGCGTACAGCGCCACACCTATCACGTAGACCAGCATCGCCGCGACAAGAACGCCTATCGGGACGAGCGGGGCAGTTTCCCATGATGGCATCAGCAGCCCGCGGGAATGCGCGTGCACGAGGGCCTGCGCCACCATCCAAACGAACGTCAAGACGGCACTTGAGATCAAGAGTCGAAACAGAATGCTGGTAGCGGTCATCATATGCGCGCCCTGGGTAACTGTGGCGCCATTGTGACGTCAACACGCGGAATCCGGGGGTGTGACGCGGATTGTGGCGGGTTACGTCACACCGGGGCTCTCGTAACCCCTTGTTTTTGGTGGGCGGTAGTGGGATCGAACCACTGACCCCTGCCGTGTGAAGGCAGTGCTCTACCGCTGAGCTAACCGCCCGCCGCGAGAAGGCGCGAATTAGGCCACAGCGCGTTGCGGACGGTCAAGCCGCGCGACCGGCATCGGAGGCGTCACGTAGAATCTCGCGCTTCCGCCCAAGCCCCGCACTCATCCATGATCCGCACCCGCTTTGCTCCCAGCCCCACCGGATATCTCCACATCGGTGGCGCACGCACCGCGCTCTTCTCCTGGGCCTTCGCACGCCGTCACGGTGGCACGTTCGTGCTGCGCATCGAGGACACCGACACCGAGCGGTCCACCGCCGCCTCCACGCAGGCGATCCTGGACGCGATGGACTGGCTCTCGCTCGACTACGACGAGGGGCCGTTCTACCAAATGGAACGGCTCGACCGGTATCGCGAGGTCGTCGATCAACTCCTCGCGGAGGGCAAGGCCTACCGCTGCTACGCGTCGCGCGAGGAACTCGATGCCATGCGCGAGCAGCAGCGCGCCGCGGGCGCCAAGCCTCGCTACGACGGCCGCTGGCGGCCGGAGAACGTGGGCGGCCAGGCGATTCCCGAAGGGGTCGAACCGGTCATCCGCTTCCGCAATCCGGATGATGGCGTCGTCACCTGGAACGACCTCGTGAAGGGGCCCATCACGTTCGCCAACGAGGAACTCGACGACCTCGTGATCATGCGTGCCGATGGCGTGCCGACCTACAACTTCGGCGTCGTGGTGGACGACTGGGACATGAACATCACCCACGTCATCCGTGGCGACGACCACGTGAACAACACCCCGCGGCAGATCAACATCTACAACGCGCTCGGGGCCCCAGTCCCGCTGTACGGGCATGTGCCGATGATTCTTGGCGAGGACGGCGAGCGGCTCTCGAAGCGGCACGGCGCGGTGAGCGTGATGCAGTACCTCGACAACGGGTACCTCCCGGAGGCGCTCAACAACTACCTCGCGCGGCTCGGTTGGTCCCACGGCGACGAGGAGATGTTCACGATGGAGCAATTCGTCGAGTGGTTCGACCTCGGTCACATCAGCCGCAGTCCGGCCAAGTTCAATCCCGAGAAGCTTCTCTGGCTGAACCAGCAGTACCTGAAGGCGGCCGACGACGATCGGGTCGCCGAACTGGTCGCGCCGTTCCTCAGGAAGCACGACTGCGACACCGACGCCGGGCCGTCGCTCGCGCGCGTCGCCGCGCTGCTGAAGGAACGGGTGAGCCGCATCGACGAACTCGCGGATGCCGCCGTCTATTTCTACCGGAGACTCACCCCCACCGATGCACTGCGCGAGCAACACTACGCCGAGGGCCTGGGCAGCGCCGTGGATGCACTCGTGGATCGACTGCGGGTCGTGCCCTGGGAACGCCCGGCGATCGGCGAAGCGATCAAGACAACCGCCACCGAGCGCGCTTGGAAGATGCCGAAACTTGCCATGCCGCTGCGGGTCATCGTGACGGGCGAGGCGCAGACACCCGCCATCGATGCAGTGGTCGAACTGCTGGGCCGCGAGGAGGTCCTTGCACGGATCGATCTGGAGCGTTCCCGCATGCCTGCGTAGGCCCACGTGGTCGGCGGAGGTGGGAGGTCTCAGAGGGCGTGGCTATAATCGGGCGAGCAGTGGATGTGGACGCGACGACCCCATTTCGATCGCGTCCGGCCAACCGTCTTCGTCCCCACCTGCGGGCCAATCTCGGGAGTCAACACCATGACGAAACAGGAACTGAAGGAACAGAACGAGGCGCTGCGCAATCTCCTGATGGAGATCCGCGAGATGATCGACTCGGAGCTGGAAGCCATGGATGACTTCGAAGCCGAAGAAGAAGAGGAAGAGGAGGAAGAGGACTGAAGTTGATCCTCGACGCTTTACTCGGCAAGCGGCGGCGGGTATAGTGCGCCGCTTTCCGGAGGGGGGTATAGCTCAGCTGGGAGAGCGCTTGCATGGCATGCAAGAGGTCAGCGGTTCGATCCCGCTTACCTCCACCACCCGAAAAAGTCCCCATCGTCTAGAGGCCTAGGACACCGCCCTTTCACGGCGGTAACCGGGGTTCGAATCCCCGTGGGGACGCCAGTAAAAACAGCGGCTTAGGCCGCTGTTTCCATTTCAGGGCCCGCCGTGTCTAGTTCGTGTACAGAATGCGGGGGTCCAAGACGTAGCGCGATCGGTCGTGCAGCCTGCGGCGACGGTCGGGATGGCAGCGAAGAATCGTTCGTCCAAGTCGTGGAGCTCGATCAGGTAGGACCTGTTCGCTCTGACTTGGCAAGCTGCGTGAGGTGGAGGCGCATTTCGAGGCGTTCGCGGCAGAGGTGCAGCCCCCGACTGCGCCTGTGTCGCCTCATCGAGATCCGCGAGTCTCTTGCCCCGACGGTCGTCCTTCGCGAGATGTGGTCCGTGCGGAACTCTCGTGCCTCGATCGGCATTTTGCGGCGCTCACAAGACTTGCCTCGCGGTTGAGGTGACGGTCGAAGGGATTGCCTTCAGCACCATCAACAGAGATGGCCAACTGCGGTGCGATCGCTGATCAACTTCGCGGGCGGCGCACTTTGCTCCCGCGCGGGTGTACCGCTGGGTCCCATGGGTTGAGCAACGCCACGCCTGTCGCTGCGAAGTCGGCCGCGTTACGGGTAACCACGGTCATGTTGTGCACCATCGCGGTGGCGGCAATCAGTGCATCGCGCTCAGATCTCGGGTCGGGCACATGCAGGGCCGCGCACCGCTGTGCCACGGCCGTGTCCACCGGCAGCACCCTCCCCGAGAACGCGGGCAGCACATACTGATCCAGCCAAGTCCTGGGCATGGCACCCTGCCTCGGAACACGACGGTGCACCAGCAGCACGCCGGTTTCCAGTTCCAGAATCGTGATGGCGGATACCAAAAGGACCGCGGCGGGCACGCCGGACGCCCATGCAGCCACGTGTCGATCGGCCTTGTCTGCCTTGGCCTTGCGCAGCTCCGACACGACGTTGGCGTCGAGGACGAACATCAATCAGCTCAGATCGGCTGGCCGGGCCATGTCGCCTGCACGCGGGGTTTCGAAGGCGATGTCGGCCACTCCGGGCATCGCAAGCTGGTCCGCGATGGTCGCAGTCTTCTGAGTGAGGTTCTGGTAGGCGTCGATGGTCAGCAGTACATGCGAGGGGCGCCCGCGATCCGTGATGATGACTGGACCTTTGCTGGCAGCCCGCTTCGCGCCGCTCGCGTCCTGGTTGAACTCTCGGCTGGAAACGGTGGTGATCGTCACGATGGGCTCCTGAGTCGCTTCGCCAAAATGTAGGTGCGTTACTACATGGGTATCTGCCCAACAAGTTCTGGCATCCAGCGTCCAATATCCGCGACTCTTTTGGGTGAGCTCGGTCAACTGATTCGCGTTGTGGCCTGGCCCGCTGCCCTTCACGCGCCTGCGGCGCATGAGCCTGCGCCGAAGCAGCTGTCGCCGCTTTCATACACGTAGTCGATGGTCACGCCATTGGGCAGTGCAGTCTGTCCGGTGACCTGCATCTGGGTGTGCCGTCCGGCGGCGTCGTAGGTGTACGTCGTGGACGTAGGCCGTCTGGGAGCGGCTGATCGTGCGGCTGATCCGTCTTCCGAAGGCATCGTAGACGTAGCTCGAGGTCTGGCCCCCGCCGCTCGTGGCGGTGAGCCGGTCCCGGGTGTCCCAGGTGTAGGTGCGCGTCCCGTCGCCGGACAGGTTGCCGTTCAGGTCGTAGGTCTGCGCCGTGCCTGCCCAGTTCGTGAGCTTGTTGGCAGCGTCGTAGGTGGCGCTCGTCAGGGCCGGCGGCAGATTCACCCGCGCGTAGCTCCCGCCCATGCTCGTGCGCCGTCCGGCGGCGTCGTAGCCGTAGGTGAGATCCCCCAGCGTGACGCCGTTCCTCTTGTAGGTGAGGCCGGTCAACTGATTCGCGTTGTCGTACGCGTAGTCGATGGTCACGCCATTGGGCAGCGTGGCCAGCGTGCGACGGCTGGCG